>Ga0255770_10000680_pt1 | contig 31793 bp, 23 predicted proteins | sample 071ome_22_FD_179968 | JGI IMG/M metagenome (GOLD analysis project Ga0255770, IMG submission 179968) | Coastal salt marsh microbial communities from the Groves Creek Marsh, Skidaway Island, Georgia - 071404AT metaG (version 2) | ecosystem: Environmental > Aquatic > Marine > Intertidal zone >...
CATTCGTCTACGCTTCGTCTTCAATCGGGCGCTGGGATTGATAATGAGACGCAATCTGAGCGGCATACGTCGTCGGACTTAAATCCTTCCAATCCGGGTAATCGCACTTAACTCCGTCACTAGCCATTGCCGCGAGATGCGGAAAAGCCTCTCTGATGGCGTCGACGACAAGTGCAGCCACTTGTCGTTGTCCGGCTTCTGAAAAGTGCAAACCATCCACGAATTGACTTTCATCGACGAGACCATTGGAGAAGTGAAGAGCTGGATGAAGGTCCACGAGCGGCACGCGCATGGATTCCGCGACGCGCTTCATCGCCGCGACGTATGGCTTTATGCCAGCGTTCGTTCTATTTGGTCTATCGCCTCGCAGTAATGCGCCGAAACCGGAATTCGGTTGCGCCGAGCGTTCAGCGCAGTTTTGCATCCACGCTTCGTCGTGCACGGGCGGCGGGGTAATGAAGAGTACTCTCGGCGCTCTATCGGCGCGCCGAATGCGTCGAACCATCTCTCGCAGATTTTCCTCATATTTGTCCACGGGAACGTGTTGTACATTTCCAGCGGCGGAATGCGGGTCACACGCGTCGTTCGATCCAAAGAGCACGGTCACGAGCACGGGTGCGGCTCCACTTGGAAAGACGTCATCCATGACGCACAGCGCGTGCGTCGTGTTATACCCACTATATCCGCGAACGTAGACGTCAGCGAACCGTCTGTACTCATTCGCGATGGCGGCGCCAAAGCCACCTTCCTCGAACGACCGTTCGGTGAGAGAGTCACCAAACAATACGATTGTCTCACGTCGCGCCGACGACGATAAATCCGTCTGCGTCGACAACGTACGCATCGCATCCGTCGTCGTCGTCGTCGTCGTCGCCGTCCTTTTTTTTGGCTTTTTCGCTGGCGTCGCGCCCGCGGCTCGAGTCCTCGTCCTCTCTCTCCTGACCGTCATCCTACGCGACTCCGCCTCCGCCACCGCCTGCGCCCGAGTCTTTGCCGCCCTTCGCATGCACGGCTTGCAAAGTTTACGGTAACCCTCGTACTTTGTGCCGCGCTTGGCGTCGACGTTTGTATATCGCTGAGGTTCGTTCCAACATGCTCTTTCGTGCTGAGTACCTCGTCCCGATGTTCCTTCGCCTTCGGTGCCGCTCGGCGGACGCACACCGCAACTCGAACAACCTTCGCATCGACACGTCACCGCTCCGTCGTCGACGTCTGGCGCTGCACCGTCCGCGTCCTCGCCACGCATACTTCACGACGCGCAAACGTGAGTTGCGTCTCTTTGTGAGACTGTCACGATGAAGCTCGTTCGTTCGTGTCCTCATTGCTTGTCACGCACAACGATAGGTGGATGCATAGATAGACGGATAAAAGGACAGCCTTCCTTTACGAGAGAGTACCGTTGTTCGATTAAAAAGCCGAGCTACCTGCGAGTCCCGTCGGCGGCGACGGCGGCGACAGTAACGGCTGGTGAACGTCTTCTTCGGTTTGAAAGTGGGTGAGTCAAGTAGTAATCCAACCGCTTTGGCGAGCGTGAGATGACGAAAACCAAGACGACGACGACGGATAACCGCGGTCCATTGGCGTCCATTCCACCGTCTCGTAAGAATCTGACGTCGTCGTTGTCGTCGTCGTTGTTGTTGACGGAGACGCACGCCCCAAAAGATGCTTCGACGTGTTGTGCGCCACTGAAAAAGATGGACGCGCTTCGAAGCTGGCTAGACGGGGCCCTGAGTGGGAGAGGGGCGAAAGCACTCGTGCTCACGGGTCCTCCGGGATGTGGTAAGGCGAGCGCGGTTCGTTGCGTCGCTGCGGAGAGAGGGATGGAGGTGATGGAGTGGGAGGCGCCGACGCCGACGCTGTGGCGAGAGCACGCGCACGTTCGAGACGCGTTCGGCGGCGATGGTTTGGAATACGCGAGCAAAGTGGATCACTTTGTCGATTACGTAGATCGAGCGACGAAATATGCGCCGTTGGCTTTTCTCAGACGAAGCGTCGGGTCGTCCTCCAAACCGATGAAGAGCAAGGATGGTGTCGGCGATAGACGAGTCGTGTTGTTGATTAGAGACGTGCCGAATAGCGATGAGAGCGGCAGAGCGCGGATATTAGAGGCGATGCGAACGCTGGCAAGAGCGTGTAGACAACCGTGCGCGGTGATTCTCACAGAACAAGAGGATGCGAGCGCGGTGAGCGGCGCACTGGAGAGAGGGCGAGGAGAGCTTTCGACTCGAGAACTGCGAGGTGCAATGGAGCAGTCAGGCGCGACGACTCTCAATTTCAACGCCGTGACGACGGCTGCAATGACCAAAGCGCTACAGCGCGTGTGTGAGGTGGAACGATTCGAATTGAACAAGGCTCAGATAGATGCCATCGTCATGTCGTCGCACGGGGACGTGCGAAGCGCTCTCAGTGCGTTAGAATTTTGGTGCTGTGGGTCAACGCGCTCAGCTCCGAGCGCGTCTAGCTCGAAACCCGTCGTATCGAAGCGAAAGCGAGGCGAACCAAAGGAAGCTCCTTCACAGGAAGCAATGGCGAAAGCGAACATGAGTTCGCGCGATCAAAGTCTTGGGTTATTTCACGCTCTGGGTAAGTTTTTGTACAACAAGAGACAAAAGCCAGAGGCGCCGCCCCCTAAGGGATTTGAAAACATGTCGACACGCGCTCCGATGCAATACGACCCCGAGGACGTTCTATCCAGAGCGGGCATTGGATCGGAATCTGTGGTGGCGTTTTTGTTTGAGAATTTCCCAGATTTTGTAGACTCTAGAAGCGTGGATTGGGCGTCAGCGGGGATTCGCTATCTGTCGGAAGCCTCGATATTGGCGCGCGGTGCGCCGAGCGGCGTATCGAGACTGCGCCGGGAAGACTTGGGAGATAAAGACGAAGTTGGAGTCGATCCCAACGTGTTGGGTGAATACTGCGCCGGGTCAGTCGCCACTCGAGGCGTCTTGTTCAGCGGTAAACGCTCGTCCGCTGGATTTATCCCGATGCGAGGACCCCAGGCAAGCAAGATGGAACGTGCCGCAAACGACAACGCCGAGGAGCTGCGCGCCGTCGTCGGCGCAGCGCACGCTGGCGATTTCTTTATCGGCAGCAACGCCAGAGCTGCCGCAGTGGAGACGCTTCCGGCGTTGCGTCTCATTGCCGCTGCGGGTCCCGAAGGAGCCGCTCGCGTGCCGTTTTTAACAGCAAAATGGCACCGCCCAGGCGAGGACGCCAGCGACTACGAGCGGCGAATGGCTGAAGTGCCACCAAACGTGTCCGCACCGCGCCCGGCGCAGCTCGCGGCCGGTGTTGCTCCGACGATCGATCGAGGTACCATTGGCGTGTACGCAGCGCCGCTGACTCTCGACGACATCGATGACGCCGAGGATGAAATTGAATCAGACTTCACGGATGACGAGTAGACTTTTTGTTGCTATGTACTTGAACACTACAAATGCGCCAAGAAATCGACGCGTCTAATCGCTATTCCCACCCTTTTGGTTCTTCTCCCCAACAGAAGTTGCTGAATTTAACTTCGATCGCACAACCACAGACTTCGGAATGGGCATCTGTGCCTTTTTCTTCTCCTTCTTCTTCTTCGGTTTCGATGTTTTCGGTATCGGCGACACATTCAGAGCCGCCATCTTCTCCCCAATCGTTACCATCGTGTGAGCGTCGACGAAGCCTGCATCGAAGTCATCTTCGTCAAAGAATGGATTTGCTTTGACGAATGACGGGATGGAATCACTCTCCAACAGTCTCGTGAGGTACATCCTTAACGCGCCGGTGTCGCTCAAGCCTTTCTCGCAGTCTCTCATTGCAGTCGTGAAAGGGGTCGGGTGAATCGCCGTGTTCGGTGGATTCCGCTCCACCTTGTACGGGCTATCGTCGATGAGGAGTGTATTCGCACCATTGTACCCTCTGTCTTTGAACTTTTCCCAAACGACACTCAGTTCCTTGAGAAATTTTGGTTTTCTTTGTCCGTCCTTCTTCAACGAACCAACATGAGTGCAATGTTCCTGCGTCAGAATAAATGCGAGCTTACCCTTCAGCTCCCCCCACACGTTATCTATGATCCCCATGGTGTTCTGAGGCTGTGCGCTGCTCCAAACTGCGACGTCAAAGTTCGCGTGCGCCCACTCTAAGAACTCTGTTGCAAATTTCCTTTTGTAGCAGTGATATTTGCCAATGCGAAAGTCCGCGCGCAGCGCCTCGCGCCGGTTTTTCGCGTGACGAGTCCTGGTCGAAACTGGACCATCGTTCGTGCCAGCGTCATCCACGCCGCGCTCTGATTGCTGATCGCATTCGTCATTCTTCGACGTTGACGCTTCTGTGGAGTGACGAGGACGAGTAAATGGCGACTTCCGAAACCGTTCTACGAACAGGCCGTTGAGATCGAACACGAGAAGAAACCGACGGGAAGTATGATGCGCGTTATCGGGAACAATCTTCGTGTCCGCGACGCCAGCCATGAGATTCAACGTTGAAACTTCCACGCGTCCGAGTCTGAGGAGGTTCTGTCGAAAAGTCTTCACAAAGAGACTCTTCGCGCGTCACACGTCCCTCGACACCAATACGCGAGTTTCGAATGATGACTAATCATGGTACACGTGAATAATTTCAAGATTTAGCTACACTAATAAAGTATCGATCGATGTGCTGTCCGTTCTCCCAGAACCGATCGAAGTAGGATTGTTCGTAGACTCGATGCCCGCAGCGACGGCCGGGCAAACCTTCGTACAGGCGAACGCCTTTGATGGTCTCGAAAATCTCGGCTGGCACTCCCGAGGATAAATCTGCGTCGTCTCGATTGCTGAACGATTGCATATCTGCGAGCATTCGAGCGAGAGTCTGCATGTAACGGTGATTGTCACTGAAAATGGTAAGACCTCCACCGGGACGCAGACCTGCGTGAATGTCTGTGAAAAAATCATCATTCAACAGCGCGAGCGCATTGTCGGCAGCGACGTCACCGCTGTGGTGCGGCGGCTCTGGAAAATTGATAAACACGTTTGAAACAGACTCTGGAGCGACGTGACGTCGCAGGACGTACGCAGCATCACCACCCATCGCAGCAAAGTTGGACGCACCAGAGCACACTGCTCGAGAGAAAATGCTGTACACGCGGTCGTGGCGCAGCTCCAAGGATATCCAATCAGATTCGAAATCTGCTTTCGCTTGAGCGACAGCCCAATCGCCGTTGCCTGCCGCGACTTCAAGGTTCATTTCGCGCTGCTCCTTTTTGGATCTTCCAAACATTTTACGGAAGCGCACCTTTCCGTCGTCTCCAATCACCTTGTTTATACATTTTTTCACCTTACCATCTTCTTCCGATAATCCCATGGTGGTTTTGAGTGCGTCGTACAGGCTCGTGCGCAGTGCTTCAACTTCGCCACGCGTCATATCCTCGCCGCGCGGAGGCAAGGTTTGAATTTGCGAGCTGAAGATGAGCGTTCTCGCCAAATGTTCCTCTAATTTCGATGCTCGTCCTGGATCACCCGAGCTCATTCGATCGATGAAGGCTTCTATACGTTTCATTTCTAGTTTCAACTCATCTCTGTTGGTCTGGCGGAACAGCTCTGCTCGCTCCTCCTTATCCTTGAGGCCTCCGCTCGCCCCCTCGTCTTGTTCCACCAAGTGATCGGATGCTTTTGACAAAGCCTTTCGACAACCCTTCAAGTCTCCCGTCACCGCTAGCGCGTGCGCGAGATTGATATGCATGTTTGCAAACAAATCGTCCGCCTCGATGGTTCGAGATTGCGCGTCACTTTGCTGGATGGATGGGTCGTGATAAAAGCGACAATTAACGCCTCGCTCGCACCTCCCAGAGCGCCAAAATTGGCATTGACCGTTGGCGGGATCATTCGTCCATCTCAAATGCTCACCCTTCTTGACGCTCTTTATCAACGATTTGAGTCGGTCGCACTTTAAACCTTGTGCCAAAAGCCTTCCCATGAGTTTATGCGTCGAATTGTCCGGCACGACGTCCCAGTCTCGCATGCGCTCAAAAGCATCCAGAGCCTTGGACAAGTTTCCGCAACGAACGCAGACCCTAATGTACGTGTTCACCGCGCGGCTATCCGGGGCGACGGGATGTTTCATGCCCTCGATCGTTCGCCAGGCTGCATCCACGTCAGCCACGAGCATGTAACCCTTCAACATGGTGGTGTACGCGACGACATTTGGCGCGCAACCGACTTCGCGCATTCGCTCGATGAGCGCCTCGGCGCCATCCATCGATCCCGTGTTCACGTACGCATTCAGAAGAGACGCGTACGTGTACGGAGAGGGCACCATTCCTTCAACCGAGATTAATCGCACGAACATCTGACACGCTCGCTTAAGTTGCTTATGTCTGGCGCACGTTCCTATTTCACGCGTCACCGCCTCGACGCGCGCACGACGTCTCTCAAACTCCACATCCGAAATTTCATCCCTCGTTTGACACGGTGGATGCGTTGGAAATGTCTTTGGATCCGTATCCACGGCTTCTAAATCTGCTCCCTTACCGAATCCGCCGCGTCGACTCTCTCTTCTTCGATCTCCGCCTGTTCGTTCGCCTCGACGGTGGCTCTCCCCGTGCTCGTCTCTTCTCCCTGAACTCGATGCGACTCCGTCGCCGCCGTCCATCTCATCGACAGAACCACGGCTTTGTCGCGACGCCGCCGCCTCTGCCTCCTCTTCAACGAATCTCTCCGGGTGTTTATCCCTGAACGCCGCCTCGCGTTCTCTTCTCTCCAAAGCCTTGGCGGCGTCCCTCGACTTTGCCGCGTCGACGACGTCCGTGGATATCCACGGGCGTTTCTTACGCTTTGGCATCGCGACGACGGAGCGTTCCCGGGAGAGGCGGAGACGGGTGGCGCGAGCGAGCGTCGCGCGTATCCACCGGTTTCGCGTCGGACGATGACGACGAGGACGACGCGAGGACGGACGGTTGCTTTTTTGCCTTTTTCATCGTCAGAAACGCCCTCGCGAGAGCCCCGGAACCAGCTCGGACGCGATGGGTGACGGCGAGGAAGGCGTCGACGCGCCGCATGCACCGAAACGCGCCAGGACGTGCGGCGGCGACGGCGGCGATGACGATGAAGACGTCTCCGCCGCACCTTCGACCGTCCAAGACGTTCCGACACCACAAGCACAGGCGGCGGCCGGTGGGCAGTCGAACCCGAACCATGCGAAAGCGACGACGCCTCAGACTGCGACGATTCCGAAGAGACCGAAGCACGAGAAATTGCTCGTGTTAGACCTCAACGGTCTATTCATCGATCGACGCATGAAACGGCTGATACGAAACGTCGAGGGCGAAACGACGAGCGGAGGAGAGAGCGCGGAAACGCGCAAAACCAAAACCAAAGCCGAGGATGTGAAAGACGCCGACGCCGCGGCGGGAGAGGTGGAGGAACCAACGGGGGCACGGTGTGGGAAATTCGCGGCGGAAGAACCCCAAACGTCCGCGCAACAGGACCCAAATGAGATTGTTGAAGACGCCAAAGTCGGGCCGTTTTACGTGTACAACAGACCTCACATGAGAGAGTTCATCGAGTGGGTCCACGATCATTTTGAAGTCGGAGTTTGGTCGAGCGCCAATACCCAGAATACGAAACGGCTCGTCGATTACGTTTGGGGTGCACACGTGTCCAAGATTTCCTTCATTTGGGGTCAAGAGAGGTGTTCAAACATTGGAATCCCGGTGGAGTCTGCGACGAAGAGGAAGCACCCGATGTTTCTGAAGGAATTGAAGAACGTCTGGTCTCAAAAGAAAAAGACTGGCTTGGCTCGATTTAATCAGAGTAACACGTTGTTGATTGATGATTCGCCGTACAAGGCTATTCGCAACCCGGCGAACACAGCCATCCATCCGCGCGGCTACACGGTGTACGAAATGGCGACGGATGACATGCTGAGCGAGCGCGGAGCGCTACGCGTCTATCTCGAAGAGATGTCGCGCGCGACGTCCATTCCGGATTTTGTTAAAGGAAAACCTTGGAATGGAGGTGAAATCACCGAAGAGCAACGCCAAGAGATCGAGAGAGCACATCGTGCGTGCGAGATTGCAAAGGAGAAGGAGGAGGCGCGTTTGCAAGCGTTGCGAGACCCAGACGAGATCAATCTCGACGACTTGTAAAACGTTCAATCCAACACAGCGAGTAGACCACAGTATTTAGCTATCTTATCTAATCTACACTATATTTCCTAGCTTTATCATCAATTCTTCCTTTGCGTTCACCGGAGCCATGTTTGCGGACCAGAAGCGCAGGATTGGAGTACACGTAGTCGTGATGTTGTACTCCCCGCATCGCACTTCTCGCGGCGGCGCGTCCTCAAATGCGAACGCAGACGGTCTGGGCGGTCGGCCGTCGTCATCAATGAACTTGTACTGTTGACGGCACTCGAACACCATTTCGTCGAGAGATGTGGCGTGGGAGACAGCCTCACGTATGAGGGACGCATCTTTTCCCACGACAACGTTTGACGCGTGACCGCGAACGACATGGCCGCCCGTGACGGCTCCCATGTCTCTTTCTTCGTCGCTGCTCTTCGTGAGGCGAGAGGTAATTCTGCCGTGCTTCTTCACTAAAGGCAAGATGCTATTTCGTATTTTCAGTGGAATCAGAGCAGTGGCTGCTTGTCCCGTCAGCCAGCAGTCCGCTTGCGCCGTGCCGTCGTCAATTATCACCGACGCCTCGACTTCAAAAATGCCGGGGCGATCAGCGCCTCGCGATGGAGGGCGACACACGTCACAGCCTGCGAGTGCCGCGGGCATCTTGCGTTTTTTCGCGCCACGAGGCTCGCTGATAGAGACATTCATGACTGAGCCTGCATCACAACCACACGCCGGGCAGCACCAACGAACTTGTAGCATTGACAGAGATACGACGCGAGCGCGAACGGCAAACGTCCTCCGGGTGATCACAAGGGCACCCACGGAAGCCTTAATGCGTTGTCGAAATATGGAGAGTATCGTTTGTCTCGGTGTCACTTGTGCCGATCTATACGGCAAGTACGACCAGGTAGCGCCACAGGTTTCATGCATTTGGAGGAAAGTAACGTCTGGATTGACTTTGACGTAAATGTTCAACGACGAAGCCGACAGATGGCGAGTGGCGTGATGGATCGTCACAATCGCGCCGATACCCAGTCCGATGGGCAGACTGAAAGCAGACGCCTTGCAGTATACGTCAACGACATCATGCGTTTCCACATCTTGCACTTTTAATCTCGATTCCCAGCCGAATTCAGAGACCGTCTCGCTCTGAAACCATTCTTCGGCGACGACGACGCAACGGAAAGAAATTGGCTCTGGCGCGGGCTGCCAAGACTGACCCATCTCAGCCATCCGGGCGAAGCGTCTGCCGTCCCAGTCCAAAATATCTCGAACGTTTTGAACATTCGATTCCGACGCGTTCATAGCCTCGCAGTCGCTCAAGGCATAAGCTTCAATGCCAAATCTCTCATCCACGGTGAAGGACGGCAAATCGAGATTGGATGACGGGACGATTGGAATCAGGTACGTCGTACCGGGCTTCATCATCGAGTACCAGTTGTTTTGACCCCCAAAAGCGAGCGTGACAACGCTCTTTGGCCTGTGCGGCGTGTTTTGGACGATCCCTCGCATAGACTTGAGCTCGCCCGAGCTATCGAACACTTGAACGGTTTCGCAATCGTCGCGTTTTGAAGAGTCGAGCGAGAGCGTCCAAGTCGGCGCGACAATCTTGCAAAGAATGTTTGACGAACGGAAACGCGGTGGCACTATCTCTTCACCTGCGCGCGCCAATTGAGCTGCAATGTACATCGTGCCATCAGTCTCTACGATTTCGTAGATGCGTGGGTTGAATAAAGCCTTTACATCTCGGGCGTTGACGCTCACGCTGTAGCGAACAGTCGCTTCGTTTTGATGCAGCGCCGCCGCTTGTGCGCCGACGAGCGGACCTTCGCACATGAGCTCACACGATTTAACCATCACGAGCTTGTTCAGAAGACTTGGCGATGGAGGATAATTTCCATCAGAGTTTATGCGTACTTCAATCTGCCCAGACGCGTCGCACAGATACAACCGCTTGTACGCGCACTTCAAAACGCCCAAAACGTATCGCGACTCTGCTGCGCTGTCGAAACCTTCTACGGAGCGAATCACCACCTTGCCCTCGTTCCGTGTAGTCCCGCGTCGAGTGGTGTCGGTGTCGCTCTGATTCTCTGCTTGCCAAGCGGTAAATGCCGACTTCTTCAGCCCGTCGATGAGCGGTGCTTCGCACGACGCCGTCACGTCGCGCCCGCCCAGAGGCGTCGGTTTGAAGAATTCGGCGTACACATCGCCTCGCACGCACACGTTTTCGCCCCAATCGTAAATCTCTGCGAGCAACGGTCCCGGTTTGCGTTGCTCGTCGCTGCCGCGAGATTTACCGAGCGCGTACTCCACAGTGGATGCGTCAATCAGGCGGATGTCTCGCGTGTACTCAAATTTACGCTCGAGCAACTTTTGCCACATCTCGACGGCGTGCGCATACGGAAAGCTGGACTGTTCGACGATGTGTTTCAACGTTCTCGACGATGCGGCGACAGACGAATCGCCATGATAGAGCGAGTGTAACTGCGCTTCGTTCGAACTCGAGCGCGAAACGTCTCTCACGACAACCTGTGTTCGTAAGTCGACACCGAGCGCGTCGACGACGCGATTTTCCCATTCGTCAATTCTCCACACCGGATGCGCGTGCGTGACGACGAGTCTCGCACCGACTCGGATGCCCGTGATGGAAATCTTGGAATCGACGAGTGGTACGTGCGTAAAGCGCACATCGACGGTAGCGTCCTGGTCATCGCGCAACTTGAAGCTTCCTCTCTCCGCCTCAATGTTTACTACACATCCTTCAAAGCGCGAAATCGTCGTCCTCGCCGAGCACGTGGCGCAGGCGCAGGCGCAGGATGCTATCTTGTCAGCGCCAAAGGATATGGATACCATGTAAAACTCGGAAGAAGCTGAAAATGCTCTGATTTCGTGCGTCGCGTCCCCTTTGAAGAGTACCACTTTGCGGAGGTTTCGCATCTCGACCAACGTGCCGACGGATTGCTTCAAGACGCAGCGCCATCGAGAGAGAAACTCTCCGCTAAAGATGAGCGGTATCTCAGCGCCATCCACCGCGCGCAAGACGGCTCCGAAAAACGTAGAATCGCCCGTCGATATCACTGGACTCACTGCTTCCACGACCCCTCTGTGACATTGACCGGGTTTACCTCCCAACGGTCTCGCGTCTGAATCGACGCCGTCGACGGGCCCCAACGGACCGCACACCAGCGCGTCCTCCGCGCTCTCTTCGATGGTATCCACGACCGCAGCCTCGATGACAATCTCACCGTCTGGGCCGTTCAAGACGACGTACTCGCTGACGGCAACTAATCTTCCTAGCTGGTGCGCTCGCACATCCGCGCTCGACAGTTGCGCCTCTACGTTTTCGCCCGCGTCCCGCAGCGCTAGATACCACTCCGAAGTGCCCTCACCGCTCGCACCGCGCCTTCCCAGGCTGAGCGTCCCGAACAACACACTCGGCATGGACGTCGACTCGTCCTCGCCTCGTCGAATCGCATCCCCCACCGTTCCGAAATCCCTCTCTCTCAACCTCGTCTCTGTCAGTCGCCTCTTTGCCCAAAGCGCCCGAAGCGCCTCTCCCTTGGTCGTCGCCCCGTCCCGCCCGCGACACCCATCCAGCGCGCGTCGCATCGACTCAATCTCCATCGTCGTCTCCGCGTTCGCGTCGCGCTCCGTCGTCGTCACGCGCGTCGTCATCCTTAACCGTCGCGCGTCCAAAGCGCTCGTCGTTTTCGAAATCCGAGCACCGACGACCGAGGAGACTGACTGACAGACGTCTTCAAACCGGAATCGAGCGCGCGAGCGAACGAACGAACGAACGAACGAACGAACGACGCGACGCGACGCGACGGGCGACGTCCCGGGACTTTCCGGGACGCGCGCGCGAGTTCTCGCGTCACCTCACCGCGTCGTCGTCGTCGTCGTCGTCGCGTCCCCCTCTGACGTCGTCTCGCGCGCGGCGCGCACTTTCTCCTTCGCTAAAAATGTCCCGCTTGCGCGGACTCAATTCAACACTGCAACACTCGGTTCAACGATATTCTTCGAATCACCTCGCCGACCCACCTCTGATTTTTTTTACAGGCACACAACACACTGGTCTTTCGGATGACCTTTTTCTCAACTATGGAGACACCGATGTAATGAAGTGCGTTTACCGGTACGAGCACCCGACGGATGGACGACAAGAAAACGCGACAAGAAAAAAGAAAACCGAACGAAAACGGAGGGAGGGACGCGCGCCCGCGCGGAAGAGGATGCGGTATTTTTCTGTGGTCGTCTTCAGACTGCGACCGACTCGTGACCCGGCGACCGACGTCCCGGGACGAAGACCGCGACCGGGGCTCCGTCCGTCATCCATCGTCGCGGGCGCTGACTCGGACGCGTCGTCGTGCGTCCAGTCGTCGTCGTTCGCCCGGGTCGAAACGAGAGAGAGAGAAACGAGGTAAGGAGGAGAGGGAGCGATTCGATAATGTCGCAACCCGGCCTCGGGCTTGGGCAATTCGCCTTTGTCGGAACCTTCATCGCGGCGGTGAAGAAGACGATCGCGGGTCAGAGGGAGGAACCGCCGGAACATCTAAAGTGCGTCATCACGCAGGAGCTGTTTCGGGATCCGGTGATTCTCGTGCAAACCGGTTACACGTACGATAGGAAAGCCATCGAGCGGTGGTTGAGCGCAAAGTTTCCTCCGACGGACCCGACGTCGAACGTCGAGCTTTGGTGCACGGATCTCGTCCCGAACTGGTCGCTGAGGCAAGTGGTCGATGAGTGGGGGATTGCGAACGGGTATGGGGCGATGGATCCGCCGGAGGAGGCGGTTCGTGTTTCCAAGGATGGACGTCCGACGACGCGACGGTCCGCCAACGCGACGAGCGCGGCCGCGCTCACGCATCAGTATCTCCAAGCGCTCCATAGGACGCATCCGCGTCACGCCGCCGTCTTGGTGTTTCTCATGACGTTCACTCTCGGAACGATCACGGTGACCACGCTCACCGTGGCGCACAGCGTGTACACGACGACGGCGGCGGCGCTTCAACACGAAAAGGTGGCGTGGTTATTGAAAGGACCAGTCCAGAGCGCGATATGGTGGGGAGGCGTCGGGTTGTTCTTATGGCTAGCGAACGCTGGAAATACTCTTGATCCAATGCCACGGCGACGCGCGAACGACGGCGCCAGACGCTTCAGGAGGTGATCTACAAAGATCAAAGCATCAGAGCGAGGAAGCGTCGGCGCGACGCTTCGTCTCGGTTTCTACCAGCTCGACAGCCGATGCGTCGGCTCTCTCGCACGTTGGGCGGCCGAATGTACGCAAACTAAGTGTAGATTAATGTTGTAGCTATTTTTCTCTCATCTGTAACGAACGCCACGAGAAGATGCGATTTTCATACGATAATGTCGACAATGCCGAGACGACGCGCGCGTCGAGACGATACCGAACGCCACTTTAACCCACGCAATTTTCAGAGGAGCGAGTGAAAGGCGAGCGACCGATGAGCGCCATGAGAACGGATCGAAAACGATCCGCGCGCACTCCTCGACGTGCTCGCCCCCCAGACGTAGAAGACGAGCGCGCGACCGAAGATGGCAATCCACAGAAGTCTCTCAAGAGAAAAGTCTCCCATGTGCTTTCGGTTCGCGGGCGATTGGATGAAGCGCTCGCAAAAGCGAACGCGACGCGTTCGACGTCGATGAGAGAGATTGAGGTGGCTTATCTCGCAACTGTCGTGTGTGAACGAGCGATCGAGCTCGAAGAAGAGGTGAAACGAGCGCTAGAATCATCTAAGTGGTGAATGACGACGCGACGCAACGGTTGGAATGCCTATGATGAGAAAAATTGTTTACTATGACCGCTAATGAATGAAAGACTACTGTACTTGATTAGAATCAATCTGCGCATAGGCGCGCCCAGACGTTCGCTCGGAGCGCGGGTTCGCGCGCGAATCGCCCGAGTTTCGTCACCGTGCACGTCGAACTACCGGGCTTCTCCACGCCTCTCGATACCATGCACAAGTGCGCCGCTCGAGCGGCAACCATGACGCCGACGCCACCTGTGAGCGCGTACACCTCCTCTGCAACGTCTCTCGTGAGCCGCTCCTGTACTTGCAAACGTCTCGAATGACGGCTGACGATGGCTTGCAGGACGTCTCGAGACAACGGAGTCGTCGACGAGGAGCAGTACGCGACGCTCACCGTGCCGTGAAACGGAAGCAAGTGATGCTCACACACGGTTGACATGTGCAAGTCGCTCATCACGCACAACTCGTCGGATGCAGTCAGATCGTTTTCAACCGCAACGGCGTTTCTTGCGGCTTCCTCAATCGGGCTGAATGGCGCGTCGTCTCCGGAACGCATCGCCGCCAGGAGGGATGAGAATGTTCTCGCCGTCTCCTCCACTGTTCGAGTTCCTTCCGTCGCCTCGTACACGCGTTCCTGCAAGTTGAGCGCGTGGAATAATCTAAGCACACCCACGTAGACGTCCTCACTCACCGTCTTTGCCGCCTCGTTTGCCACGGCATCCATCGAGGCTTCGGCGCCCGCCGGGACCGGCGCGGACGCGCCGTCGTCGCACGCGCCGCACACGTTGCCCCAGACGCCGCGCGAAAGCTCAGAGGTACCTCCACCCAAGGACACGAGCGCTTCAAATTCGTCCCACCATACCGATTTTTCGGTGGCAAAACATCCCGTGCACGCTTTGCCCTTCATGGTTTTCGGCGCAAACGGGCCGAGTTGGACGCCGGAAAACGATACGCCGACGCCCAGAGGCGAGGCCACATCTTGTAGCGCTTGCGCCACAGCCCTAGCGAGTCCATCCGGAGTCTGCAACCGCCGCGCGTAAACCTCAGCCACTCGAGCGAGCTTACTCAGCCCCACGATGACGCCAGCTTTCGGGACGTATCCCACGTGTATGACGCCGTAAAACGGCATGAAAGTTTCGGCGCACGTGCTAAACACGGGAACGTCCCGAACGAGCACGACGTCGTGCGTTCCTCGCTCGACGGCTTCGCTTCCCAGGTCTTCCGAAGCCGTGGCTAAATTTTCTTCGTGAAACAACGCCGTACCTAACGCCGCCGGCGCGCTCGCCCCGTACCCGCGCATCGCGAAACATAACGCCTTGGCTACCCGCTTGGGCGTGTCCCGCAGCCCCTCTCTGCGCACGTCTTCGCCCATGGCGAGCAAAACCTCTCGCACTCGCGATTCCAGCTCTGCCCTCTCCTGAATCTCGACGACCGTCGTCGTCTCGACCGTCGTCCCCGTCGTCCCCGTCGTCCCCGTCGTCGTCGTCGTCTCACCCGGGGACCTCGTCGCGAACGCCTCCACGCTCTCGTCGTCACCCTCACTCAGCGAGAGGTCCGCCGAGGCATCATCGTTCGCTCTCGCCGCCTGCCCGCCCTCGCGAGGTTTCTTTCTCCCGAAACCGTCCCCGTGGGCGACGGTAACGACGACGCCCACGTCGGCGTCGTCGTCACCGTCGTCTCCGCCCCTCTTCGTGGGCGGTGACATCGCGCTCGGTCGTCGAGGAGGGAGAGGGTGGTCGAACCGCGACCGCGCGCTTTTGAGTGCGGCGACGAACGCGTCCGCGGGAGCGCGATGTGTCGCGTTCGTGACGACGAATATGACGCGACTAATGGACACGATGGACGCACACAGTGGACGCAACTCTCGTACACTAACCTATTTTAACCCCATCGCGCGCTCGAGATGTGCGATGAACGTGACGTTGGGGGGAATGCGTTTGAAAAAAACACCACACATTTATCATACTGTTTGTTCATATAAAATACACCCGAAGATGTGGAGCGCTCGAACAACGAAAACAAGATGTTTGGACGCCGGCGACGGCGTCGACGGGGACGGCGACGACAGAGACGGACGCGCGCCGGCTCGAACACGCTCGAACACGACGAAGACGATGACGACGATGACGATGATGACGATGATGTCTTCGGCGACGACCGCGAGGACGACGACGACGACTCGCGTGCGAGGATGCCGAGGACCGGCGGCCGGGGCGCGCGGAAGCCGAACGATGACGTGGGCGGCGCGAACCTGGAGCGGCGAAGAGACGACGGCGCGGGTGGAACGACGGGCGTTGGCGATGGGTCGAAGAAACGCGCAAAGAAACGCGCGCACGGCTGGCGCCGTCGCCAATCCGCTGAGCGTGCCGACGTACGACTCTCCGGAACCGAAGGATAAGACGGAGCCGATTCGAGTGAAGATCGGAGACGAGTGGTACGACTGCAGAGGCTGGGCCAAGGCGCACCCGGGCGGTGAGAGATGGTTGTATTTCTTTGACGGTCGCGATGCGACCGACGTGTTCTACGCGTTGCACTCCTATGGCCCGAACGGCAGCGACTTGGCGTTGCAACGCTTGAAGAAGCTGCCGCGCTGCGACCCGCCAGAGGACAAGAGCCGACTGCCGAGCGAGAGCTCGTACGCGGTGAGCATGGCTTTTGGCGAATTGCGTGATAAGCTCGCCGAGGATGGATTCTTCAAGCGTGAACCGCTCAAGGAAGCCTGGGCGCTTTTCCAAGTGCTCGCGCTCTACGTCAGCGGCACCGCAGTCGCGTATTCTCACCCCATCCTCGCCACCATTCTGCTCGGCTTTGGCATGCAGCAAGCCGGCTGGCTTGGACACGATTACGTCCACGGTCGTGGTCCGTGGTGCGAATTGATGAGATACATGCCCACTTTGCTCAACGGGCACAGCGTCGAGTGGTGGATGCAAAAGCACTCGATGCACCACTCGTTTACCAATGAAGAGCACCTCGACAACGACGTCATGATGGAGCCGTTCTTCTTCTTGCGCTCTCCGCAAGAGTCTGGCCGACCGGATCACCCGATGCGCAAGTACCAGCACATTTACGGTTATCCGTTGTTGTCCATCATGTTCTGGCTCTGGCGCTTCCACTCCGTCATCACGGCGTGGCAGAGAAAGGATGTCAAGGAGCTCGCGTTCATCGGCGTCAACTATCTGTTCCTCGCCACCATGATGCCTTGGCAAGTCGCCATCGGTTCCATCTTCCTCAGTGGCTTCCTCGTGGGTGCGCTCGTGAGCGCCACTCACCAAAGCGAAGAGATCATGGAGTTTGGTGAAGATCCCGAGTACGTTGAAGGTCAGTTCCGCTCGACGCGTGATGCCGAGTGCGTCTTTGGTGGGTTGGAAGCTTGGGTCTGGGGAGGTATGGACACGCAGTTGGAGCATCACTTGTTCCCGAGCATGCCGCGTTACAACTACCACAAGCTCAGACCGCTTTTGAAGGCGTGGGCCAAGGCTAACGGCATCAACTACCGCTCCTCCCCGAGCACGACGATCATTGCCGACAACTTCAAAATGCTCCACCGCGTCGCCAAGGCGTAAACGGCGCGCGCGGTGATCCCTCTAAAATTTACTTCTCCACTCTGGGCGTGCCAGTCCCCGCCATTACGCCGGACTCGCGCTTCGAACCGATTATTTATTGTGTTGCACACGGCATAACCCTCCGTGGCTTGCGTTTCTTTGCCCTTTCACATAGACGACGTAGACTCAAACAGTGTATTTAGAATGTTCAAACCTTACGATGAAAGTTTCGCCGCGAGAAGGGCACGCGCGCGCTTCGTTCGAGGAAAACGAGGAAAGTGTATTCAAGCTCATGATGATGAATGCAATTACATATTCGCATGTGACTAAGTGCGCGCATCGCTCACGAGCGTTAGAGACCAAAATCTCCACTAATGATCGTCGTCACCCCAAACCTGTCTTCTAAGTGTTCTCGCCTAGTGCGTTCCAGCGCGCTCTCGCGCTTAGAAGGCGAGTCGCGTGAAGAACCAACGAGACTTGCCAGTCTTGAACTTCGCCTCGAGGAGCTTCTTAGCCTCCTTTTGCGCCGCAACCTTCTTGGTGGCGTTGTCCAAAGCATCCGCGGTGACGACGTTCTTGAGGTCGTCGGCGACGTCGAGGGAGTAGCGCGTCGGCATGAGGTGCGTGTAGTTGATGTTCTTGATGAACGTCTTGCACTTGGAGCGCTTGGCTTGCTTCTTGTCAGACATCTTCTTGGTCACCTGTGTGTTCGTAACGACGAGACATCGGCAAAAGGTTAGTGATCGCATTCCATCGAGCGCGCGAGCGAGGTTGCGCCCTCTAGGGTTTTTGTCGTGGTTACGCGCGCATCGAAAGACGAGCTTTGTCCACCGTCGACGGGCGCAGACTGACACCCATCGACGTTAAATCGTTCGCGAATATCATCTCGCCGTGTTTCGTACCTTGCGCGGGATCGTGGAGAGGCCGCAGACGAGCGCGTGGCCGTACGGACGCGCAGAGCTGCCGTCATCGACATTCTTGACGATGACCGCCTTCTTGCCCGCATAGCGGCCTTGAAGGACGACAACAACCTTACCGGGCTGCGAGAAACAAACAAAAAAAGAAAGAGGGAAACAAACGCGTCAGTCATTTCGTTCGCAAACTCCGCGCGCGTCCTTCGTCGCCCGTTCCCGCTCGCTACCGGCGTTCGCCCTCGACCCGCGGTCGTCTCGCGATCTCCCGCCGAACGTCCAGCCCTCTCGCGCCCGCCCCCGCGAGGCGTCGCCGCGTCCAGATCACCCCATCGCGCCCACGCGTCGTCATCATCGTCATCCATCCGTCCGTCAATCGTCCGTCGTCCGTACCTTGAGGAACTTGACCATCTCGTCCGTGCGTGGGAAAGGCGGATGCCGCCGCGTCGCAAAGCCCTTTTCACGCGACGACGACGAGCGGTTTTCCATTCCATCCGTCCGACCGACCGACCGACCGACCGAGTCGAACATATGCGTTCTCCTCCCTTCGTGACTCGTCGAAATGGAACACGGAACACGGAACGTGGATCCGTCGGTCCTCTGCCTAAACCCTCATTAATATTATACTAACCCTACACACTATTAACACATATAAATAGCTGGTTCACAAAAACGCATCTCCATCACCCTCCCCACCCATCGCTCGCCCGTTCGTTCGTTTTCTCCGTTGGTTCGTTCGTTCGTTTTCTCTCGCTCGACTCGACTCGACGACGACGAGGACGACGAGGAGGACGACGACGAAGGGATGACGGCGACGAGCGGGAGAGCGCTGGCGAATGCGGTGGCGCGCGCGGCGACGCGGGCGGGCGGGACATCCGCGACGAGTCGAGGCGTCGGCGTCGGGAGCGCGGGCGGACGGGGCGTTGGAAGGAGAAGCGCGACGACGACGGGTGCGACGGGTGCGACGGGTGCGGCTGGGGGCGGGCGAGCCGGGGGCGGGCGGGCGTCGAGAACGGCGATCGAGGATTTCTTGAGCGGGAACGGATCGGGGTCCGGAGGACGCGCGGGCGGGGGCGGAGGTAGACGCGTTTGGGGGGAGTCGAGACGAGGCGCGGCGGCTTCGGCGTTGACGAGCGCGTCGACGACGGACCCGGGGAGTAGGATTCAGGCGGCGCTGTCGAAGATTGCGCTGCACGAGGCGATGGATGCGCTCGGGGTGTTTGAGGAGGAGGAGATCGAGGATACATGACGACGGCGGTGGGTGCGTCCTTGTTATTTTTCATTCAAAACACTTCTACTGTAGTAGCCAGCCAAACCGACAAAATTCGACGCTCGCCTTGTCACCGTTTGCGTCGATAATAATCAATACCTGTACCCTCTACCGCGACCGAACGGTCTTCTGTGATGATGATGATGATGACCGCCGCCACCGCCACCGACCGGTGCAGTCATCATCATGGCGAGCCCGCGACCGGGTCCCGGAGGCGTCGGCGCCGGCACGAGGACGCCGTCGTGAAATCGCGACAGTCGCTTGCCGTCGGAGATACTCCACGCCGTCTGATCCGCCGGTGACGCGCTGAGCTTGATTCCAATCTTATTCAAACAAAAGTTGAACGCATTTAAAACTTCGTCATCGCTTCTCGGCGCCCCGCTCGCGTCCAGAGGCCTGCTCAGGTACACCGCGCCCTCGGGGGAGACGTGTATAATCTCCGCCCCGAACGCCTTCCCGACGACGACGCCGTCCTCTCGTTTCACCACTTCGCACGGATCCGGTCGAGGCTCTCGAGGCGGTCGCGGCGGCGGACCGTCTCGCCCGAATCTTCCCCGTCTTCCGTCGCCGTCGTGATCCATTCCACCGCCGAATCTCCGTCGTCTCGGTCCTCCGTCCCGGTCGTCGTCCCCGCGTCGTCGTCCTCCCCTCTTAAACCCATCCCCTCGTCGATTCGTCGTCCCGAGTCTATCCAGCACCGACACCCGTCCCGAGTTTCTCCTCCTCGGGCTCTCGTCGTCCCTTCCGTCTCGTCGCGTCGATCCTCGTCCTCGTCGGCGTCTTCCTCCGTCCGCGTCACCAGAATCCGTCGTCATCATTCTCGTCCCTCCGTCCTCCTCTCCCGCCGTCGTCGGTCTCACCGTCGCCGTCGCGTCGCCTCCTCCGACTCCCTCGTTCGCCACGACCCCATCCATCGCCGACGCCTCCGCCATATCTCCCGTCGTCGTCGTCGCCGTCGTCGTCCCCGTCGCGACCGACTTTGAGGATTGATTTCACGTCGAAATGACGCGCGAATCGAGTCGCATGTGCTTTGCATCGCCCGTTATCACACTGTATGTGCATATAAAGAAACTACCCACTGTTCCATTTTATGAGTCATGAATCGTTATGACTCGTTATGGGACCGTTTCCAATCCGCTCAACTTGTTCCCGTTCCAACACGAAAGCTGTTGACGATGATGTCGAGACGAACGAACGCTCGGGTCGGGAGTGCCGGACGCGATGGCCGGACACCGCGCGGGACACCGGGCGGCGATGACGGAGGCGGCGATGACGGAGGCGGCGTCGTCGGCGATGCTGGCGCAAAACGCGGCGGACGCGGCGAACGCGATGAACAAGGCGTCCGCCGTGACGGATTCCATATCGCTGCCAGACGGAGAGTTCACGGAGCGATGGATGCACTTGGCGCGCGAGGCGCCGATGTCGACGTTTCTGGCGGTCACGCTCTTGCCTCTCGGCGTGTACTTGGCGGTGATGGGACGCAGGCATCACAAGTACTTCTCCGTCGCGGGGATCATCTTCGGGTTGGGCATGTATCTCGGTTTGATGGGCATCGATATCGTTCGTTCGGCGATCCCGATGATTCCGGACAAGGATTACGTCAACTACCCGTTCGCGGCGACGGTGGCGTTCATTTTGGTCAAGCTTTCGTTTGGTTTGTTCAAGATTTTCGGCGCTGCGCTCGGCTACGGCGTGGGTTGGGGCATCAACTCGCTCATCGCTTTGGTGTTGACGCACGCCGCTCCGGGAGTCGCGATTCCAAAGATTGCGAGCTCGTGCATTCTCGTCATCTGCGCCATCGGTGGGGCCGTTCGCTTGAACATGGCGTTGTATTCGCCGGGTAAATCGTACGTCGGGGATAAGATTGGCATTCTATACTCTGTCGTGGGCGGCGTGCTCACCTGTACGAGCGCGTCTCTTTGGTTTTGGCTCGCCGGTTACACGGATAACCCAGACCTTTGGATGATGAACATTCCGGGCTACGGAGGAGGTGATAACGAGTTTGACTTTAGTGAGACTACCAACTACTACGCCCTCGCCTGTTCGATCTTTTGCGTCTACCTCGGCATCCTCATGGGACGACCGGAGAAGGGACCGGAGGAATCGACGCCGCTCCTCGGAGACCCAGAAAAGGGAGACGCCAAGGCTGAAGAAGAGAAGTAAGCCGAAGAAAAGAAGCGAGGTCGACATTGCGCAGTCTTTGACTGTGTGTGGACGCGCTTTTGTACCGCTTTAGTACTATCTATGCGCTAAGTCTTTGTTTTCGAGTCGAACGATGGCTCGTCGCGAATCGGCGGCGGCGGCGCCGTCGTCGCCGATTCGCGACGTACAGTAGAGGTAACTGTGAATGAAAGACTATAGAATCAAAGATATCATCACAACATCATCGTAAAATCTAACTGCCAAAAGCCGAAATCAAGTGCGACTTGTACATGCTCATGAATTGAGCGACAAACGCCTCGAGGTGCATGATTGGTTTGCTTCCTCTCGCCATGCGAACGTCAAAGTGCGCCGCCCAAAACGTGATTTTATGCTTCATTTCAACGTCGACGCGCCTCATCAACGCCTTGGCGAGGTTGGCCAAAATCATTTCAGGGGGAATGCAGTTCACGAGCAGCTCGTAGAGACGACCACGAATTTGTAACAGCCGCGCCGGAGACTGCTCCGCTAAAATTTCCGCTCCAATTTGATTGATGTACATCTCCCAATCCGTAACTTGCACCGACTGCGTCGGCTTGAACGGATACGACATCACGCGGCAGGTTTCCAAAGAAAGAAGCGCGCGGCGCATGTTTCTACGGCTCGCGACCGCCACTCTCGTCGCGAGCTCTGGAGGGAGTTCTAACTTTTCCTTCTTCGCGACGTCGTGCAAGAGCGTCTCAATCTGCTCGACGCTCGGACCACCGACTCGGACGGGCAAGCAACGCGACTGAAGCGCATCCATCACGCGGCTCGGGCGCTCGGCGATGAGGAACAATCTACAAGAGGCGCTGTACTTCTCCATGGTGCGTCTCAAACCGTACTGCGCTTCGCGCGACAGACGGTCAACCTCCGTGAGCACCAACACTTTGTAACCTTGGCACCCGTTCGCATCGATCGGTCTCGATCGGGCCATCTCCTTGATCACCTCTTGCACGACGTATCGATCCTTCGACCCCGCGTCCGATGGGTTCATCTCGCAGTGGTAGTTGCTCGACATGACGGCGAGCTCCACCTCGATGTTTCGATCGTTTTGAGACAGCTTCCACGTCTTGTTCTCCAGTTTTACCTTTTCCGCGCCGGCGCCGTAAATCTCCCTCAAGAGCGCCAGAGCCAGCGTCTTCTTCCCCGCCCCGCTCGGTCCGTAAAAGAACAAGTGCGGACAGTCCCCTTCTCTCACCAAGAGTTTGAGATGCTCCGCGTGTCGCGAGTTCACTGCGACGCACTCATCCAGCGCGTGCGGGCGGTGTTTATCCACCCAAAGCATCCTTCACGGGCGTCGCGACCGGGTCCGCGGCGTTCCAATCGCGAGTCGCGTCGCTCGAGCGATGGATGAATCGACACGCGTCGTCGTCGCGCTCTGTCGTCGCCGTCGCGGACGACGACGCGCGTCAATCGACGAATCAGACGAACCGCACTGTTTGCCCGTGTGCTCCTTCCCTCCTTTCTTCCTTTGGTTTTTTGAATTTTCCCGCGATACATTTTACACCACCAGTGTAAAAACAATGTGTGTGTGTTTACTTTGTCGAGTCATGAACCGTCCCAAACGGACAGACACAGCGGCCAGGTCGTCGATCCGGATGAGGGGTGCGGTGCCGCGGCCAACACGATGAGGACGAGAAATGATGATGATGACGATGATGATGATGATGATTGGAACGGAGAGACGCCGCCGCGACAGAAGACGACGACGGATTTCCGATGACGACGGAAGCCGCGGTGGTTGAAAACGGCGAAACGGCGACGGCGACGACGACGCACGCGGTGGTGGATCCGCAAAGGGCGGATTGGTTGACGCCCGGTCCGAAACCAGCGAACGGGCCGAGCGTCATCGTGACGGTGCCGAGCGGGTACGACGCGGATGAAGAAGAGAACGCGCCGAAGAGAGAGGATGAGATGATAATAGAAGTCGGTGATCCGCACCGCGTCGGGGATGGGTTGTCGAAACACATCGAGTACAAGGTGACTTATTGGACGGAGAATCCTGGATACTCGACTACCTGCGGGTGCGTGACGCGAAGATACTCAGACTTTGAGTGGTTGGCCAAGGCTTTGGGCGCCAACTGCGACGGTGTCATCATCCCGTTGTTGCCAACGAAGACGCTGCTTCACATGGATGACCCGTCTTCGAAGGGAATCGAGAAACGTCGGTCTGGGTTGGCCTTCTTCATGGCGCGCGTCGCTAAACATCCTTTGATGCGTCAATCGGTCGACTTGAAGGATTTTTTGACCCAGGATTCGAAAACGTGGTCTTCCCGCGTGCCGTGGTACGAAAGAGGGGTTTTGAGCGACAGTGTCTCGTCGGTAACCTCGTGGTTGTCGACGATGAATACCACTGACATGTCCGCTTCGCTCACGTCATCCGTCGCCGTGGATTCGATGCGTGAGAAGCAACAATACATCGACACTATCGATTACGTCAATAAACTGAAGATTCGCATCGACAAGCTCATCTCCGCCGCTAAAGCGCTGAAAAAGCACGGTGTGCACACAGTCAAGGTTTACGAAGACTTTAACGCCTGTTTAGAAATGTTGGCGGGTCAAGAGGACAAGGCTCGAAACGCGTTTTCGAGCAACTCAAAAGGTGTGTGGTGGAACAGGATGCGAGATCTGTTTGTTTCCCTCGTGCCACCGCAACGAGAGGCGTCGGACGCCATGCATAGCGAATTCATCGAGCCTTTAGAGGAGATGAGCTGTTTGTGTTCAGCCGCGCTTGCAGCCTTTGAAGTGCGCAAGCGCATCATCGACCATTACAATGGCGTCGCTTCGAGCATCGAACGAATCGAAGCCAAATTGTCAACCATGGGCGTGCCCGAGCCGGGACCGAAGAGAGAAGAAAAGCAAAAGCACGAACTCACGGCATCAGACCTTCGCATAGAGCGCACGATGACCCACGAGCGATACGAGCGATGCTGCTCCAATATGGAACACGAGCTCGTTTGGTTTCACGCCGAGCTCGCGACGGTGTTGGGCAAGGCTCTCAAAGCTCACGTTGCCGCCCAGGGCGCCGCCGCTGGGAAATTCTCTCGCGTGCAGGATGCGCACTTTGCGGAAATCAAGAGCGCCATGTCCTCCAAACCCGTCGTTTTCAATGCTTAGAAGTGAACATCGTGTACAATACAAATGTTTCAAAAAAAACCAAAAAAAGCCCGTCCTCCTCGTGCGATGTGACAGCCGCCCGACCGCCCTCATCCTCGAATGACCCCAGTACATTGTGACGAGTCATGAACCATGAAAAAGCTCATCCATCGATCGATATCGACGCGTGGGTCGCTTCATCCTTTGGACGCCCCCGAGACAGACTACGACGCGTGCGCGACCGGAACGCAGTCGCTCTTCGCGTCGTATTCGAACCGAGGGTTAATTTTTTGCCCTTTTTAGACGATCAAATCTCCCCGTATCGGGTCGGACGTCGCACGCAAGCGCGACAGACCGCCTCGAGTCGACCCAACGCAGAATCCTCAGAGGTTCGGATTGTCCCGACGTTGTATGCGCAGCGCGAGCGCGAGCGACGTAGTGCATCGAATTTGCGGCGGTGACATCGATTTGGATAAACTCGCGTCTTCTATCGCTCGCCAAAGCGATCTAGGAGGCGTCGTTTTCGTCTGCGCCGACTCTACTTTTCAAGAGAGCATCGAGGAGGGCGTATTCGGGCTAACATCGAGTTCCAAGGGCTTGGTTGAACGAATCGCTCCAGGAACTCTCTGCTTCTTGTACAACTTGAGCTCGCAGAGATTGCACGGGGTCTTCGAAGCCGTATCCAAGGGTGGCATAAATCTCGATCCGAAAGCCTTTTCGAGTTTCGGAGCCTCCGCGTCAGATTCGAAGGACGAGGGTCACGGAAACGGCGAAAGCAGCCCGTTTCCGGCGCAGTGCAAGGTTCGAAGCGTATCGGCGGATCTCGCAATAGATCTTGGGCGTTGGAGATCCTTGAAAGAGTTTGAAACCTTTCCGGGTGATAAAAAGTTTTCGCTAGCGTTGAGTGCGAAACAAGCGGTAGCTCTAGTTGCAGAGATGTTGACAGATTCCGCGAGCGTGACGAGCCAAGAGGGGCAGCGCGGCGAGGAATGGGAAGTTGTCGGTAAGAAGAAGGCTTCGGCGAAGGGTTCGAGCGTGTCAGACTCGGTGGGATCTGCTGATGAAGGTAAAAGACGCCGACGCGACGGAAGCGCACGTGTCAACGGACAGAAATCGAATAGGACGTCTCAAAAGAGCGATAGCCCCAAGCATAGCGCCGCAGCTCCGCAGCATAGTAGCGAAAACGCAAACAACATGGAAGACTTAGAAGACCAAGAATCTCGAACTCGGTCGGAGCCCTCGGGCTGGGCCGCCATTGTGACGGGTCGTCTCTCGCCTAGCGAGTTGTCGGCGACGGCGCCGGCGCCACCCGCGACCGTCGAGCCGGTTAGTCTCACGATGGAGAATTTACGAGTCAGTGACGACGTTGAAGATGCCGATACCACGTCAAGCGATGAGAAATCGCCGGAACGATCGTACGGGAGTGATGGTGCTCCGTCGCCGCATTCGGCACAAGAGGATCAGCTCATCAATGGCGCTCGAGAAAACGCGTCAGTCGTCGGCGCCGGCGCGAAGGCTCTGAGGGGGTGGGCATCCATTCTAGGCGGCAGTAGCGCTCCGCAAGCAAGCGAGGCGGTTGCGAAGCGCGGTGGTACTGAGACGGCGACTGAAGACGGTGATAATCAGAGCGATCAAGTTGAGGCTTCGGTACCTTCAAAGTCATCTAGCGACGGCGCACCTTCTCAGCCCGCGTGGGGTGGGTGGGCGGTGAGAAATCCCCCACCAAAGGTGGATCTCAAGGCAACGATGGAAGCCGATGCGGCCGCGGCCGCGGCCGCTCCTCCGTCCGTGGCGAAAAAGGAGAAGCAGGAGGAGAAGCAACAAGGTAAAAATGGGAAAAAAGCCAAGGATAATAAGAACAAAGATGCGAAGAAGGATGTCAAGCAGCAGCGCCAAGATGGAAACCGCAAAGATAAGCCGATGCGAACCACCATCAATGTGCCAAAAGCGCCTTTTACGAAGCCGACTGAGGTTTCTGGCGATCGTTCGCGCGCCCCACTATCGCCGGAATTGGAGGCCAAGTTGGTTGAGAAGCTCGGGCGGGAGCTCCTTGACTGTGCTCACGTGCAATATTTCACTCCGACTGCCTATCTATTGAAGAAGGAGCGACGAGCAGTGGACGTCGTGGTTCGCGCCATGACAGCGATCGCCCAGACGCTGTTCCCATCGACTGGTCTTGAAGTGTTTGGATCTTATCCGACGCGCGCTTGGGTCCCGGGATCGAGTAACTTAGATTTGAGCATGAGCCTTCCAGAAAGCGTGAGTTCACATCCCGAGAGGAGACTCGAGGCTTTGAACACTCTGGCCATGGCGTTGCGCACAAATCCGTGGGTTCTCGATGTGAGCGTTGTTCCCAGCGCACAAAGACCGCTGATTCGAATGATGACACATACTGCTTTCTTCCAGCCCATGTCGCAGCATCTCTCAAAGAAGGCGTACGATGCATTCACCACCGCTGTGGCCGCAGTCGTGCCACCAGGTGACGGCGCGACTACGAACGGAACGCCGCCTCTGCCGCCAGGACCCCGACCGGGAGCACCGTACGGCGTACCTGGACTCGGCCATCCGAATGGACTCGGTCTTCCTTTAGAGGTTCACATTTCTCTCAAGGATGCGAATCACAAGGGTGTAGCTGCGTTAAGATTCATCCAGGGAGCGGAACAGGCCAACGGCGTGCTCGCGCCCATTGTGTGCGTGCAAAAGGCGGTGCTTGCGAGCAAGGGTCTGCGTGGTGTTTACAAGGGAGGTGTCGGCTCGTATGCGCTGACTATCATGGCTCTCGCGTCTGTGCAACGTTCGAACTGGCTCTCTCGGAATGAGACTGCCGAATCGAGCGATGACTCTGCGGCGCAAGTATCGACTACTGAGAAGAATGAAGACGCGAAGAAAGCCGATATTGAAGTAGCGGATGCGCGCGATGCGGCGGCCCTTGGTCGCGCCATGCTGGAATTTCTCAAGATGTACGGCTACGAGACAGATCTGACGAAGGATGTCATCGCGGCGCACGCTGGAAACGAATCTGAAGCTTGGGGCGTCTTGGCTGAATCCTCAAAGATGGCGGCACCTCTGGGCTCTGGATTGCGCGTCGAAGATCCGCTTGATGCGTCGAACAACGCTGGATCTGGTTGCTTTGGAATCTCCGGTGTGCAAGCTGTCTTCAAGGAACAATTAGAAACACTCATCAAGGCTGCTGAGAGCGACTTTTCGAGCAATGTCCCTCTCTTGATGCAGTTGATCATGCTCGGTGGTCAACACAAGGTGTTCGTCGTGTAAATTTGGGTCTCATCACATTTATACCAAACTCTATTCATTCGCATAGCTGCATAGCTGCAATGTTAAAACGCAATTTCACAGCTCAAACTCGCTCTCTTCAACAATGAAACACCACACTTTGATGCGCACGCTCTACCCCAGTATCGTCGCTTCTACCTCTCGTGGTGTTAATGGTAGCACGCACTGCGACGCGCGTGTCATTGGCCGGCTCCGCGAGATTCACACGTTCCCACTGAAGGGTGCACGTTCGCAAAAGCTCGAGTTTGCCTCTGTGCAGCGCGATGGGGGCATTCCAGACGACCGAAAATTCGCTCTTTTACGTCACGAGCACGCCGCACAGCGCTGGCAAATAGATAGCAAAGACAGCGAGCGCGCGGCGCGTGCGAACGCGTGCGACATCCTACGCACGGCCGACGGTAAAGACGTCGGACATCACTCTAACAAACATCTGTTTCACCAACTCATCACTGACACCGAGCTAGTGAACGTGCGAGCGCGGTGCGTCGGTGCGCGTGGCCTGATAGTGGAGTGCGCGAGTACTGGAAGAGTTCTCGCAGAGTGCGCGGACAGCGCGATCGAGCGCGAGCGCGAAAAGGTGGAGAAGTTCTTTGGAACGCTGTTGAAGAGTGCTTGCGGCGTTCCGACGCTGACGCGAGCAGATGGGTGCTCGTTTACCAACGTCGGAGGTCGCCCAGATGAACACGTGCTGCACATTAACACAACGGCATCGGTACGAGAGGTTTACGAACAGACGTCGTCATGGGAGACGACGGGGGAGACGCTGGATGCGTTTGCGCTTCGCTTTCGGCCAAATCTTGTGTTTGAAGACGCGGGAGATGGCTCTTTGAAACCATTCGATGAGTTTGCCTGGTGTGGAAAGAATGTTCGCATTGGTCGGGATGTTATCATTCATATCAACGAACCAACGATTCGATGTCCGAGCACGCGTGCCCGCTACGACGCGCCGAATGAATCCGGCAAAGAGAGAAAGGTGCAGCCCGATGTTGACATTCGCTCGTCGTTTCCAAATCTCACCGCTTCCATCTTTGATCGCGAAGCCGTGAATTTAGCTGACAAGGGATCGTATCTGGGAATTTACGCCAAAGTTATCGTTGGTGGCATTATTCGGGCGGGGGATGACATCTCTTTGTTGTAAAAGTTTAGGTACATCACAAATCACATCTCGCTACTAGCGGCCTCGTCGCTCTCACCCTCCTGCTTCACCGTGTACACTTGCTGTAAATAGCCGGCGAGGGCTCCCAGTACGCCGCCACTTATAATCAACGTTAATTCATCCTGTTCGAAAATTGGGTGCAACACTCGTTCAAACTCTTGGGGCGTCATCAATTTCATCTTCTCGCGCATGAGCTCTTGAAGTCCCAGCGTCTCATCCGTGTAGTCGTGAAGCACGTGAATGTGCTCTGGCAAACGTTGGGCGACTCGTCTGCACACGTCTTCGACGAGCTCGACATCCATACCGTCGGTGGACATCCCTCGCTCGGCACACTCCTTGAGGACAAACGTTTTCGTATACTCTTCGAGCATCGCGTTGAATTCCGGACCCTTTGCGCCGTGAAGCATGTTATCCCAAATGCGTTCCGATTTTAACACCTTGCTCGTCAGGTAGTCGCTAAACGTGCCGCTCACTTCGTGCTGTCGCTGCAGAAACAAGCCTTGGATTTTGAATGGGCCGATGAACCAAGGTTCTACCGGCTCGAAGATACACTTGAGCGCTAACCAGTTCGTCGCGAGTCCGACGATCGTTCCGCCAATCGTGATCGACCACGGGTTGGAGTAAAACGCCCAGACAGCCATCTGAATGACGCCGAGCAGAAAGCCAAAGAAGAGACCGCTGTTCACTAGGAAATCCAGCTCTCGCGCGCCGCATTGTCTGAAGAGGTCGACGAGGACGACTCTATCCGTGCACATCGCAGTCACGACGAGCTCCTTCAAATCGATGACGGCGTCGACTCGCGCTTGGAGCAATTGCACAAATCCGGCGAGATAGGAAGAAATGACACCGCTCACTTCGTTGAGCGTCGCGCTCGGCAAGGAGGGAACCGCGCTCTCCGCCAAGTTGTGCGCCCATCCCGGAATAAGCTCGCTGGAGATGGTTGATGCCATGGCGGGGACTTCCTTGATTAGTAAAGCCGCAATCTCCGTCGGCACAAGCAATTTAAACACTTGTTCGACGTCGACAAGCTTTTCGGTAACCATTGAAACCATCGTGTACGACATTTGCGCCGCCTTGGCGGGTACGATGCCTTGCCATCCAATCAGTCCGAGGGGCTGCAAAATGTCGAAACCATACAGCGATCCTTCGACGTATTGCATGAACGGTAATCCCCAAAAATTGATGGGGTAAAAAATCATCTTCACCGCGAGCCAGTTTGTAAACCAACCGACAAACGCGGCGACGACTGGAATGAGCAACATTCCCTTCTTATCGGCGATAAACTTAGCCTTAGCCCTGGCGACGGCGTCTCGCACGCGCGGCGACAGAGTGACGCTCGGTAATCGCGGCATCGCAGGCGCTTTTGCGCGAAACGTCGAGCGGGGACGTCGTCGAAGACGACTGAGCGTCGATTTCACCCAAGAGTACCCTCTTCGAAACAGAAATCGAACGCTCGCGACGGTGAGGACCCGCATGAATACGACGCTCGCACTCGACCCTTGTTTCGCACTCCCAGCCAAGATGAGAAAAATCACCACCGCAAGAACGCCTTTCGGTGAACGCAAACGCGACATCCAAGCGGTTGCCGATGTCGTCTTTGTCGCCGACGCCGACGCGTTCGCCGGCGGTTCCTCGACGCGCGCATCGTCCGCGGGTCGCTGCTCCGCTCGCGAGGATCGGTCTAGCAATCGCTGCGCCTCGCGCACGCTCGCATCAATCTCAAACCTCGTCGTCGTCGTCTCCGACTCCGCTTCCACCTCGCGCGTCGTCGCGTTCACAAACTCCTCGAACGAATTCGACGAAGACGTGGACGCCCGCGAGTTGCTCAACGCGCGTTCCGCCGCGCTCTGCATGCGCTCAAAGCGCGCATTCAGAGACGACAGCGACGGCGACGACGCCCCGTACGGGTCATCCCGCGTTTCATCGTCCCCGTCCCTCCGCGAACCGGCGCGCACGCACCGGCGCGAACGTCGACTCGACGCGTCGTTCCCAATGTTCGTTGTCGTGGTAATCGCGACGCCGCTCGGACGACCACCGCGACGAACCACCGACGCCGCCGCCGACGACGCGGTTTCGCGCGATCGCATCGCGACGCGGTTCGCCGTTCCTCGCGGTCGCGCGCGAATCACCGACTCGGACGACGCCATCGTCGCGGGCGAGGGAAGACGCGATTCACCCGACCGCGGTGTGACGCGACGCCAGTGCGCGACGATCCGAACCGACCGAAGATGCTGGTCACCACTCTCGCGTCGTCGTCGTCGCCCGCGGTCGCGTCGTCCATCTCTCACCGACCGCGCTCTTCGAGGGACGCGACCGCGACCGCGACCGCGACCGCGGGAGGAGCCGACGCGACCGCGGGCGATGCGAAGAAGCGCGTGCTGTGCCTCCACGGCAAGGGTGGGAACGGGGCGAGCTTCGCGCGGCACCTCAAACCGCTCCTGGACGCGACGTCGGAGACGATCGAGTGGTACTTCGCGGACGGACACGTC
>Ga0255770_10000682_pt1 | contig 31743 bp, 37 predicted proteins | sample 071ome_22_FD_179968 | JGI IMG/M metagenome (GOLD analysis project Ga0255770, IMG submission 179968) | Coastal salt marsh microbial communities from the Groves Creek Marsh, Skidaway Island, Georgia - 071404AT metaG (version 2) | ecosystem: Environmental > Aquatic > Marine > Intertidal zone >...
CTAACTAGACTAATAGAACTAGACTCAATTAACTAGAGATTACCAAATAACAATAAATGAATAAATTGACTTTCTTTTATCTATACCTTAGAATGGTGGGGAATTATCTAATTTTTCTTCTTTTTCCCAATTTTCACGAATTATAGAACCAGTAAGGTCTTCCATTTTTTCAAAAACTGCTTTTTTCATATCATCAACAATTTTGATAGCAGTTTTAAAAGTTTCAGATTGATTAAACAAATGAGCTTGTATATCGTACCAGTCGTTTTTATCCATATCTGGGCGGTAGTAGTCCCTAACACTATCATCTAGCCCTTCTCGACCTTCCTTGAGCTTGTTAGAGGCATCTAAGAGGGAAGCATATTCTTTTGCAAGAATTATTACTTGTTCTTCTTTTGTAATTTGTTTCTTCTTTTTCAATTTTTCTCCTAACTTCAATTACAATTTCTATTCTATGGTAAAGGTATGACAAAAACCAAAAATAAAAAAAATTTTTTTTTCGCCCAAAATATTTGAAGTTATTTACTGAATACCTTATAATCGTTCTAGTAAGGATATACTCATATTCTATACTCCGAAAAAACATGTAACAGTGGGATGGTGGGGTGTTCAACGGTTTTCCAGAACACCTCATCATTTTTTTTTATTATAAATTTGCTTTTTTAAAACCCTTGCCATAGAATACTTCATAAGTTACATAGGAGAGAATATGAAAAGATATACATTTCATTTTGATGCTAAGACAGAGATTTTAGCTGATAGTCTTTCACAAGCTGAAAAGTTTGTTGAAGACAGACTTAAGGTCGTTCCAGACAATATTAAGTTAACAGTACGAGAAATCAGAACTCAAAATTTATTATTTCCTATTGAGGAGGAAAAATAATGTTTGATATGAGACCAGCAGTATTTTATACAATTGTTGCATTGATTTTTATTAGAATTGCAACTGCTTATTTTGGAGGTATGTAATGGAAAAGAAAAGAAGATTTCGTAAAGAACAACACGAATGGACTTATGAGGTAAATTGGAACCACAGTTTGCCAGTGTATGGAGGTAAGAAGAAATGAGAGACTTAATTTGGGAGATTGCTAAATCTGGAGAAGAAGATTTAGGCAATACAGAACTTCAAGCTATTGAAGACCCTCAAGAGTTATACGTTGCTAGAGGTTTATCTGGCGAGGCAAAAAGAAATACATCAAATGTAAATTCTTTTGTTGATAACAAAATGGCTCAGAATGTAGAAGAGAACGGTGCTATCAAAATTGGTAAGACTGTTTTTAACTATTCAAAAAGTTCTAGAACTGTTTTACAAGATGCAAGAGCGCTTCTCAACTGGGCAACAGGTAAAGAATTATCAGATGAAGCAATGGACAATCTTATTGCTGTTGTTGGGACTAACTTTAGTCCAAAACTTAGAGGTATAGATGCAGTAGCAAGTAAAAAAGGTATGGACGTTCAAACAGCCAGAGATACTTTTACTGAGAAGATTTGGGATAATGACCCTAAACTTCAAGTTATTGATACTGAACTAAGTAGCGCACCTAAGTGGGCTATCAATCTCAATGACGGAGAGAGAAGACCTAGTGGATAAGTACCATTGGGGAGAAGAACAGTTTGAAGCTTTACATCACTTTTCTGAACATCTAAGTGGTCATTGGCACCCTACTGAGTGGGGAGTGATTATTAGATTTCTTTCTAAGATAAAAGATTGGGATGGAGGTTTAGCGAACAGTCAATCTGAAAAAGATATGCCTACAAGAGACCAACTTTATGTAAGCCAATATATGCAACTGTTTATAACAACAATTGCAGAAGCTGGATATTTTGAAGACTTAGAAGATTTTTATTTGTTTTTAAGAAATGCAACTGGAGATGATACCTATGCAATATTTAGAACTTGGGTTAGGCTTGGGATGCCTCTTGAAGAAGGATATGATAACTATCAAGAATTCCTCGACGAACTAGAAGAGTTTCTAGATATGAGAGAACAAGAGTCAGAAGATATAGAAGTTGAAAGCGGTTTGATTAATGAGATTGAAGATTTTTTATTTAAAAGTAAGTTAGGAGAAGAAGAATGACAGAAAAAGAAATGTTGGAGTTCGAGTTTGAATTCACAACAACAAACATAATAAATGCCCTTGAGGGCGAAGAGTTAGCTACAGTTAGAAAAATGGTCAAAGAATATTTTGATGAGCATCTTTTTGCTGATATTATTGGTCTAACTGAACCACAAGAAGCATTTATCCATAGAGAGAACGATAACGTTCCAGAAGATGATAATTGGGAATTATTCAAAAAAGAAAATAAAGAATATTTCTTAAAACAGCTTATGGATGAAAATAGTAAATATCATGCAATTTATAAAGCGTATGTGATATTATTTGGTTTCGCATGGAATCCAGAGATGAAGTTTGATTTCGACGAATTAGGAATCGATACTAAAGCTTTAGGAACTGATTAGGAGATGAGTATGTTATTAAAAAATAATTACCAAGATGATTTTGTTGCTGTAAATACACAAGGTATTTATAAGTTAACATTTCCAAAAGATATAAACCAAGATGATTTTTACTCTTGGGTTGAAAATGATGCAACATTATCTGAAATGCGTATAAGTTGGATTGATGCTGCTATGAAAATTTGTAATGACCAAGTTCTTGCACATCAATACAGTCAAATGGGACAAGAAGAGTGGAGAGACTATCTTAAATTTAGATTTCTACTTTTTGTTACGGGTACAGAATAATGGCTGATGCAATAGATAGAGTTCAAGAAAACAACTTAATGCCTTTTGAGGCTATGCTCAAAGATAAGCAAACTGCTCCTCCTTCTAAAACAGATATCGTTGGTATCACAAAAGAATACTGGATGGGAAAGTTTAGGGAGATGTGGGAAACTGAATATCCTAAAACTATTGATGACTTATCTGATGAGCATTGGGCTAGTTGGTTTAAAAACTTTGCGCCTTATGCAAGACAAGATGTTGAATATGCTTTTAATGAAGTAAGAAAACAACCAAGAGATTTTCCTCCTTCACTTAGTATTGTTTACAACGTACTCGTCAATAGGGCACAATCTAAAACTAGAGCTGATGAGTTCAAAGTTAAAGGTGGTTGTGATGTCTTAGGTAAGACTTGTGATTTTAAAACTGAATACTGGATGATGGATAAGTACGGTAAATATACATTTGTTCTACTTTGTGAAAATAGTTCAGATAACGTATCTTGTGATAATTATAAAGTTTCTACACCAACAGAAGGTTCTCTGAAGGGTAGAGATAAAGATATGACTAAAGCACTATGGTTAAAAACTGTTGCGGGTTTACTTCGTAATACTGATGAGCCAATAGCTGATTCTGGTAAAACTCAAAAAGATAGAAAATTTGAAACTGCTCTTATGGCAGAACTTTTTGCAGACGGAGATGATTACAAAGAAACTTTAGAGCTTTTCAATATTCCAGTTGATTTAAGTTTTAATGAAGTTTGTTTAAGAATATCTGAGTTACCTAAAAAAGGTAATCTGCTTGATGATATGGAGCTTTAGAAAAAAGGCAACTTTTGATGTGGTACTATAGGTATGTCGGCTTCCCTAAAGGAAGGTTTACCTTCCGAGCTGACTGCCCTCCCATCAACAGCTTTGCTTAACGGCAGAGCTGTATTTTTTTTTGAGATTATTTTAAAATAAAGTTGACAAGATAATTTCAATACCATAGAATATTTTATATAGAACAACTAAATAAAGCTAATCGGCTGTCTTAAAAAATGGCGATAAAACGGAAAGCTTGAAAACGCTGGGTGGGTAACCCAAAACGGTCAAGTAAGTACTAATTAAAAATCCTAGAATAAGGGCAAAATCGGTGGCTATTTCGCAAAACAGTATAAGAACCATTTCGGTGTGTCATCGGTGGGGAAGGTAGGTGGTTAAGCACTGACTTTACGTTGCGAATGTGTCCTTTGTCTAAATCGAAATACTAGGGGCGTGGCAGCTTAAAATTGTAGTTTGCATTGGGAGCAATTGGTAAAAAAGATTTCGGTCTCGACCCTTGTAAGTCAATAAAAGAGTTTAGTTGTTCTAAGCTACCAATAGGTAGCTTGTAGCACACGAGTAAATCCTAATAGCTTCACAATGCATCATTAGGAAACTACTTAAAGCATAGAACTTGTGTGTTACAAGCTGTCTATCGGACGATGAAGAGAAATAAAACAATTAATACTGGGAGGTATTATGTCTGATATTACAGAAATGCAAAAAAAATTGTATTTTCAATGTGCAAAATGCAGTAGAACAATGCAAGCTAATAACGAGGGTGGTTTAGACCTTCAAGTTTCTGGTGGCTACGGCGACTTCACTGATTCGCTAGACCAAGATATTCATACGTTTAGATTGTGTCATAAGCACGCTCATAGATTTGCTAACTGGTTAAATAACCCAGAAGTACTTGGTATGTACTGGGGTCATAGCCATGCTGGTTATGAGCCGGGCTTCTGGTTCGGTCATCCAAGCTGGGAACAGCGTACTTGGTTATCTTACATAACTATATTTTTTCATAGTTGGTATAAACAAGGTTGGAAAACAGCTAAGTTCTATTTAAGGGAACAATTTCGTTCTCATCTAAACTGGACTAGGGTCGACATTAACGACCGTAACACACCAGTTAGGTGGGGGAAGTTTTTCTTCCAACTATTCTTTTTAGACAATCATAGTAAAGGTTTTTTTGTTGGGCTTAAACGTAAGTTCCAAAGTAAACTTTTTACTCTTGCTAAAAATTATCATCGCAAGCATAGCTCGTTGTATAACGAGATTTGGCGTAAAGCTCTTGAAGATGGATTTTCTGAATCAGAAAAAGCTTATCTTAAAGATTTAGGTCTTGCTCTAGCACAAGCAGAAGAGGAATAATTCTTCTGCTAAAATAAAATAAGCAAAAACAAGTGAGGTTGTAGGCTTTTTTTGCCCCCCTAGAGATAGGGGGCTTTTTTTTGCCCTATACTTAGTTTGATGGCGCCAAAAGATATTTTAGAAAACGTATCAGAAGTAAAAAGTAGGGTATACGATGTAACATTTCCTCCTTTGCATGATGCACAAAAAGAAGTTCATGATTCTAAAGCTCGTTGGAAAATTTTATGTGCTGGACGACGTTTTGGTAAATCAAGACTTGGAGTGCAAATGTGTATGGAGATTGCTTTAGCTGGTGGTAGAGCTTGGTGGGTTGCACCTACATTCGCAATATCTAGAGTAGGTTGGCGTGATATTCAAGCTGCTGCCGCATCTTTCCCTTCTGAAATGGGAGTAAATATCAAAGTAGGAGACATGCAAGTTGACTTTGGTAATGGTGGTTTTATTGGTGTTCGTTCTGCTGATAATCCACAAAGACTTAGAGGAGAAGGTCTTGACTTCCTAGTTATGGACGAGGCAGCATTCGTTAAAGAAGAAACATGGACTGAGGTTCTTCGTCCTACCTTAACTGAAAGAAAAGGTTCTGCATTATTCATCTCAACTCCAAAAGGAATGGACAACTGGTTTTATCGTTTATGGGAACATGCTAATACTTCAGATGATTGGGAAAGATTTCAATTTCCTTCAACTTCTAATCCTCTTGTAGAAGAATCAGAAGTTTTATCAGCTAAAGAAGAAATTGGTTCTCTTGTTTTCGCACAAGAGTACATGGCTGAATTTATATCTGAAGGTTCTCAGATGTTCAAACAAGATTGGTTTAAATACTACTCTATGGGTGTAGGTCAAATATTTGCAGATGGTAAGACTTACGACATGAATAATCTTGTTAAATTTTCAACCGTTGATTTGGCGACTTCAACCAGAGAATCTGCTGACTATACAGTTATTGGCAGTTTTGGATTGGACCAAGAATCGAAAAAACTATTTGTTCTAGATATGGTTATTGAGAGAATGGAAGCTCCAGATATTATTCCTCGTATAAAAAATCAATTATTAAAACACAATTTAGAATTCGTAGGAATTGAAAAAAACGGATTCCAGTTAGCTTTAGTGCAGTTTGCAAGGAGAGAAGGGCTCCCAGTTATCGAATTAAAGGCGGATAAAGACAAGCGCCAAAGAGCCATGCCTTTATCTGCTAAGATGGAAGCAGGATTAGTTTATCTTCCTAAGAATGAAGAGTACTCTTGGGTAGCTAATGTTGAGCGTGAGCTTCTCACGTTTCCAGTTGGCGCCCATGACGATATTGTCGACTGCTTATCTTACGCAGTTGTGCAAGAGCGTAGACAAAGGAAGTGGGAAGCTTATTAATGGCTGAAGAAAAGAAAAGTTTTTATAGAAGAGCGGTTGATTATTTACAAGCACCGCCAGAGAGACAAGTAAAAGGTTTAAATTATAACCAAAGCGTTAACAGTGCTTTGGATTCTGCTGTATTCGGATACAATACAACATCTGGTTCATTCCCAAGTCAGTTAATTGATGATTTAGGAGAAGGAACTGGTAATTCAGCTGTAGTCGCTTGTTTGAATGTTCTTGCAACCTCATTTGCTGAACCACAACTTAAAATTTTCCAAAAAACTAGCGAAGATATTAATGAAATAAACACTCATCCCGTTGAGCAATTAATGCAACGACCAAATCCATTTACATCTGGTTCATTACTTTCTCATTACATAGTTACTGCTATCAACGCTTCTGGAGATGCTTATCTTTTGAAAGTAAGAAACTCATCTGGAAGAGTTATTCAACTAATCCCAATGATGCCAGATAGAGTAACACCAAGAGGAACTGAAGATGAATTGATTACTCATTATGAATATTATGGTTCTTCAAAGCACATGGGAGAGTTTGTAGTCTTAAAGAAAGACGATTTAGTTCACATACGACAAGGAATAGACCCAAATAATCACAGAAGAGGATTTGCCCCACTAAAATCTGTACTTCGTGAGTTACTTGGAGATGAAGCTGCTGGACAATATGCAACTTCTTTACTTCACAATATGGCAGTGCCGGGCGTTATCTTAAGTCCAAAAGATGACCAAGCTGGTGGTCCATCAAGAGAAGAAGCAGAAGCTATTGCAAAAATGTATAAATCTAAATTTGGTGGCTCTAACAGAGGTGCTCCAATGGTTCTTACTGGTGCAATGGATGTTAAAACAGTTTCTTTCTCTCCAGACCAAATGGATTTAAAAGAATTAAGAAGACTCCCAGAAGAAAGAGTTTCTGCAGTTTTAGGTGTCCCAGCTATACTCGCTGGACTCGGAGCTGGTTTAGATGCGGCGACCTACAACAATACAAAAGAATTAAGAGAGTTCTTTACAGAACAAAAACTTATTCCTTTATGGAAAACAGTCGCTAACGAATTGACTCATCAGTTATTACTTGCTGACTTTACAAGCGATGTAAATACATATTGTGCTTATGACCTAGAACAAGTAAGAGCTTTATCACAAGATAAGAATGAAACTTACAAGAGAATGAACATGGGTGTTGCTGGTGGTTGGGTAACAATTGCTGAAGCAAGAAAAGCAGCTGGATTAGAGATTGATGAAACACATGAAGTTTACTTAAGACCACTCAACATGGTTGCTGTTCCTCAAGAAGATGGAAATAAGCCTTATCAAATTACTGAACAACAAGCAAATGATATTGCTGAAGCTGGAATTAATATTGAAGGTTTAGATTTGAAAGCAACTCTTACTACTGGAGACTTGCAAGTTGAATCTCAAAGACAACCAGTTATTCAAATGACTGATGAACCAAGAAACGAAGAAAAATATATTGCAGAAATGCCTAACGGAGCTTGGTGCGTTATAGGACATGAAGATAACGAAATAATAAAATGTTTTAAAACTGAAGAAGAGGCTGAAGCATATTTAGCAAACATGAAAAAAGAATTTAAAGCTGCAGCTATTTCAGAAAAAGTTAAAAAGACTTTACAAAAGAAAGTAAAAGACCACAATGCTTCTAATCCTAAATACAAAGCTACTTATGGAATGCTAGCTGCTGTCTTCCGTAGAGGAGTTGGTGCTTATCGTACTAACCCAGCCTCAGTTAGGGGTAATGTAACTGGAGCAACCCAGTGGGGAATAGCCAGAGTTAACGCTTTCTTGAAAGGTATGAAAGGTAAATTCCCAAGAAAACCATTTGACCAAGATTTATTACCGAGCGGACATCCTCTCTCTTCTAAAAAAGGAGCAGAAGATGTTATTGACGAACTAAAAGTATCAACAGAAGAAGCTGAAGCATTACTTTATGCAGACAAAATAAAAGAAGAATCTAATGAAAAAGCTTCGTTATCAGAACTTAAAGTTGGAGATACTGTTAGCTGGTCAATAAATAAAGACCCAGACCCACCATCAACCGTTCATGGAGTTATCAAATCTTTAAATGCAAGAGATGATAAAGCAACTATGCAAGTATGGGCAATTATGGACGATGGTTCACATCTTAAAACTGATAGAAATGTAACAATGGATGTTTCTAAGTTAAAGAAGATTAAAGATTGGCGTAAAAGTCTAAAAGCAAAAGATGATATTACTAACTTTCCAAAGAGTGGAGATAATCAAAAAATAAGTTTATCTAACTCACAATATAAACAGTTTCCAGATTTCAAGTACGTAAAAGACTTGAAGGAAAATTATCCAACAATTTGGAGAAGAGCTGGTACTGGAGGAAATCCTCCAACTTCATTCACTGGTAATGATGCATTCAATAGATGGTCTGCATACAAATCTGGAGATAGAAGTCCAGCAGTTCTTTCTTGGGTAAAGAGAAGAGAACGATTTATGAATCGTCATAAGAATAACAACAGACTTAACGGTGCTATTGCCGTTATGAAATGGGGAGGCGTTACAACTGGTGGTGTCTCTGAAATGAAGAAGCTAGTCAACGAGCAAAAGAAAAAAGTCGATGCTCGTAAGAAAAAAGCTCAAAAGTTGTTATCTGAGAAAAAGGACGAAAAATAAATGTTAAAATATTATTTATAGAAAGAGATTTAGAGGTAAGAAGTTGAAAAAAGAATCAAAGAATTTTGAATTTAAAGCTCTCGACGAAGAGACTGGTAAGGTAGAGGCAGTATTCTCAGTTTTTAACAATTTAGATACTGACGGAGATGTTGTTTTACCAACAGCAATCAAATCTGGTTTTAAAGATAACCAAGTTCCAATGGTCTTTGCACACAAGTGGGACCAACCAATTGGTAAAGGAACAATTGAAACTGATGAAGAAAAAGCAACTTTTAAAGGAAACTTTTTCATGGACACTGAAGCTGGTAAAGAAGCATATCAATTAGCTAAAGCTATGGAAGACCTTCAAGAATGGTCATTCGGTTTTAGAATTAACGATTCAGAAGTCAAAAAATTCAAAGGTGCTGACGGAAGTGAAGTTGACGCTAGATTTCTTAAAGACCTTACAGTTTACGAAGTCTCTCCAGTTCTAGTTGGAGCAAATAGAGAAACTTACACTCTTTCTATTAAATCTGGAGAAGAAGCAGTTTATGAAGATTCATTAAAAGCTGCTCCTAAAGATATGTTTAAAACAGAAGAAGAAGCTGAGAAAAGAGCAGAAGAATTAGGATGTTCTGGTTCTCATCAAGAAATGTACGAAGGCGAAGAATACTATATGCCTTGTAAAGACCACGCATCATACTTAGCTTCTATAGAAAAAAGTTTAAGAGAAGAATCTGAAGTAGAAGAAAAAGATTCTTCTGAGGTTTCTGGGGACGACACTAGCGTGCAAGGTGCTCGTTTTTCAGACGAGGTAAAGGATGTGCTTGCTGCATTAGAGAGCCTCATTGTAAGAGCAACCTCCATTGGAGAGTTGCGAAAGGGAGATGGTAGGAAGTTGTCAGAACAAGCAACTACCGCACTTCGTGCTGTTCAAGAAGACTTGAATGATGCATGGGCTGAACTCGACCAACTTATTGAGGAAGTCGGGAAAGAGCCAGTTTCTGAAGTTGAAGAAGCTTCAGATGAATCAGAAGAGACCGCTGAAGCTGAGGAGATAGTTTCAGAAGTCGAAGAAGCTCCAGCAGAGAACCCTGTTGAAGAGCCTAAAGCTGAAGATTCATCAGAAGAAGTTTCTGAATCTGAAGAAGAAGAAGCATCTGAAGAGATTGTTGAAGAGGAAATTGCAGAAGCTGAAGCTGAGGTTTCAGAAGAAGTAGTTGAAGCAGAAGTTGCGGAAGAAGACGATTCTGAGCTATTTGTAGAAACTCAGCAAATACTTGCTGAAGCTGCATTAGCGGAACTCGACGATACAGTATAAATTAATAAAGTAAGGAGATTATTCTCATGGCAGAAATTAAAGAGCTAAGAGAAAAAGTCGCTGCTAAAAGAGCTGAATTAAAAGAGCTTTTTGATGCACCTGCAGAAGACGGCAAGTACTCAGCTGACCAAAAAGAAGAAATCGCTAAAAGAAATAGCGAACTTTCTGACTTGGTCGAAGAAGTAAACGTTCTTTCAGCTAAAAGTGCAAACGAAAAAGCTATGTCTGAAGATTCAGAGCCAGTAAGTGGCGCATACTCTCAAGAAGAGAATGTATCCCCTCTTTCCATTGGAGAAGCATTTGTAGGTTCTAAGAGCTACAAGAGCTACATGGAAAAAGGCATTGGCGGAATTGACACACAAGTTAATTTCAACCCAATGGGTTTCAAAGCAACTTTAGGTGCTGGTACAGCTAATAACTACCCACCAGAAGTTTTAAGACAACCGGGCGTTCTTGAATTTTCTTTGAGAGACCCAAATGCAGTTATTGGACTATTCGACCAAATCGAAACAGACCAAAATGCATTCCAATATTTGGAAGAAACAACATTCACAAACAGCGCTGCTGAAGCTGCTGAGGAAGGTGCTGCTGGAGAAGCAGAACTTGACTTCACAGAGCAAACAGCTGCTATTAGAAAGATTGCTGTTTTCTTACCTGTAACAGAAGAATTGCTTGCAGATGTTAGTGGTATTCAAGGATACGTAAACTCACGTCTATCAACAATGATTCGTTTAAGATTAGACAACCAACTTCTTAATGGAGATGGTTCTGCACCTAACTTAGAAGGTATCCTAGATGCTGGTAAAACATTAGTTAACGAAGTTGACTATTCATCATACGCTGGAGACCTTAATAAAATAGGTTCAGTCTACGAAGCAATCACAGACATTAGAACTGGTGCTTTCGTAGAGCCAGATGCAATTGTTATGCATCCTGCTGACTGGAACAAGATGGTTACATCTGTTTCTGATGTTGCAACTAATGGTTCTTATAACCCATTATTTACAGCTGCTGGCGGATTCAACGGTGCTGCTCAAGCTTCCCTCTGGGGACTTAAAGTAGTTCCAACAACAGCAATTGCTGAAGGAACTGTCCTTGTTGGTAGATTCGGCGGTGGAGAGGCTGCTCATGTTGTCATGAAGCAAGGTCTTGACATTGCAGTTTCTGATTCTCATTCTGACTTCTTTACCAAAGGTAAAGTTGCAATCAGAGCAACTATGAGAGTTGGATTCCCTGTTTACAAACAAAGAGCATTTACAAAAATCACTAACTTCGCTTAAGTCGAAATTAGTTAGTAAACATTAGTAATGGGGGTCTAGTACCCCCATTACATAACCCAAAGGATTAAATTTAATGGAATATATAAAAGTAGAAAAAGATATTTGGAAATTACAAGATGGTTCTATATTTGAAGGACCAGCTAATGATGTACCAAAATCTAATGCTTCAAAGATAGCTAAAAAAGGAATGGAATACTCTATTGCTTATTTAGAGCAAAATGGATGGAAAAAAGAAGCTCCAAAACCAGCTGCTCCTAAAAAATCAGCTAAAAAAGAAGTAGAAAACAAAGCTGTAAAACCAGAAGACGTAGAAGACAAGTAGGCTTTAAATGGCTCTAAGTACAGTTTCTGATGTAGAGAAAGTTCTTGGTGTCGATTTATCCGCTAATGACGAAACTACTGTAACAAACCTTCTTATACCAGCTGCAGATGCAGCTATCGAAAATTATGTTGGTTACAGCTTGTCTTATCAAGAAAATATAGTTGAAACATTTGATGGAGACGATTCCGAAGACTTATTCGTAAAGCGTGCTCCTATTATTTCTGTAGCATCTGTTGTTGAAGACGATGTTACTTTAATATCTGGCAATACAAATGATTATGTTGTATATAAAGCTTTAGGATTAATAAAAAGAACTGGCTTACAATATTGGAGTGCTCAAAGACTTCAAAACATTACAGTAACTTATACTGCTGGATACTCTGATTCAGAAGTTTCAGCAGAAGATATTCCAAACGATATTAAATTCGTTAGCGCTAGAGTAGCTGGAAAGTTATTTTTAGCATCTGCTTCTCTATCAACACAACAATCCACTGGAGAAGTATCAACTAATATCGCTGATAATACAACTGATTCACAATTTCAAATGGTTAAATCTGAATCAATTGGCGATTATACAGCTGAATATGAATCTGTTCTAGAACAATTTAACCAAGAATTACTTGGACCAGCTGAAAAATCCATTCTAAATAAATACAAAAAACAATATTTCACATCCGCTGGTCTGCTAGACTAGCTTCATGGATATAAACGTAAATAAACAAAGAAGAAAACAATACTTCCAAGATATTGAAATTGAAAAATTTATGGAAGCTGTTTTAGAGCAAATGAACTCTTTAAGAATGCAAAAAGTTAACTTAGTTCAAGATATGGATGATTTAGTTAATGATTATCTTAAAATTTGTAAAAAATACCCTATCAAGTAAAATGTAGTTATGTTTTCGGAGGGTATACAATTTAAAACAAACGTTGCTGGCTTAGATAGAGCCGCACCAATAAAACCAGCTGCTGCTTATTTTCCTCAGTGGTTCAAAGATATGGATGAATACTTTGAAAAACCAGCTGGACATCAATTTAAACCAAATAATAGAAATATGTTTGGTAAAGTTGGGGATATAGCTAAAAACTTTTATACATCAACAATAAAAAGATGCCCAGCGGTTATTGATTATCTTTCTTCTGGCTACATAATTCCTTACTGGACAGATACATTAATACAAAGAAATGATGACTATCTAGAAGTAGATAGCAAAGATTTTCCTATACGCGTAACTTCTCATGATGCAGACCAAGTGTATAAAATGCCTATATCAGAAACTGATTATAAACATCCTTTAAAGTTTGAAAGTGCTTGGTATTTTTACACTCCTAAAGGTTGGTCAACATTATTCATAGCTCCTTATTATCAATTTGAAAAAAGATTCACAGTATTACCAGCTGTAGTTGAAACAGATAAGTGGCATGAAGTCAATTTTCCTACAATAATCCATGACAAAGAGTTTATGATTAAACAAGGTACACCATTTATACAAGCAATACCATTTAAAAGAAGTAAATTTAAATTCAATATGTCAATGCTTACTGATGATGATAAGTATCATTTAGATAGCAATACGACATTTTTAAATAGTAATTTTAAAGGTGGATATAGAAAGGCAACAAAATCAAATGGCTAGATATGATTATCAATGCAAAACTTGTGAACACATATTTGAAGTTCAACATTCTATAGCTGAAGACCCTAAAATCAAATGTGAGAAATGTAAAAAATCATGCAAAAGATTAATTAGTGGTCAAAAATATATGTATGGAACTGTTGGGGTAGATTGGAATACTGACCCTTCAAAAGCTTCTCCACAACAAAGAGCTAAGGCTCAAGCTGCTAAGAAAAGAAAAGTTCAGTTTTAGTCTCTGTTTTGTGCGCAGATGACACAAAGATATTGACCTTCTTCTAGCCATCTACCGCAATCTGTGCATCTGGAATTGTAACTCATACTTCGTAAGTCCTATATGTTAATGTTAATTCTTCATCTGGCATAATATCTTTTTTAGCTAATAAGAATATATTAGGACCAATGTCAATAAGTTCACAGTTAGAGTTTTCACTATGATTTACAAAACCACCAAGAGGAGTTCTAATAAGACCATGTTGATGTTCATCATCTTTGATATGGCTTAAACCAATATTCTTGCCTTTGTTAATTATTTGAGTTGTAAATAAACCTAAACCTTCAATATCAGATTCTCTAATCGTTAAATAATAAGGTAAAGGTCTATATGTGTCATCAATTTCCATTATTCCTCCTCAAACCATTCTTGAGGATAAGGTTTTCTTGAATAGATTTCATACTCTTTCATTTCAATTAAATAATCAAGTCTTTCAGTAAACCACTCAAAGAATTTTACAAAATTATGTAATGTCTTTAGATAATATTGATTAAACATTAATATCCTTCTCTTCTCCACTTTCTTTCAAAAACTTTAGGATTGCCCCAACAAAACTTTGAAGCATTCCAGTCTTTAAAAGTAACTCTGCCGTATGTGTCTTCAGCTAGTAAAGATGCCATTTCTATATTATATTCGGCAACCATCTGAACTTTTCTAGCAGACATAGCAGAATCTTCTACTTTAATGAGTGAGCCATAGTATGGTTCTCCATACCTAAGTATTATCCACTCATTCCATTTAGGCATATCATGCTTTTCAGCAATCCAATTCCATGTCGAAGGTATAAATTGCATGACCCCCGAATCATCAGAGCCTCGATTGTATGCATTCTCTTTACCTCTGCTCTCACACCAACCAACTCTTACTGCTGTATATAAATTTTCTTCATCGAAATGTTCTACATAGTCTGGTAAATATTGAACCATAGAACTAGGAACCATATCAAGGCATCCCACTATTTGATTTAAATTAGAAGATGAGGGTAGAGTGTCCCCACTGCTAAAACTAGCTAAAAATATTAAGCAACTTGTAATCATAAAACATACTCTATGGTATATTCTACTAAATTACAAGTACTAAATATTTTTTTTCGCACTTGCAACAGCTAATTCCTTAGAATTACCCACTCCAGTAGATATAAGCTTCATGCCTATTCTTCCGTATTGGTCCTTATATTGCTTATACACTTGAGCTTCATGAGACAATAAATACTCGTTCCACTCTACAGAGATGGTATAACCATCTTCTTCGTACATTTCGCTTATAAGGGCTTTTGCTGTATCTTGTTTAACATCAGCCATACCATTATTTTACCACATTTGTGAGGTCAAATAACCAAAATATGACATTTCTGAGAAAAAATAAAAATAAACAAAATTTGACAAACAAATACTTTTACCATAGAATGGTTTAGTAAATTAAATTGGAGGTAAAAATGGAAACTGATAAAATCGAAATCGATTATCACATTCTTAAAGAATCTGTTCAAAAAGAACAAGTTCATCCCTATAGCCCAGTATCTAGTGAATACTATGACTCTGGTGTAGCTTATATTGATAGAAAGCGACAAGCAGATGTTGTAACTATCACTGAATGGGTGTTAGGGCAAACACGTCTATTAAATGAAAAGCGAAGTCCAGCAGAAAAAGCTGAATTTCGTTATAACTGTAAATTAGGAAAATATCTTTCTGAGGAGGAGGAATAATATGAATAAAAAATACACTTGGAGTAATGGCGAAAGCCCTCTATCTACACAAGCAACACGTCTTGGTAGAGAGAGACAACCAGAAGCTGTAACTGATGTAGAAATACGAAGTGACGTTCCAGATTACTCTGTAAATCAAATAAAAAGGAATATGTTTGATGTAACTTCTTTTGGACTTTACAGCCAACAAGTTCCCGAAGTAAAAGATTTAGCTATAGGAGATACATTTGAAGTTCCACACTTCGTGTACACACCTTATAGTGACCGTGAAAGCAGAGGACGTTACGACGTTTGCAATGCTGAATTTAAAGTCTTAGACAAGAAAACTGTCAAAAAAGTGATAGAAGTTCTTGACGCAGACAAAACTAGATTCGGTAAAAGAACTGTAACTACTTCTTATGTGAAGCTTGAGTGTACTCAAGATAGGCATCAAGGACCAGACACTTGGTTCGAGAGATGCTCTCACTTTAGTGCGCGCAAAGAGGGTGGTGGTTATTACTATCCTCTTAAAAAGAAGAAACAACTTTGGGTTTCTCAAAAAGAAATCTTTATGATGTTTCTCAAAGACGGAGGACTATGTCCTTTAAAACGTCGACAACTAGATTGTAAAATCTGTGATAAATAATTATAAAGGGGAGTTGACAAGCTCCCCTTTTTACCATAGAATAGTATTAATGATGGAGAGAGTAAATATGATTGAAAAATTATTGTTCAAAGGGCTATCTAAGCTAGCTCACGGTAACTACTGGTTTCACAGAGACAAGTATTCTTGTTTCCCTTATCAGTTATGGGTAACTATTGACGGTAAGAAAGAATCGTTTGATTTTAGATTCCAGTGGTTTAGAAAATTGATGTGGACTTGGGCATTAGCTTCTAATAACATAAAAGCTGGTGGGCAAGGCATTGTTTATTCCAATAAAGTTTGGAGAGCTTGGAAATTAAGACACAACATTTTGTATCGTCTTCATTACAAGTATGACAGACCTTATGGAATGGGTATTCACGCAGTGATACCTTACAGATGGACAATGAATCTTAAACACAAAGATAAGGTTCAATACAAAGAAGACCAACACAAGCAATTAACTGCTACTGGTTGGCACGTATAGATAGGAGAGTAATATGCCACAAACATATACAGAAGAAAAAATGCAAAGAGATTTTAATCTCTTAGCTGATATAGAAGCAGAGCCTATGAAAACAAATGTTACATGGTCTGTTAAATATAAAATATCTCGTGAAAGAGTTAGACAAATCAGAGAGAAAGCTGGACTACCTACTGTAGAAGAGGCTAAAGAAATGTTTATAGTCAAAAACTTTTCAGAATTAATGGAAAGAGTAAGAGACGGAGAAACATTTGCATCTTCAGATTATTTTAAAGCACACGAAGATATTGGTAATAGAAGTTTTATCAAAGTAATCGATAAATATCCAGAATTGAAAGAACTTTATAACAATGCTGTGAAAGACTTTGAGTACAAAAGAGCTAATCCTACACATAAAAAGTGTTGGAGATGTAAAGTAACAAAAAGTTCTTCAGAGTTTTATAAAGATAAGCAAGTTCCATTCAATGGACTCTCTAATGCTTGTAAAGATTGCACTAAAGAGCAAGTAGCATACTATTACAATATTAGAAAAGAAAATCAAGTTGGTGCAGAACCAGTTGAAATGAAAGTATGTTCTGGAGTTCCAGAGCTAGGACCGTTACCAGCAGATGATTTCTACAGAATGAAAGCTTCTAACTTGGGATTGCAAAGTACTTGCAAAGTATTTCATGATGCTTATGTATCAGCAAGAAATACCAAAGGTCTACCTATTAAAGAAGCTAAATTGTACGCTAAAGAGTTTACTCTTGAACATTACAAAAAAGAACACAATAAAACTATGGTAAACTAAAAGTTCATCTTGTTTAACATTAGAGCCGTCTCTTGCTCAAAGGGGCGGCTTTTGTGTTTGCTATAATAAGTATGTGCCAAAAATTACTACGTCCTTATTAAATGAATCAATTGATATTGAAAGACTTAGTGGTTCCCAATATGATGATAGAGGATTGTCAACATCTACTTGGTCAACAATTGCAACAAATGTTCAAGCAAGAATAATTAGAAATAATAATATATCTGAATCTAGAGATAATTCTAGAGTCGCTGACAATAGAGAGTTCCTAGTTATAGTTCAAGGAGGTGTTGATGTCACAACAAAAGATAGGTTAGTAATTGATGGAAGTTATTACGAAATAGAATCTGTAAATAAAATTAAAGATAGATTTGGTAATATCTTTTATCAAGAAATAAGAATACAGTCTGGTTACTAATGGCTGTTAAAAAATACTTCGGTAACGTAATTGTTAGGTCTGTTGGAGAGAAAAAAGTATCTATGCGTACTCTCCGACCAACTTCCTCTGGTGCTATTCCTCGTTATATCAATGTACCAAGAAATGTTTCTTCAGTATCTAAAGTAAGAAGCTCCTTATATACTTTTTCAGTAGCAGCTGGAGACATAACATCAATGATACCCGGCAAGTTTATGCCTAAAATCAGAAATAATTCTTTATCTATAGCTAGAACACTTGGAGACTTCTCAGCTATTAGAGGTACAGTAGCAAGATTAAGCGGTACAGTTTTATTCCCTTCATTAGGAATGCCAACTCAATCAGCTATCGGTCGTCGTTTCGGGCGAAGAATGTTAGGTCGTGGTACTGGTGCAATAGTTAAATCTATACCCGGCGACAACCCATTGTCTCGTGCAGTTCGTTCAAAGATGGCAGCAGAATTTCAAAGACAACAAAATAAATTATTTAATAAAGGTCATAAGAAAGTAGTTATCAAAGGTAAAGGAAATATTGTTGGACCAACAGCAAATAGAGTTATGGAAAATGGTTATGAGCAATTCTTGTGGAACTTTGGTAGAGACTTTATGACAGAAGTGCAAAAATATACTCCAATCAAAACTGGTGCGTTGATTAGGTCTATCCAAGTAATGAATGCTCCTATTGCAACAGATGAAAATGAGATTGCTGTAACAATGGGAAACAGAGAAGCTTACTATGCTCCAGCTGTTGAGTATGGTCGTGGTGGAGGATATACTCCTACAATTGGTGGTTTACCAGCACAAATTGCCCCAGCTCCAAGAACTGATGTAGCAAGTAGATTGATTAATTATAAAGGATATCAACCTTCAAGAGCTCCAATGCGTAAAGGTGCAATAAGTATTACTAACAAATATCGAGGAATTCTCAAAGAGCAGTCTGGTAGAATAGATGGAAATATAGTACATAGATATTATAGAAATTCTATAAAAGGAGTATTTGGTAAATAATGGCACAAACATTACCAGACGCAGAAGTATTAGCTAGGACTTGGGCTTTAAGTAAGACCAGTATTACTGATATTGTTGACCAAAAGATAGCTACAAGATTACCTCAAGATTCTGAAATGCCTTTTATGGTTATTACTAGAATTGGTGGTTCTCCTCAAGCAAGTGAAGTACTTATTGATGAAGCTTATCTTCAAATTGATTGCTATGCAGGAAAATATGCTACAAATAATACAAAAGGTCAACCAGATTACGCAACAGCATATAATTTAGCAAATGCAATATATGGAGAAGCATTTGACCAAAGTCCTCAAGTATTAACTTCTACTGGTGGAGTTACTGGTAGATTATTCGGTTTTACGATTCAAAACGGTCCTCAAAGACTTGACGAGCCAGAGCTTGGTTTAGCACGCTATACTATAGATATAGTAATGATTTATGGAGCAAACTCATGAAGAAAGTTAAGATAAATCCAATCGTTCACGATTTGGATATTTTGAGAGATGAGAAACTTGATGTGTTTTTTACTCATGATGAGTGGGTGGAAGTATCTGAGAATGAATGGAAGAGGCTTTCACAAGCTACTCGTAGAGTAGGAAGCATGAGAGTAGCTACTCTCGTTGCTGATGGAGAAGGATGGGGCGACGTTGCTTCGGTTGAAAAACCAAAAGCAGAAGAGCCTAAAGCAGACTGGTGGGAAGACGACGCTGTGGAACAAGAAGAGGAATGACAAATTCCTTTGGTAATAAATAGGAGATATAAACATGGCTAAAACCATTAGTGAGGTTATGTTAGGAACTGGTGTTCTGTACACTGCTACAGAAGCAACAGCTTTCCCAACAGACCCAACAACAACTCCAGCAGTTGACTGGGTAGACATTGGATACTCAGAATCTGGTTGGACATTAGATTACGACAAAACATTTGAAGATGTTATGGTCGCAGAAGAAATAGACCCAATTTTTACCATTAAGACTGCTCAAGAAGTAAGAATTAGTGGAGAATTGGCACAAGTTTCTGTAGCTAACATGAAGTTAGCAATGGCAGGTGGTACAAGTAACTCAGATGGTACTTTTACAACCATTACGCCACCAGCAACTGATTCCTTTGAAGAGAAATCATTGTTGCTAAGAGTTGATGCACCGGGTTCAGACTTAGGTGGAACTCTCAAGAAGAGAGATATCCAAATTCCTAGAGCTGTAAACGTCGGAGCTTTCTCAATGTCTCATGCTAAAGCACCTCAAAAGGTTCTTTTAAGCGTTGAGTACAAATTGTTGAAGCCGGGCGACAGTGCTCAATTCAGCGAAATATTCAAGATTATTGACGAAGATTAGTCAATAGTAATTTATAGATAGGAGGGCGGAATGCCTTTATACGATTTTGACGAAGCTGTCAACGAGGACGAAAACGAACCCGTGTCAATAAAAGTTTGTGGTCGAGTTTACGAACTTGCCCCTAAACTTCCAGCACGGGTAGTTCTCAAACAAATTAAATTGATGGATGAAACAGGCGGTATAGGAACAGCAGACTTACCAGAATGGTTAGGTTCTCTTGTTGGAGAAAAAAACCTAGAGCAAATGTTGGAAGATGGTGCTACATGGGAACAGTTAGAAGATGTAACCATGAAACTTTTAGTTCATTATAAGGTAATGACTGAAGAGCAAGTGCCTACTGGAGATGATTCCGACCCAAAATAGATTTGTCCTACAGTGATGTGATAGAACGCTGGGGGGCAGTGGAGTCGGATTTCCAAAGGTTCTATCATGTGGACGAACCTCTAAGAATAAGTTGGAGGAAGTTCAGAGTACTATTATTCAACCTTGCTAGTGAAGAATCAGCTTTTTTTGCACCTTACATAAGGGAGCTAAGAGAGGAAGCAGAGTTGGAACAAAAATGGCAAGACTACAAACGTGGCGATAGAGCCAATATCCCTCGAACATCTGTCGATTTAAACGACGCTCTTAAAGACTTAGGAATGGAAGAAAGTGGAAAATAACGCAAGTGTAATCGGTAGATTAGCCTTTTTAGCTAGTATCGTTGGCGACCAAGCAGTAGCTGGTATGCAAAACATGGCTAAAGGTACTGGTGCAGCTATGACCAAGCTTGCATCAGCCGTTCCAGCGGCAGCATTCGCGGCATCAGCAGCAGCTCTTGCTGGTATGGGTGCAGCTATGGCTGGTTCTGTTGTAGCGGCAGCACAATTTGAAGATTCTTTCGCTTTAGTTCGTAAAGTTTTAGCTAGAGCATCTGAAGAAGAATTATCAGATATCAGAGATTCCATATTAGACCTTTCTACTACTATTCCAGTAACAGCTGACTCATTAGCTCAATTAGCATCTATTGCTGGTCAGTTGGGTGTAGGTGTATCAGATATTCCACAATTCGTAGATACTGTAGCTAAGTTAGGTGTAGCTACAAACATGACAGCTGAACAAGCTGCTTTCTCAATTGCAAGGCTAGCAAATGTAACTGGCATTGGAGCTGAGAACGCAGATGTATTAGGTAATGTCTTAGTTAGATTAGGTAACAATACAGCTGCAACTGAATCTGAAATTGTATTACTTGCAACTAGATTCGGTGCTGTAGGTAAGATTGCTGGTCTTACTGCTGATGAAGTATTAGCATTCTCAGCATCTGTTAGAGCAACTGGTACAGAAGCTCAAGCTGGTGCTACTGCTTTACAGAAACTTTTCTTAACTATGCAACAATCTGTTGCTCAAGGTGGTGCTAAATTAAATGCATTTGCTGAAGCAGCTGGAATGACTGGAGAGAATTTTAGAAAACTAGCTCAAGAAGATATATCAGCAGCAGCTCTAGCTTTCATACAAGGACTAGATAGTATTGGTAAATCTGGTGGAGATGTCCAAGCAGTGTTGAATGCTGTTGGTCTAGGTTCTGTTCGAGTTTCTAAAGTTATGCTTTCTTTATCTTCTGATACAGAAGAATTAGCTAGTAACTTATCATTAGCTAATGATGAAATGAGCAAACAAAGTGCTTTAAACAATGAGGCAGAGAAACGATTTGGTACTTTACTTAATCAGTTACAAAGACTTAGAAATGGTTTTAAAGCTGTAATGATTGATATTGGCGAAGGCTTAGTTCCAGTATTAGCAAAACTTACTGGTAATTTAGCTGATGCTATTTCTGGATTTAGAGAATTTAATGATGTATTAAATACTGACTCATTTGTAAAAGCTACTAAAGGTTTAGCTGCATTTACAGCATTAGGAATAATTCCACTATTGAGAAGAATACCAGCAGTTACTAAATTAATTTACGAAATGAGAGTAGCTTCTATAGCACTAGCTGAAGGAATGACATTCGCTAAAGCTGCAAGTATGGGACTTATGACTGCATTGAAACCTTTCTTGATTGCTGGTGCAGTTATTGGGGGATTCACGTTATTAGCAAATAAAGTAGCTAAAACAGCAGAAGAGTTGGCTATAGCTAAGAGAAATCTCGAAGATTTCAGAGATATCATGAACAATGTTTCTTATTCAAATTTTGCTGAAGATATTAATGATGAAATTGCTAGAGGATTATTTAATGAACTAGAAGAACAAACACAAAATGAATTAGTAAAAGCTTTTGGTCCTAAAACTAGAAAAGTCTTACAAGATATTTTAAAAAACACTTCAGAAGATGTAACAAAAAATATAGCCTCAACACTTACCTCTGCTGAAGGAATACTTCCAAGCTTATTGAGTGAAGATGGAATGCAAACAACCGAAGACTCTTTGAGAAAACAACTTGCTTTGATGGAAGAAAATCTTATAGTAGTCAAAGAGCAATTTGGAGCAGAATCAGAAATTGCAAAAACTATTCAAAGCATTATTAGTAATACAAAGAGAAGAGTTGAACAAGGAAGAGCATTAAATAAAACACAAGCTGCTGCTCTTTACAAAGACTTAGAAAGACTAGATGTTTTTAATGAATTATTAGGATTACAAAGTGCTGTTCTTAAACAGAAAAATGAAGAAATAGATGCTATTTTAAGAGAAGCATTGATTTCTAATCAATATCGTGGAAATATACGAGCAATCTTAAATGATGAAGAAGAAAGAATGAGACTTATTAAACAATTCTTGCCATACTATGAAGAATTACGTAACCTTGTAGGAGATATTTCTGAGGATACCGAAGATGCTGAAGAAAGTATGGGAGCGTTTGCTGATTTAATTGCTGATGCAAACGACTTTGCTGCTGCACTTGAGGATTCTCTTAAACCATTAGAAGCTTTCCAAGACTTAGAAGAAGCTAGAGATGATTTAAGGGACGCTAAAGAAGAATTAATTAATCTTGATAAAGAGGAAGTAGAACTCAACGAAGATTTAATTCGTATACGTCAAGAGATACAAGACTTACAAAAAAGTGGTAAGTACTTATTAGAAGACCAACTTGCTATTCAAGAAGAGTTACTTGAACTTGATGAAATGCGTAAAGCAGTTAATGGAGAACTTGAACTTTCTGCTAAAGAGCAATTAAAGATTAAACAACTTGAAAGAGAGAAATCTCGTTTAGAAAGAGCTAAAGGCTTTGGTGGAGTAAGGGATGTTGACCTACAAATAGAAGCTATCCAAGAACAAATTGATGCTATAAAATCTCGTGGTGTTACTTCTGAAGAAGTTACTGAAAAAGAAAAAGAAATTGCTAAGATGCGTGATGATGCTGCCAAGAGAGCTCAAGAAGAAATTATTGACTTAAAGGAAGAAGAAGAATTAATTGCTGAAAGACTTTTAGAAATTGACGATGATAGAGCAGATGCCGCTAAAGAAGTTGTTGATGCACAAATTGATATTGCCAAAAAAACTGGAGAAGCGATTATAGCTTTTGCTCAATTAGATAAAGCTGGTGTAGAAAACATGAATAATCTTGCTAGAGCTTTAGGTGTCCCAGAATCTATTCTTAAAAGCATCAATAGTGAAATAAACACTGCAAAAACTAATTTAGCAATGCTTCCTGCTTTACGTCAGTATAATCCAATTTATACTTCAGATTTTGGTCGTTTACTTCAAGCAAATCATGTTCAATTAAGTAGAAGAGCTGGTGGTGGAATGGTTCGTATGGGAAATTCTGCAATTGTTGGAGAAGGCGGTATGGAACTTATTAAACCAAATCCTAGCGGTGTAATGGTTAAACCACTTGGTCCACAAAATTCTGGAGGCGGTGGGAATGTGGTTAATCTAAATATTACTGGTCTTCCTACTGACCCAATTGCTGCTAGAAAGATTGCACAAAATATTCAAAGAGAACTTAATAAACTTAAGGGAGATGGAAGGAGCGGAATTGTTAGGTAGTTATAGAGAGTATCAAATACCAAATAATCTTCATACAGACAATATGAAACCATGCGAGGAAAAAGAGTGTTCTTATTATTTTTATGACTTTCAAGACAAATATAGATACTGCGAAGATTGTCGCAAAAAGGATATGTGCTAATGAATACGAGAAAAATCAAGAGAGCAATTTCTGCTAGAGTAAAGAATGGAGAAGATTTTCACGACTTAATCGCTCCACTCCCAAGACATCTCAAATTAGCAGTATTGGAATATATAGAATTGAAAGGTTTAGATGGCTAATACATTCACAGTAGGAAGATTATCATTTACTTCGCCAGAAGCTTTAGCTGAAGCTTCTATGCCATCAAGTGGTAAAAATTCTATTGAGCGTTCAATACAGATAAGAGGTACGTTAGTTGCTGATAGTCTTGCTGATGCTAAAAATATAAGAGATGAATTAATATCTTTAAGCAATAGTCAATTGATAGTTCCTTTTAGCTATGAAGGAGATTCAACTTATGGTGGTTACTGTATTGTAGAAAGCGCTGATGTCAATACAAGAAAATTAGTTGGAAGAGGTTTATTTAGATATAATTTAAGTTTATTAGTCAAAGGTAGAAGTGGGGAAACACAATTTGAATCAAACTTTACTGGAGGTTTGTTAAGTAATGCACACGGTATAACATCAACTACTTATGGTGCTTGGCATGCTTTACCAGTTAATGCTAATAGTTATACACATCCAGAAGCACCTACATCTGTTATTCGTTCAACAAATCAAGGAAGTGTTTACTTATTCTACGACCAAGATTTAAGAGACGGCAATGCTAACTGGTATGTTAGTCCTTCTGATTACTATAAAGGAGCAGCTCAAGTAACAGTAGATGGAGTTGTGAGAAATGGATATCTGTCTTCAAATGAAGCAAAATCTGTTGTTATCACTAATGGAATACTTGAAATAACTTCTGGTTCCACAATTCAAGAAAGCAGATTTACAGTTAAATTTTATGATAATGGAGAATTTGTTTCAGAAAGAGAAATAGCTATATCCAAAGGTTCAACAGAAACTGAATGGAATGTATGGGAAAACGTACAAATATTAAGAAATGATGCTGAAGAAGTAAGTGTTCGTTTTTCGACATATTCTGAAGATGCTGGAGATGGTAAATTGACTGTAGATGTTAGCCTTAGAAGAGGCGCTCATCATGCTTCAATAATTGCAACTCAAGGAGCTACAGCAAATAGAAGTGCAAATTCAAGAATTAATTTAAAACTGGTTGATGCAAATTCTATGACTGGAAATCCAATAGTATCTAACTACATGATAGAAGATGTAGCTGATTCTGATGGACAGATATTCTTCATAGGTTCTCCAATGGGAGTAACTTTTGATGAAGCTAATAGATTAATGCATATATCATCAGCACAATTTAAAACAATGATAGGTTATATTTACGGTTCAGATACTCATAATACAGTTAGTTCAGTTTATGAGCAATATCTAGATTCCGTATATGAACAAGTTCGTTTAGTGAGGTCCTAATGGCGATTACCGAGAGGTTAATGGGTGCGGGTAGTTTCTCTCTTCAATTTATCCAAGACTCAACACCAACACAAGTTGTAGATGCAATTAAAGAATGGGGACACATTGTTGTTACTCCACAAGAGATGGACCCAAAATTATATGATGACGCAGAGATACTAGCTTCTGCAAGATACACAGGAATAGTTTTAAATAAAACACTAGAAGAAGGTGTTGTATCTATTCAAGGACAAGGACTTGAACTTTATCTTGGAGATGGTCAAGGTAAAGGTATGGTTATTGCTGAAAGTAAGAATGTTGGTAAAATTCGTTCTTATTCAAATGCATCATTATCAGATGTTATAGATAAAGCTACACAACCATACGGAATACTTAGGAATGAATCTGGCAATACTCAAGCAATAGTTGCTGGTCAAATTAATACAGATTCTATTGCTTATAGTTATTCTGGAAGTCACTTTGTTGAAACAACTTTATCTGCACTGAAACATATTTGTGAAACTTTAAATGTTGAATATAGAGTTAATCCAGATGCGACCTTAGATGTTGATAACCCAGCATTTTTATGGAATGGTGCTGCAGATGAACCGTCAACAGTAGTAGTCAAAACTGGTTATGGAGATGACCCAACATATACTGGTATAAGTCCAGTAGGTTCTAGAACAGAATTCAATGCAAGAGATTATGTAACTGGTGTAGATTTTATTGCTGAAATCGGTGTTTACAATGACGCTACCGATGTAGAAGGCGAAGCAAGATTAAACACTGGAGAGATACCTTATTATGATATTCACGGAAACAAGCTACAAAGAACTGGATTAGTTACAACTCCAGATATTGACGGAGATAAATTAGATGACCAAGCACAGTTAATGCTTAATGAGTTATCAAGAATAAAGAAAGTTCTTAACTTAGACCTTGAACAATACGAAGTTACTGGAGACTTAAAAGCTGGAGATTATATATATGCTTTTGACCCTTCAATAGGATTTAACGATACAGAAGAAGATGCTACTGCTGAATCAAGACCTCTTTATCAGATAGCATTCAGAGGTCAAAACATTGCTCCAGTAAAGATAAGAGTTCTAGGTCTAACATATCCTATAACAGAAGGAATGGGAGTTTACTTCAGAAGTTTTGATGGTAGTAATGTTACTTATACAGATTTAACAGAATATGTTTCTTACGAAAGTGGAGACACGCAAGTAGAACTCGGAGACTTATTAAGAGATGTCTCTGATGATTTAAGGTTTAATGAAATATCAATAGCTGCAAGAACTGCTTCAGCTAAATCAATACCAGATTTGCCAAATACTCCCGCTCTTCAGAGCGGTACATACCAAGACAGTACGGGAGAATCCAAAGGGTTTGTTCGTATTGTCCTCGACAAACCATCTAACGTAGATGGCTCACAAATAACTGACGGTAGTCATTATAGAGTCAGATACAGAGTCTCAGATGGGCTTTCCACAAGTGGTGGTGCCTCTGCGAATGAATATACCTATAAGGATTTTCCTTTTACAGGGGCTTCCACTGAACAATTAATGATTACAGATTTAACAGTCGGTAAGGCATACAGAGTTGGTGTTTCTACAGTTGATACAAGTGGTTTCAAGAAAAAATCTGCTTATGATGGAACTGGAGAAGATTTATATACAGATACTCCTTCAGTAAATGCTAACTGGGCTACTAACGCTGTTATTGAAATAGATAGAGATGGTCAAGCACCTTCTAAACCAAAACAAGCACAAGCTATATCTTCTAGCCCATTAAGAGTTCAAATTACTCATTATCTAGGTAAAGAGGGAACTGACGGACAAGGTAATCCTTTTGGAGACTACACACTTGAAGGAGATGTTGACCATTTAGATGTACATGCTGTAACTCAAAATGGTAATCAAATAGATTTTACTGTTAATGAATCAAACAAGAGAGGAGAACTAAGAGTAACTTCTGGTAACATACTCCAACAAATTCCTCTCGTTGGTTATGTTGAGTTAGAAGATTCACAAAGTTATTATTTTAGATTTGTTGCAGTTGATAAGTCTGGTAATGCATCAGACCCTTCAGATGGACAAACAGCTGTAGCTAATCTTATTGAAGAAGCTAATATTGCAGATGCCACAATCACAGAAGCAAAAATTGGTACTGCACAAATCACAACTGCAAAGATTGCAGACGCAACTATTACAGATGCAAAAATTCAATCCTTAACTGCAGATAAAATTACTGCTGGAACAATAGATGCTTCTGTAATAACAGTAACAAATCTTGATGCTTCAAATATAACTGCAGGTACTTTAGACGCTAACACAGTTACAATTTCTAATTTAACAGTAGATGTCGGAGATATTAATAACTTAAACTTTTCATCTTTAGGTGCTACTTCACAAGATATTATTAATACAATTGCTACTGACGCAATTCTTTCAACGATAAGTAACGGTGCTATATCAGAAGTTAAATTGGGAAATATATCAGCAGGTAAAATTACAACTGGTACTCTTGACGCAAGCGTTGTAAATATTGCCAACTTAACTGTTGATGTTGCTGATATAAATAATTTAAGTTTCTCGTCTTTAAATGCTACTTCCACTGACATTATCAATACTATTGCTTCAAATGCAATTCAAGATGCCAAAATAGCTTCTGGATTGAATCCATCTAAAGTAAGCGGTTTTGGAGCTATTAGTGGTAATCAAGTTGTTATAAACGCAAGTAGTGGTTTAGCAATTCTATATGGCGAACTTACAATGAACAACAGAGGCATATCAAATGCAAATGACCTTGAATTAAATAATGGTAGTTCTTTTAGTTCTTCTGGTAACTTATATGCTACTGGAACAGTAAGGTCAGCTAGTTATCATTCTGCAACTAGATATTATGATATAAATTCTTCATCTAATATGGATTTAGCTTCAAGCTTCGTATATTTGAAGCCGGGGGATAATTTTGGTCTAAATGTAAGCACTTCGACTTCGACTATATATTCAACGTTTCAACCAAGTGCAGATAATTCAAAAAATTTAGGCTCTTCTACAAGGAGATGGTCTACAGTTTATAGAGTTGCTGAATCTTCAACATCTGATGAAAGATTAAAAGAAAATATCATAGATATTGATTATGGTTTAGATTTTATAAATGATTTAAGACCTAGAGAGTTTACTTGGAAATCTTGGTCTAATGGATTTTCTTGTAGTACTTGTGGTCAGATATATGAATCAGTACAAGATTGTACTTCACAAATAAAAAGTGTAGATGAAAATGATGAAGAAATATTAATAGACTGTACAGGTAATGTTACAGAACAATTCACTGAAGCAGATGATAAATATACTTTTGGTTTTATTGCTCAAGAATTACTCCCTAATTTAGGTACAGAAAAAGAGTACAACTTGATAAATCATGATGTTGAAGCAGATGAATACAATTATTCTCAAGAAAATTTAATTGCACCATTAGTAAAAGCAGTGCAAGAACTCTCAGCAAAAGTGGATGACTTAACTGCTAGAATAGAAGTACTGGAGGCTAATTAATGGCAGATATCATTAATGAAGGTAACTCCAAAGTAGAGGTAGTCGATTCCTCTACTGATGCTCTCGCTAAAATAATTGCAGAACTCAATGGTGTCCTTCGTGTAGAACAAACAAATAAATCTTTAAATTTCTATAATCCTAATGACCAGATGGAGACTGGCGACGAAACTGATGATAATGAAGGAGCGGCTTCTACCTTTAATGGTTTACAAGTAGCAGATTCAACTATTCATATCCAATCTGGAGATGGAGTTACTGTCCCAGAATCAAATCTTTATATTGATGGTAAGTCAATTATCTCTGATAAAACTCTTGCTATTGGTACTACTGGTCAAAAAGAACTTCACTTCGGTACAAATGGTACACAATGGGTAAAGATTACTGAATCTGGTTATTTAGATTTTAATAAATTAACTATTCAAGGAGATGAAGGTACAGCTGGACAATTAATTAGAAATGCTGGAAATGGAACTATTGAATGGTATACACCAGACAATAGAAATGCTTTCGGAACAATATCTATTGGTGGAACTGATGTTGATGCTGATTCTGTAGGAGATAGTTTAAATCTTGTTGCTGGAGATAACGTATCTATATCTGCAGATAATGTAACAAATACAATCACAATAAATGCTGACCAACCAAATATATTTTCAACAATATCAGTTAGTGGACAGTCTGATATAACAATAGACCAAGCATCAGATACTTTAACTTTTGCTGCTGGTAGTGGAATACAATTAACAACTGACCCAAACACAGATACCTTGACTATTACTTCTACTGTAAGTGGTGGTAGTACTGAAGATGTCTTCAAAAGTATAGCTGTTAGTGGTCAATCATCAGTAGTAGCAGATTCTTCAACAGATACTGTTACCTTTGTAGAGGGAGATGGAATTGAAATAACTACAGATGATGCTACAGACTCAATAACTTTTAGAAATAATAAAACAAGACTTCTATCAAAGTTAGGTTATTTTTCATATACAGAAACTGATGGAAATGTTACTGAATTACCACTTAGAAACTTTTTTATTAATAATTCAACCTCTTTACCAGTAAACGGTGGCGGTTCAGTGGTAGGTCTCTCAACCCGTGCTTTACGTCTGCTAGAATCAGATGGTAGTACTTATAGTTTTATGATTATGCCAGCTAATGCTGCTGGGGATAGTCTAACCCTCACATTTACAAAATCTGATGGAAGTACTTTAACTAAAGATATAGAAATGGTGGCATAAATTGGCAGCTGTAACACCCGTAAGAGGCGATTATAACCAACTTAATGAACTTATTGGACTAGCGGAGTTCCAAGCAAGTGAATATGTAGACATCTCTGATGGTGGTACTGGCGCAACTACTGCTTCTGGTGCAAGGACAGCTTTAGGTTTAGAAATTGGTACAGATATACAATCTTGGGACCAACAACTTGACGATATTTCTGCATTAGCCGTAACAGATGGCGGATTTATTGTTGGAGATGGTAATACTTTTGTTTTAGAAACAGGAGATACTGCTAGAACTTCATTAGGATTAGGAACTTCTGATTCCCCGACTTTCGTAGGTTTAACTCTTACTGGTGGTATGACTATATCTGGAGACTTAACTGTTTCTGGTACTACAACAACAATTAGCTCAAATATTGTTGAAATAGGCGATTCAATAATTGAATTAAACTCAGATTACTCTGGTTCAACTCCAACTGAGAATGCTGGTCTTGAAGTAAACAGAGGTGGTGGAACTGAACCTAATAAAACACTTATCTGGGATGAAACAAATGACTATTGGACTGTTGGTGGAGAAACATTTGTAGCAGGTAACTTTGCTGGTGCTATAGATTCTACTGCAGTTCTTGCAGATGGTGTTACTGCAACTACACAATCTCCATTAGATAATTCAACAAAAGTAGCTACAACTGAATATGTAGATTCAGCAGTAGCACAAGAAAACGAATTAGCAGAGATGAACGATGTTACTCTTACTAATTCACAAAATGGAGATTTTTTACGATATAACGGTAGTGTATGGATTAATGATGCAGTTGATTTAGCAACAGATACTGTTGGAGATTTCGTACAATCTATCACTGCTGGAGATGGATTAGCCATAGATGTTACTTCTGGAGAAGGTCAAACTCCTACACTCTCTGTAAATGTTGACGATAGTTCTATAGAAATAGCCACAGATACATTACAAGTAAAAGCTTTAGGTATCACAAATGCAATGCTTGCTGGTTCAATTGAAAATGCAAAATTAGTAAACAGCGATATAACTTTTACAGATGGAACAACTGCAACAGTAGCTTCACTTGGAGATACAATTACATTTACTGGTGGAACTGGTGTAACAATTGCAAACACTGCTGGTAACTTTGATGTTAGTTTCGACATTGCAGAAGTTAAATCACAAGTAGATGAATATGCACAAGATGCAGTTATAGATGCTTTAACTTCTGGAACTCAAACAAGAATTACAGTTGGTTATGATGATAATGGCGATGCAATAAGTTTAACTGTTGATGATAATTTAGCAAATTACGATAACACAAATACAGCTTTTATAGACTTAACTGACTTATCAGTAGCTACTGGTTCTGGTTTAACTTATAACTCTGCAACTGGGGAGTTTGGAACATCTGCAATA
>Ga0255770_10000688_pt1 | contig 31636 bp, 29 predicted proteins | sample 071ome_22_FD_179968 | JGI IMG/M metagenome (GOLD analysis project Ga0255770, IMG submission 179968) | Coastal salt marsh microbial communities from the Groves Creek Marsh, Skidaway Island, Georgia - 071404AT metaG (version 2) | ecosystem: Environmental > Aquatic > Marine > Intertidal zone >...
TAAATGAAGAATACAATACAGCTTGAGCTTGTTCGTAAGTTAAAATCATTGCTATTTGCTCGTCTACACCGCTAGGAGATTTTACTGCAGTGGCTTTTAAAGAAATTGGCATTTTAAGAAGTTGATAAGCAAGAAATAAAGGATATATTCCGATGTCCAGCAAACTACCTCCCCCCTTTTCAGGATTGAAAAGACGTGAGTCCAACTCTCTATCTAGACCATAAAAACTAAAACTTGCATTGATGTAACGCAACACTCCGATTTCTCCAGATTCAATCCATTGGAGTAGCTGTTCAAACAGGGGGTTGAAGCGAGTCCAAAGTGCCTCCATCAAAAATACTTTTTGTGTTTCAGCGGTTCTTATCATTTCCGATACTTGGTGCTGGTTTATCCCCAATGGCTTTTCACACAAAACAGCTTTTTGATGTCTAAGGGCATCGAGTGTATGTTGAAAATGATCTTGATTTAAAGAAGCGATATAAATGATATCCACTTCTTCATCTTTATACAAAGATTCGTAAGTCCCATAAGCTCGGTCAACACCATACTTTTTTGAAAATTCTTTCGCCCGCTCTACGTTAGAAGAAGCAACGGCAACAAGCTTACAAGACTCTACCAATTGTAAATCAGAAACAAACTTATGAGCGATTTTTCCCAAGCCCAAAACCCCCCATTTCACATCTCGTGACATGCCTAGCGAATCAAGGTTTCTAATGAGTCTACTGAGAGAAGCTGACGTGAGGTAAAACCTTCTCCTGCTTCAGTTCCGATAAGCCTTCCAAAATTTTTTGCTCGATATTCGACGCTTTCAAGAAAATTTTTATTGCTTATAGGTGTATCCTTTTCTTTGGAATTAGGATCAAAAAACTGACTCGTGTAGGCCTTAACAGCTTCCATTTTATGCTCCAAAAAGCCAGTTATATCCAAGACGATATTTGGTGAGATATCATCCCATTGGATGTACTCTAAGACCAATTTAGGTCGCCAGGCCTGTTGTGGCTGACCTTTAGCATCTAAAGTTTCAATTTTTACTAGTCCACTCAAAAAGCAAGAGTCGTTGACCAACTGATTCCCTTTTCCATGATCAATATGGCGGTCTCTTACTGCGTTACACAAAACAATTTCTGGTTTGTATTCTCTAATTTTCTGAATTACTTTAAGCTGATGGGTGCTGTCATTGACAAAAAAACCGTCCTTAAAAGCAAGATTTTCTCGACGCGTTACCTGTAGTAATGCGGCAGCCTTTTTAGCTTCTTGCTTTCTGAGATCTGCACTACCGCGAGTTCCCAACTCTCCTTCCGTTAAATCTATGATGGCCACGGATTTTCCTTGAGAAACAGAAAGTGCTATCGTTCCTGCGCAACCTAATTCAACATCGTCTGGATGGGCACCAAAAGCAAGAATATCAATCATGCTTGTTGTTTCTTTACAGATTGCAATAGGTCTTTTTTAAGGTCCTCAATAGCCTCTATTCCTGTTGAAAAACGAACCATTTGAGGGCTAATACCCTGTTGTTGACGCTCCTCTTCGGTCAAAAGTGCATGAGAGGTTAGTCTTGGACTCAAGGCGGTGCTTTCTATACCTGCTAAACTCATAGTTGGTTTGATCAATTCCAAGCCCAAAAGAAATTTTTTGCAATCCAATCCAGCTGCCAAATCAAAAGAGAGCATCCCTCCAAATCCCTTCATCTGACTTTGGGCTATGTGGTGATCGGGATGTTTAGATAACCCTGGATAATAAACCCTGTCGACCCAAGATTGACTTTCAAGAAATTCAGCCAACTGCTGTGCATTGGCATTTTGAGCCTGTACTCGTAAATAAAGTGTTTTAATACTCCTTTCTAAAAGCCACACTGTGTAATCACTTAAATTACCTCCTAAATTTTTTGCAGTTTCAAATACTGTATCAATAGTTTGCTGGGAGCCCAGTACCGCCCCTGCACAAATGTCGCTGTGGCCTCCCAAGTACTTGGTTGCACTGTGAAGAACTACATCTATCCCAAATGCAATAGGGTTTTGGTTTACAGGACTAGCAAAAGTATTGTCAATCATAGTCCAGATACCTGCTTTTTTCGCCAGTTTACTTATTGAAGCTAAGTCTATAATCTTTAGAGTAGGATTACTTGGTGTTTCAATGTAAATACCCTTGGTGTTGCTTCTCAGTTCGTTTTCGAAGTCTTCCGCTTGAATTCCCTTTGAGAAACTAAATTCGATCCCGTATTTTGAAAATTCGTGCTTGACAAAATTTCGTGTGCCCCCATACAAATCATCTTGAAAAATGACATGGTCTCCTGCTTTAAGGTGTGACAAAAGGGCTGTACTTATTGCAGCCATCCCCGATCCAAAGATCATCCCTGCTTCCGCTCCCTCTAGTGCAGCTATCTTTTTTGCTAAGCCTCTTTGATTTGGAGTATTAAAATACCTAGGGTATTGATTAATTTCGACATCATTAAAGGCATAAGAAGTAGACATGTACAAGGGTGAAATAGCACCCCCATGCTGTATATCCTTCAACTCCCCAGAATGGACACATAAGGTTTTAAAATCGGTAGCTTCTTTCATTTAATTTTCAATCCATGAAATAACGGTTGGATCATCCGGTTGAGTTCTGGGAGAAATGACTTTGGCTACTCGTCCGTCAGGATTGATTAAATATTTTTGAAAGTTCCATGACACGCTGGAACTCAATACACCATTTTTGGATTCTTGAGTTAAAAACTGATAAACAGGATGCATGTTTTTACCCTTTACAGAAATTTTACTCATCATAGGAAAGGTAACTCCGTAGTTTTTTTCACAGAATACAGCAATTTCTTCGTCACTTCCTGGTTCTTGAAATAGAAAGTTATTGGCTGGGAAACCAACGATTACAAAATCCTTATCACCGTATTTTTCATAAAGTGCTTGAAGTTTTTTGTACTGAGGAGTCAATCCACACTTAGAGGCTGTATTGACAATCATTACTTTTTTTCCTTTTAGCGTACTAAAATCAAATTCTTCCCCTTCGAGGCTGGTGACCTTAAATTGATAAATTGTTGGATCGTCATTTTTTTGACTGCGAGCGGTTAATGTAGAAATCATAAGTACCGTGAGAATTAAGTTTTTCAAGTTCATTTGCGTTTTTTTTAAACACGTCCACACTGAAACATCAAGTGCAGTTGTGCATGACATTTTTTTCAAAGGTCGCTGATTTCTTCCAAAGAAAAAAATCAAAAAACAATTAGACAACTTCCGCGCTAAGGCCATTTTCCAAAAGAGCAGTACATTTTGGAATCAACTCTTCCAAATCTCCTGTTTTGACTACGCATTTACCTGAAAAATGAACAATGTAAGCACATTGTTCTGCCTGAAGATAGCTGTGTTCACAGATTTTTACCAAACATTCTATGACATGATCAAAGGTGTTGACATCATCATTATAAAGAATAATTTCGTGTTTTTTAGACTCTAGTGTGTCAACTTCTACACTTTCTTCGGGGACTATATTTGGATTCTTCTCACTCATTTTGAACAGCTCAGCGCACACCATTTTTCTTTCTGTTGATGCTCTACCAATGAAAGACCCAACATTTCTATTTGTTCTATGAGTACTGGTAGATCCTCATCATAAAAGCCTGAAAGCATAAGGATTCCCTTTTTATTTAAGCAAGCTGCATAGGCGGGTAATTGCTCCAACAATACATTGCGGTTGATGTTGGCAAAAATTGCATCGTACTTTTTTTGAGTGGGTACAGTATCTCCCAAAGCTACATTGATGTTTGTACACTGATTCCGCTCTGCATTTTCTAAAGAGTTTTCAATACACCATGGATCGTTGTCAATAGCATCTACTATCACTGCGCCACGCATAGAAGCCAGAATAGCTAATATACCAGTGCCACAGCCCATATCCAATACTTCTTTAGCCTTAAAATCAAGTGCTCTTGCAAAACGCAACATCATAAAAGTTGTTTCATGATGCCCCGTTCCAAAGCTCATCTTAGGATTAATTACAATTTCATATTTCGCATTAAAGGAAGGATGAAAATCTGCACGAACAACACAATCTTCATCTACAGTTATTGGATTAAAAGCCTCTTCCCATTTGGTATTCCAGTTTTCAGGTTCAATATACTCTCTAGAATACGCTATTTTTACATTCGAATTTTGCAAAAGCCCCACAGTATTTAAAAAACCGTCATAGTGATCGGATTCTTTTACAAAAGCATTGAGACCTTCCTCAGTCATTTCAAAGCTCTCAAAAGGGAGGCTTTGCAACTCAGCAAGTAAAATCTCATCCCAAGGGTTTTTTGGGTTTACTGTAAAAAAGTATCCAAAATATGGGAGGGCCATGGATTAAAAAGCGTTAACAATAGCCATAAAGTCTTCGGCATCTAGAGAAGCTCCTCCAATTAAACCGCCGTCCACATCTGCACCAGAAAAAATTTCTTTTGCATTGTTGGGTTTAACACTTCCTCCATAAAGAATAGATACTTCATCTGCAACACTAGGATTGTATTGATTTAGAATTAAATTTCGTATGTGTGCATGCATTTCTTGTGCCTGTTGTGGACTAGCTGTTTCACCTGTTCCTATCGCCCACACTGGTTCATATGCTAAAATAATTTTTTTCCATGCTGATGCTTCCAAGTCAAAGAGTGCGTTTTTGAGTTGTTTCTCAACCACATCAAAATGAGCTTTTGCTTTGCGATCTTCGAGTTCCTCACCAAAACAAAAAATCACTTCCATGTCTGAAGCTAGGGCTGCCTTAACTTTTTCAGCCAAGTGGACATCCGTTTCGTGAAAGAGAGTTCTCCTTTCTGAGTGTCCTAGAATAACAATTTGAACCCCAATTCCTTTTAACATTCCTGCGGAGACTTCACCAGTATATGCCCCAGAAGGTGCTGCACTCATGTTTTGAGCAGCTACTTTAATCGAACTACCGTTGAGTAATTGTTTGCTTTGTGAAAGTTGAGTAAATGAAGGGGCTACCATAACCCGAACTTTATTGGGTATTTCATAGGTTTTAAGTCGTTCTAATAAAGTTTCAGTTTGGATTTGGTCGTTATTCATTTTCCAATTTCCAGCTACAATTTGATCTCTCATGTTTAGGTTGTTTTAATTCTCGGATCGAGATAGATGTAAATTAAATCGACCACAATATTAATGATAATAAAAAGAAAGGCAATGACAATTACGGCTCCCATTACAACAGGTATATCTAATTGGTTTAAAGCCTCGACAATTTCTTTTCCAAGTCCTTTCCAACCAAAGATATATTCAACAAAAATGGCTCCAGCTAGCAAAGAAGCAAACCAGCCTGAAATTGCTGTTACAACAGGATTTATTGCATTTTTTAGAGCGTGCTTAAAAATAACCTGATACTGAGAAAGCCCTTTGGCATATGCAGTTCGAATATAATCTTGCGAAAGGACCTCAAGGAGATTACTTCTTGTCAGTTGAATGATCACCGCCAACGGTCGAATTCCTAAAACTAAAGAAGGTAATAGTAAATTCTTCCAAACAATTTGGTATGATTCACCAAAATCATCTAATTCATATAAACTTCCAGTCATGTTTAATTGAGTAAGGTCGTGTAGTACATATCCAAAAAACCAAGAAAATAAAATAGCGCTTAAAAAAGAAGGTACACTCATGCCAAGTGTACTTAACAATAAAAGTACTCGATCCAACCAGTGTTCTTTAAATACAGTGGCTAGTACACCTAAAAATATTCCTAACACTACTGCAACAATTATAGAAGAAAAAGCGAGCAGAGCTGTGTTAGGAAGGGTTTCCTTTAAAATTTCAGAAATTGGTTTACCCCTTTTTTGATAGGAAGTTCTAAAATAGGGAAACTTGAAAACAAGTAGTCGTTCTGCTCCACGATAGAGTACCCAACCCCCGTACACCTCTTTGTCATAATGCGCAAACAAATCGTGATCTGTGGGGTGAATAGAGATGGGTGAGAGATCGTTTAAGTAATAAAAATACTGTTTGGAAAGAGGTAAATCAAAACCAAACTTGGATTTGATTATTTTAAGTTGCTCACTGTCTTCGTTTTGATCTAGCATCATTTGTGCAGGATCTCCTGGCAGTACTGTGAATAAAAAAAACACCAAGCTGGTAACCCCAAAAAGGGCCATAAAAGCCTGCGTACATTTACTCAAAAAATAACGCATTAATTTTTTAGATGTATCAGTGCAAATACAGCGTAATTTACCATATCGTGATAGTTTGCGTCGATTCCCTCACTGACCAAAGTTTTCCCATGGTTTTCTTCAATCTGCTTTACTCGTAATAGCTTTTGCAGGATTAAATCTGCAAGAGAACTAACGCGCATATCGCGCCATGCTTCTCCGTAGTCGTGGTTTTTATCCAACATCAGTTGGTAGATAATCCCAGCTTGCTCATCGTATTCATTTAAAGCTTCCGACAGATCCAGATCGGGTTGTTCAACTACGCCCAATTTGATCTGAATTAATGCCATAATACTGTAGTTAACAATACCCATAAACTCAGAAGCTTCTCCCTCATTTACTTTTCGAACAGACTGAGTTTGTAGACTTCGAATACGCTGTGCCTTGATAAAAATTTGATCGGTGAGAGAAGGAAGTCTGAGTATGCGCCAGGCAGCTCCGTAATCCTTCATTTTTTTTTCAAACAAGCTACGGCATTGAGATACAATTTCTTGATACTCTTTTTGGGTCGCTTCCATTTGGATTAAATTTGATGTAAATTTCGAACTTATTTTTATTCATAACAAGACACCCTCTAAAAGTTATTAAAAAGAAAACCACATCTCCGCTAATTCGTATTCGAGGACAGCTCATCTCCTTTGATCAGCCTAAAATTATGGGTATTCTAAATCTTACGGAAAACTCTTTTTACGATGGTGGAAAAAACAATTCCCTAAAAAAAGCATTGAAACACACCGAAAAAATGATCAAAGAGGGAGCAACTTTTATTGATGTAGGTGTAGCAACAAGCAAACCTGGGAGTCCACTGATAAAGTCTAAAGAAGAATTAGAGCAACTACTTCCCTACTTGTCAGTTCTTTTAAAGGAATTTCCAAAAACTCATATTTCTATAGACACCTACAACAGCGAGGTCGCTAAAAAAAGTTTAGAAATGGGTGTAAGTATGATAAATGATATTTCTGGAGGAATACTCGATTCAAATATGTATGATGTCGTTGCTCAACACCCTGTTCCCTATGTGATGATGCACATGCAAGGTATTCCAGAGAACATGCAACAACACGCTTTGTATGAGGATGTAGTTACACAAGTTGCTCATTTTTTCAGTAATCAAATCAAGAAAGCTACAGCAGCGGGTATCCAAGACATCCTGATTGACCCTGGTTTTGGCTTTGGAAAACAAAAGGAACATAACTTTCAGTTGTTACAGAATTTGAATCACTTTAAAATTTTCAATTCTCCAATACTCATGGGTGTTTCAAGAAAATCCATGATCTATAAAACACTTCAATTGGATGCTGAACAGGCCTTAAATGGAACCACAGCTCTCCACGCCTGGGGACTGGACCGAGGTGTTCATATGCTCAGGGTACACGATGTAAAAGAAGCAAAAGAATGCATAGACTTATGGAGTGCACTACAAATGTTTTAATTAAATTTACCTAAAACAAACTCCTTTGAACAGTATTGATTTTATCGATTTTTCTTTTGTTGATGTTATAGATATTGTTCTAGTTGCCCTATTGTTGTTTTATTTATACAAGCTGGTTAAAGGAACAGTAGCAATCAATATTTTTATCGGAATCGTTATCATTTACTTGATCTGGAGGCTGACGGATTTATTGAAAATGGATGTGTTGAGCAACCTCCTTGGAAAATTTATCAGTGTTGGTTTTTTTGCTTTGATTGTCGTTTTTCAACAAGAAATTAGAAAGTTCTTACTCCTCTTGGGTTCAACAAATTTTACGACAAAAAGAAACGTTATTCGGTATTTTACATTCCTTACGCAGAATAAAATGAGTTCGAATTTAGATCTTAATGTACTACTCGACTCCTGCGATGAAATGTCCAAAAGTAAAACAGGTGCCATTGTTGTTTTACAAAGAAATAATTCATTAGACTTTACTTTAAACGAAAGCAATCGTTCTTCCATCCTCTTATCTCCACAGGTATTGGAAAGTATTTTCTTTAAGAACAGTCCCTTACACGACGGAGCCGTTTTAATAGAAAACAATACTATAATCGCCACTAGAATGGTGCTTCCTGTTAGTGATCAAAGAAAAATCCCATCTGCATATGGTTTGCGTCATAGAGCAGCTTTAGGTATTTCAGAAAAAACAGACGCGCTAGTAATTGTGATATCAGAACAATCTGGAAAAATAGTTTATGTTAAAAACGGGCAGTTTTACACTGTAAATAATACAAAGGAATTGAGAGATTTTTTGACTCAGGATCTCAGCATTTAACTCATCCAGCGAGTGCTTCTGCAAACTGAACCTCATACAATTTAGCATAGTGCCCTTCTTTAATGTTTAGCAGCTCTTTGTGGGTTCCTTCTTCAACAATATGCCCCTGATCCATTACAATTATTTTATCTGCGTTTTTAACGGTAGCCAATCTGTGGGCAATGACTATTGAGGTTTTGTTCTTTGTGATGGTGTCAATTGCGCGCTGTATTACCTCTTCAGTATAGCTGTCTACAGAAGAAGTTGCTTCGTCTAAAACCAAAATAGCAGGCTCTGAAATATATGCTCTTAAAAAGGCTATCAACTGCCGTTGACCCGAGGAGAGCATCACACCACGTTCCTTGACATTGTAATCGTATCCTCCTGGAAGGGATTCAATAAAGTCATGCACACCAATTTGCTTGGAAGCTTTAATCACATCCGATTTGGTTAGTTCCGGATTGAAAAGCGTAATATTATTGAACAAACTGTCTGCAAAAAGGAAAACGTCTTGAAGTACTACGGAAACATGTTTTCTTAATACATTCAAATCATACTCACGGATGGAATGGCCATCTATAGTGATTTCACCTGTATCAAATTCATAAAACCGAGAAAGCAGATTAATAATCGTAGATTTTCCAGCACCCGTGGCTCCTACAATAGCTACGGTTTCACCTGCTTTGATATCTAAGGAAAGACTATGCAAAACAGGCTCTCCTGGTAAATAAGAAAAGCCCAATTCTTTAAACTTGATGTGACCTGCAACTTGATCGGGCTTGAGCGTTCCCTTATTGGAAATTATACTCTCAGTTTCTAGGATACCGAAAATTCTTTCTGCTGCTACCATACCCATTTGTAGGGAATTAAATTTATCCGCAATTTGTCTGAGCGGTCTAAAGAGCATCTGCGACATTTGGATAAATAAGAAAATAGTTCCTAAAGAAACATCCCCTCCAGAAATCACATTTAATCCCCCATACCAGACCAACAAACCGATGGTGACAGATGAAGAAATTTCTGCTACAGGAAAGAAAATGGAGTTAAACCAAACGGTTTTAAGCCAAGCCTTCTTATGCTTTTCGTTGATCTCTATAAAATTATTGTATTCGGTTTTTTCTCTGTGAAACAACTGGACTATTTTAATACCCGCAATGCGTTCTTGAACAAAGGAATTTAAGTTAGCTACTTGCAAGCGCACCTCCTCAAAAGCTTTTTTCATCGACTTTTGAAAAAGTCTTGTTGCGTAGAGAATAACAGGAAGCACAGAAAAGACTATTAAAGACAAACGCCAATCGACATAGAGCATGACCCCAATAACCAAAAACATCTTTAACAGGTCTGCTATAATCATAAACAAACCTTGAGAAAAAATACTGGCAATCGTCTCAATATCACTAACTGAACGGGTGACCAAACGTCCCACAGCAGTCTTATCAAAATAGGCCATTTTAAAATGAATGATTTTATCAAAGAGCTGTACGCGAAGGTCTTTTATCACTTTCTGTCCCAACCAATTAGCATAAAAAACAAAGAGAAATTGAAAAATAACCTCCAAAAGTAAAGTGACGAACATCAGGAATACAAAAAACAGCATTCCCTCGTAGTCCCTAGGTCTTATGTAGTCGTCCACTGTTACCTTTAGCAAATAGGGAGTCATTGTTGAAAATAACGAAAGTAGAATGGCTGTGATTAGAACAAAATAGTAGGTTGTCCGAAAGGGTTTGACAAAAACCATCAACTTACCAAATAACTTTACATCAAAAATTTTACCACTTACTTTTGCCATAGATTAAATAAAAAGTTCTTTTGGATAGGTGATTTTGGTAAGGAACAAACCCTGTGCAGGTACAGAATAGCCTGCAGAAGAACGGTTTTTACTTTGTATAATTTGATGTAAGTCCTCCACTGTTTTTTTCTTCAATCCAATTTCAATAAGCGTACCGACAATAGCGCGTACCATATTGCGCAAAAACCGATTGGCTGTGATGGTAAAGGTATAACCCTTTTCTGAAACAGTCCATTGGGCGTGAGTAATTTGACACAAATAAGTCTTTACATCTGTTTTTGATTTAGAAAAACATTCAAAATCTTCGTATTCCATAAGCACTTTAGCGGCTTTATTCATCGCCTCAATATCCAGTTTTTGTCTCAGTTCGTAATGAAGCTCGTTTTCGAAGGGTGATTTTCTGTTAGAAATATGATATTCATAAGTTCTTGATAGCGCATCGAAGCGCGCATGTGCTGTTTGAGTAACTGTTTTTAAGGAATGAATTACTATGTCATGAGGTAAAAATTGATTCAATTGATGGACCAATTTAGTTTTTTCATCATACTTAAAATCATGTTCAAAATGAGCAAACATTTGTCGCGCATGAACTCCCGTATCGGTTCTCCCAGCAGCAGTCAAAGGAATGGGGGTCTTCAGGAGGGTTTCCAAAGCTTGTTCCATTACTTCTTGAACAGAAACTGCATTGGGCTGCCGTTGCCAGCCGTGATAATTTGTACCCGCATAAGAAAATTCAAGAAAAAAACGCACCGCTTCTTTAAAAGGCTAAAGATACTTTGAAATAATCGTAGCCACAATTTCTGTCCCGAAGATTTACAGATTCGTTCATATTCATTCTTTCTCTTTATAATCTCCTAATAATGTTTCAACTTCTTGAATTTCATTGGATTTATTTGATCTAAAAACATCCACCTTCAAGCTTCCTTTTTTTATTTGAATTAATTTTCCTTTTTCTAAGAAACTGACAATAGTAGATATTAAAAGGAATGAAAAGGTTATCAAATTATAAACACTTAAGGTTTCATATAAAAAATTAGAAATTATTACTCCCACACACACAAGCGCAATGACAAGATAAATCACATAAAGCCACGTTCCTTTTTTATGTATAATCTTGTCTATCTCTCTGTATTTGATTTTTCGAGGCGTGTGGTCCTTTTCGAGTTTGAAAGAAAAGTAATGATTGTAAAAAGAGACACAACCATTGCCTTTTGAAGAACTTATTATCCGTTCTTTTGGTTCTGTAGATTCAAAATTATTCATGGGTTTTATACATTTGAGTACTTAAAGTTAAGCTTTTTGAAAAAAATACTTCTTCTTTCGGATACCCACGGTCATATCGATGAAAAAATTATTTCATACGTCAAGCAGTGCGATGAAGTATGGCACGCAGGTGATGTAGGTAAAACCGAAGTACTAGACTCCCTAGAATCACTAAAACCGCTCCGAGTGGTTTATGGAAATATAGATGGACATCAAGTACGCGCTAGAAGTGAGGAGGTACTGGCGTTTGTTTGTGAAGGGGTAAAAGTAGTTATGACTCATATTGCAGGGTATCCAGGAAAATACACTCCAAACGCAAGAACTTTAATTCAAAATCACCACCCTCAACTCTTCATTTGTGGGCATTCGCATATTCTTAAGGTACTGCGTGATAAAAAATCCAATCACATACACATGAATCCAGGTGCAGTAGGAATTTCTGGATTTCACAAGTTCAGAACGATTTTGCGCTTTGAATTGAATCAAGGGCAAATCAAAAATGTAGAAGCGATAGAATTAGGATTGCGTGGGAGCTTATCGAATACGGTCCACAGAACGGACTAGCGCTTCATCTTTTAATGTTGAACGACGCGCCATCCAAAGAAAAATTAAATGAACTATCGAACCTAAAACAACAGGGTAAGTAAGTGTTAATTGAGTGTTTAAAGCATAGGAATAACCATAAAAACCAATCAATGAAAGCTGAAAAAAGAGCAGTATAGCACATAATCGAACCTGTAACATTCTTTTTTTGAATAAAAATAAAACAACTGTGGAAAGAACAGGAGTAATAAGTAGCAGGTAATATTCAACGACAAAAGATGTTTCTTCTGTGTCCTGAGCATAAAAAAACAAAACTACTGAAGAAATAATTGTGATGAGTAAGTAAAGAGATTGTATGCGTTGAATCATCTTTTTTTTTACAAAATTAAGTTTTTTTTGAAAGTGGGTATTTTAAATAAAATTTGTAATATTGTCACACTTCAATACTTTTCTGCAATAAATCAATATTGCATCCTTTAATCACTTTATTTTCATGTACGAAATAGCTACTCTTAAAACAAAGAAATTACCTGAATTACAAGAAATCGCAAAAAAAATTGGCGTCAAACGTATTGCAGGGCTTAAAAAACTAGACCTCATTTATCAAATTGTTGACTTTATTGCCTCCAGACCAGAAGAAGAAGTTGCAGCAAATCCAAAAAACAAAGAACAAAAAGAATCTAACCAAAAGGTGACTTTAAAAGTTCTTCCTGTTCAAAAACCAAAACCCAAACACAAAAAAGAACATCCCGTATCGGAAAACCAAGGAGGAGAACAGCAAGGACAAAACAAGGAACAATCAGGTGGTAATAACCAGAAAAAACACAACCACCCCAACCATAAACACAAACAAAACAATTCTAATAACCAACAAAGAGGGGAGAACAATCACAACAAAGACAACAAAAGTCGATACCGTCAACCCGATTTTGAATTTGATGGAATTGTAGAAACGGAGGGTGTTTTGGAAATGATGCCTGAAGGATACGGTTTTTTACGCTCTTCGGATTACAACTACCTTTCATCACCAGATGATGTCTATGTATCTCAGTCACAAGTACGTTTATTTGGTCTTAAAACGGGTGACACCGTCTTGGGGTCTGTTCGACCTCCCAAGGAAGGTGAAAAATATTTTCCATTAATCAAAGTAGATAAAATCAATGGTTTAGACCCAAAAGTTGTCCGAGACCGAGTTTCATTTGAACATTTGACTCCTTTATTTCCTCAGGAAAAATTCAACTTGGCGGATAAACAAAGTACCATCTCTACTCGGATAATGGATTTGTTCTCACCCATCGGAAAAGGACAACGGGGTATGATCGTATCTCAGCCAAAAACGGGAAAAACAATGCTGCTCAAAGACATTGCTAATGCGATTGCAGCTAACCATCCTGAAGTATACCAACTGATCTTACTCATCGACGAACGTCCTGAAGAGGTAACAGACATGCAACGTAATGTAGATGGTGAAGTAGTAGCCTCTACCTTTGATGAGCCTGCAGAACGTCACGTAAAAGTTGCAAATATTGTTTTAGAAAAGGCAAAACGTTTGGTAGAATGCGGTCATGATGTTGTTATTCTTTTAGACTCCATCACACGTCTGGCTAGAGCCTATAATACCGTTCAACCCGCATCTGGTAAAATTTTGAGTGGTGGTGTTGATGCTAATGCACTCCATAAACCTAAGCGTTTCTTTGGTGCAGCTCGAAATATTGAAAACGGTGGTTCTTTATCCATCATCGCAACCGCGCTAACAGAGACGGGCTCAAAAATGGATGAAGTGATCTTTGAAGAGTTTAAAGGAACTGGAAACATGGAACTTCAGTTGGATCGTAGAATTGCGAACAGAAGAATTTTCCCTGCTATTGACTTAGTTTCATCTAGTACTCGACGTGACGACCTACTGTTGGATGAAAATACAATAAAACGCATGTGGATCATGAGAAAATACCTTGCGGACATGAACCCAGTAGAAGCGATGGAGTTTATTAATGATCGTTTTACTCGAACACTAAACAATGAAGAGTTTTTGATTTCGATGAATTCATAAACGCTAACCAATAACCAATAAAAAAGGCTTCCAAATGGAAGCCTTTTTTTGATTCTTTCAAAAGTTGTTCTTATAAAGACGCAACGTGTTTGGATAACTTTGATTTTAAATTACCTGCTTTATTTGCATGAATAATATTTTTCTTGGCCAATTTGTCAATTAAAGATACTACAGAAGGAAACAACTTATTTGCCTCTTTCTTGTTGGTAGTTTCTCTTAATTTTTTAATCGCATTTCGTGTAGTCTTGTGTTGGAAACGATTAAGTAAACGTTTCTTGTTATTTGAACGGATGCGTTTTAATGCCGATTTATGATTTGCCATAATTACAATTTATATAGTAGCCCGTAGGGGAATCGAACCCCTCTTTCCAGGATGAAAACCTGGCGTCCTAACCGATAGACGAACGGGCCATATTTTTCGTGCGCAAATGTACACGGAATATTATTATTAAACAAGAGTATTAAGCAACAAAAATAATCGCTTTTGTTCTTTAATACTTTAAACATGCTTTAACATTCTTATAGAATTAAAAGTAATACATTTGGTGAGCCTCTAGATTAAATCTTATTAACTTGCATGAATAAATTATCCTACTCGCTTGCTCGAACCTCTTTTCTAAGCCTATTTTGTTGTTTTCCTCTATTATTATTAGGTCAAATCAAACTAAATCTTGATGAAACTAAAACAGCACTTTCAGGTTATGATCCCGTCACATACTTTGAATCAAATCCAAGTACTGGATCAGCTAAAATTAAAACCACATACTCAAATGCTATTTATCTCTTTGTTAATGAAAAAAACAAAAATATTCAAACACTAAGCATCACTAGTTTAAAGAAAAGTACAGCCAAACAAGAGCTCACTTATATAGACTTGTGCAACTCTTATTCTAAAAAAAAACAAATATTCGTTTGAAATTTAATACGCCTTAGCAAAAAGCACCCGCTGAGAAGAAGGCTTTCCGGAGTAAACACATACTCCCTCTTCAAGACTTGATTCTAAAGGAATACAACGTATGGTTGCTTTAGTTTCGTTTTTAATCGCTTCTTCCGTAGCTTCAGTTCCATCCCAATGAGCCGAAATAAAACCTCCTTTTTCTTCTAGTATTTTCTTAAACGTTTCGAAATCATCTACCCTAGTAGTGTGTTGAGTTCTAAAGTCCTTCGCTTTTTCAAAAAGGGACACCTGCATGACCTCCAACTCGTTTTTCACGTATGCAAGTACTTCTTGCTGAGTGAGTGTGGTCTTAGTAAGTGTATCACGTCGAGCAACTTCCACTGTTCCCTGTTCTAAATCCTTAGGGCCTATTGCTATTCGCAGCGGGACACCTTTGAGTTCGTATTCGTTGAATTTAAACCCAGGTTTGAATTTATCTCGATTATCAAATTTTACACGTATGTTGTGTTGTTCCAAATCGGATTTAATTTTTTCTGCAACTTCCGCAATTTGACGTTGCTGCTCTTCTCCTTTATATATAGGCACAATCACAACTTGATCCGGAGCTAAATTAGGAGGTAATACCAAACCGTTATCATCACTGTGAGTCATGATCAAAGCGCCTATGAGTCGTGTTGATACTCCCCAAGAAGTAGCCCACACATATTCCAGACTACCAGTATCAGAGGCAAATTTCACATCAAAGGCCTTGGCGAAATTTTGACCCAAAAAGTGGGAAGTACCTGCCTGTAAGGCTTTACCGTCTTGCATCAATGCCTCAATACAATACGTTTCTTCAGCTCCTGCAAATCGCTCACTTGCTGTTTTGGTTCCCTGTATTACCGGAATCGCCATAAAATTTTCTACAAAATTGGCATACACTTGATTCATTAGTTTAGTTTCTACAAGAGCTTCATCTCGGGTTGCATGAGCAGTGTGTCCCTCCTGCCATAAAAATTCTGCTGTTCTTAAAAACAAACGAGTACGCATTTCCCATCGTACTACATTAGCCCATTGATTGATTAAAATGGGTAAATCTCTATAGGATTGAATCCAATTTTTATACGTATTCCAAATAACGGCTTCACTAGTAGGACGAACAACCAACTCTTCTTCGAGCTTAGCATTGGGGTCTACCTTAAGTTTGCCTGGATGGTCTTCATCATTTTTTAAACGGTAGTGAGTTACTACTGCACATTCCTTTGCAAAACCCTCTGCATTTTTTTCTTCTGCTTCAAATAAACTTTTGGGTACAAAAAGGGGAAAATATGCATTTTGATGTCCTGTAGCCTTGAACATTTTATCGAGTTCTGATTGCATTTTTTCCCAGATAGCGTATCCATATGGCTTAATTACCATACAACCGCGTACTGCGGAATTTTCAGCTAAATCCGCCTGAACCACGATTTCATTATACCATTTGGAATAGTCTGTTTCTCGAGAAGTTATTTTTTTAGCCATAAATCTTTGGCATAGATTTTGCCTATATTTGATTATGTTAATCTAATGTGTTGCAAATCTAATTCTTTTGAATCACATTTCTAAAACGAATCCTTATGAAAACAACAACCCTGCACTACAAAATCAAGAATTTATTTTTTGGACTTCTTGCTGCAACGTTAGTTCTAAGCTGTGGTAGTTTCCAAGGTTCGTCTTACTTTACTTCTGATGGTATCTATGTTTCTAAAAGTAATACACCAAGAGAGTACCCTCAAAAAAACACAAATAACAACTACTATACCCAGTATTTTAAAAATGCTGCAGAAACTGGTTCTGTAGCTACCGCTTCAGAAGATATTTATTTTACAGATAGTGATTCGTATGTCTCTAGTTCGGATTATGAAATAAATTCAGAAGAGCTTACATCTCAACAACTTCCCTGGGGGGATCAGCCCAGTCAAACGGAAATCATTTTAATCGATTCTAGACCGAATTATTTTTGGGGACTTTCAGGTTTCGCTTTTAATTTTTCTCCATTTTGGAATTCCTATTATTCAAATCCTTACCGCTTTGGCTATGGACGTTTTTACTCGCGTTTCTATAACTATCCCTATTGGAATCCTTATGGGGCTTATGCTGGATTTTGGGACCCCTTTAATTCCTTTTATTCACCATTCAATTATTACGGAGGCTTTTATTCTCCTTATGGATTTGGCTTCAGAGGACACTGGGCAAATCGCTTCCAAAGATGGAATCGCTTCGACGATTACTATGGAACGAATTACAGAAGAAGAAACACTAATGAGTATAGAACAACGGTAGCTAGAATTAAGTCTGGCAGAGGCGAAAAAACACAAAACAGCTCCAATGAAAAGCCCCGTGTAGCTTCCAAAGATGAGAATAGTAAAACTCAAGACATTCAAAACACCATAAACAGAATCAATCTTGGAAGAGGAGTTAATTCTTTGGGGAGAACTGCTGTTGTAGGCTATGATCGCAATCGTTTAAACGGAGTGCAAAGAACACTTTCGGGAAATTCTAATAGCAGACCTGGAACCCTTATCAACAGTAGAAGCAGAACAAGCGGGCTTACCCAAGGAAATACAAACATCACAAAATCTTCTGAAGGAACGTTAAGAAGTACAAATAGAAATTCACCTTCTGTAAATCGATTAGAACGCAACCCTAATCAATCCTCCTTGGTAAAGCGTCAATCCAATAGATTTGTTCCCGCTACACGTTACCGAGTAGCTCCTTCTAGCAATTCAAGAACGAGACAGCAAGGCAACTACCCAAGTAGAAGTAGAACGAGAAGTAGTTCTGACAGTAATAGTCGACAGTCAAACTTCACCAGATCCAATAGTTCGAATAATTTTAATAGATCCTATAGTCGTCCCTCTAACTCAGGAAGCAGCAGGTCTTCATTTAGTTCGGGTTCTACAAGAAGTAGTTCTTCTTCAGGAAGAAGTAGTTCTTCTTCAAGAGGCGGTCGAAATAATAGATAATTAAACCAATAAAATTAGACACCCATGCGCTCCTTATTTTACATAGGTTTGACTCTTCTTTTACCCATTTTCACCCTAGCTCAAACTTTAAATGACGTCACTTATTTGACACAAACCAATTTGAGTGGAACAGCTCGATACACCTCAATGGCTGGTGCTTTTGGTGCATTAGGTGGTGATTTTTCAGCTCTGAATGACAATCCGGCAGCATCATCTGTTTTCCTCAATACTGAAATTGGAGGAACAATAAATTTTCAAGCAAGAAATCATACTACTGACTATTTAGGTTCACTTGCTGAAAAAGAAGATACTGGTTTTTATATGGATCAATTTGGCGCTGTCTTTGTTTTTAATAATACTAAAGCTGAAAGCCCTTGGTCCAGAATAAGTGCTGCTATTAATGTTAATAGAATGGAAACTTTCGATCAAGAGGCCTCCCTTTTTGGGACAAACACCTATGGTATTTCTGACTATTTCCTTTTTTATGCTGATGGCATTGCTTTTGAAGACATCCAGCTTTATGATGAAGAAACCATAGCCTCCGTTTATCAATATTTAGGTGACGAAATTGGTTTTGGCGCTCAGCAAGCATTTCTTGGGTACCAAAGTTTTATTATTGACCCCTTTACGGATGATCCAGGTGAAACACGTTACTTCAGTAATGTAGACTCAAATCAATACCAGCACGACTTAAAAATTAAAAACGTGGGGTTTCACAGAAAAACCAGTTTTAATTTTAGTGCTTTATACAGAGAAATACTTCACCTAGGAGTCAATGTAAACAGTCATTATATTGAATTTGATCAAACACATGACTTTTTTGAAGGAGGTCAAGATTTAGACTCCTTCATCTACGATGTAAATTTTAAAAATACTTTGCTTTCCTATGGGAGAGGACAATCTTTACAATTTGGTGGTATATTGAAGTTAAATAACCTCCGTTTAGGTCTAGCATATGATAGCCCGCAGTGGATTGAACTCCAAGACGAAACAAAACAAAGTTTGAGCGCTTATCGCTTTCAAGACGGTATTGAAATTCAAGAAATTTTAGATCCCAACGTTATTAACTCCTTTGCATCTTATGAATTAAAAATCCCATCTAAAACAAGCATAAGTGCTGCCTATGTTTTTAACAGTTCCGGCTTGCTTTCTTTTGAGTACAGTACACAAGATTTATCCGATAGTCAATCCAATTCCGCTAGTGGAAGTAATTTTCTAGAAGCACTAAATAGAGAGATTAAAGACACCTTTGGAATGGTAAACACTTTAAAAGTTGGAGGAGAATTACGAATAAAAGAATTGAGCCTCAGAGCAGGATATTTCAATCGAAGTAAAATGCAAAACTCTTCAAGTTTGAACGATCATGCAGTAACACTTGGGGTAGGATTTGATTTTGGACCCAGTAGTCTAAATTTTTCATTGGTAAATTATACCCAAATTCAAGAATTTCAACTCTTTTCAGAAGGCCTTACAGATTCTTTTGAACTTTCAAAAAAACTCACCCAAGTCACTATGAGCTTTAATTTTAAGCTTTGAGATTGTAGCGACTAAAAAATCCTATTTAAACAGTATATTTGTAGCCATCTGCTAGGCTTATGAAAATTGAAAAATTATTTAGAGACAATACCACAGATAGTGGTGAAGATCATCATTCTTCAAATGTTCAAACCCCCTTACGAAAGGACGCTTTTGACAAAAGTGATGAAGAAAAAATACACCTAATTCAGGAGCATGTACGCGCAATTCTAGATACTTTAGGCATGGACTTAGAGGACGACAGCATAAAGGGAACTCCTCTTCGAGTCGCTAAAATGTTTGTCAAAGAAACCTTTGGAGGGTTGCATCCCGACAGAAAGCCCAAAGCTTCTACTTTTGAAAATTCTTATAAGTACGGAGAAATGCTTGTAGAAAAAAACATCACGCTTTACTCTACTTGTGAGCACCACCTATTACCTATAATTGGAAAGGCGCACATTGCTTATATATCAAATGGTTCTGTTGTAGGCCTTTCTAAAATGAATCGGATTGTAGACCACTACGCCAAGAGACCACAAGTACAAGAGCGACTAACACTTCAGGTGGTTCAAGAGCTACAAAAAGTACTAGGTACAGAAGACGTCGCTTGCGTTATCGATGCCAAGCACCTTTGTGTGAACTCAAGAGGAATAAGCGATGTAGCGAGTAGTACTGTAACTAGTGAATTTGGTGGTTTATTCAAAAATGAGGAGAAAAAAAGAGAGTTTTTAGATTACATCAAACTTGACACCGATTTTAATGAATAGCAATTTAACTGTTTATAATTCTCTTAAAGGTGAAAAGGAGGTATTTCAACCGATACTCCCTGGACATGTAGGAATGTATGTTTGTGGTCCTACAGTTTACAGTAATGTCCACTTGGGAAATTGCAGAACTTTCATTTCTTTTGATTTAATATACCGTTACCTCACCCACTTGGGATACAAAGTGCGCTATGTACGCAATATCACCGATGCAGGACACTTAGAGAATGACGCAGACGAAGGAGAAGATCGCATTGCCAAGAAAGCTAGGTTGGAGTCTATTGAACCCATGGAGGTAGTGCAACGCTACACTGTAGATTTTAGGGATACAATGGCGAAATTTAATGCTTTACCACCTAGTATTGAACCTACTGCTACGGGACATATCGTGGAACAAATAGAACTGATTAAAGAAATTTTGGATCAGGGTTATGCTTATGAAGTTAATGGCTCTGTCTATTTTGACGTTATTAAGTTCAATAAAGACACCCTTTATGGAAAACTGAGCGGTAGAAGAATTGAAGATCTCATACACAATACTCGTGCATTAGAAGGACAGAGCGATAAAAAGAATCCTCAAGATTTTGCACTTTGGAAAAAAGCAGAACCAGTACACATTATGCGATGGCCTTCACCTTGGAGCGATGGCTTTCCAGGATGGCATTTGGAATGTACTGCAATGAGCAGAAAGTATTTAGGCAATCAATTTGATATACATGGCGGAGGGATGGACCTTAAATTCCCTCATCATGAGTGTGAAATCGCACAAGCAGAATCCATTGACAAGACTCCACCCGTTAACTATTGGCTACATGCAAATATGCTAACCTTAAACGGTAAAAAAATGGCGAAATCCACTGGAAATAATATTCTACCAGGGGAAATGTTCAGCGGAGAAAACACTCTTTTTTCAAGATCTTTTTCTCCAATGGTAGTGCGCTTTTTCTTTTTACAGGCACATTACAGAAGCATTGTAGATCTGAGCGAAGCTGCTTTAGAAGCCTCTGGAAAAGGCTATCAACGCCTAGTGGAAGCTTTAGACAATCTGGATACCATAGATTTTTCAAAAACTACAACTGGATTTGATCTTTTGCAATGGAAAGAAAGGTGTTATGAAGCAATGAATGACGACTTCAATAGCCCCCTCTTAATTGCGCATTTGTTTGATGCTGTAAAATTCATCAATGCTGTTGTAAATGAAAAAAGCTCGATAAATAAAGAAGATTTAGAAAACCTAAAACAAAGTCTAAATGTCTTTTTTTATGATGTCCTAGGCCTTAAAAAACCTGAAACGAAGAATCAAACAAAGAATCAAAGTACACTAGAGGGAACACTCTCTTTACTTCTTGAATTGAGAAATAAAGCTAGACTGACTAAAGATTTTGAAACTTCTGATTTAATACGAGAAGAACTCTTAAAATTAAATGTTCAAATCAATGATACTGCAGAAGGGAGTAGTTTTAAAATCAATTAAATCGTGTTTGATTTTAAGCGTGTATTAATTTTCCCTTTTCTCCTCCTAATCAAAGGATATCAAAACTTTATTTCCCCCCTCTTCCCTCCTACTTGCAGATTTACCCCTACCTGTTCTCAATACACAGTTGAAGCATTGAAAAAATATGGTCTTTTTAAAGGAGGGTGGTTGGCTTTAAAAAGAATTTCAAAGTGCCATCCCTGGGGAGGTTCTGGCTCTGATCCAATTCCCTAAGTATAAATTTCGTTTCCCTTTGAATTTAATTACATTTACAAAGTTAAAAACGACTCTGAATGTACTTTACAAAAATCGATTGGGCACCTAGTGAAACTCTTTTTAAAATTGGAAGCTTTGGCGTACACTATTACAGTCTTATGTTCATTATTGCTTTTGGGTTGGGGTATTACCTAATGAAGAAAATTTTTGATGAAGAAAAAATTTCTTTAGACTACTTAGAGTCGCTTTTTGTCTATATGGTCTTATCCATACTCCTTGGCGCTCGTCTTGGAGATGTCTTCTTTTACAGCTGGGATTACTACCAAGACCACATTATAGAAATATTACTTCCCATAAGAGATACACCAAATGGGTACACCTTTACAGGTTTTAGAGGCTTAGCCAGTCACGGAGCAGTAATCGGATCGTTGATTGGTCTGTATTTGTACAAAATGAAATTCAAAGAGCGTTCCTTACTATGGCTACTCGACCGAGTTACAATTCCCGTTGCTGTTGGAGCAAGTTTTGTTCGTTTAGGTAATTTCTTTAACTCCGAAATCGTTGGAAAATATAGTAGCACCAACTTTGGTGTTGTTTTTCTAAATCGGGGAGAAAGCCTTCCGAGACATCCCGCTCAACTTTATGAGGCTTTTGGTTATTTGGTGTTGTTTTTTCTGTTGAGACAAGTTTACAAAACAGAGAAAAAAAATCGTGAAGGCTATCTAATTGGGCTCTTTTTTGCAGGAATGTTCACCATTAGATTTATTATCGAATTTTTAAAAGAAAGTCAAGGTGGATTTGAAGATGTGTTAGGCATACTTTCTACGGGACAATGGTTGAGTATCCCTCTGATTATTCTCGGGATTTATTTTATGGTACGTCCTCAAAAAACCGTTTAAATGTTCCTTAGGTTTCCTTTTTGGATTGGAGTGATTGGACTATTATTAATCAGCTGTCTTGACAACCAAGTCAATAGAGTTACAGAAAAAGCAATTCATTTTAAAAAAGAAGGCACCCTTCGAATTGAACAAAAGGAGAAAACTCTTGCTGAATTTGATATTGAGATTGCAGATACTCCCTACGAGAGACAAACAGGCATGATGTACAGACAACATATGGAAAATAATCAAGGTATGCTTTTTGTTTTTGATCAAGCCCAGCCCTTGAATTTTTACATGAAGAATACACCACTAGCACTCGATTTAATTTTTCTAAACGAACACTTAGAAATTGTACACATACATAAAAATGCACTTCCCAATAATGAGCGTTCAATTCCCTCGATACAACCCGCAAAGTATGTGTTAGAGCTTTTAGCTGGAACTAGTGAAAATATTGGACTTGCATTAGGAGATCAGGTAAATTATGTCAAAAATTAAACCATGGAAGAAAAGTTAAAATACCCCATAGGGAAATTTCAATGGATTGAAAACCCAAGTCAAAGTCAGTTAGAAAATGCTATTGCAATTCTTACTAGCTTTTCTGAGGATTTAGAAAAGATAGTTTCCGACTTATCTGAAGAAATTCTGAACAAGCATTATCGTCCGGGAGGATGGACCATAGCTCAAGTTGTTCATCATCTTGCAGACAGCCATATGCATTGTTATTTGAGAATGAAACATGCTACCTTGGAAGATAAACCTGCTATCAAAGATTATAATGAAGGGAACTGGGCAAATACAGAGGATGGCACTAGTACAAACATCTCAAGTAGCCTAGACCTCATTAAAGCACTTCATAAACGATGGGTAGTATTTTTAAATAGTCTCGAAAAACAACAATGGAAACGAAGCTATTTTCATCCTGAAAGGGAAAAATTCTATCCTTTAGATACTACTGTACTACTGTATGCCTGGCATTGTGAGCATCACTTGGCTCACATTCAGCAAGCCTTGAACTAAAAAACAAAAAAGCCAGATTTAAAATCTGGCTTTTAATTTTTAATAAAGCAGTTAATTAAGCATTATCAGAAAGTGCTTTTTTCTTTTGGGTATCGTACATTACAGGTGTAGCAATAAATACCGAAGAATAAGTACCCACAACTACTCCGACAATCAACGCAAACATAAACCCTTGAATAGACTCTCCACCAAAGATGAAGATTGCTAAAAGCACTAGTAAAGTGGTTAGTGAGGTATTTAGTGTTCTGCTGAGAGTACTGTTTAAAGCACTATTTACTGTATCATCAAATTCTTTTTTGGAAGATTCATTGATAAACTCTCGAATACGGTCAAAGACCACCACGGTATCATTCAGAGAATAACCAATCACAGTAAGAATCGCCGCGATAAAGGCTTGGTTGATTTCCATATTGAAAGGCATAAAGGTATACGTCAAAGAAAAAATACCTAAAACAATCAATACATCGTGAAATACTGCAGCTACTGCTCCGAGTGAAAACTGCCACTTTTGGAAACGCAAGAGAATGTACAAAAATACTACAATCAATGAGCCTATTACAGCCAGGAAAGAGTTGTTTTTGATGTCATCTGCAATGGTAGGTCCCACTTTTATAGAAGACATAATTCCTATCGACTTCTCTGAGCTTCCTTTAACAAAATCATCGTAAGTGATTCCATCGGGAAGATAAGAAAGTAAAGAAGCGTACAATTTATTTTGTATTTCTTCATCTACAGCTATTCCCTCAACGTCTACTTTGTATTTGGTAGTGATTTTCAATTGATTTTCTTCACCAAAAGTTTTGACTTCAGCACTGCCAAAAGTATCGTTCAATAAGGAACTAATTTCAGTGGGATTTACAGGGTTTTCAAAACGGACAGTGTAGGATCTTCCTCCAACAAAATCTACCCCTTGGTTGAGCCCTTTGCTTCCTAATGAAGCCAAACTAATCACAATTAGAACTGCTGATATGACATAAGCAATTTTACGATTTTGTAGAAATGAATAATTCACATTGGACAAGAATCCTTTGGTTGCTTTTGTTGAGAAAGAGACCTCTTTTCCTTTTTCATTTCTTGAATCAACCAATATTCTGGTGATGAAAATTGCGGTAAATAAAGAGGTACCAATTCCGATCAATAGCGTGGTTGCAAATCCTTTAATAGGCCCAGTACCAAAAATGAATAAAATTAAGGCGGTCAATCCAGTCGTAATGTTTGCATCCAATATTGATGAAAGAGCATTGTTAAACCCATCAGCTATAGCTTTGCGAATTCCTTTACCTCTGTTTAACTCTTCGCGTACACGTTCAAAAATCAATACATTAGCATCTACAGAGATACCAATAGTTAATACAATACCTGCTATCCCTGGTAAAGTTAAAACCGCACCAAGACCAGCCAGTATTCCAAAAATCAAGAGAATGTTAAGAAGCAAGGCAATATCTGCAAATACACCTGAACTTCCATAGTAAAAGACCATCCAAAGCAGTACGATAATTAGTGCAATCAAAAAGGAATAGATTCCAGACTCAATAGCCTCTTTTCCAAGAGAAGGACCAACTATTTCAGATTGAATGATGTCTGCAGAAGCTGGCAATTTACCAGCTCTCAGCACATTAGCAAGATCTATAGCTTCGTTTAAAGTAAAACTTCCTGTAATCTCAGAACGACCACCTGCTATAGCGCCACTTGAAACACCTGGTGCAGAATAAACAATATTATCAAGTACAATGGCGATATTACTTCCTTCTTGAAAAGCTTTACCTGTCATGTTTTCCCAAATACGTGCTCCGCGAGAATCCATTTGCATTGAAACGGCAGGATTACCCACTTGATCAAATGTTTGAAGGGCATCCACTACAACTCCCCCACTTAATGGGGCTATATTATCACGATTGGATTTTAGAGCATATAATTCAACAACACTTCCGTCTGCTATAGGCTTTCCCCATGCAAAACGAATGTAACGGTATTCTGATGGAAGTAGTCTTCTAACATCTGGTTGGTTGAGATAACTCATAATTAAATTGCTATCCCGAGCAGCAAATTGTGCTAAAACAGGACCTCCCTGAAAACCTTGTCCTACAATCCGGTCTAAAATAGGATTAGTGGTAGGTGCAGTCAGAGAATCTTGAGTAGCTACATCAGCTAATAAGTCATCGATCTCAGAACTTTGGTCTTTCTCGCTGTTCTCTTTAAGTGTGTTTTTATCCTTAGCTTGTTCACCCAGCAAAGTATTGGCTTCAATCAAGAAACTAAAAAGCTCATCGTTTTTGTAAGTTTCCCAAAACTCGAGCTGTGCAGTACTTTGTAGTAAGTTCTGAACACGATCTACATCTTTAGCACCTGGTAATTCTACTAAAATACGACCAGAGGTTCCCAAACGCTGAATATTGGGTTGGGTCACTCCAAATTTGTCAATTCGTTTACGAAGTACTTCAAATGCGGAAACAATGGATTCATCAATTTTTCTTCGGATTACAATTTGAGCTTCCTGATCCGTCATTTCAAAGTTGATTTCATCACTCAATGTTCGGTTTGCAAAAATATCGGGTGAAGCTAGTTTTTCTCCGCTTTTTACTGCGTCAAACGCCTTGAAAAAAGATTCGATATAAGGCTCATCTGAGGATTTTTGAAGCAGATCTGCTTCATCTAAAGCCTTTCTGAAAACAGGATTTTTTGAGTTTTCTGTCAGTCCATCTAGAATATCGCGAATAGAGATTTGAAGTATTACGTTGATCCCTCCCTTCAAATCAAGCCCTTTGTTGAGCTCTTTTTCTTTGGCATCATTATAGCTGGTAAAACCATAAATCGGATTGTTGCCTATAGAATCTAAATAGGCATTTGCTCGTTGATCACGTAGTTCTAAATAATCAACTTCATCTTCAGAAACTACTTGTGTTGCGAAGGCCTCAGCCTGTTTTTCTACGTTACTTGTAATGAAAGTGAAAGAGAGTTGGTATATGCTTACAAGGGCAAACAAAATACCGAAGACCCTTACTAAAGAATTATTTTGCATTTTAATAAAAATTAAAGCTCAATTAAGGCGAGCAAATATAGGATTAAACCAAAGAAATGACAACTCAATTGAGGAATAATGATGTTTTGAAACTCTTCAATCTAGAGAATATCCGATAAGGCGGTATTCATTGCTCTTACTTTTTCAGCACTTGCCTGCATTAACGCCTGTTCTGACTCGTTCAATTGCACATCAACAATGGATTCAATTCCATTGGCACCTATAATACAAGGCACACCAATACAGATATCGTTGAGTCCGTATTCCCCCTCCAAATAAACAGAACAAGGAATCATTCTTTTATAATCACTGAGTATACTGTCTACCAAATAAGCTACAGAGGCCCCGGGAGCATACCATGCTGAGGTGCCTAATAATTTTGTTAAAGTAGCTCCTCCCACCATAGTATCTGCTGCTACTTTTTCAAGAGTTTTAGCATCTAAATACTGAGCAACGGGAGCCCCATTATAACTTGCTAGACGTGTCAGAGGAATCATGGTCGTATCTCCGTGTCCTCCAATTACCATTCCTTGAATATCATTTGCTGGTTTATCTAAAGCAAGTGATAAATACGTTTTAAATCGAGAGCTGTCTAGAGCTCCTCCCATTCCAATAATTCTGTTTTTGGGAAGACCTGTCGCTTTTAGTGCAAGGTAGGTCATAGTATCCATTGGATTGGATACAACAACTATGATGGCGTTTGGTGAGAATTCCAAAATACTTTCAGACACCTTCTGAACTATTCCTGCATTGATACCAATCAATTCTTCTCGTGTCATACCTGGCTTTCTGGGAACTCCAGAGGTGATAACAACTACATCACTGCCTGAAGTGGCTGCGTAATCATTGGTCACACCTGTGATTGAAGTGTTGAAACCAAGTGTTGTCGCAGTTTGAAAAAGATCCAATGCCTTTCCTTCGGCAAAACCTTCTTTTATATCTAAAAGGACTACTTTACTGGCAATTTGTTTTTGTGCAATGTATTCTGCACAGGAGGCTCCTACATTTCCTGCTCCTACTATGGTGACTTTCATTTGTCTTTCGTTTAAATTAGTGTTTTGGTTGGGCTTTATACATCTATGTTAGCATAGATTGCATTTTTCTCAATAAATTCTCTTCTGGGCGGCACCTCATCTCCCATTAGCATAGAGAAAATACGGTCTGCCTCTCCACCGTTATCTATAGTAACCTGGCGTAATGTACGTTCCTCTGGATTCATAGTGGTGTCCCAAAGTTGTTCTGCATTCATCTCTCCAAGACCCTTATAACGCTGAACCGATGCTCCAGAACCATACTCTTTTAACAAACGATCGCGTTGATCATCATTCCAGGCATAGTCTTTTTTCTGACCCTTTTTAACTAAATACAAAGGAGGGGTAGCAATATAGATGTAACCAGACTCAATAAGCTCTTTCATATAACGGAAGAAAAAGGTCAAAATTAAGGTAGAAATATGACTTCCATCAACATCTGCATCACACATAATCACAATTTTATGATAACGCAATTTTTCTAAATTCAGAGCTTTGCTGTCTTCTTCAGTACCAATGGTTACTCCTAGTGCAGTATAAATGTTTCGAATTTCTTCGTTTTCAAAAACCTTATGTTGCATTGCCTTTTCAACATTAAGAATCTTTCCTCTCAAGGGTAGGATGGCTTGAAAATTTCGATCTCTTCCTTGTTTGGCTGTACCCCCTGCAGAATCTCCCTCAACGAGAAACACCTCACATAAGGAAGGGTCTTGCTCCGAACAGTCTGAGAGTTTTCCAGGCAGTCCACCCCCACTCATTACCGTTTTTCGTTGCACCATCTCCCTTGCTTTGCGTGCTGCGTGACGGGCTTGGGCTGCGAGAATTACTTTTTGAACTATAGTCTTTGCATCGTTAGGGTTTTCCTCAAGGTAATTTTCAAGCATCTCTGAAACGGCTTGAGATACGGCAGCTGTTACCTCTCTATTTCCCAATTTTGTTTTGGTCTGTCCCTCAAATTGTGGTTCAGCAACTTTTACGGAAACGATCGCTGTAAGACCTTCCCTAAAGTCATCTCCAGAGATTTCAAATTTCAGCTTGTCTAAAAGTCCTGAATTGTCAGCATACTTTTTGAGTGTCGTGGTTAGCCCTCTTCTAAAACCAGAAAGATGGGTACCTCCCTCATGGGTATTGATGTTGTTTACATAGGAATGTAAATTTTCAGAAAAAGAGGTGTTGTAAATCATGGCTACTTCTACCGGTACTCCATTTTTCTCTCCTTCCATAGCGATAACATCACCGATGATGGCTTCTCGAGTTTCGTCTAAAAAATGAATGAATTCTTTAAGTCCTTCTTTGGACTGAAAAGTTTCAGAAATGAACTCTCCTTGATCGTCCTTATTTCTTTTATCAACAATAACAATTTTAATCCCCTTATTCAAGTAAGAAAGCTCTCGCATTCTCAAGGATAAGGTATCATAGCTGTATTCTAAAGTTTGTTTGAAAATTTCATGATCTGGCTTAAAGGTAACCTCGGTTCCCGTTTCTGTAGTATCTCCAATACTAGTAACTGGGGCTAGGGCTTTCCCTCGAGAGTACTCCTGCTGCCAGACTTTGCCCTCACGATGAACAGTTGCAACTAAACTTTCTGAAAGTGCATTAACACATGAAACTCCCACTCCATGTAGTCCTCCAGACACTTTGTAAGAGTCTTTATCAAATTTTCCTCCGGCACCAATTTTAGTCATTACGACTTCTAATGCAGATACTCCTTCTTTTTTATGGATTCCAACCGGTATACCACGACCGTTATCCTTAGTTGTTATCGAGTTGTCCTCATTTATAGTGACAGTGATTTCATCACAATGTCCCGCGAGGGCTTCATCAATAGAGTTATCAACGACTTCATAGACTAAATGGTGGAGTCCTCTGACACCGATATCACCAATATACATGGAAGGTCGCATACGAACGTGCTCCATGCCCTCAAGAGCTTGAATACTGTCTGCAGAATATTGATTTTTTTGAATTTCTTCGCTCATATTTTAATTGTTTTCGCCTGTGGAAACACCGACTAACAAATATACCTATTTACCACCTTAAATTGAGGCGAAACCCTTATGGATATTGAGGAAGTTATCAACACAAAAGTTTGAAAAAAGACTTGAAAAACTATTGATTTTCAGGTATTTCAAACAAGTTTTCAATAACTTTTTTCGTGCACGTTTGCAACTGCCCTTCCACTGGGGTCGTTTTGATTTTGAAAGGCCTTGTCCCAAGCCAATGCCACAGGGGTGCTACACGCTACAGAGGGAACCGAAGGAACGCTTAGAGCGGCAGCCTCACTTGGGAAATGCGATTCAAAAATGGTACGGTAATAAAACTCTTCTTTGTTTTGAGGAGTTTGCACTGGAAAACGAAAATGTGCATTTTGCATTTGCTCATCAGTTACTTCCTTATTAACCATTTCCTTTAAAGTATCAATCCAGCTGTAACCTACCCCATCAGAAAACTGTTCTTTTTGTCTCCAAGCTACACTTTTTGGCAAATAAGATTCAAAAGCTTTTCTCAATACCCATTTTTCCATCCGTTCTTCTGTAATCATTTTGTCTTTAGGGTTTAATCGCATAGCTACGTCAATAAACTCCTTGTCCAAGAATGGCACCCGACCTTCAATTCCCCATGCAGCAAGAGATTTATTTGCCCGTAAACAATCGTACTGATGTAATTTATCCAATTTACGAACCGTTTCTTCGTGAAACTCTTGAGCATTTGGTGCTTTGTGAAAATACAAATAGCCCCCAAATAATTCATCAGCACCTTCTCCTGACAATACCATTTTAATTCCAAGAGCCTTGATAGCTCGTGCCATCAAGTACATAGGTGTAGAGGCTCGGATGGTGGTAATATCATAGGTTTCCAGATGGTAAATGACTTCGCGTATTGCATCTAAGCCCTCCTGTATAGTAAATTTAATTTCATGGTGAACTGTCCCTATGTGCTTGGCAACCTCTTGTGCAGCTGCGAGATCTGGGGAACCTTCTAATCCTACAGAAAACGAATGTAGCTGAGGCCACCACGCGGCTTGAGTATCATCAGACTCGATTCGTTTTGCTGCAAACTTTTTTGCTAAAGCAGAGGTTATTGAAGAATCCAAACCTCCGGACAACAATACACCATAGGGCACATCACTCATCAATTGGCGGTGAACCGCAGCCGATAAGGCATCGTGCAGCTCTTCTATAGAGGTTGTATTATTTTGTACTGTTTCGTAATCACTCCAATCGGTTTTATACCATTTAACAGGTGTTGTATCTGAACTATGCATGTAATGACCTGGAGGAAATAATTCAATTTTATTACAAACTCCTTCCAAAGCTTTTAATTCGGATGCTACGTAAAAAGTGCCGTCCCCATCCCACCCCATATAAAGAGGAATAATTCCTATGTGGTCCCTAGCAATGAAGTATTCTTCTTTTTCGGTATCGTAAATTGCAAAAGCAAAAATACCATTCAATCGATTTACAAATTCTTTACCTTCTTTTTCATAAAGGGCAAGGATAACCTCACAATCGGATTGGGTTTTGAAAGGATAGTCTGCAACATGTGTTGCTCTGAGTTCTCTGTGATTATAAATTTCCCCATTTGCAGCTAAAATCAAATTTTCAGAACGGCTAATTAAGGGCTGTTTTCCTGAAGTAGGATCTACAATTGCAAGACGTTCATGAGATAAGATTGCATTTGGAGCGTCGTAAATACCACTCCAATCTGGTCCTCGATGTCTCAACTTTTTTGACATTTCCAACACTTGTGGTCTAAGGACCTCTGTAGGTTGTTTTAATTCAAAAG
>Ga0255770_10000689_pt1 | contig 31632 bp, 44 predicted proteins | sample 071ome_22_FD_179968 | JGI IMG/M metagenome (GOLD analysis project Ga0255770, IMG submission 179968) | Coastal salt marsh microbial communities from the Groves Creek Marsh, Skidaway Island, Georgia - 071404AT metaG (version 2) | ecosystem: Environmental > Aquatic > Marine > Intertidal zone >...
ATCTTGTGGTTTTTTTAAATCTGTTCTGCAACTTGCATTCACAGTTTCATAGTCTGGCATTACGTTATACTGTTTTGTATACTCGTTGATAAACAATGCTGCATCCTGTAACTTTCTATCAAATAACGTATGATCAAAGATACCTTGACAACGCACAAAAGTTTCTGCGTCATTCAGCATCATTTCCAAATATACTTTTTGAACTTCGTAATCGTAATTTTTACTTGCCATTAATTTTTATCACCTTCATAATTAATTATTTTATTAGTATACACTCACACCATACTTGTGAGCAAACTTTTTTGCATCCTTTTGGTCATTAACCATAGGGTTTCCTTTAATGTTTAGACTAGTATTCAATAACATTGGACAACCTGTTTTGGCATACCATCTTTCCAATAACTCTCTCAAACCTGTATTGTCATCTTTGGTAACTGTTTGAACTCTTGATGTTCCATCAACATGCACAATAGCAGGAAACTCATCCGGCTTCCTGCACTTTGCAGTATACTGCATGTATGGACCAACTTCTCCATAAAAATATTCTTCTGCATGTTCTGCTAAAATAGCAGGTGCAAATGGTCTATACTTCTGCCTTTTCTTCACAGTGTTCACAAGATCCTTCATGTTCTTGCCTCTCGGATCAGCCAACAAACTTCTATTGCCCAATGCTCGAGGACCAAACTCGGCCTTGCCGTTAGCAACTCCTACAATTCCGTTATCCTTTAATTCACGGAATAGGTTATCAACCGGATACTCTCCTTGTATATCATAACCTAAATAAGGACTCTTCCAATCAATCTTTTGTTGTTTTTTTGCTAGGACTGCACCAATGCTCGAACCAGCATCTCCTGGATTTGGCATTATCCAAACATTATCATAGTAACTGTATGCCCTGCTGTTTGCCTTACAGTTTAATGCACAGCCGCCCATCACAATTAAGTTCTTGCTCTTAAAGTTCGAACTACAATATTCTACAAGTCCTGTAAACACTTCCTCATATATTGACTGTGCCGCTGCTGCTATGTTTAATTTGTCAGTCCACTTAGTATGACCTTCCAAATACCAATTACAACCTCTGTGTAAATTATTTTTAAATTCAACATTAGGAAATTGCCAGTGCATGTGAGGACCTAATTTAAAAAATGTTTCCTTCATGTGAAAGTAGTATTTTGATTGATCACCGTATGCTGACATGCCCATTAGAATGTATTCATCTTCATTTGGCTTTAGGCCCACACGTTGCGTCATAGCACTGTACCATAAGCCTATGCTGTTAGGATATCCTTGTGTAAACACTTTTTTCAGTTTATTGCCTTCTGCTTCCCATATTGTTAAAGTTTCAAACTCTCCAATGCTGTCTATGCAAAGTATTGTTGCATCATTAAACTTACTAGTATAATATCCTGCGGCCGCATGCGATTCGTGATGGCTACTGTAACTTATGGGTGCATTAATGCCATAACCACGCAAGTATGTTTTAATATTATTCTCATTCCAATTCCACCCTTGACCTGCAACTAATTGTCTTATGGTTTTCTTAAAAGGTTTTTCATACCAAACAACTTCATCCGGATTACCCCACTGAAGTGCATAGTCTATAATACCACGATTAAGATGTGGGTCATTCTTGAGTCCACTAAAACGTTCAGTATGACTTGCAAACACTAATTCGAGATTAGGAGTCTGTGTTAAACCCTTGTATCCGCTTTTAAAGACCGCTAATGATCCGTCATGGCTGTTAGCAGATATACCCCAAGTTATCATTGTATACCTTTGTATTTTTTATAAGCCTTATGTAAAATGTAAAACCATATACCGTTAATCATGGGTTCAACTAGTGCGTCGGCACCTGCAAGTGCCCAGTCTGCTCCGGTTATAATTCTGTTGCACGTCATGGCAATAACAATGTGTCCAAGCGTGTAAGTAATAGCGAGACCTATGCTGCTACCACTTATTAGTCTTTTTAATAAATTAAAAATACCTTCTCTAAACTCTGTCATATGCATTTACTTGTATATAAAAGGATCCTTTTTCCGTAATTCTTTTATTTTCTTTTTCATCTTCCATTGGTAATACTTTTCCTTAATCCATTTCCACATTTTGTTTCTCCAACTTACTCTCTAGAGTTTTTCTAGCAACATTTATTTTTATAGATCCTGCTTGTGCTGTTTTAATTGCATCAACTGTTACAAATAACTTACCGTAACGCTGTACTGCATCAGCAACGTCCTTAACATCATCATCCCAAGTAGGAAACGACACACTCCAGCCGTATTCTATTGCCTTGTTTATCAAGTTAAGACCTGCCTCGTCTTGATCAGGAATGACAATAACTTCGTGACCTAAACCTTGAATTATCCTGTATTGTTGTTCAGATATGTTGTTTGTTAATAGTGCAACTCCGTTTATCGACAACGCATCGAAAGGACCTTCTGTTACAAATATATATCTTTGATCTTCCGATTGTTCATCGACATTAAAAACAAATTGTGAATGATGATCGCTTAGATACTTTGGCCGACCGCCTTTGACTTTTCTTGCAGTATTGCCAACTATCTTTCCGTTATAATAAAAAGGAACGATAACTCTATCAGCATACCCATCAGCAGGCGACCAATAAAACATTTTATTCAGAGGATCAAACCCTCGGTCATAAACATATTCAACTACCTTTGCAAGATTATCTTCTAGTATAGAGTTACCAGCAAAATCAACTTCCATCCATTCACTTATAGGTAAACTGTGTTCGGGTAATTTCTTTTCAGTAAATGCTATTCTTACTTGCGATTCTCTAGGTTTGTAATCTGGTGATTCGGTTTTTAATGCTTCAAATATCATGGTATTGATTGTGTCTTCCGAAGCACCTAACCACCTGCACAGCGATTTAAATTTTTCTGATATGGGCCTACCAGGTTGCCAACTTGCAGTAAACTTACAGTTAAAACAGTTATAGATTACACCTGCATCAAAACGTATACCTGCTCTTTTTCTCTTATCTTGATTATGCCCTCTATGATGACAACAGGGAGCATTGAAGGAAGTCCATCCACTCGGATTGGACTTTGCTCTCGCGGGAAGTAAAGATCGGAATGTGTCTACTACAAGTGTCATACTAGTATTATACTATCTATATAATACTTTGTCAACTGTTCCTGTGTTTGATGTGTCCGGAGTATGCTTAATTCTAAACCAATTGTACTTTCCGGTAACATTGTGGTATTCTTTTGAATTGGCACTAGTGATATTAAAAGTTTGGATATTAGTCCAAGAACCTTCTATTGGTTTGGCACCTTCGCCCAAACTTCCTTGTAATATAACTTCGCCTTGATAGTTGTTGTAATAAAATTGGAATGTGTGTAGGCTTTGTGGTGTGGACATTCTTGGATTGGCATCTATGTGACTGCTGATATAGAATTCTTCGTAACCCGTTGTGTTATAATTTTGGGCAAAGTTTGGTCTTGGACTTTGTAATTGAGGGCCGCTTGATGGTTGGGCAGCAACATCAAAGTTCGCAATCTTTCTAAAAGTATCAACAGTTTTAGTATCGTATGGTTTTCCCTCCATTCCGCCTATTACTTCCAGAGATGCTATTGCACCATATTGGCTATCCATGAATAATGGTAACTTTGTTAAAACTTTATAATCTGTTGAATCAACATTTGATCTAGTTTCTTTGTGAAAACTGTAGGTATAATATCCCGGCTCGATAGAAAGCAATTCGTCTTCGGTAATTGTTACATATACTCTACCCACTGCTAAATCATCAACCGAACAATCCTTGCGAAGAACAAGATCACTGTTCTCTTTGTTCACGAGATTAAACACCACTATGCTGCCCGTTGCATTGAGTGCTTTCTGATCACTGTTTTTAAGTTGTAGATCTACCCTGTTATCAACGCCTCTATAGATCTTTAAATTACGATTGTATACCATATTGAATCTCTCCGGAGTCCAAGAAGCCGTGTTGTCACTTGTGTAAACATCCAACTTATTTGGATATAAATATATTGAGTTAATTTGCATATGCTTAACATGAACCTTTATACTATTTATCGATGAGAATAACAGAAAACTTGCAACAAAACTGTCCATTTATCAGCGTATTAACGCATGCTGATAAGGAATACGTTGGCATTATAATCAACCAGGATTCTAATGTTACGAGCTTCTATGACTACGAGCTCATACAAACAGAAGATCTCAAGAAGCGATTTTTAGAGTTAGGAGAAGCCTGGTGGTGGGAATCAAATAGGCAGATACCCATTAACATATTCTTACGAAACGAAATATACATATTTGAAAGTGCTATTAGGAATTTTAACACTAAAGATGTTACAGTTACGCTAGGACCCATCACTAGCCTAAACAATATAATTGTAAAAAGAATTAAGCGCAGATCAATTACTCTAGTCCGTAAACCTTCTTAAGACCCACATAGGTAAAATAATCAAGTAATAAAAAAGTAACGAAGAGACCCTTGGCTGTTAGTGCCATGCCAAATAACCAAGGAATGCCCAATAGGAAAATTCCTATTCTTATTAGATAACTTAGAGCATAGAATTCTGGAACGGTCCAGAATGGCCATGATCCTAGTTTAGGTTTTTGTGGTTCTCTATAATCTTTTACTTCGTAGTTCATTGATACCCATAACTTATCTGTTCGCAGATTAAATTCATTTGAACTACAACAGCCACAGCATATGCAGTTGCGTGTGACTTCTTAAAGAAGTATTCGTCATTCGTTGGTTTCGTCCATACCTCTTTTAGAACCGTGTCCCATGGTTGACCAATCAAATGTCTCTTCGCTGGTCTTATCATCGCCAGTACTGCTGCTAGTTGTGGTATCGTCTTTGGTTTCATTTGTCTTAGTATGTTTCCATGTCCGTTGACGTGAAACAGCAAGTCTGTGAAATCGTCCTGTTCGAGTAGGTCCCATAGTGGTTCAGTCTCCATAAGTTGATGTAAATGTTTTTCGTTTTTTATTCCCTTATACAAAGTAACGTTTAGGAAGTCTATCTTAAACAATCCTTGTTCTTCTGCATCTTCATAGGGAATAGAACATAAATTATTTTCCGGATCAAATGGAACTTCGTGCATATAAACACCCGTATTGTGTTTTACACTCTTGCCATCTTCCACACGTTTTGCTCTAACGTGTTTGAAATGCTTGAGTGCTTCATCTCTATCAATAAAATCTATATCAATATCAGGCATCTTTTTTATCTATCAGTTTCCATTGTTTGTATATTTCATAATCTCCACTTGCAGTATAACACTGACCTGTTTCCATGTCAATGATTTTCCATTTCTTAGGACATTTGGTTAATATTGTCAAGTTTACTGGCTTGGTCAATTCTTCAACCTCTGTTCCATCTTTCAAAATTCTTTTTTTCATTAATCAATCTTCGCTTCTCTTATAACTTCTTTCACTAATTCAGTGTCTGCAGGTAGTGCTTTGAATCGTTTCATCCAAAATGTTGGATTGATAAAGGGTCCTATAATTTCCAATTGTTCATCGTTTAATTTCTTTAGCATTTCCTTTGCAGTCTTTGAATTAAGCAACACCCAAGGAGATATCTTTCCTTCCTTGATATCGTGTGTCGCACGATTTAGATTAACATAGTTAAAATAATGATTCCAAGCAGCCTCTTTATCGTCGGCCCAATCCATCATGGTCTGTATTGATCTCTGTATCGCACCATCCGCAGGTTCTAATTTTAATAGTTCTTCCAGATAGGTATCATATAATTCATCTCTACACCAATGGTCTAGTTTGACTCCACTCTTAATAACAAAGTCGATAAATTTTTCTGGATATATGGGATTGGTATTGCTCATGAAACTGCCAAATTTCACGAAAGCATTATAGTAAGGGCTATCTACAAAATCGTCAAATGTTTTTTTCTTGCTTGTCTTTTGACTAATTTCATAAAATCTTTGATAGGTTAAAAGTGCTAGTTGAACGTGTTTCTCGTTTCGAGAAAGATGGCGTCTCTTTGGTTCACAGATATGAACCATCAGCGTTTTTTCCCTAGCGAAAGATTTTTCGCAGTATCCGCACTTATAGTTTAATTCCATTGACTTCTTTTTTATCCCAACCAAGTTCAGCACAATATTCTTTTATCTCTTTATCTGTAGTAATTTTTGAAAGAGTTTCTAGATCAGCAGTTTTCATGTTCGGAAAGATCTTGCCTAAAAACTCTACTTTCTTATCTTTGGACTTATTCAGTTTCATCCACTTGTGCGTGAACACATTTTTTGACTCATGACCACAACTACAGGCCAGTTGCCAGAGTAATTTTGGATGCTTGTTTAAGAGCAAAAATAGGTTCTTATTAAAGCGTTCATTTCCTAGCAGTACAAAGTGTTCCTTTTCTTCTCTAGACCCTTGTACGACGCTTATATAGCGATTAAGAGTATAAAAAACGATACTCTTACGTTGCTCTTCTGTAAGATCGTCCCATACATCCTTTCCGTTTAGATCAACGGCTGCCAAAATTTCATTTAATCTCAAACCTGCCTGTTTAGTCATCATTGCCTCTCGATAAGTTATATAATAGTTTAAGCTCTTTTAGTGATTTTTGCAAGGCCTTATTTCCCCTTTCAGCAATTTCGGTAATTTCTCGCCATTCGTGATCGTAAATCCAATAATCGGGGTACTCTTTTTTTATAACAATCGTCCGTTCACCTGTTTTAGTATCTCTTTCAAACACTGTTTCGCCGCCATCTGGTGATTCGTATATCTTAACCATTTTTCAATTTAGTTGTGTCGACATCAAACAAACTTAAATTAGCAGAAATTATAGTTTTTCTAGAGTCAGTGGTATTTTTAGGAGATCTGTGTGGTGCTTTTGAATCAAAAATTATAATATCACCTTCCTGTACTTCGGGTTGAATTATTTGTTGGGCGTCAGTGTCATAAAATTCTGTAGAAATATCCTTGTTAGGAAGTTCAACGAAATAAATCAAGGACCATTGGCATCCTCCGTGGGTATGCCAACCGTGATTGTCATTTTTTTGATATTGTTGGAACCAAAAATTGTGAATTTCCCATTTTTTGCAAAAATATAGATTCCTTATCTTGTCAATGCTAGGCCCCACCGCATTAAAAAATGTGTCTCTGTATTTTTTCTCATCGACTTTAGTATGATAATCAGTTACCGTGATATTTTCGTTATTTAAAAACTGGCTTGTTGCCTGAGATTCGGAAATTTCCTGGATTAACTGGTCCTTAATTTCCTGATGATTAAAATTTCTTAGTACATTTATAAACATATCGATTTATATTAGGCTAGGATTTCCTGTCAGTGAAAGTTTACCTATATTTCCAAAATAATTTGGGTGCAATCTTACCATTGACGGAGTCGTAACTCTTATGTCAACTATAGAATCACCTATTTGTTGATCAGCAGGAACAAATCCGTTAATTTGTATCCAGTCTACAAGTTTTTTGGCGGCATGAGGTTTAATAATGTATCCATATGCTCCTCTCATGTAGTTTCCTGTCTGATTTTTTTCTAAAAACTTTGCTTGATGATTATGATACTTGGTAATTTCTATTTGTTGTTGCTCTGTTACATCTAAAAACATAGAATTATAACTTTTTGAATAAGGATCGTGATTATCTAATTTTAATACGTCACTAAATCTATCAATTATGTCGGAAGGAAAGGATCTAATGATATATCCGTCATGTTCCAGAATTAAGTAAGGAACATTTTCTTCTTGGCACTGCTTCCATAGATAATAGTGGCTCAAGAAACACCCGAAAACTCCTGCTCTTCCTTTTTTAAATTTATATCTTGGATTTATTTTTAATCTTTTGAGATGTGCAGGATAGTCATGGCCGTGTATTGCATTAAATCGCGAAACATTAATACCAAACTTCTTTGCTTGTTCTATACATTCGGCAGCATGTGTTTCAGAAATATCATTCCCCTTTAATGTTATGATATATGCCTTCATTTTATAAAATCTTTTAACTCATTTAGTTGAATATCGTAATTAGGAATGCTGAAATCTTTTTTAGTATTAACAAGAATCTTGTTAACGGTTTTAGGACCTACAGTCTTGTTAACTTTCTTTTCAAGATTAAATATTTCGTTTATTTTAACGAGCAGATCGTACTTGCTAATGTTAACTTCGTTGTTTACAACGTGAATTATGCCAGACGGTGTTGGATCATTTATGTATTCGTCAATGCATTTCGCTAGTTGAAGGGTTGTTAATCCATTCCACATCGCATTAGAATACCCGCCAACTTCATTTTCCGACTTATTCACAAACCAATGAAATAATCCAGTTCCGGAGTCCTTAATTTCAGGACCAATGATACTCATCCTAAATGTTACATCCTTGTCGTTGTTAATTTCGCCAAGGCTTTTAGTTTTACCATAATAATTTGTTTCTGTGTGACTATCGTCTTCAAAATAGTTTCCCTTGTTGCCATCAAACACACAATCTGTTGATAAATGTATTAGTTTAGTTTGTAAATTTTTTAAGGAATTTTCTACTGCGTGTGGAAACCATGAATTAATGATTGTTGCTCTGTCTGGTCTTTGAATACTGTCCTGCACTAATAATCCCATGCAATTTATTACAAAATCAAAACTTTTAGATTGTAATTCTGCTAGAAAATTTTCTACCTGTTGCTTGTTTTCTATATCCAAACAATGATCTGCATTGGATCTTGCAACGGTTGTTACATCGTGATGTGTAGATAGGTATTTTACAATCATATGGCCAGCCATGCCATTTGATCCTAGCACTAAAATTTTCATATAAAATTACCCTTGGCTAGCATTTCCTTGATTTCCTGCTTGTTAAGAATTTTTGTCTTTGATGAAAATTCATCATATGGAAAGGGTTTTAGATCTTGGTAGCGTATTGCTAATTTTTGATTATATCCAACTGGTAATGTTAAAAAGTAGTTTTCATCATAACAATAACTTAACTTAGACTCGTGGTGTGATATTAATGTTTCATCTAATTTCTCACCAGGACGAATGCCCGTTTCGATAACATCAACTTTTCCGTATTCATCCATCAATACTTCGGCTAATTCTTCAATATAACAAGCCGGCATGTTCATAACAAATGTTTCTCCACCGATACTATCGATGGAAGCCTTGAACAATAGATTAATTGCTTCTTCTAGTGTTAAAAAGAATCGTGTCATCTTTTTATCAGTAATAGTAATAGGTCCGCCCTTTTTAATTTGTTCTATAAAAAGAGGAATAACTGAACCACTAGACCCCATTACGTTACCACCTCTAATACAAACAAATCGTGTGTGATCGCTCAGGTCGTTGGCTTGAATTATCGTTTTTTCTCCGACACTCTTGGTCATTCCGTAGAGGTTTATTGGTTCTACTGCTTTGTCTGAACTTACATCGATAACTTTCTTTACACGGTTTTCGATTGCTGCTTTTACAACATTAATTGTTCCGTCTATGTTTGTTTTAATTGTTTCCTGAACGTTTATTTCACAAACAGGAACGTGTTTTAACGCTGCTAAATGAAACACATAATCGACATTTTTTGTTGCATTATATACAGCATCGTAATCTCTTATATCACCGATAATAAATTTTAATTTAGGATTATTATTGAATTTTCTTTTCATTAGTACCTGTTGTAATTCTCCTCGAGAGAAACAGATAATTTCTTCCACACTATATTTTTCTAACAGCATAGTTGTTAGAGTTTGTCCCCATGATCCTGTTGCTCCGGAGATAAAAATTCTGGAATTATTAAACACTAACGCCTCCTAACATGTTGATAATTTCATTGTTGTTGTAAAGTTTACGACCTTTAATAAAATTACTAAAGGTTGTGTACATAAGAGTTTTGTCTTCATCATCTAATACAATTTCAGTGGCAGGCATCTTAACTAAAGTGAATCCAAAATTTTCGTCCATAGGATATACTTCAAAATTTGTTTTAGTTAGAAGATGATACAATACTTTGTAAGAGTCAGAACACTTATATGACTTAATATACTTCCTTCCTGGAGGTATCATGTCATGCATTAATATCCATTCGTTACAACACTTAACACTGTTATTAAAATCTCTAACAACAAAATCATAATCATGATTAGCGTCAATGAAAACAATATCATAGTTCTTCTTTTTTTGCAATCTTTCAAAGAATTGATCAGTAGTTCCAGTAAAAGTACCATTGCCGTTAATGTCTACAGATTCTTTGAGATGACATCTTATTTGATCAAAGTTCACTCCGTCGTTGACACCTAATTCTAAATAAGTTTTATTTTCAATTCCGGGTAAATTATTAATGATTACACTACTCATATCCTATTTCCAATCCTTCGTATTTTTTAATTTTTTTGCAGAGTAATTTTGTATAACTCCAGGGTAAGAAATGAGCAGGAATGCTAGGACCAAAATTATAATCTAATTTAATCTCATCCAATCTTCTGTACGTCTTACTATCGGTTTCATTAAGGAACCATTTGTTATAAAAATGTTTTTTAGAAAGCGTGTGATTCCAGGATGAGTGGCTTTTAACATAGCCAACTTCTTGGCTCAAATACATTGATAAATCTGCTTCTCTTAGTCTAATATAAAAGTCATCGTCTTCCCAGCATCCTCCAACAAATCTTTCATCCATCGGACCTATTCTTCTAAATAATTCTTTTTTGAATCCAAAGAACCCAAAGCGATACATACCAACAAACGCATATCCTTCTTTTAATAGTTTTACGGTTTTCTGTATATTTTCATCAATCGGTCTCATCTTATCTGACATAAGAATAACGATTTCGGTAGTAGATGATTCCACGCACCTGTTTACTAATTGTGAAAATGATTCAACTCCAGTTCCGTTAAAGAAACTAACCCTTTCACTAATCAATCCACTAATTACATCCTTGTGTAAATTAGGTTTATTAGAAATTAGGAAACACGAATAATCTTTTATCTTTTTTGACACTAGTAAGTCCTTACAGCGTAACTCGCTTTTAATGTAGTACAATCTTTTACAGAAGGACTACGCATGGGACGTTTTCTATCTCTGGTTTGTCCTATTAAATCTTCATTTGGTGTGAGGAAGAAAACTGCATCAAACTCATTATAATATTCTAAAGCCCTGTAATCAAACAACACAAATTTATCAAAGTCTTTTAGTTGTTCAATCTCAATTCTATCGATCTCAGTAGGTATTAGTGATCCCGCATCGTTTTCTTTTACTGTTTTAATATGCCTTAAATCGTCGATAACTGCGTACCCATTGTCATTTAAATGCTGCCATGTTTCTGTTCGCATAGTAGATTTCCCAGAAAGTGATTTTCCAACAACTGCAATTTTTTTGTATCCTAAACTTGTAATCGTTTCCTTTGCTTCGTCGCTTGTTAACACATCTCTAGTGCATCTGAAGAATGGTCGATTAACAGGAGTATCGCCTTTGTAAATTATTTGAGAAAAATCTGTGTAATCGATGATGTTTTGAAAATATTTACTGGAAGGCTGCTTTCCATGCCCTTCAAAGTACATGACTTTTTCTGTTTTAGAACATGCTCTAGAAAGAATCCCATACCTATTTTCAAGTTCGTGGGTATCGATGATAGCAAGAAACATAACAACATCTTTTTTAGATATGCTGTTCCAGAAAAAATTACTATCAAGATCATCGACTACAAAATTTACATTAGATTGTAGTTTTTCTTTTATCTCGTTTGCGTTTACAACTGCTGTTGCATCAAACTCGACACCTATTACATTTTTAGCACCCCATTTTTCTGCTTGGAATGCCATCTGTCCCATGTTACAACCTAAATCAATTACTGTGGCATCTTTGAAATCGTCGGTATCATAGTAAGCAATTCTATCATTAATTTTTCGAGTACCAGTTATTCCTAATTCGGGTATATCATGATAATCGTTAAACCAATTGTCTCTCTTTTTACCGATGTTTTTCTTTCCCATAATTTATTTTACCTTTGTACCTACTGTTCTTCTTACAATATCATCGTGGTTGAATTCTGCCCAGTATAGTTCAAAGGCCACACCGTCCTCAACACCTTCAAACTGGTGAATCTTGCCTGGCTTAACCTGAGTAAACTCTCCTGGTCCGAGAATAGTTTCATCGACTAACCCATCCTGATCACCACTTTGCCAAACTCGCACAATCATCTTTCCTGATTCTACAAAGAAACCATTCCATTTGTATTGATGCTCGTGTTCTGAACATTTAAATCCTTTTTTGAATTCGATACGGTGAAATTCTAGCACACCGTTTGCGTGGATCAGTTCGGTCTGACCCCATATTTTACCTGCTTTCATAGTCATCCTTTCTTCCTTGCACTGTGGCGTTATTATATGTAATTATCAGAGTAAGTTAGCCAATTCAACTACTTCTGACTGTCTGCTTATCTCTTTAACAAAATAGGCACACGGAGGGTTAGGTTCGTCGTGAAGTGGAATGGTTAATAATTGGCCGTTCTTCATTTTTGGAAAATACCACCTTACGTCCTGGTAGATGTTAATAATTTCCACGGGCATGAATTCACACCTGTATCCTTTTATGGGATTGATTACAAATGCTTCAAAGCCACGCTCGTTGATAGATGTTAGCGGAAGAACTTCGGGATCGCTTCCACAATCACTGTCCCCTACAAGAATGCACCAATCAAGTGGCATTTGAACTTCGTGTCCGCCTATCTTCATCAATATAGCCGGACTATTAAAAGATTCTAAAAATATAAGTGGCTGGAAGAAAAAGTCTGGATTCTTTGGGTCAGAATTATCTAACACACTAAATCTAGCATCTTCAGAAACTTCTTCCGGCAGTTCGTTAAGGTCAAAGGCCTTGTTATCTAATGTTAATATTCTCATTGGTTCTCCTGTAATCCTGGATATGTTTTTTCATGTCTGGCTATCCAAACATTATCGGGTCCTACTTCATAAAATCCAATAACATCCATAACCGCTTTTTCAACGGAAGGATAATCTATGTCGTGTCCCATCATCCAACCATCATGTTTTAGTTTAGGCATCCAGGCAATTAAATCTTTTCTTACATTTTTGTAAGTATGCGAAGCATCTATAAAGAAAAAATCTAAACTATTATCAGCAACAAAGTCCGGAGATACTCTACTATCGGTTTCGTATGTTTTTAACCTATGTCCGTATTTCTCCTTAACCGTATCATTAAAAAATTGTGTAATATCTTTGTCTATGGCATACATTTCGCACATAGGATTATTGTCTAGAATATGAAATGTTGTTTTTCCTGTTCGAACTCCAATTTCTGCACCTAGTTTAAGATTATTATTTTTAACGATGTCACTTAGAAAATGTTCTCTTGTTCCGCTAGTTTCTGATGTATACTTTACTATCAGATCTAACTTTTCGTCATTAATTACTTTCATTATTGTCCTCATAAAAAGCAATTGTATCACTCTTATATTTTTTAACAGTAAACCCTAAGTCTAACAAAAATATAATTGCTTCATCTGCTTCGTTTCTTTTATTTTCAAACATAATTGTTGGTCTGTTCTTTTTTAAAGTTTTTACAGCACCTTTAATTACGTTAAGCTCGTATTGTTCTGTGTCAATTTTTATAAAATCAACATCATCAAAAAACTTATAGTCATCTAATCTTTTTACTTGAACTTCAAACTTTTCTCCGTCGGTCCAGTCTTTATTTCTTATTTCAGAAATAGATCCGTGTTCTGGATTTTGTGTTTCGCTGTTTACAATCAGTGTTTTAATTTCCTCAATATCACCCAATGCAATGTTATGACATTCCAGACGTTCATTACTAGAAAGTTCTACAAAGCTCTTAGGATTGGGTTCAAAACAAATAATTCTTTTAAACTTGTTAACGTAAGGAAACGATGTTTTTCCGTTACTTGCACCTATATCAATGTAAGTACGAAAATTTTTTATTTTAGGCATTGCCCAATCGTCTATTTTAACTTCACTCATATATCTACCTTTGTTACCGTATGTGGATACTTTGCTTCTTTATAAAATCGTTTTCGTTCTGTTAGATGCCTTTTTGCATACTTGCAGGTAGAAGTAATATCCCAAATTTGTACAAAATCTTTGTCTTCTGCTTTTCTTATTCCGCGCCCAATGCTTTGAATAACACGGACAAAACTTTTTCCGGGTTCAATAAGAACCAAATTAAAAATACGAGGAATATTAATGCCAACAGCGGCAACCCCATAAGTAGCAATAATAATCTTTCCGTCAGATGTTTTAATTTCGTCATATTGTTCTTTTCTATCGTCTAGTTTTACATCGCCTTTGATAAACGTTGCTTCTGGAATATTTTTTAATAGTTTATTACCTGTATCGATTCTATTAACTAGTACAAGTGTATTACCGTTTTTTGCAACACTAGAAATATGATTGCTAATATACTTTAATCTCTTTGAATCGGTAACAAGCCAAGTATATTCTTCTTGGTAACTTCTAAATTCTTCAATATCTTTTGTTTGTAAAATTTGTATATCTAATTTTGCCAACACGCCTTTTTCCTGTAAGTCGTGTGCTGATACATTATTAATTACAGGACCGATACTGGCTAGTATGCCTTGAAATTCCCACTTTTCCTTAGGAACGGTTCCTGTTAATCCCCAGCGTATGGGTGCATTTCTAAAGTTTACTGTGAGTAGTTTTTTAAGAACATCAGCCTTTGCTTGGTGTACTTCATCAATTATAATTGCTCTCACACCTTCCGTAAATTCTGCAAGCGTTAAACTATCGCCATCATAACTTTTCTTATCAAGAACGTTAAGACTTTGCCATGTACAAATTGTATGGGTATGATCTAGTTCCTTTCTATCACCAAAGTAAACTCCTACATCAAGTCCTAAATTTTTGTAATCTTCTTCAGTTTGTACAACAAGACTCTTGTTTGGTACAATGACCATTGTGCGGCCATAAGGCTCACATAAATGCGAAAGGGTAGCAGTCGTAATAGTCTTACCAGCACCAGTTGCAACCTCCTGTAACGATTGTGGATTTTCTAAAAATTGATTAACAACGTCATATTGATAATCACGCAGCACTATAGGTTGTCCTGCTTGTTGGTGACCTTTCGGCCAAACTTTTCCTTTGTCGGCCCAATAGTTTTCGTCGATTTTATTAAAGTCAAATTTGTGATGCTCTCGTTGATCTATTACTTCGATATCATATCCATCATTTTCAACTATAGGAAGTGCAACATCAAGGTGTGCTAAGAAACCATTTCCTCCAATACCAAAGAAACTCACAGTTCCGTCCCAACGGCCTAGTTTAAAAGCCGGCATGTGTCGTGCATAAGGAAGATCGTATTTTAATTTATTAGCGATCTTCCTTCTAGTCTCGACAGCAAGTCCTTCGAACTTAATGTTTACTTCGTCTTTTATAATAAGTTTACAGTTCAACTATATCTTCCTTATCTTTAACAGGTTTGTATTCACCAATAAAAACAACACACGGGTGATTGTTAAACATCGCCCTTGCTGTAGAATTCATACCTGGTAATAATTCATTTGTAGCAACTATTATAACATCATTTACGTCTTTGAACAACCACTTTGCTGGCTTTTGTTGGAAGATTAGGAACTTTGCGTCCTTTATTTTTCCACCAAAACCGTTTTGATTGACCCATTTATTAAAATCTGGATTTTCTTTGTTGCTTGATCTAAAGCAAACTCTGAAATCGGTCTTATCATAATTGTGTTTTTCTATTTCATAGGCAAGATGCTTAATCCAATCTTCTGCACGCTCTCCTCTTTCTAAAATTATTAATATTTTACCCTGAACACCGTATGCTAGTTCTAAAAATTGTTTTATATCCTTAGCAAAAAAACGATTGCTGTTGGCATTTGCAATCTTTTCAAAAATATTGTTTGGAATTTCTTCATATAGATATCCCATATTCTTTGCTAATATTAAATCTGCAGATATCTTGTTTGCTCTGTGTTTTTCAAAATAATCTAATGCATCTTCTGGAGCATTCCTTAGTATTACTTGATCCTCTCGAACTGTTGATCTTTTCTGGTGAATTTTTTGATTCTGCCAAATTTCTTCGACGTTCGATAATGCTTCCATGAATGATTCTTCGATCTCAAACTCTTTTTCTTTACAGAATTCAAATATAGACATTAGATTGTATTCGTAAAATTTTAACTTTCTAATTTTTCTTTCTCTGTCCCACATGCCTGTGTGTGAACCCCAGCCTTGTTGCAAGGCAATTTCTTTATCAAAGTACTCTTTCAGTTGAAATGGAAATTTAAAACATAACCATAATTCCTTACCGTCCTTTTCAACCCAAACTTTTTTTGATTGATCTATAACTCTAAAAGAATTTTTCCACTGAGGCTCTTCTAAATGAATTATAAAATCATAATATGGCTGGCAGGTGTTTCTGTACTTCGTTAGTATTCTAAGTATGTACTTTGCTTGATTCTCTGTTAACAATGTGTTAGAGTTTAGACTGGTATAGAAACTTACAGCAGCACTTCTATCATTAGGCTGCATAAAAATTCTATTCGTCGACATCGTTTCGAAAAATTTCAAAAATATATCTTCAATGTAGAATGGCTCTTTCATTGTCTTATTATACGTTCTCTGTTAACAAAAATCAAGAGTTTAGTTGTGCTAAAATATGATTTTCTAATCTTTTAATGGGGATGCCCTTGGCAATTTCTTCCACGGTCCACTCGGTATGCGCTACCTTTACTAGCCATTCCTGCCTATCGGGCAATACAGGATTTAAAATATTTTCGAACGTGTCAGATACGGGATATGCCAAACTGCTCGAATCGCATATTACTGGAGTTCCTGCAATAGCAGCATGGATTGGAACTCCACTGTTATGATTAATTACACAATGATAATCGTATCGTATATCAAAGTCATCATAGGTACCATTCACCTTTATTGGATTTTGTCTTATTACATTTTTGAATTCGTGTTCTATTCCAGGCATTGGCGATCTGGGATGTGGACGTAAAACTATCGTCTGATCAGTTTTTTCTCTTATCTTTTCAACAACAGAATACACCCAAGCATCCGTAGAGGGCATGCCTTCCCATTGTAAACTCTTAGAATGCTGTGTTGCAATTAGTATACTTTTTGATCTATATTTGTTTTCTTCTTTAAGATATATTCCTAAGTCTGCAGGACGATCGATATCTAGGTTACTATCGTTTCCGAATGTTCCTAATCCGTGTATATGATTTAAACATATTCTCCATGTTATGTTTCTCTTTAAATTTCCTACTTCTATAATTACAATAGGCTTGTTATTCTTTCTAGCATTTTCAAAAATTAACTTATTAGGTAGCATACGTCCGTTCCATAGCACTGACCAGATCACTGCTACATCTTCATTATCGCTAACAACTTCGTGGCCTGTGTGCTTGAGTCCTTGCTCAAATGCATTGAAAATGTCAGGACTGTTTAATGCACCGTGCTCTCTGAAAAGTTTGAACCGCATGTTCTCTCCAATAAATATAGTAGTATTTAATGGTTTACAATGGATAAATTTAAAAAAAGAATATCAAAAAACGTAAAAAAAGTTCCAATTGACTGCCTAGTAGTCGGTAATGGGTTCGGAAACTTTGATAATTTGCTTGGAATGTTCAATACAGTATTTGTTTATGAAACTGATATAGAAACTAAAGCAAGAAATTTAATTTCTAGAAAAACTATCGAAAGCACTTTTGATTTAAGAGACGTTACAGCCATTTTTATAGATTTAGATAAATTACATATAATGGATCAACTATCGCCATTATTAACTAAAGTTGAGCCAGATATTTTTATAGAAGGCGAAGAAGTAATTCCTAGAACTGAAAGTAAATTGTTATATCAGATAGGATATAAAGCAATAGCACAACTAGGTTGGTGTCATCAATGGAGTAGATTAAAGTGAGTATAACTGTAGTAACAACTTTTCATAAACAAGGATATGAACAATACGGAAAAAGGATGATTGAATCCTTTTTAAGAAATTGGCCTGCAGAGGTAAAACTTTATGTATATGCCGAAGATTGTGTGGTACAAGAATCTGCACCTAATTTAATCGTAAAGGATCTTCATCAAGCAAGTCCTGAGCTTGTTGCTTTTAAAGAGAGATGGAAAAATGTTCCTAAGGCCAACGGAGATGTTAGTTCCGATCCTATAAGAAGTAAAAGAAAAGATTCAGGCAAGGGTTTTAAATGGCATGCTATAAGATTTGCACACAAGGTATATAGCATTTTTTCATGTGCAACAGAATGTAATACAAAGTGGTTAATGTGGATGGATGCAGACACTTTTTGTCATAGTCCTATAAATTCAAAGCAATTAAATGGATTACTTCCTGGTAAACAGGAACTTTGTTACTTAGGAAGAAAAGGAAAATATTCAGAGTGTGGACTTTATGCTATGAACATGGAATCACAAAGCACCAAAGACTTTCTAACAGAATTTCAAAGGGTATACGATGATGCGGAAGGCCAAGGCGGAATATTCTCAATGATTGAATGGCATGACAGTTTTGTATTTGATGTTGTCAGGCAGAGATTTCCTAATCTTAAACAGTATGACTGGGCAGCATCTTTACACGATTTAAGACCACGACCTGGTATGTCTAGCGGTGAAGGTCATCCTCTTATAAATTGCGAATGGGGCGCATACTTAGATCACCTTAAAGGTGGAAGAAAGCAGTTAGGTAAAAGTAAAAGAGATGATTTAAAAGTTCCTAGACCAGAACCTTATTGGCAACAGTTTAAATAAACTTTCTAAAAAACTGCCATGCTTCACCGGAACGCAACTCATCAAAATTCCAATGGCACATTGATAATTTTTCTATCCATTCCTGTCTTTCAAACATTTTTGGATCCTCGAGTCTTTTAAGATTTGTATTACACACTCCGAACGATTGACTTATATCAACTTGCGGATCTGTAACAAATGTTGGAATTCCATCAATCACACTAGCAATACTAGGAGAACTGTTATAAACAATTGATGCCCAAGCATTATTAAGATCTTGCCTAATATGATTTTTACTTAATGTAACGTGTTTGTATTTTTTAAATATGCTTTGATCAAACCATCTCTGCCATTTTTTATCTCCAGGATGGACTCGAATAACAATTGGTCTGTCAGAAAAAGATCTTACTTTTGCAACAGTTTCTAGTAACCATTGATTAACGGATAATCCTTTCATACTCCATCCACCGTTTCTTTGGCAGCATATTAATATGTGAGTTCCTTGTGTTCTCCATGGTTTAAGAGAAAGGCCTAAATTATTACTAATTTTTTTCCATCGTAACGGATCAATATCGGTATCAAAGTAAAAACCAGTCGTAGGGAAAACTCCATCAAAACTATATCTTAAATATGTTTTTGTATTTCCCGGGTCTGCAAATAAAAATAAGTTACTATCGACTATCAAAGAACGCTTTCCGTTTTGTTTTTGCATATCAATTGCGTTTTGTCTTAGAGTTAAATGCGGAACTCCTTTCTTTCCGTCCTCATGCACGAATCCTTGTATAAATGCTACATCACAAGGAATAGCATTCATACCTCTGTGATCAATTCCTTCATCTCCGGAGGCTCTTACGCCCTGTAGAAAGTTATCTAGAATTAAAGGTTTTTCTGGATTATTATTATTCGGCGGAATTCCACCATAGTATGCAACTGCTTTAAATTTTGACATGATATTTCTCTATAATACGTTTTGCTGTTCCGTTCATTAATTCTTCTTTTGTGAATTGACTGTAACTTAACATACAAAGCCAGTCGGTAATTTTTCCATAATATAGATCATTGATATCAGAAAGACTGTTTTTTGTGATGGGATTAGTAATATGTTTTCCTAATGTAATTGCCGGAATACCTGCCCAAATTGCTTCAGTTGCTGCATTAGAATTAATGCTTATAACACAATAGTAATCCTCATTAAGTAGTTCCTTAAATAAATTAGTTCTTTGATCTAAAGGTGCTTTTTCTCTAAATTTGATAGGCTTATCTGTATGCTTCCTTAATTCTGCTTCTACATCATACTTCCAAGTTTTTAAATCGCAATGAAAAATACTTGCAGCAAACGGACCTGGTTCTATGATGTATATAGTATCACCGTTCTTTCTCCACGGAACTGGAAACTTGACAAAATTTTCTAACCTAGATACTGGCGCATCAAAATACTCTCCGTAATGTAAATGGTTTCTTACCAGCCTGTGCCATTTTTTGTTAGGCTCAAGAAAGTTTGTATAACCACTATCTATAAACCAGAACGGATAATTGTTATCTATTTTAGTAACTAAAAGTTCTTCGTTACCTACAGTATTTCTAATTAAACAATCCTGATCATAGGAAATAAAATCTTTTCTTCTTATAAACGTTCCGTTAGAGTCTAAACTTAAACCTGTTCCCTTAACAAAATTTTTATATTTGCTTTTTTTATAATTTTCAAATATAGTTTCTAACCCTATTTTATTAATAATTTTTTCAAGGTTTTTATGTATTGTATTAAAGTCACTATTCTTCTTTTCCTTTAACCAATTTCTCATGTAAGAATAATAGTTCTCCATGTCCTTGGTTATTGCTTTTTTTAATTTGTTATAGAATTTTTGTTTAGTGTTATCATCCCAAGAGTCTTTTGGCTTTACATAAACTTTTTTATTATCTAATTTCCTTGCAACTTCTTTTTCTATGAATAATTGCTTTACATAGTTTAGATTATCCTCAGGTACAGGTTGCTTCTTTGCATCTCGATGTGTATCAACAAGGCTATGTAAAAAATTTGCAATTTCTTTATCGTTTAAAAGTAGTTTCATGAATATTTCTCTGTGAGTTCGTATGCCATGCCATTTAAAATTTCTTCCATGGTAAATTGTCCGTATGCTAAATTCATACATTGTTTTTCTATTAAATTAGAATCAGGTTTGAACGGATTAGAAATATTTGAGATATCGGATTCTGCAATGGGTGTAGCACAGCAAGGAACACTTACTATTGCCGGAACACCGTATGCTACTGATTCTAATGCTGCTATACTATTAAATGCCACAGTAATAGCAGTCCCACTATCTAGTGCATCGTATATCGAATATGTATTATTTCGATCACTGCGTGATCCTTTTATTCGAACTTCCACAGGTAAATTACTAAATTCTTTTAATTTATTTTCAGTTTCTTTAACCCATTCGTCATAATTTACATTATAATACTTACAAGCCTTAGGATTGGGCATTACTAATAATATTTTTTTGTTATAGTTTTTCCAGCCCTTCCATTGTAATCTAGGATCCTGTTTAATTAATTTTTCCCATCGATCGCTTGGTACGTTTCTAATAACTGAGTGTTGATTTTCGTTCTTAACCACCCTGTGCCATATTTTTTTACCGCTTGGATTTCCTTTACTTGGAAAGTTTCCCAAATATCCAGTATCAATGTAATAGAAATCTCTTCCAGTTTCGATGCATCTATTCACATGGTCTTTTTTAATAACTCCTCTTACAACCAAGGGTTTGGAAGTATCATTAGTATCAGTAGTAAGTCTATTTCCTGATCCTATTACCAGTGCTTCTTCTAAAGAGTATTCCTTCATAATTACTTCATCATATCCTGTAATTCTTCTTTCCACAAACGAGAAAACTCACCGTTTCTATAATTTTCAAACCAAGGTCCGCCTTCGGTATAGTGTATTAGTTTGGGTTTTTCGATGTCGTTGTATACACCTACTAGATAATTCCATGTATGATCTAATTCGCCAATCTCTTCGTCTTTAAGCCAAGCAAATCTATGTAAATATTTTCCAGTTGTTTCGGAATTATTAATTAAATCTGTAGTTACAACTTTATTGCTTGGATGGGCACAGTTCCATAATACTACGCTTGACCAATTCTTACGTGGATACACAGTTTGTTTTTGTCCATCCATCTTAAAACCTTCCTGTACTTTGTAATCATGTTGAACACACATTACGGCATACTTGTCATCTGCCTGGTCAAACAATTCTTTTATGTCTGTTGTGAGAATCATATCACAATCCATAAACAATGCCCAACCCTCAAAGTTTGTAAGTTCTGGAATTAAAAAACGTGTAAATGTAAATTCGGTAGATCCTAGTTTATCAATGGGACGAGTATACCATCCTGCATCTCTTAGTTCTTGTTGCTTTAACGGACGCACATCTGCGTTTGGCTGTTTACTTATAATACTGTGTTTGCATACTTGATATGCAATATCTTCTCTTGTGTCGTATCCTACAAATACTTTCATCTTTCCTCCAACATCCTTTTGGCTTTACCTGTTTGTAACTCGCTTATATGGAATTGACCATATGCTAGGTGACAACCCCACTCAAATAATTTATCTCTATCCGGATAGTATGGAGTTTCAATTTTTGATAGATCTTTTAAAGAAACTGGTGCCGCTGCTGATTGAGGTGCTAATGCAAATACTGGAACGCCATGAAATATAGACTCTACTGCTGCATTACTGTTAAAAGTTACGAGTGCAAATACATCATCATCCAATGCATCTTGTAATGTGTCTGTGGTTAATCTGTCTAATCTTAACTTATTTCTTTTTCTAACTTCAACTGGCCTGTCGGTATGTTTTTTAATTTCTGTAATTGTTTCATTGATCCAATCATCGTATTCGATTCCATAGAACTTCATGGGTTTTTCGTCGGGTGCAGCGATTAATATTTTCCTTCCGTCCTTCTTCCAAGGATTAAACTTTTTTCTAAATGCTTCAAATCTGTCAGCAGGTCTTTTAATTATTTCGTCACCGTGTTGTAGATTATTTTTAACTATTCTATGCCAATACTTCCAGCCATTAGGATTGCTTTGTGTCCTTTCGTTTCCAAAGTATCCTGTATCCATATAATAGAAATCTCTCTGATCGGACCAGCATTTAAACATGAATTTTTTCTTTAATATTCCTCGCAATGCTATAGGATCTTCAGATGAATCATAATCAAATAAATCAGGGTCAACTGGTTCACAGCCACAGCCTCGAGCAAACATGTTCATGTAAGGATCGTCTTTTCCTTTACTTAAAAAAATCCATTTACTCATCTTCTTTCGATATCCTCTTCTATACATTCTTCGCCGTACTGAACTTCTAGAATGTGCGAATATTCATTATCGGAAGGATTTGATGCTTTATGCCAAGTTCCTACTTTAATGTCATATCCCTTGTTTAATGATTTTAAAGTTTGAGTTTCGGATCTTCCCTCCCATTCGGTAACCATGTTAACAGTTCCTTTTAATACGTACCACATTTCATTTCTTTTAAAATGTCGTTGATCTGATAAACTCTTACCCGGTTCAATTACTAATTCTTTAACTTTAAATCCGTTATGGGGTTGATTATCTAATACTCTATACCAACCCCAATTGCGTATAGTTTTAGGAGATTTCCATTCTTCTAGGATCCAACTGCTTGAATTCTTTTTATCTTCTCCGCCTACACCGTAGACAAATGTTAATTCGCCTGTATTGTCGTCAAACAGTTCTGGAATGTTGTCTGCTTGTCTATCTCCGCCGTTGGCAAATATAATTTCTGCTTTTGGAAATAACTCTCTTGTTTTACGTATAGCATCAGTAGCACTTCCGTCATCGTCGTTAAAATTAATTACACGATCAACGCACCCGAGTGCTTCAATGATAGCAGCACGTTCTTGCCAAGGCATAAATTCTCTGCCTTTTTTGCGTCGTAGCCACTCATCTGAATTAATGCCCACTATTAATTGATTACCAAGATTTTTGGCGGCTTTAAAATAAGAAATATGTCCTGAATGTATAGGATCAAATCCGCCGGTAACTAACACTATTTTCATGCTAGTATTTATATGGTCAGATAATTATGAAAATATATTATGGACGAATTAATAAACCCAAGAAACAAAAGAATATCTTGTTCCTCTAGTAATTGTATCTACTCGATGGGGATATAAAAACAAACTAGGAAAGATTAGTAGGTCTCCCTTGGATAGTGGTATCTTAGTATCTGTAAACATTACAAAATCACCACCGTCAAAGTCATCATTAAGCAATCCTACTACACTTAATGTAGGAATTCCTTTTATATCGCCGTCGAAGCATGCATGTATATGATCAATATGCTCAGTCATTAAAGACGACTCGTTATAGATATTATACTTTGGAACCGTAAATCCATTCCAACTTTTATGCCAATCAAAATTATAATGGTTATAATAATCATTAACTCCGTTCCAAATAATTTGCATCAATGCTTCTCTAGTTTTAATTGGAACTGCATCTGAACCTTGTATTTCGTATCGTTCTTCTTCTCCGGGATTAACCTTTTGTTCGCCTTGATAATTTAGAAAGGTTGCCTTTTTTGCGTTAAGATTAGGAATGTCGTTAATGGTCTCGTTACAAATATCAGAAGATACTCGATTTTGCAAAACCATTACATAGTTGTCTAAGTTCTTTTGCATTATAACCTATTCAATAATTTCTTTGTTGATTCAAGAAAAGATTTCATATCTCTCCTAAATTCCTTGTGTGCAAGATAACTCCATGCTGTAGAAACATACTTATCTTTATCATTTGCTTCTTCAACAATTAAATCAACATCTAGATTTCTATTAATTGGAATCAATTGGCATAACGGTGTTCCTGCTTTAATTAGAACTTTATCATTTAGTTTGTGCCAAAACAATTGAACATTAATTTCTATCTGTGTATTGCAATCTATAATTCCATGTGCGGCAGTGAAAATATTATGATCGGGATATGGTATTGGCATCTGCAAGAAAACAATGTCCTCTGTGCTTGATATTCTCCAGCCAGTTTGTATCTTAACTAAACATTCTAAAGTGTCTTCTCTAAATGGTAAGAATTTTGATAACTGATCCGCAGAATGAGATCCAACATAAACGTCAGGAAGTCCATATTGTTTCATATCTATTGGACAAGACCAGTCAAATCCTTTTTTATTTTCTTTGTTTGTTTCGATTACAAAGTCGATAGGTGCTGTAATTATAAAACCTTTTTTAAACAGTTGTCCGATGCCTGGACATCTGCTGGTACCACCAAAAAGATATTCGTCTGGTTGTGAGTTGTTTGCAACTGTCTTATAATCAATTGCAGATTTTTTAAACCATTCGAAAGGATAGTCTTGTGATTTTATTACAGGATGAGAAACTTCAACACCTGGAAGTAAATTTACAAATCTTGCTTTTGTTTTTTTCTTCCAAAACATGTTAAAGTGTTGCGTCATCTAGTCCAGCAGTTCTCAATTTTACGATATTTGATAACTGCCATTGCTTAATGTCTAGACCCTTAATAATGCCCAACCATTTATTACGTAATAGGGCAAATTCATTAATAATCTTTTCAAAATCAACAACATCTGCTTCGCCATCTACAAACTTCTCGGCATCTCTAGAACTTAATGCACGTTGATAGTTTTCAACATACTTTCTAAAGTGACTTGCTCGTAAACGACGAAGCTCGATGTTAAGATATTCTAGGATCGCTTCAATTTCTTGAAGTTGGCTAAAACGAGTTTCAACAGTTGCTGGCATTGTTGCCGCCGCCATTTCAATTCTACCTCTGATGTTCGTTTCTTTTTTGGCTTCTATTAGTTCGCCTTCAAAATACTTTACAGCATCTGGTATAGTTGAAATATCCTTAGAAACTCTATCGTACCAATTCATTTAATTATTCGTCCCATTCGTCATTATCACCGGGTTCATCTTCTATCGCATACTCGATTGCAGTATCGAGGTACGTATCAATACCAAGCATACCTTCGAGTGTTGATTCGGAAATTCCGTAGTCAAGCAATGTAGTTATGTACTCCGATGCGGCCTCCTGCTTATCCTTATCAAGAATGCGTTCGCCTAACACGTTCCATATATCAGCAAGTAGATCCTGATTCATATTTTTACTCTCCATTGACAGATTCTGCTTCTACCTCCTCAACGGATTCTTCTGCATCTGCAATGTCAGGCTTGTTGGCAATATCTTTGATAATCATATCTAACTTTTCACCAACCCACGCTTTTCGATATTCCAAATGCGTTTCACCGTTAAGGTCAGTGTATTTAAGTCGATTGCCATCTTTCTTGAGTAAACCCTTCGCTTCGAAAAGATCAACCAATCCACTGTAAGGATCCATTCCTGTTTCATATGGAATCTTAACCTGGACTGATTCAAATGGTTTTGCGTAACGTGTTTTCATTACCTTACAAGCGGCTCTAATACCACGCACATCGCTTACTTTGTTACCATCTTCATCTTCTTTAAGTTTCAACTTACGCATTGCTACCACGATAGATGAAGCGTAGATAAATCCTTGTCCACCACTGATCTTATCATCCGGGTCAAACATATCCTGTGATGCATAAGTGTGGTTAGTACATACCATACCTACATTGTAACTACCAATCATGTTAACCGTATTACGAACGAGTGCTGTTAGTGCCTTAGGCTTACGGCCCATATCACCCTTCATATCACCCTTTTGAAACTGATCAACATCAGTTGGTGTTAGTAACATACCCAACGAGTCAATAACAAACAACACTTTAGGTCGTTCTTCTTCTGCCATTTCTCTGTATTCCTTCATAAACTCGGATACAGTCTTAGCAACATCATCAATCATTGACATGTTAAGTTTAAGTAGTTTTTCTTCTGATGTGTCAACATTCAAAGCCTGCAACCACTTTTCATCAAGTGCATTTTCTGAATCAATCAATACTACAAAAATGCCTTGTTCCTGTGCTGCCTTTACAATGTTTGCTGAACAAAAATAAGATTTACCTGAACCGGATTCTCCTGCGAACACAGTAACCTTACCTAGCGGAACTCCCTTGTGGAAGTCACCACTAATCAAATAGTTTAGAGCAAGGTTTCCAGTTGAAACCCAATCAGTAGGATCGTTAAATCCAATACCTAGTCCGTCAATGCTCTTTGTCAGACTTTTTCTAAATTTAGAAATATCAAATGCTTTTGCCATAATGTCCTTTTCCTTGTTGAAATGAATGTGAGCCCATAATGGGCTCACACCCAAACTCTTTATTGCTGTCGACTACGGATCATTGCTAGAATGTCCTGAGCCCTGTTAGCACTGTCACCACCTTGTGCTGGTGCCGCTTCTGCTGCTGGAGCAGGTGCTGCCTCTGCTGCTGGAGCAGGTGCCGCTTCGGTTACCGGAGTTGATGATTGTGCCGGAGTTGATTTGGACTTGTTAGGATCACCTGTAGCCTGGCCCATACCGGCTGGCTTAAAGTATTGTCCCCATTTGTCCATATCGTATGCTTCTCCGTCAACTGACGCTTCGAACATTTCCTTCATCACTTGAAGTTCAACTTCTGAAGGCTTCTTAGGTAAGAAGTCATTTAGATTAAACAATCCGTGTGAGTCAACTGCTGCCTTTTCTTCATCACTCAAAGCACGTTCTCTACGTGACCATTGTGATGTTGAGTAGTCAGCATAACCACCCTTGGATGTTTTCTTAATACGGAAGTCAACACCCTTCATAAAATCTGTTGGCAATTCTTCCAACTCAGGATCCATTAACGCACCCTTGATGATTTGGAAAATTTGTGGTCCAATGATAAACCTACGGATAGGATTATCTGGAGTTGAATCCTCATTAAGAGGATCATCTACCACAAAGCCTTGGAAAATATACGAACGCTTCTTCCAATATTTACGACCCATGTCTTCTAAAGATTTATCTTTAAACCAAGGACGAACTTCGCTTAGAATCGGACATACTGATCCGTCGTTATACATTTCCACACATGGAACCTGTACTTGTACAGAACGGTTGTCTGATTCGCCTTTGATACCTGCGAAAGGTAATTTGATCATCGCACGTTCAACCCAAAAGAATGTGTTAGCACTGTTACCGTCTGGTAAGAATCTTACCACGGCTTCCTTGCCTTCTTGCATATTCCAATGTGGGTAAATTGCGTTGTCTCCGCCTCCAGTAGAATTACCAGATGAGCGATTTTGCTGTTCCGCTAGTTTTGCGCGGATTTCTGCTAATGATGCCATTTTGTAGCCTCCTTTGTTTGCCTAATAAAAAATGTCATTTATGCCTAATGCACAATATGTATTATGTGCTCTTTTATTTATATTGTCAAGCAGATTTTTCTAAATAATCTGAGTTTTTAATGCCAAATTAGATTACAGAGCAGGGTGTTTCTTCCAAACAGGGCCAGTCTGTTGCCGGACCACCGCAAACTCCGGCTAGTACCACGGGTTCGTATGCTTCTCCCCGTTCGTAAACAACATCATACCCAGCACAGCCTGATAGGAAAAAAAGCACCAAGCATCCTACTAAGAGTATTATTCCAACTCTTTGTAAATTATTCATAATCGGAGCCTTTGCTAAATGATTGTATTTCTATGCATATGTCAATCTGTGTTGGTGTAAGATGTTTCAAATCTTTCATGCAGTCTATGCTACCGTGCTGTATTGCATCATGTGGTTGTGGTTCTTTGCCCCAGCGTTCTTCAAATGGTCCGTGCCAAATTAAAAACGCAAAAACAACTAGGACAACTACAAGTCCTACTGGACTAGGTTGTGGTGCCTTATCCATCTTAATCTCCTAAACGCAGTCACCTTGATCTGCCAATCTAATATAAACTCCTCGATCATATTCTTCCTTGGTTATCCATCTTCCCCTGTGGAACACGCACTCTCTGCCATCCTGGCTGATTGATTGCTGTCCTTCGGACGGATCGGGAACCTCTATTACTTTAATTTCTTTCATTTTTGCCAACTCCTGCAATGCGGTAAACCCTGTTTGAAAGTAGTTTGCCATTAGTTAGAAGCCGATAATGATGTTGTCCATGCCCATGAACATATTTGGCTTTCAACAACATCTGCTTGTTCTATTACATCTATTACTCCGGCACGAGTGAGAGAATCAGTTACTTCCTGTTGTGCTTTGCAGGCAAGTTCATAATTTTCATTATTTAATGCCATGTTTGATAAAGTTTGCAGGCGAACTGCTTTTTCTAATTCATAACTTCTATGTTCTTTCTTGGCAGAATACACCAATCCAGACATTGCCATCACACCTATTACCGTAGCAAGAATTGCTAATCTATATTTCATACATATTCCTTTTGAGAACGTTTATCAAAAATGCCCTGACTTTGTAAGCCAGGGCACCACTTTACTACTTTGTTGAACAGATCGGACAGGTACATCTAAGTCCGTGTTCAAACCAATCAAATAGAATTTGATTTATTACTTGTTCATTACATACATCGTAACTTCGAAGCCAAATCTCATTTCTGTAAATGAAGGTTTTGTCCACATAATATTTCTCCTTAAAATAAAGTTAATATAATGTAAGACAGATCGTTGGAGATGCGCTCGTTCTGCAAGGTCCAACTTGAGTTTTACAAAGTAAGAATGAATCTCTTACACTCTTACTTATATCTATTATACGCTAATAAAATAAAAAGTCAATCAAGAAAATCATTAATTTATGCAGGTATTCCTGTCTTATTCCATTCTGGAGGCCATGTCCACGATATAATGGAATATTTGATACCGGACTTTAACGGAGTGGAATAGTGAGGATGACTAACTGTGCTAGGCCATATCATTGCATGACCTATTGGAACATCTCTGCTATTAAAATTTTGTCTTGGAAATATTAAATCGCAACCGTCGTAGTCGTTATTCAATTTAATATTAAATGTAAGGTAACTGGCATCGTTGTGCAAATCGGCACATTGGTCAACTTTATCATATCTAATAATATATGGTGAGAACCATCCCTTGATATCTGACGAAGCATCTGTAAATACTTCCGAAATTATAGGCAATGCAAATTTTTTATATTGCTTAACAAAGTATTCAGATATATTAGGATCTATGTCGTCAAACTTTATATCATTCCAACCGATATTTTTTCCAGACTTACCATACCAAACAATATCTTTTGAAAAGTTATTTTTATATTCTTCTGCTACTGATATTAAATTATTACAAAATTCTTGAGTCCAAAAAGGAGTAATGATTATATCGTTTTCTACTTTATAATCTTTACCACAATTTGGATCAAGTGATGTATTGAAATCTAAAACAACCATGCACATATTTACATGATTGTTTTAGAATTAATTTATTTTATGATTTTATCGAAATGCTAAATTTTTGATACGTTCTAGTTCTTCTAGTTCTTCAGCACCTTGTTCTTGGTGTGGAGCCATTCTTTCAACAAATTTACGGGCAATCTGCTCAGCCTGTTCACCAAACTTCTTGCCTACCATAGTGCATACACCTTCTGGTCCTTTAGGGAAAGTGCCCGTATTCTTATCATAGAATGAATTGATAAATTCTGCTAGTCCTTCCAGTGTGTGTTCCTCACCGTCCGAAGTCTTAAACTTGGTGCCTTTCTTAGCACCCTGTGCCTTTAGGTCCTGAACCTTTTTGCTAAATTCATTGCCTTCGGGCATATCATCCTGTCCTACATACTTGTAGTTGCCCTTGTCATCAAAGTCGTTTTCAATTGTATCGATAGCAAATTTGATCTCCATCGGATCTGCTTTCTCGCCCTTGATTGCATTAATAACTTCTTGCTTGGACATCTTAAGTCCGCTTTCTTTGTCACCGTCGTTAGTGTAGTCTGAAATTAATTCATCAACACCAATCATTACGTCTGACATTCCGCCTTCTTTAGCAACTTCTTCTTCTTGCTGTGGTTCAACTTCGTCTGCGCCCACTGCTGGCTCATCTATCATATCGCCAAAGTCCAATTGGTCAAGAACATCAGGTGCGTTTTCTTCAACCCAAGCCTTGACCAAAGGACGAACGTCTGTGTTAGCATCTTCGGTTGCTTTTTTCTTAATATCCTGTTCTAGTTTAGGATCTTCAATAATGCCTTCTAGACTTTGAATAGCATTCGTGCCATCAACGCCTGCTGAAAAATCTTGACCCACTAGTTCATTTAATTTTTTGATCATGTCAGCCTTTTCTTCTTCATCGGCTGAAACAATTGGTGATTCCTCACCTAGTGAATCAACCCAAGCCTCAAATTTTGCCATTGGATCATCGCTTTCATTATTCAATAAATCTTCTTGATGCTTTTTAAGTTCTTCTATTGAATCAAATGGTCCGCCTGTTTCTTCTCCATCCTTGTATGAATAAAACTTACCGTCAACTTTCTTAGCAGCAAGTCCATACTTATTCATTCCCATTGATGAAACTTCGTTTGTCATACCGACTATGTCGTCATAGCCTAAACTCTCTTCTTCTTTCATTAATCTGTATAATACTGGAAATACTGAAGTTAGGTCTTCTTTGAAATTTTTGACTGTGAATTTTTCTTTGTATTCTTCCATTACGTCATCTGGGACTTCCATTGCCTCGGGTGCCTGGAATTCTGCCACGTAATTTTCATAGTGTGCCTGCTTGGATAGTCTAGCAACTCTTTCTCTCAGCCCATCCAATTGCGCCTTGCTGCGTTCAACGATATTGTTTGTGTCGGAGTTCATTAGATCGTTTCTTACGCAGTAGTTTGTAAAACTTTTTAGTTGAGCAATTTCTTCGCTCATTCTAATAATGCTTTCACCAATTGCATCGTATGGCAAACCGCCGTTTGCTACGTGACGCTGCATTGCTCTAGCACCTGCTAGGTGAATGAAAGGATACTTAAATCTTTC
>Ga0255770_10000697_pt1 | contig 31455 bp, 21 predicted proteins | sample 071ome_22_FD_179968 | JGI IMG/M metagenome (GOLD analysis project Ga0255770, IMG submission 179968) | Coastal salt marsh microbial communities from the Groves Creek Marsh, Skidaway Island, Georgia - 071404AT metaG (version 2) | ecosystem: Environmental > Aquatic > Marine > Intertidal zone >...
TCTTTCAAAGTTTCCGATTTGTACTTTTGCCAAACCTTTAGCATTGAAGTAATCTCTTTTATCAAAAGTACCATATACTTTTTCAAAGGTAGAATCTTTTGATTTGAATTCTTCGTTTAAGTAGTTTTTACCTGCCAATCCACGAATCTTTCTTGCATCGGAAACCTTTAATACTTCTCGTTTTGATATATCACTACCTTTTCTAATACTACGAGCACTATCCTCTGCATCTTTTTTTGAACCAGGTTTAGTCATTACAAATCCACCACCCTTTTCATGGAAATCAATTACTACATATTTGTCATCGTTCTTTGCTTCGTTTACTGATTCAAACTTGATTGATTTACCATATTTTTTTTGTAATTTTTTTATCAATTCTTCTTTACTATCAGCAATTTCATTACCTCTTTCATATCCAAACTTTTGAATAGGTTTACCTGTTTTAGGGTTAAGAGCCGCCGTTAGTTCTCTAAATCCTTTATTATCACCAACGATTTGAACCATAGTATCATCATCTACTTTGATAGGTTTAGATACAGTTCTTGCTTCGTTTACTGATTCAGAACAACCACCACATCCACAACTACAACTAGCTGATTCGTTTACTGATTCAACTAATTTTTCAACTTTTTCACCAACGGGTCTGCCGATAGTCATTGATACATAGAATCCCATAGCCATCACTATATCCTTGCCATCCCATTTACAAATATTTGCAACATCCGGTCCCAACTCATAGTGGTAGTATTCTTCAACATCCTTAGCTGCCATCGGGTCACCCTCATATTTTGCTCTTGGGAATAGTTTTGCAACTTTCTTAGCTTCCGAATGGAAATTAGCATCACTCAATGCTCCCATCAAAATATGCATTACTGCAAACTGATGATTTGGTTTACCTTTAGTTAACTCTTTTAGATTTTTATCTAAAAGTTGTTTAACCTTTTTGTTCATATTAGCATCTTCGTTTACTACTGATTCAACTTTGTAAGTTTTACCATCAACTTCGAATTCATCTTCACCCTTTTCTTTTGCAGCAACTACTGCTGCTCCGAAAGCATTACCTTCATTCTTTTCACCTTTTCCATTCCATGCTTTATCAATCTTATTAAAGAACTCTTTCTTTTCTTCATCAGACATTGATGGAATAGATTTTCCTGCTTTTTCTAAAGCTTTTCTAAAAAATACTTGATATTCAGATTCTTCTTTCAAAGTCTCTTTAACTATGTTTTTTAATTGCTCTCTGGTAATACTCATAATTTTACTTCCTAATTATAGTTCGGATATAGATGTTGCCATCCTTCTTAGTCTTTCTCTTATTTTGAATAAATGACTTTTAGTTCGTTTCCATTGTTGGTCTGAACTCAGTCCACTTTCTTTCTTGATTTTTCCATACCAGTTTAAGAAAGATTCCATTTCACTAAGTTGTTTGTTTATGTTTCTGATTCCTACTCCTATTTTTTGTTTTGGAGTTCCTTCAGATTTTCTCAACTCATGCCAACGATTTTCATTAACTTTACTATAACCACTCACCTTAATAATATGGTCTACATCTGCTTCTGCCTCATCATCAGTTCCATCGGTGTCTGCGAAAGCATTAGGAGTATTATAACCTGCTACATTACCAGTAGTGGTTGCTTCATCAACTTCTAATTCTTCTTGCTCTATTTCTGCAATTAAATCTTCAATTAACTCCTTTAAGTTCATAATTTACTTTTCAACTCTTTAATTAGTTCATAAGACATCATTAGTGATGATACATGATTATCAGAAACCGATTTACCAATTTTTGTTTTAGATAAAACCGATGCAGTTTCTGCTAACTTAATTTTAGTTACCTTATCTTTAACTTTAGATTGGATTGATTTTAATTCTTTTACAATATTTGGAATTTCATTCTCTACATAAGATTTGAATCCAGTTGTGTTTGTTAAGTTGTTTATATACTCTTTTAATAAAGATTTTTGAGATTCATTTAAGTTAGAATACTTTTTATTAAATTGTTCTACTAAAATTTTATAAGTAAGTAATCTTAAATCTTTATCTTGTTTTTTATAGGATTCAACTAATTTATCTTTTTTAGATTGAGTTTTAACTGCTGGATTTGATGTGATTGATTCAATGAGGGTAATTTTTGAATTGAATACATCTTTAATATCATAGTTATTCATCTTTTTAGATTCAAAAATCTTATAGATGGATGCTAAAACTCTATAATTAGAAATAGGAGAAGAAAGGAACTCATCCATATTGAATGATTCGTTAATCTTTTTAATAAGATTATATTTTTCTCTATGAAGTTGTTTTTGGTCAATACGATTATGTGCTTCATTAACAGTATCAATGAACTTTTCTGCTCTTGACTCAGAATTGTACTTTTCTTTCATAAGAAGTTCGTACAATCTTAACTCCTTGTTTAACTCTGTTTTTGGACTAAAAAATTCACTTACGATTTTTTTAGCTTTTTCGGTAGTATCACCATTAAGAACTTCTAACGTAATTTGTCTTACGAGAAGTTCAAATAGAATACCTGTATTCTTAAATTTTGAATGTTTTACCCTCTTCATTGTGTTTTTATCCTATAATAATATATCAATATACGATACTTTACATCGTATATAAATATAAGTTAATTTTTATTTCCTGATTTTTTATTCATCAATCAAATTTGTGTCATCTAAAAAGTCTCCGTTTTCACTCATCAACTTTCGTTTTGAAGAAACCCCATTAACATATTCCCGTGCAACTTTTTGTGTTCTTTTACTAATTTTTGATTCGGTCTTTGATAATGCTTTTTGATTTTCCTTTTTACCTAAAGGGTCTCTACCATAAGGATGTTTATCTTTTCCATAGGTGTTTCCCTCTCTTGGTCTACCACCTTTGTTTTTTAGTTCAGTTTTTAATTCTTCTAATTCATCTTCAACATCAGTTGGGTCTTGTTCCATTGCTGGGTCATTACCTTCATCTTCAATTGAACGATATCTAAATCTATCTTTAAGGTCATTGATAAGTTGCTCTTTTTGGAAATCAACCTCATCTTCACTAAAGTTAAATATATTTTTGTATGCCCAATCTTTAGATACCATATTTAATTGTTGAATATCGGAAACCAATCTAACTTTCTCACTCCAAAGATTTACTTTTTCTTGTTCATAAATCGTAGATGGGTTTACTAAGTCTAATTCAAAGTCCACCATTTCAGGTCCGTCAATACCTTGAGCAGCTAAGTGAGTTACTGCAATCTTAGTTAATTCTGAAATAAGAGTTCTTTGGATTCTTTCGATTGTTCTTGCGAATCTTACATCTTCTGCAGCAAGAGTTGCTTTACCATTTACATTCTCATCATATCCCAAATATGCTTTTGGAATTTTAAGAGCCGCAAATAGTTTGTTTTTTAAGTAATCGATATCATCAATTGCTGTGTATTCCAATCCACCCAATGAATCAATTTCAGTACCACTATCACCACCCCTAACAGGTAAGAAGAAATCTTCAGTTAGGTTTTGGATATTATACTTTAAGTTATAATCACCAGTCTTTTTGTCCACAAATGGAGTTTTCTTCATTTTGGTGATAATCTTCTGCATATAGTTATCAACTTCTTGTGGTGGAATGTTCCCAATATCAATTTTGAAAACTCTCTTATCGGGTGCTCTCATAATTCTATGAATTAACATAGCATCTTCCATAAGAGAAACTTGTTTCCAAATTCTTCTACCATTTTCAATCATTGCCTTTCCATATGGTAAGAAGTTAGTATCAGATAATAATCTAAAATGTACTACTTCATAGTTTTCATATTCACCTTTTCCTGCGGGGTCATGGTTTAATTTGAACTTTACATAATTTGAATTATTTGGGTCAGTATTTTCTATTCTTTCCAATTCATAAACTGGAAGTGGTCTTACATTTATAATACCAACACCTGGTTGTATTTCTTGTAGTAAAAAGAAATCACCATACTTAACCATATTACGAGTCCAAGACCAAAGGTTGAACTCAATATTAAGAATATCATAGAAAAGGTTTTCTAAAATTTCTTTTATTTTTTCGTTTTTTGATTTGATTTGTACAACTTCACCGAATTCGTTTTTAAGTGTACATTCATCTGCGTATATATCTAATGCCGATGAGATAATTGGGTCATTATCCATTGCATCATAATCTCTGAATAGTTCTCTACGAACTTGATGGTATGCCATCGATTGAGCTGCCATCTGGTCTCCATAAAAAGACCTTTGTAGTTTGGTGTACCTATCTCTTATGTTCATAAGGTTAGTACCACCTTGTTGCCTATCATCTATATCAACAACTTTTCTCTTTCCATCCTTGTCAACCTTTACGATTGCTTGGGTAGAAAAGAGTTTCGTTAATCGATTAAAAAATGAACTATTGTTTTGTTCTGCCATTTTGTTTCCTTATTTTATAACCTTTATTTATTTACCATGCTTTACAACTCCAATACCTTGCCTTATGTCTTGGACCAGGACTATCACAGTTGTGTCTTGCTCTAAATGCTTTTTTTCTTTCAGGATTGTCCTTCTTTATCTTCATGGTTTCCTCACCTGCCTTTTTTGCAGATGAACCACCATGTCCGAAGTTAACCTTTACAACATTTCCCTTTGGATTCTTAACATATACTTTGAACTTCTTAACATCACCCTGCATTGGTTTATTAAGTTTTACTTCCCTACCTTGATATTCTGCTTCATTAACATCCTCTTTCATGTTTTTTAGAAATTGGATAAACTCTTTCAAATCGTGGTAGTTTTCTACATCATACTCTTCGATACCTTCATCTAAAAATGACTTGAATTCTTTGTAAAGTTCTTCAGAATAATTTTCCATGCTTAGTTCCTATAATTAACCTATACTATATAAATATAAAATTTTTATTTTATAACCATTTAGTTAAATCTTCAGAGTCATCTCCGATTTGCATTTGCCAAGGGTTTTCATCGTTATCATTTCCACCATATACCCCACTATAAGTATAAGATGAAATACTGTTAATTGCTTGTTTAGTTAGGTCAATACCCTCCTGTCTTAAACGAAGTGCGGTATCTCTTACCCATAGTGAAATAGCAAGAGACATTGTAAGGTCATCGTTATATCCTCTCATTGCCTCTGCTCTACCATTTAACCATATAAATGTAAATAGTTCTTCAATAGTTCTGATTGAACGAATGATGATTGATTTTTCCCTTACATACTCTTCTAACTTAGAAATAATTAGAGGTCGAGTTCTTGCTGTTGTTGAGAATCCAGCAACCATACCCCTATCCTGTGCTCTATATTTATTTGAAAGTTGATTTTCAACATCTACATATTTCAAATCTTTACTCATGTAGTATAAGTTAGGATAGTTTCTATCAATAACTTGTTGAATACATGCCCAACCAATATTTGCGTTTTCAATTACTAATAGTGCGTTATTATATTCAGTTGCTAATGCTACTAAGAAGTTTCCAAAATCTTTCGTATCTAACTTACCTCTATATTCTGCAACTTGTTCCGAATCTTCTACATCAATGACATGAGCAGCAGAGTAATCCGATGAATCACCTCTCGCAACATCGGCAACTACCATATAAGATTTTGTATAATCTGGAAACTGCCATTTCCATAAGTTACCATCAAATCCAGTTTTCTCTAAAGGTTCTTGTACATAAGTTTCTTTATAGAACTGAAGTATTTGTGGTTCGATTACGGAATCTCCAGAAGATACAAAATCACAATCACATTCTTGTGCTGCTCCTTTTGGTCCTAATAATGTTTCTTGCTCATCTCTCCAACTTTGGTCTCTTTCAGGATGAACTGACCAATGTAGTCTAATATGATTAAATCCATTTGTTCCCTCTTCAGAACCTACCCAAGTTTTGTGGAAAAAGTTACCCACACCATTTGGTGTTGAAAGGATAATTGCGTTACCACCAGTTGAAAGGGTAGATTGTGCTGATACCCAAATCTCTTCAATCTTATCGATGAATGCTGCCTCATCAAATACAAGTAGGGATAGTGCTTCAGAACGACCTGCATCTCCTGCTGCTGAAGTTGCTTTTATCTGAGAACCATTTGCATATCGTAGGGATAGTTTGTTATCTTCTATGGTTGTTAATTTTAACCAACTTGGTAAATATTGATTCATTACTCGAACCTTTGTTACCAAGTTTTTAGCAACCTCTTGTTTAGTTGCAATTACAAGAACATTAAAATCTTGATTGAATAACATCTTCCATAAGGAGAATCCTGCAGTTAAAGTAGATATACCAGTTTGTCTTGATTTAAGAATGATATTATATCTGTGTTCTGTGAATTGGTCTAAAGTTTCTTCTTGGAATGGGTATAAGTGAAAAGGAATTTTACCACGAACTGGGTGTTGTATCATACAATACTTTTTCATAAAGTATATAGGGTCTGATGCACACTTCTGGTACTCTTCCTTTATAATTTCTTTTAATGTTTTTTTCTGTGCCATACATCAATTATCCACCTGCTGCAAAAAATAAACTAAGTAATCCTCCTGCTAAAGTTCCCAACTTCCATAGGAAGGTATTTCTCTTTTGTCTTTTTAATTCTTTTTCTAATTCTTTAGACTTTTGACTTTCTAAACCAAATTGTTCATCTTTTTTCTGAATGATACCCTCTAAGTTTAGTACCTTACCATTCAGATTAGTAATTACACTATCCTTTAATACAATTTTATCATTAGATAATTTTAACAACTCTTTGGTTTCAACTAATTGAAGTTTAACACCATCAAAAGTTACTAAATCCTTAATTACCAGTCTTACTATCGGAACCTCCAGTTTCACTACCGAGTCCCTCTCCGTAACGGTCTGTGAAAAACTTGACAAGCTCGTTGAAAGTAAGAACATCAACATTATTAACTTTTTCATTCGTTTTGTTTTTTATCGTAGTAATATTATTTTGTACTTTATCAATATCACTATCGATTAGTTCTATCTCTGAATGTAACGATTCTATTTTCATATCCAACTCATCGTTGGCAACTGCGATTGAATCAATATCACTTTGAATCTCTTCAATCTTTTCATCGAATGCAGCAACATCCGTTTGGATATCGTGCATTACCATTAGATTATAACCTACAAATCCTAAGATTACAATCAATATTAAATATATTTTTGTATTACTATTATTCATTTTACAAAGGTTGTACTAATTCGTAATTTTTGTCTTTTAAGAGTTCGTATGCCGAGTTTCTCTTTTCAATAACTTCGGTAAGTTCTTTCTTACCATTTTCAATGTCTTTTTCGATTTGTTCTCGTAATGTCTGAACATCTTCGTTTGATGACCACTTTTCAAGTGAGCCATCATCATTTACATATTCATGAATATTTTTGACTTCATTCAATGCTTGATTCCATTTTTGTAAAACATCCGTTCCATGTGCTACCATATTTGAGTATATCTTATATTCCTCATACTCTTTCCACAAACCATCTAATTTTATAATTTGTTCTCGTTTAGATAAACAAACAGAACAAAATCCTGTTTTACTTATTAAAGTTTTATCAGAGTTAGAGTATTTTTTGGAATCACAATCAGTTGCCCTACACTTAGACTTTTCTTCTAAGTATTGTCTTACTTTTGATAACTCAGATGATGCTCTTGATTGTTTTACCCTACCATAAGACTTTTGTTCCCAAATCACACCATTTTCTTCCCAAACATCACCAACATTTCGTTTAGTTTGTTCTTTTACATCAGAAAGAGAAATTTGAGTATCTTTTTGGTATTCACCATTGTGAACCATATCTACCAACTTCCTACGAGTTGGGTGCATGAATTTTTTATTGAATTTTTTCTCACTCATAAATCGTAACTTATATATCCATATATATAAGTATTAAGTTTTTTACTATTCGTAAAATAACCCAAGAATCTGATTGAGAGGTGCGAAGGTTCCAGTTAGTTTGAAAGTTTTTCCACCATATACGAATACAATTCCCTCATTTGGTACAATTTTATCTTTCCCACCAATTGCGTTTAATCGTTCTAACTCTAATTTAAGTTTAGTAATCTTTTTTGGGTCACCTGATTTTCTTACATCTTTAATAGTTTGGTCTAACCTTTTCTTCATATCCCTAACTGCTTTATCAGGATTTGCTGCAAGTACTGAACTCATAAAGGATAAGATGTCTGCACCGATACCTAAGAAGATATCTTCGAATGGTCTGATGTTATCCTTAGCCATCTTAGCATGGTCATTCTTATCAATTCCCTTTGCCCATTCTAAAGTTTTCTCATCAGTAATGTTATTCTTATCCAAACGGAATGATTTATCATAGAATGCCCATCTCTTCACCAATCCCATTAGAGTTCTATTATCTAATTTAGATGGTGATTTTTTAGTTACGAAATCCATCCAAAATGCCTGATGATAATCTGCTATTCCATCAGTATCCTTCAACTTAAACTTAGATTGAAGTTTTGATATCTGTGAGTTATACTTTCCTTTTAATTTTGCTAAATCTTTCGATTTAGGTAATTCATTGATTGGAGGTCCTTGGATTGTGTATGCCGATTGTACATCTGCGTTTACTTGTTTAATCATTCCTGCGAGTATTTTTGCCGCTTCCTGATTTTCTCCAATGGCGATTCCTTCCTCGTTATATTCCATAGTCCCATGAAATACAAGTAGTGCTTGACCATAAGGTATTACATTAACAGAAGTTGGATAGATAACTTCTAAATTCATAAAACATGCTCCACCTTTGAAGATTTTCTCTCTTTGTTTCTCCGAAAGTTTTGAAATAGCTTGGGTTAAATCTTTCATTGCGAAGTTGTATGCCTTTTCCAATTCTCCTCTACCCGCAAACTTCATTGCTACACCATTGATATCTAAAGCATTTTCCCCTTTGTTTTTCAAATGTCCTTTGTTTCTTGCTGCAACTAATCTTCCATCTCTCCAACTAACTGCTAATGCTTGTCCATCGGTCTTTTCTCTTGCTAATTCCAAGTTCCCTTCTAAAGCACGATTTACAATATCTTTTAATTGTCCAAAAGTTAAATTGATTTCGGTATCGAATGGGTGATTCATATGTCCATACGCACCTCCTTCCAAAATCAATGATTCAGTAATACCACCACCTAATGCAGGTTCGTAGTATTTCTCTTTTGGTTCTTTATTAAATTTCTTTCTTAATTTCTTTAAGTCTTTTTCATGGTCATCTATCCATTTTTGGTCTGGATATCCATGTGGAGCAATTTCATCCAATTCATCATCTCCTAAACTTTCTCTATCTGGTGTTGATTGTATGTTACTCTTAAACATCACATATTCAGAAAGTGAACCATATTTAATAATTAACTCACCTAACACTTCCAATCTACCCATCTCTTCTTGAAATTCAATATCATCCATATTGAAATTAATCTTTGAGTGAGTTTCTTCAAATTCTTTTTTGGCAGACTCTAAATCAAAGTTTCCATTTGCAGCCTTTTCATAGTATGGAAGTTTTACATTAAAGTGATGATGTGTCAATAATGAATCACCCCCCTTTTCTTTTGCAGTATTAGATATTTTTTCAGCACCATCACCTCTACCATCTGCAAAATTATTGAACTTACTTGAATCAATATTTTCTTTAATAATTTTATCTTTTGCCAATAAGTGAACTAACTCAGCACCAATATAATCAGGACTTTCTCCTCTATGCCACTTTCCATGGTCTTTCATATATTTATCTGATAAGAATTCAATCTTATCTTCATAATCCATTTTATTGATTTTTGCTCTATTTTTATATGCCCACTTTTTGAAATCCATATAGAAAAAACTATTTACTTCTTCTTCAATAGTAGCAAGTTTGGTATAGTATTTTGGGTCTTCATAAAGATGGTCTAATGCGATTTTTTCTGCAACACTCTTATCAGAAGTGTGTTCCATTTCTACATTAATACCCATTTGTAATTCCTTATCTAAATCATCAATATCTACCTTGTGCATATTTGCAATATCGTAAATATCCATTCCCTTTGCTAATTGTTCGAATTTATATTCAGGAGAAGAAGTTTTGAAATCATCTTTTCTCATTACCGTTTTAGCAATTACTTTATTTGCCTGCTTCATAAACGGAATATTGATTTTACTTCTATTATCTTTTGCTACAATTTGTCCATATAAGTTAAGGAAATTAACAAATTCTTTTTTCTTCTTTCCCAATCTTTTGAAAAATCCGATTAGTTCTGCTGATGATATTGGTTTCTTATTTCTTGGGTCGGTTAATCTATCGAAGAAATGTTTATCAGTTAAAACCACATCAACTGGATTAAGTTGTTTATCTGCGTATTGGTCAATCTTAACCAAATCTGCCATTGGGATTTCATTGATTGTTCCCTCTTTTAAGATTCTAAAGTTTACAACCTTTCTACCATTAATTGTTGGCATACCATACTCATCTTTACCAATTGATTTAACAACCGTCTTTTTGTTTTTGAATCTACCTGTTAGAATTGTATCACCTACATTTACTGGAAGATTGATATCCTCATTTATGTTTTGAGATTTTTTCCATTGTTCTAATGCTGGTAGATTATATTGTTTTGATTGGTTATCAAATCCACAATTGTGGCATAGATATTTTTCGGTATCATTAATATCAATTTCCCAACTATGACTACATTTTTCACAATTAATAGTTGTATCTATATTTGTGGTCTTATATGTTTCATGTAGTGATTTCCCAACTTCCCCCTTTTCTTTATTCAAATCTTTTAATGATTCTTCTCTATCATCTTCTAATTCAATAAAGTCAACAAGTGAATAACCAACTAATCCAGCAACTCGTGTTACATGCTTGAACCATTTATTGTATGCGTTAGAACCATAGAAATCTTTTTGGTTAGTTGCAGTTGTTTTACCTGCAACACCTGCGGGGTATGGGGTTACTGCCTTTACAGGTCCATCAGGATAAATTGGATGTGGGTCAATATCGGTAAGTTCATCACTCATAATTTGAGATAAAACACTATATCCTATTTCTTCTGCTCTCTTTTGAGAAACTTTATCAAATGTTGAATATGATGGGAATAAAAAGTTTGGACCATCATCTACTGCGGTTTTACCCATAGTTGATGATGCTTCTTTGATTAAATCAAGATTTTGAACTAACCAATTTTCTACCACCTCTTTTGGAATAGTAAATTCTTCATTTAATGTATTGGTTATAAAATCAAATACTTTTTTATCAAACTTTGGATATGCTCGTTTGGTAAAGAAATCCTTTTTATCTTCATCTGAACCTGATGATAATCCTTTACGAACTTCGGTTCCACTAATTGGATTAGATTGTTGAGGTGCAATATAAACATACCCCTTACCTTCATATCCTTCAAAATCTAAGTTATCTTTATAAGGTGTAAAGTATTTACCACCCAATCTACTTGCATCTTTTTTACCTACAACAGTAATGAATGCCGTTGTATCTTTGTCAAACTTATTTAGTACTTCTTTTGGTGCGTAAGGATTTTTAACTTGAACGATTTTGTTTTGTGGAATTCCAAACATCTTAGTAATAATCATCACCTTCTCTTTGAAGTTGAAAGGTGATTTATCATTATCGGTTTTATTAGATGTACCGATATAAACATTGTCCTTTCCGAACTTTTTTACTAAATGTTGGTAGGTTGCATAATGACCCTTATGAAAAGGTTGAAAGCGACCAGAGTAAACCACAACTTTGTTGTCTACACTGTCCGCTTCCCCTAATATACTCTCTACTAAGAATTGAGATAGTTCGTTCATTATAATAGTACTATTGTGTTTGTACTATATAAATATACGATTTTATTCTTTTGGTAATTCTTCTGCAGGAATCTCTTGTTGAGATTGTTGATTTTTAATCTGCTCTAAAATAGCAGGATTATAAGTAATAGTACCTTTCTGTAAGTCTAATTGACCTCTTGGGTATTCCTTCTCAAGGACTGCAACCATTTTTCTCATTTCTTCGTTTTCTGATTTGAAGTCACTCTCAAGTTTTTCTCTATCACTATGTAACAATTCCAATTCTTCATTTAATTCCTTCTCACGAATATACAATTGACCAAAAGAACTAACCATTTGATTTAGTGTATTGTTCTTTTCTACAATAGGATTAACAACACCCTCATCTAAGGTTACCGTTACCAATTCAATTTGTTTTGTTTCTTGTGCCATATGACTATAAATTAATTAATTGTTTTTGAATATTCATATATAAATATATAAACTATAAATTTTCGTAATCTATTGTTGTTACACCTCTCCTTTGTACAACTTGTGTTGAACAACGATTACCAAACTGTATTGATTTTGAAACATCTTCGGAATCTAAGAACTCTTTCACAAATCCTGCTACAAAAGTATCACCTGCTCCTGAGATGTCCATTATCTCTACTTTTTCAGTTGGATATGATGTACCTTTGTACATACATCCATCTTTATCTAATGTAATTATTAACTTTTCTAAAATCCAATCGTTTTCTTCAATAAATTTTTTATTATTTTCAAATTCAGTTCGATTGAGTTTTATGAATCGTAAATCCTTACACCAATCACCCAACTTTTTCTTTGTATCACAAATTACATTTGGGTGTTTGAATCCAATATATGCTATATCTTCTTCGGTCAGAAATCCTTTGTTGTAATCTGAAACTACAACCATTTGATATTCCCAAAAATCTAACTTAGGTAATCTATCACCTATGTTATCAATATTTTTTTCTTCATCAATTCTTAGAAGTAAAGTGTTTGATGGTTCGTGAATGTGTCTTGTCTTTGTGATTGGAGATTGTTGATGTTCAAAATCTACATCAACTCCTAATGCTGTTAAATTACCCATTACATTCATTCCCATTCCACCATTGTAAACTTCTCTCGTTGGAATAAATACAGGAGCAGGACCTTCGGGTGAAAGTCTTGGTGTATCTCCATAAATGAAGATATCATCACATTGTTCTCCTATTAATAATATTCTACTCATTACTTAATATCTTTGTAGTACTAAAATTTTCTATTCTATTAAAGTACACAATTGACTTAGCATATTGACCACCAACGATTGGTTTATCTTTATAATCAGAACCAATTACAAATACATCAGGTTCAAATGTTTTTATCAATTCTTCTAACATTTCGGGTGAATCAAAAATTACAACTCGTTTAACACCCTTTACTCTTTCTAAGTTATACTTTCTTTCTTCTTGAGTATGAAAGGGTCTATCATCACCTTTAAGTTCTTTAACTCGTTTATCGGAATCTATACCCACAATAAGTAATTCACCAAATGATGCTGCGTGTTCTAATAACTTAAAATGAGCATGATGTAAAACATCAAAACAACCATTTACCCAAACTTTTTTCATAAGAACTTTTCTAATTCTTTAATTACTATTTCTGAAGTTATTGATTTGGTACACTCAAATTGTCTTTCAGTTCCCTTGTGGTCAGGACACCAATTCCAATCACCTGCGTCTAATCGATATCTATTAAAACAACCCGAACATTTTCCTTGAGGAGCACCGATTCTAACACAATCTTGCATCTCTGCCCATTTTTCAGAGAAACCACTAATTAAAACAGTCTTCGTTCCCAATGCCCAAGATAACCAAGAAAGTCCACTACCAATACCAATAAATGCTTTAGACTTTTCCATTTGATTCATTACCGATTGTAAAGTTCCTTGTGGGTGTTTCTCTATACCATTTGGATGAGAATTACCCATGTATCCACTTTCTTCTCTTGAAAGTAATTTTACTCGATAACCTCTACCATTCAACCAATCAACCACATCTTGCCAACCTGTTGGATTATTCCAATATTTTGGTTGAGCAGTTCCATGAAGTGCGATTGTAATTAACTTATCATCTTTAACCACATCACCACTTGAGATTTTAGGTTTTAATTCTACATAATCTAATCCCAAAATATCACTACCCATTTTTTGTAGTGGTTGTTCTAAAAAGTTATTTGGATTTAATAAGGGGTTTGGATTATTATGTTCGGTATAATAAATTCCTAACTTGTACATAGCATATAAATTATGTACGGTTGAACCAGGATTTACAAATTCAAGTTCAGGATAGTATTCCTCAAACATATGATTATGAAAAGTAGATACTGTTAACTTACAATTATGTTTTTGTCTGAAAGTTTCTATATATGGAAACCATGCTAAAGTATCACCAAGTGCTTTTGAATCAAAGGCAATGAATACTCTTTTATTTTCTAAATTTAAGTTATGAGTATAAACTAATTCATCTTCTTTATAAACATCAATTCTCCAATCTATAAAATATTCAAAATTTGATTTTGCCCAATGACCAGGTTTTAGTTTGTTTTCATATAAAACTTGTTCAGTTTTTTGGTTTACAAATTTTACCAAGTATTCGTTATCACTACTACCAACAACTTCTGCGTATGGACCATTAACAAAATGAATGTTAAATGTATCACCATCTACACTTGGAATTTCTTTGATATTATTTTTGTTTATTTTTATGTTATCGTAAATCATTTATGACCATTTTTTATCATATAAATCTAAAAGAGAAAACCCATCTGCTTGAAGTGAGTAAACTTTATTTGTAGTGTATCTTGGTCTTGGGTGTGTATAGAAAACATGATTTAACCAAAGGTCACCAACATCCCATTCACAATCTTTGATTCTGTCCATCCACCAACCTTTTTCTCTATTTGGTATTAGGTAACAATGAGCAAGATTTTGATTATGACCAGTCTTAGTAAATAACTCATCTATGGTTTCTTTATATTGAGAACCATTGTTTGCGAAAGATATAAATGGAACATTATCTCTCTCCGAAATAAAACATGCTTTATGTACAATAGATACAAACTCTTCAAGTCCTACACTCAAATAACCATCTGCTTCAAACACCAAAGTATAATCAAAGTTATCAGTATCAATTGTTTCTAATGCAGTTCTATGAGCAAGATAACAACCATAATGTCTACCAGTAATCCAACCCAATCCCGCACCCGGATAAAGTTCACCGGGTTTATTATCTTTACTTAGATGTTCGGGTCTTCTACAATGTTCTTTTGGTGGAAACCCATCATAAACCTCGTTGATAATAGGTTCGTAAACCATTCCATATCGTTCCAATTGTTTTAAGGAATTTTGTGATATAGTTTCCCTTAAATCATCAGGTCTTGTTAATAAGTGTTTAACTTGAATCCTTGGTTTTCTTCTCAAGTATGTATGACCATCAATAGCAATTTGATTATAAAAAAACTGTTCAACTGATTTGTTTACTTCACTAAATACATTAAAGTCATCTCCCGCAATAATACCACCTGGTTTTACTTTGTGATACCACAAATCTAAATTTTGTTTTGTAGATTGATAATCAGAATCTATCATCATAAAATCAATAGAATCGTTTTCAAATAATTTTACAGAATTTTCTGATGTATCTTTTATAACATTGAATGAATCTTTATTATTAGAAATTAATGTATTATCTATAAAATCACAATAAACATCACCATCAAAATCTTTTATAATATTTTGTTTTGAAATTTCTTTAGATTCTGAAAAGGTATCAATAGTAGTAAAGTTAATATTCTTTTTAGATTCTTTAATTAACTCTGCCATTTTATTTGATGATTTACCCATCCAAGAACCAAGTTCTACGAATGTAGAATTATCATCAAATTCCTTAACCATTCTTTTATAAGTTTTCTCATAAGAAAACCAACCAGGTATTTCATTGAATTCTGGTTTAAGTAATTCAATTATTATCTTTTTTGTTTTTAATAAATCATCATCTATGTAAGTAACCAATGAGTTATCATCGTATGTATCTAAGTAAGTTTCTAACTTTCTAAATATAGATGGTAACCCATAACTCAATGCTTCTTTTACTGATAAAGGGTTTAGTTCTAAGTTTGAACTAAAATAAAATAAGTCTGCTGCTTCGTAGAAAGTATTAACATCATTTCGTTCTCCCCAAACAATACAATTATTTGGTTTGTTATCCATTAGAGGTTTCCAATAATTTTCAAAGTTTCCTGCTTGATTACCAATGAAGTGAAATTTTATTTTATATTTTTCTAATTGTCTTGCAATTCTAAAAATTTCTCCTTGGTTTTTTCCTGGTGTGAATAGACCAACCATAATTACATGCTTCCAATCTTTTTCAAATCCTAAAGATTCTCTTGCTTCATTTTGATTGGTAGTCTTTTTTATGATTGGATATTCCCACACATCAGTATCAATACCCAAATGTTCAAACTTTCTTCTACTCCATTCTGATACTAAAATATATTTGTCAGCATGAAATCTTATTTCGTTTGGGTCAGTTTTTGAACCATGAGTAGTTACTACAAGTTTATAGTTCCTATCTTCTTTTCCAAATATTCTTTCTAAAGATGGGTGTGGTAAAAAATGTTCAGGTATTTCTTGGAAATGAATAATATCTGGTTTTTCAGTTTCTATAATAGATTCTATTTCAGATTTATCATCACCTAAAGTATGTAGTTTGACTAAATCATTTATTTGATTTTTTTGTACTACAAAAGCATGACCTGAATGGTTATTGACTTCGATTACTTGTATATCAAAGTCTTTTATAAATTCTTGTATTTGTGTAAGAAGATATTGTGGCATTCCTCCCGTAGAAAGGTGAGGTGCTACATATAATAACCTTTTTTTATCCATAACAAATTTATTTATAGTGTGAATACACCACAATACAAATATACGAAAAAATTATTTGAATACCAAATATTTTAGAAAATAATTATTCCCTTTTCTAAATCAATCTGCCCGTTAGGATATTTCTTATCAATTTCACCAAGTTCGATGTTCATCTCATTAATTGACTTATCTAATCTTAGTCCAAATTCTTCTTCTTTTGAATCCAACTCATCAAGACTTTTTTCAAATTGTCTTCTTTGAACTGCAACTTGACCTAAAGCAATTACAAGATTATTTTGTTCATCTTGAATTCCTTTTAATTTGTCAATTAATTCCTTGTCTAATTGTTCTGTTTTTTGTTCCATATTAAAATCCACTTTATATATTCATATATAAGTATATACTTTTTTTATTTAACGAAAATTATTCTGGTTGTGTTGGTAAGGTATAGGGTGGTGTTTGTGAAGTTATATCTCTCAAATCTTGTCGATATTGAATCCACTCATCCAATTTAGAACCCGTGATAGGAGAATGTGGTAGTACCACCCAATCTGATTTAATTAAAAGGTCATCTCGTTCTCTCCTAATATTATTTAATTCAAACTGAGATTCTTCTTCCGTTGTGTATGGTACATTTGTGTGTACACCATCAATTACTCTACATCGTGTACTTAATGCTTCTTGCCATTCATCATAAGTTAATTCTATATATGGTGTATCAAATGAACCACTATCAGGCCATATATCACTTGTATAAAATGATTTATAATTACCACTCCCACTATCGTAATGTCCAAAATATTGTATTTCCATAATTTATTTTTTTAATGTCCCCATGCCATCCAAAATCCATACTGTCCATCTAAAATCAAATCACATCCACTTCTATCAATATTATAAACATGATTAAATCCTCTACTACCATCAGAATTTCTAATCGTTGAACAAACCACCGATGAAACCGAATTTGGAAATTGAACAGGGAATGTAACTGTTTTTGGGTCGGAACTATCGTTAATACTACCCCATTGACAAATTACACCACCTGGTAATTTTACATAACTGCTTTTAGTAGTGGCCGTTGTCTGACCTGTTGTGCCTGTGATTGAGGCGGTTTTTGAAACCCCTAAATTAGTAATATCAATACCATTAAGATATGCCCACTCATTACCAGATTTACCCAATGCAAATGGTCTTAAAGTTGTACCATTTCCAGGATTATTTGGTAATATATTACCATATGAATATATTGCATGAGAATCGGTATCGGTATAGGTAACACCTGTTGGGTCATCATGCCATGCTCTTGATGTAACTTCAAAATGACCATCACTTACTTCTAATAATTTTGTAGCAGTATCCGTTAGAGGTCTCCTATCTATTTTCACAAATCTATCATCATTTGATACAACTTGGAATCCACCCGCAGTTAATTCAATAAAGTTTGCTTCATATGCTGTTTGAATCGAACTATCTAAAGAAGAACCAAAGAATGTATCTATAATCCCTGATGATTCGGTCATATCAAAGTGATTGGTATTGTTTGTATAACTTACTGTTACCACACCCGTTGAAGATATAGATACATCTTGTGAAGATTGTGCAGATAAATACAATCTATATTGTAACTTTGCATTAGTAGTGGTTGCCGATATTGTTAAATTTCTATCAACTGTTGTTCCACTGTACGAACCCTCAACTCCTGTGACTGAACTATAAAAGAGTTGGTAATCCCAGTATAAACTACCTATAACGTTGTGGGAAATAATATTATTTGAAAGGTAGTTTACATATTGTGGAACAGAGAATGTAATTACTTCTTCTTCTCTTTCAATTTTTTCAACTTTATCTATAATGACTTCTTTTTTCGAATCACCATCTTTTATCCAAATTTTATAATTTTTAGATGATAAATCTTCACCATTAGAAAAAGTATCATGTAATACTTTAGCAGAAATTTGAGCACTATTTTGTTGATTACCATATAACCAAAATCCATGAGTATCAGAAACCTCAATTACTGTATCACCAATAGTTACTTTGTAAATTTCAGATACATTTCTTTTTAATATTTTAGATATTTGTGCACTTACCCATTTCTCAACATTACTATCCCAAGATAAAATTTTATCATCTAAAGTAATATCCTTTGCTAATTTAGTTGTACCATTTTCTAAAGTAATTTTAGTAGTACCTACAACCGATTGCAATCCACCACCAACTGCTCGATAATTATAAAATGCAGCCTTATCTCCTCTAGCGGTTGCACCAGCTAAGAATGTACTTCCAATAACAGCATCAGAATTATTTTTATCTATTACTTGTAAATAAAGATATCCCACTAATCTACCATAATCAGGACCTGAAAATGCATAGAATCCACCTTGGAGGTCGGTTTCTCCATGTGTTTGTCCTTCATATGAAGGAGTGTAGTTTGGTGAACTAATATTATCTCCATTACCCGACGTTGTAATATCAGTTTTTCGTATTGTTATATTTGGAACTGAAATATCTCCTAATGTAAACGACCCTGCGTTTACTTGGAAATTATCAGTTGACTCTGCGGTGTATATGTTTGTAAACCCAGCAGTTGACCCATTACTCGTTACATTGGTTGAGGTAAAAGATGGAGTAGATGACCAAGTAACAGTATCTGCTGCTGCTTCAGTTGGAGACAATGTACTTCTTGGTGCTATTATAATTTTTTTATTACCATTCTCAAACATTTGAATTTCAGGTAAACCAGTAATAGAACCTGGGTCAAATATTATTTCAGAATCTTCATCTCTTAATGTTTTAGTTTGTCCATCAATAACCCAATCACCAATTCTACCCTCACCTGCTTCTACCGCACCAGAAATATATGCAAGAGATGCAGACATTAATCCTGCTGCAGTAACTGTAAAGTTATAATTGTTTACATTTGCCGTATTTTTACCTATTCTTAATTGAGCACCCTCAACAATAGAACCACTACCCACAAACGATGCGTCTGATATTTCAATAGAACCCGATTGATAATACATGAAGGTAGAACCACTAACCATTGATAATACAGGATTACCTGCAGCATATCCAAAGTAAATTCCATCATTTAAGAATCCTTGACTATCTTGGCCAATCGAGATAAATGGATTCTCATTGTTAGGTGCGTCTGCATTTAATGCAATTACAGGAGAACCATCATCCGTACCAATATTGATTGTTTTATCAGCATATACATCATTAGCAAAAAGAATATCAGTTGCAACCGAAGTAAACTCTGCCCCAAAGGATGCCCAAAATACATATCCATTTGATAAAGATGCACCCGGTGAAATATCAGTTCCCAAAGCATCCCATGCCGATGGGTCTCCTTGTGGGTCATCTGCAGTACTTTGGTTTGCTATATAATAGTTACTCAAATATAATACCACATCACCTGCAACATTACCACCAGTTGATGTACCACAATATCTATGAGTAGTTTCACAAGTATAATAATTACTACCTTCTTTTACTACATATACTAAATCATCTTCAGATAAGTAAGCTAATTTGTTACTTAAATTTGGAGTTGAACCATCAGGTAGTGTTAATTTCCATTCTCCAGCATATACGATACCAGCCGGTTCACCTACAGCTCCTGCAGTACCAGATGTACCATTTGAACCAGCAACACCTTCTACCGATTTTGAAAATGATTGTATTTTGTCAATAGTAAATGCATCTCCGTTTGCTTTCTTTCCTGAAATCGTGTAAGTAACTGTAACACTATTAACTGTCATATTACTTGGTGCCGAAATAGTACAAGTTGTAGTTCCATTACCACTAGCAGTACCTTCGGTAAAGTTTGCCTCATTTGAAATAGAAACGGTATATTGACCATCCCCTGCAGTACCAGTTGTAAAAGTTAACGGACTTGCACCTTCGAATACTCTAATGGTTGTACCACCACCAGAATAAGATGAAACAGTACCAGCACTATCTGCTTGGAATGTGTGTGATTCATTTGATAAGATTGCGGTTACTGCATCAGAACCTTCTTCAACTTTTACAATTGTGATTTCATCAGATACACCACCTGCTGTAGCTGTAAGTGTTACTGCAGTATTAGAACCAAAATCTGCCCTTCTTAAATAAACAGTATCACCAGTTGTTGTTGAACTACCACCAGATGCAGCATCATATAAAGTGACCGATGGTGAGGTTGACCAAGTTGTTGACCCTAATATATTTTGTCTATTTGCATTTAATGTAATAACCGATGGTGTTAGTGTTGCACTATCTTTTGGTAATACAAATGTTTGGTAATCTGCAGAGACCCTTATTGTTTTTGCAGATAAATCTGTGAGTTCCCAATACGTTGTATAAGATGCACCAGTACCAGGTTCTGCAGGATAGGTTGATGTTGGATAAGGTGGAGTACCTTTATCATGTGCAAGTATACATTTCCAAGTAAATCCACTATGAGAAACCAAGTCTTCTGCAACAAATGAAAATCCATCTGCAAGTGTACTCCATGCCTGTAAAATTCTACCCTCAACATCTCCTTCTGCAGTTTGTCTAATTGCTCCTCTAATAGTTAGAGTTTCACCATTCCATTCTAACGATTTATACTTTCCACTAACAGTGTTACTTTTCATTGACATCTTTGGAAGAATACTCGTTCCTGCATCTCCTGCCGAATTAGACATACCCATCCAAATCCCTTGTTCTTGGAATCCGATAGTACCCGTTTGTCCTACTGCAATATAAGGTTCATCAGTACCACCTGCAATTGTAATTTGTGGATTGACTGCGTATGAAGTTGGTGGTGTACCAACATTAAGTGTATTTTTTACAAATGACTCTTCAAATATTGCTAACTTTGCTGCTACGAAGAATTCTTCTTGACCAAGTGATATCCAATAATCACTATTTACTTCTCTACCACCATTACCATCATCCCTTGTTGGTGCTTGAGCATCTCCTGCACCAGGTGATGAATCATTCGGAGTTACAAAAGAAGAACCACTATCTTTTGTTGCGTAGTAAGTATCGTAAGGTTCATTACCACTTTCAGAATAGAGTACTGAATCTCTTCTTTTGGATTCTTTATTGTAAATATACTCAATCGAACCAGTCCAAGGTCCTCTAAACACAAGACCTGGTCCTACATCACCTTCTTTTGTTGATGCTATTGATTGTGATAAGAAATAAGTTGCTCTACCATTTTCAATATCAACTTTGTAAATTACAGTTGCGGTTGGATTGTCTTGTGGTAAAGTCCAATCATCCAAAGGACCAACCGAAGCAGGATTTCCTTGTGGAAAACTTGGTTGACTAATGTATGTATCTAAATTAAATATAGATGAAGAAAACTCACCAAGAGTACCAATAGGGTCACCTACATTATCAAGTTGTTGTGCGGAATAATTTTGAACATGGGTTAGTTCTTGTGTTCCCTTAAATGCTTTTATCTGAGTACCTGTTGTACTTAAATCAAGTTCACCATCAATCTTAACCGTGATTGTGGGTGATGGATTTGTTAGGAATACTTGATAATTATTTGCACCACTTTGTACACCCGATATGGTTACTTCTTTACTTGCGAATACCGGTCCATTTGTATCACCATCTCGTAAATCAACTCTATAAGTTGTAGTTGTACCAGGTGATGGTAAATCACCAGAACCAACCTCAAATTGGTTATTAGTACCAGGGAAAGTAACTGCGAATCCTTCTTGGAAGAATTGATAGTATGCTTGTGAAGATGTAATATTAAATGCAGTAGCAGTTAAAAATATAGAAGTAGGTTCTCCCGATGCGGGGTCTACTGGTGATGTTATAATTCCATCCTTATCATAATTTGCTACTTCAGTTGTTGTTGCCAATTCAACACTTCTTGCCTTTACACCTTCTTTGTTCTTAGTAAAGAGTTGTTTTCTGTTTATAACTTGAGAACCACTAAGTATACCATTTGTTACCGAGAATGGATAAACTGTGATTTGGTAATCAACACTGCCACTATCTTTTAAGAAATTATTAAAATCTCTAAAGTGTAATGTATCATCTAAGTTTCTTTCAGTCGAATTATCATTTGATGATGAGAATGTACCAATTGATATTTGGTTTGGAGAAAGAGATGCACTAAATGTACCAGGTAATACTAATGATGATGTACTAAACTCCATGTAAGTATCACCTTGTTTAACTCTTAATGTTGTGTTTGCTGCGGAAAAGTCTGCAACTCCACCATTTTCTTCTGCATTAAGTTGTACATTTGTTGGGTCTAATTCAATATTTATTGCATCTGCACCCTCTAATGTTTTCTTAAATTGTTGTACAAAACTTTGTGTATAGAACGAACCCGTAAAATATGGATGTATTTCTAAATCATAAGTAACACTTGCAGTTAAATCTGTCATTCGTTGAAAACCACTTAAAGACATTGTAGCATCTCCAAGAACTTCATCAAATGTTGTATACTCAATTCCTAAAGCAGTAATTGATGATGTAGTAAATGTACCAGGTTTTTTGGTATCATTAAATATAAGTGGTAACCTACCTTGAGTTACCGTAATAGTTGTATCGGCATTTGAATAGTTAAATACATTACCTCGTTGGTCTGCATTAAGAACAACTGGTCTTGGGTCTATATCAACTATAATAGAATCTGCACCAGGTAATCCATCTGGTACTGAGAAGAATGTTTTATCAACCGAAATAGATGCCGATGTTATATCTTCGGTATAAGTAAATGTAGTTGTTAGTTGTTTTCTTTCCGTTGGTACGAAATAAGGAACTTCTTCACCAGGTCTACCACTATCTACAATGTTATTATCTTTATCAGTTACTACTATATCGATTCTTCTATCAAAAGAATCTGTAACATAGAACATATAATAGAATGGTTCTTTTGTATCAGGGTCAACTGACATGGATGGGTATATATCCAATGTACCACTAATAGGACTTGTATTGGTTCCTCTTAAATAAAAAGAACCAGTTACTCTACCAATTTCAGGAGTAAATACTCGTTCATCTCTTGGTTTAATTCCAAACTGTTCTGCGTCAAAACTTATGAAACCACTTGCAAGACCATCTTGTAAATCGTTTAATATAATAGAAGTTAAAATAGATTCAGATGTTGGACCATCCATGAGATAAACCGTAAGTTCATTTTCTATTGAATCTCTATTAAATGTTGCATTATAATCAATTTCACCACTACCGGTTGTACCTGCTTGTAGTCCTCGTATAAATCCATTTGATTGTGCTTCGGACAATAAGAAATATGAAGATGAAACATTCGATGTAATTGGGTCTATTGATGATGAAAGAACTCTAAGTTTTGCATCTGAAAATCCTGTTTGAGGTAGGTTGTCTTTTAATTCAATTCTATTGATACCATCAATACGATATGCTTGAATCTCTAAATCTTTGTCTGATTTATTTTTTATAGATGTTCCTCTAAATGGAACGATTTCAAAGTTTACACCACCCTTACCATCTTGTACTCGTGTGATAACAACTTCATCAGATACACCTTCAGCAAAACCAGTAAATCTTATATACTGAACTGCTATATCACTTCTTGAACCCGTAAAGTCTGCAACATTAAGAACTGGTGTTCTTGAATCTATATTTCTTAACAAACCGGGATATTGTCCTCCTGCATATTCAGATGCAGATAAGAAGTTTCCAAACTCATCGTATGCTCCCGATGTAAATGATATCGAACCTGTTATAAGAGAAGTTTCAATATCAAATATAATTGATGTTGGAGGTAATGGATTAGCAGGTAATGATGCCGAATCAAATGTGAAATATAAATTTGATGGAGTTATTTCAATACTCTTTTCAAATAAATTTAAGTTACCACCATCAAACCTTTTTGTTGCCTCTACTAAAACAGGAATAAAATTGTTATTTATATCATAGAATTCAAATCTATAATCAAAAGTTTCAACTGCTAAAGTTTTTGGAACATTTTGAATAAATGTAATTACATCAGGTGAGAATGAAGTTTCTTGTGATGCTTTTAGACTTAAATTATTAATATACCAATCAGAACCATTTACATCAAAATATAATTTTGCCTCATCAAATTCATCTGCAATAAAGTTTTCATTATAATTTGTTTTTTGTAAAACTCCATTTGAAGATGGTATTTCAATAATTGTTTGTGATTTAGCAACATTATTAAGAGAACCACTTAGGAATGCAGTAATTTTTTCTCCAGCAACTAAACTACCCTTTCTAACATTGAAATCAAGAGAATACTCAATATCATTTTCAATATCTAAACTTCGTGTTGTAAAAAATAAATTATTACCAGATGAATTTAATTTTGCAGAGTTGTATAAGAAGTCTTGATTAAAAGAAACTGTTAAATCATTTGATGATGTTACCCAATATTCTTCAATTATAGGTTCTGTAAAAAATCCGTATAACTCTTCTGGTGCTGCAAAGGTTTCAATATCTCTTAGTAATTCATTTGATTCTAATTGAATCTCTTGTACAAATTCAAAATCAGTTACATTTGATTGAGACCTTCTAAATATTTTTACTCTTGCGGCATCACCCACAAAAGTTTTCATATCAGTAATTTTTATTTTTGCAAATGACCCAGTAAGTGCAGTTGCTAAATCATTAATTCCTTCTAAGTATGGAAATGTTAATGAGTAGTTTTCATCGGTAAAAGATTTTACCAAACCACCCTCTGAATATGGTGGTGTTACGATTATTTCTGTTTTGTTGACAACCTCTTCTACAATTGGATTGTAATCAATATTATCGAATGTAATAGGGTCACCTTCAATGGAACCTGTCCAATTATCACCAGTCTTAACTTTTAATCTATAAGATGTTGGTAAACTAAAATTAGATAAATTTGTATTTTCAACCGGCACTAAAGGAATACCATCTACCGTTCCTGTCTTTGTAACTAATCTTGAATTATTACTAAAGATAGGTTTATTTATTTCATCAATGGTAACTTTAGGTCTTTTATAAAATCTAACTCTATCTTCGTTAGATATATTTTTGTTAATCTGAAAAGTTCTTTCCCATTTAACATTATAACTACCCTTCCATTGGTCTGGTATTTCTCTTATAACCCCGTTATCATCATACTGTTTAAGTTCACCCAAAACAGTAATCTTACCCAACCCAATTGGAGTATCATTATAGATGTATACTGCTATTAGTTTTGATATCCCCTCGTAGTATTCTGGAATACCATTTCCTGGCTCATAATAAATTGGGTCTCCATTGACATCTAATATTTCAACTTTTATTTCTGTTGATTCTTTTAGATGTTCTGACCCCTCTATTAGGAATCCGTTTTTACCACCAGTAAATGTATCTTTGAATTCAGTAATTCTGAAATAATCCGAGTTTGGATTTTCATCTGTAATGAATGTTTGAAATGAAGATAAATTTTGAAGTGGTGAATATTTTTTAATTCTAGCCATTAACTAATAGTCCTTTAATTCCACTATAAATATTTCAAAAAATTAAATTAAAATATTTATTCTAAAGAAAACTAAAGAGTTCTAAAGAAATGAGTAAAAAATATGCAATGTTACAAATTGATGCCGAAGTTCATCAATTATTAAAGTGTTTTTGTAAAGAAAAAGGATATAAAATGAATGGATTGGTAGAGTCTCTTATAAAAGAAAAGGTTTCACCAAATATAAAACCTTTACCATCGAATATACTAAAATCTAACTAACTGCTCTACCCTTCATTTTTTCCCAATCTCGATTTTTCCTAATTTTATCATTAGTTGATTGAGTTGATACTAAAACATTATTAATAGTACCTAATTCTCTCGTTAAGTATATAAGCGCTGATAAATCTTTGGGGAAACAATGTCCACCAAATCCAAAATCACCATCATGCCCCGGAACATTCCAATGAGATTTTCCTAATCTATCATCGTAAGTTGCATATTCAACTACCTTATCATAATCAATATCCAACTCACCACACAATTCATAAATCTCATTTGCAAACGAAACTTTAACCGATAGGAATGTATTGGTTAGATACTTTACCATTTCAGCATGAGTTGAATCAGTTTTAATGATATGTGCTTTTGGAAATACCTTTGAGAAGATTCTCTTTAGATAAGTTGTTGTTGGTCTTGGACCTCCCAATATAATTCGGTTTTGATTTTCGTAATCTTTGACCGCATTTCTTTCAGTTAAGAACTCTGGATTGAATATAATGTTTGTTTTGTATTCATCATTCCATTTTTGAGTAGTACCAGGTACAATAGTTGATTTAACTACAATACCTTTAGTCCAACCAATCTCATCGATTTGTTTGATTACACCTTCTACAATATCAGTATTACAACTACCATCTTCGTTCATTGGAGTTGGTAAACAAGTGAATACATAATCACACTTTGCAACTTCGTTAAATGTAGAATTACACTTTACCTCATTAACATCATAAGTAAGCACTTCGTAGTATTCTTTGAATTTTTGATATACGGCATTACCAACAAAACCTTGTCCAACAATTCCTATTTTCATTTATTAAAATTTAATGTTACTGAATCCATTTACTTTTTTGATTTCCATTAAGGAATCTACTACATCTCTCATTGAATCTATGTGGGAAATAATCATCACAAAATCAAATTGTGTTTTCAGATATGCGAACAACATATATAGTGATGTTAAGTTCTCATTATCTAATGTCCCAAACCCTTCATCAATTACCAAGAAGTTTGGTCTTGGTAAGTTACATACATTGATTAGAGCGATTCTAATTGCAAGTCCACTAATAAACTTCTCCATACCACTACACATCTCTAAAGACCACTTCTGGTCATCGTAAACGATGTTAGCGTTGATGTTCTTACCATCCATCTCTAATTGTAAACCAAACTCTACGATTTGACCTAATATGTTATTCACCTCACCCTCAATCATTGGAAGTGCTTTCGAAATCAATTCGTAAGATACACCATCCTTACCTAAAGAGTTTAAGTAGTATTCATATAATCCAAATTGTTCTTCTAACTTTTCTACCTCATCGATTCTATCTTCAATGGTTTTCTTTTGGTTTGTTAAAGATGAAACCTCACCATTTAATTTAAGAAGTTGCGTGTTTAATTTATCCACATCATCTTTTGATGAAGTCAATTCTGCTCTTACCGAAACCATTTCAGTTCTGAGTTCTTTGTTTTTTTGGATTTGTTTTTCATTTTCCAAATAATCCTCAATTAATTGTGTAACTTGAAGAAGTTCACCATTTAGTTTGATTTCTTTGGTTTCGAATGTTGATAACTTGTTGATAAGTGTGTTAATATCTCTACTCACTTTGTTTTCATCTTCTTTGAGTTTTTTCAAATTTTCATGTTCTACTTCAAATGATGCCAACTCTTTTCTTTTAGATACTAACTCCGATTGGGTGTTTTCAAATTCTTTTAATTCCAATTTGATGGTTTCTAATTCACCCGCTACCTTTTCTTTTTGCTCTAAGATAGTTTGTGAGTTCTCCATACAAATATCACACTCTTCATTGTATTTATGGGAATCCAAATGTTCTTTTCTCTCATTAAGGGATTCACTCTTTATAAGATGTTTCTCAATATTGTTTTCAACCAATGTAAGTTCGTATCCTAACTCAGTATATTCAGTAAGACCCTCATCGATTTTATCCTCATCATATGAATCAATCTTTTCCTCTAATTGAATTTGAGTTTTTTCTAACTCATCAATCTTAGATTGTGTTGTATCTCTTTGAGATAACAAGTCGGTCAAAGAAGTTTCCAAAGTCGATTTTTTGGTTTCCAAGTCGGTCAAAGAATAATTGTCGGATTTAACTTTTACAATCTTTTCGTTGAGGGAGATTAATTTCTGATTGTGCTTCTCTACCTCATCCTTAGAAGTGTTTAGTTGTATTTCCTTTAACTTATACTCTGCTTCTTTTTCTTTTAACCCAACTTCGATATCTGCTAACTTTTGTGTAAAGTCATCCTGCTTAAACTTTCGTATTAACGATGCGTTATCTCTATTCTCTTCTTGCGCATGAGAGTATAATCTATCAAAGATATCTACACCCATAAATTGAGCAAGGATTTCCTTTCTCTCACTTTGTGATTTATCAATGAACAGAGTATTGTTTCCTTGTAGAGAAAGTGTAGTAAGTACAAAGTCTTCGTATGTACCCAAGTATTGTTGAATGATGTGGTTGGTATCCCTCCTCTGCTCTCCATTCAAGGAGGTGATACCACCATCATCTTCTCTCCAAAAGGATACATCTACTTTTAGATTTTTCCCTCTGTTGATTAACTTTGCTCTTCTTTCAATAAAGTAATCTACATCTTGGATTTGAAAATGTAGTTTACAATAAAAGTTTGACTTTCTGTTATTAAGGATATTCTTTGCTATATAAGTTCTACTTGTCTTATCAAAGATACAAAAGGATAGTGCATCGAATAGAGATGATTTACCTGAGGCATTGGGTGCGAAGATACCCACCATACCATTTGCGTTGTCAAATCGAATTAAGTTATTCTCACCATAAGAGAACATATTAGAAAATTCAAATTGTTTTGGAACCCATTGTATATTAGGGGTTACATCATCATCTACCAACTTTGTGTTGATTTCTCTATTGATTTGTTGTATCTTATCAACAGTCCCTTCATCTGCCAAATACTGTCTTTCCAAATAATCTTTGATGAGTTCGTTTTGGAACTCTACATCTCTCACATTTCCAATTGCAAGTTTATCATCAAAGTTACCTGTCTTTTGTTTTGATAAAGTATCCATTCGAGTAACAGTGAACTCTTGTACTTTATATTTCTTTTTGATTTGGGTTAATGCCTTTTTAATCTGAGATGGGTCAGTATTTGAAATCCTAACTCTCAAACGAGGTTTAGATGGCATATCGGTAACATCAGGTACAACTCCATTGTCTACATCTAATGTATAGAATCCATAATCGTTTGGAATATCAACTTCTTCGAAAGTTCTACTTTCAACATCCCAAAGTAGGTAACCATGCTTATCTAATGCTTCTCCGTGATTTTGTTGTATCATCGAACCAGCATAAGCAATCGTTGGTGAACCTAATGTTTGTCTTTTATGGATGTCACCTAACATCACCATATCAAATCCCTCAAACATATCAGTTGTGAATGAATTGGATGATACGGTATATCCAATATCAGTTTGTGCTAAGTTTACAGGTCCATGGAATAAACAAATCTTATTCTCACCTTCTACCAATTCTGCCTTCGGCCAATTCTCTTTTTTATCGAGTATCGAATAAACAACAAAAGTGATGTTACCAAAAGGGTAACTCCCAGTATCTCGTAAATAGTGTATTCTGTCATTTTCTAAGTTTTCAACGATTGGTGTAAGTACATCCAATCGATAGTTATTATTTAAGTTACAATCGTGATTCCCCGTAATAAGGAATGTATGTTTTCTATTTGCACATTCAGTTAAGAACCAACTGATTTCCCTTATCAATTCAGGACTCATTTCGGTTTTAGCATGAGCAATATCACCTGCTAAATAGATAACTGAATTTTCAATGTTATCTCTATCTACATTATCCAAAAACTTTTGGAATACTTCTCTATACTCCTTATGTCTTTTTAGATTACGAATATGTAAATCTGCTAAGTGGTAGATTTTTTCTACTATCATAAATTATTTAGTTTTGAAAGGATTAAATCATCCCAACCGGTTTCTTCGGTTTCTTTTAATAAGTTATTTATTTTATCAAATCCCAAATCTCCTGCATCACCACCTTCGGGTATAATGTTTTTTACCTTTATACCATTTTTAATAAAATAGTTTGCGTGTTTAGTAGAATCTTCTACTGCATCTGAATCTAATAAAATATTAATTTCTTTTACTCCCTTTTCTTTTATTTTAGTTTGTAAAGTTCTTGGAATAAACTTTCCTAAAATAGGAATCACATTTCTTTTTACCGAGAATGAATCAAACACACCTTCTACCAATGTAATGGGTTCGTTCCAATCGATTTGATTATCAAATACAATTACATCCCTACTAACGGGTGGGTTTTTGTATTTCATCTTTTCATCTTCGTAAAAAGAACGAGCAATAAAATAGTTTAATTCACCATCTTCATTATAAGATGGAATAATCACTCTACCACTATATAATCCTTCCTCACAATAACCAATGTTATATTTCAAAACCTCATCCATAGAAATACTTCTTTGTTTGAGATAATGAATTGCTTGATTATAAATCGGATTGATTGATTTTGGTTTGTGATAAAGTGATTTGAATTCTTTTGGAAGTCTGAGTACTATCTTCTCAACTTCCCTTTCGTTCCGTTTTGGTTTGTACTCTCCATAGATAGAATGAATCTTTGCTAATTCACTTTTATCTACATTTAGTTTATATAGAAGTGATTGGATACTTCTTCCTTTGGAATCACATACCCAACAATGCCAATATTGTGAATCTAAATTGACTTGTAGTTTCTTCTTATGGTGATGACAAAAAGGACAATGATGTGCTTGTTCATTTCCCTTCATTGATGTACCAACACCTAAAGCAGAATCTAATACATTTATAACTACTAACTTATTTCTTGCGGAGAGCATAAATTAAATTTTCAACAAATATACGAAAAATTTTTCAATTATCCAAATTATCCGATGGTTGAATCGGATACATCATATAGAAATTGTCCTAATTTTTTTATATCATTAATAGTTTGTTCATCTACTTTTCTTTTTTCAAGCATAGGAACTAATTGTTGAATAGATTTTACTGCTATTTTTAATCCATCATCTTTTGCGTTTAAAGAATTT
>Ga0255770_10000704_pt1 | contig 31323 bp, 21 predicted proteins | sample 071ome_22_FD_179968 | JGI IMG/M metagenome (GOLD analysis project Ga0255770, IMG submission 179968) | Coastal salt marsh microbial communities from the Groves Creek Marsh, Skidaway Island, Georgia - 071404AT metaG (version 2) | ecosystem: Environmental > Aquatic > Marine > Intertidal zone >...
GAGATCACCACCGCCTGGCAAATGATTCCGATGCATCATCGCAAGCGTACGAGAGCCAATGATCCGCTCACTACCCAAGACGCCCTTTTGCCTCAGCATCTCGCAGAAGTTCAGATAGTCCTTGATCGTACCGGTTAGCCCGCCACCTCCAGAGAAGAACGTGGGATGCTTCAAGTAATTGCTGCGCTCGGGGTCGTCGATCAGCTTTAGCGACTTATCCGCTTGACGCTGGTAGTTGGCCGCGAATCGATCTGCCTTGTCGGGCGGGACGGAAAAAGCGGTGTCGGTCATACCGAGCGGCTCACAAATGTGCTCTGCGAAGTACTCATCCAACGGCTGACCTGATAGCGCCTCAACCAGATGACCGCAGACATCGGTTGCCAGTGAATACCGCCACTGCGTGCCCGGCGAATAAACGAGCGGTAACTCGCTCAGCTGAGCCACGAAACTTGCAAGGGTCGCACCCTCTCCACGACTCACGTCACGTCGTCGATACGCCTCATCGACCGGATGATCTGACCAGCCGTAAGACAATCCCGCCATGTGCCCAAGCAGATGGCGAACAGTCATCGGCGAATCAGGCGACTTAAGCGACATATTGTCGACGTCACCGCCGTCGTAGACCGAAAGATTTTTCCAACTCGGAATAATCCTGTGCACTGGATCATTTAACTGAAAGAGGCCTTGCTCGTAGAGTTGCATCAGCGCAATCGAGGTAATGGGCTTGGTCATCGAGTAAATTCTAAAAATCGTGTCATCAAGCATGGGCCTTGCCCGCTCAATATCCATGAGCCCTAACGATGCCTCGTAGGCGAGAGCGCCGTGACGAGCGACCACGACCTGACAGCCTGAGATTTTTTGCGGTTCGATGTAATTCCGCTGAAGAAAGTCCGTGATTCGACTCAAGCGCTCCGCATTCAGACCTGCCCGTTCTGGTGAGTAATCCATATGTAATCTCCCGTTGGAGCCCTGACCCTATCACGAACGTTTTCCTGCCGCCGGCCCATTTTTGACGGAAAATGCTTTGATCGCATCATCGCGCTTGAGTCGCGCATCTCTCCCGTGCAATCTTTGGTTACCTCAGGCAGCAAACTACCGATAGACTAATGACCACAACGCATCCATCATGCAGTTCCCAGCCTTCAAGGCTGACCCTTTTGATTCGTAGCGCGGAGGGGCTCGGTCGCTGGACGGCCAGGGCCAGCCGGCGACTTATTTCCATCGATCGTACCCGACTTGCGCTTGTCGCGACGGCGAGCGTCCTGCTCTGGAGCGGCCTCATGGCCACTGCGACCCAGGCATCGACCTACTCACCCGCTGACCTTTTACTCTATGAGCGACTGAGCGAGCCCGACCTATCGCCCGATGAGAATTGGGCAGCCTATGTCGTCAGCAAGAAACTTGAGGGAAAAGACGCTTACGAGTCACAAGTCTGGCTGGTGGATATCCAATCTCGAGAGGCGAGTGCCGTGACTGCCGTCCCTGGGGGCGCCTCTAGTCCACAATTTTCTCCCAGCGGCGAATGGCTTGCTGTCCTGGCAGACGTTGAACAAGAGGGAGAAGAACCGACCACACAAGTCTGCCTGCTGCCACTTGAACGCCCAGGGGCACTAACGTGCGTTAGCGATGCCGAAGATGGCGTACTCGACTTTGCTTGGGCACCAGACAGTCAATCTCTCGCACTCGTTTTCGAGCCCGATATCGATCCTCCATCGAACAATATTCCCGAGGAAACTGATGCACCGATTGTTCTGGATCGATTGCTATTCAAACATGACAACTCGGGCTACCTTAAGAACACCAAGCAGCAGATCGTGCTCCTCTCACTCGAGACGAAGGTAACCACTCCCCTTACGTCACCCAACTACGACTCAGTCCTACCCGCCTTCTCGCCAGATGGGACCCGGATCGCATTTGTCAGCAAGCGCGGCGGGGATCCTGACCGCCATGAAAATTGGGACATCTACGAGTTGGATATCGAAAACCCGAGCACTGTTCGCAAACTCACCCAGAACACTGGACCAGACGGAGATCCTAGCTGGTGGAATCGGCCGATCTATTCGCCGAGCGGCGAGCGTCTGCTCTATCTTGATGGAGGGGATGCCAAAGATATTTGGTACGCCTTGCAAACCGTCGGCGAGATCGAACGCCAATCGGGGCGCATTTCAAACTTGTCCAGGCAGCTTGATCGCAATTGCACGAGTCCGCGGTTTGACACCAAAGGAGAAGCGGTTTTCTGCTTACTGGAAGACGATCGGAGCGTACAGCTTGCCAAACTGTCAGTCGATCAAGGCCAACCAGAACGATTAACCCCGCCGCGGCGAGTTGTCCACGACTATCGAGTGGGCAACGCTGGAATACTCACCTTGCAATCGGCGATCAATGAGCCGGCCCAACTCTACTGGCAGCCGAGAGGCCAATCTTCCCAGCAACTCACGCAGCACAACGCGTGGGTAGACGAACGTCAGCCCCTTATTGAGGGTGAACTTATTGCAAAGGCAAAAAGTGGATCGCGGCCCAATGTTCACGCCGTGATGCTGACACCGGCTAATAGCGAAGGTCCTATGCCAACGCTCCTCCATCTTCATGGTGGTCCGGTTGCGCAACATCAGTATGACTTTGATATTGAGCAGCACATCATGGCCAGCGCCGGCTATCGCATTGTGGCCCCGAACCCTCGAGGGAGTTCAGGGCGCGGTTTCAACTATCAATATGCCATTTGGGCAAAGTGGGGTGGGCCTGATGGAGAGGACATTCGGCTGATCACGGACACCCTCTTGAGAGAGGGCCTGGCAGACCCCACACACCTCGGGGTTTATGGCTGGAGCTATGGCGGCATGCTGACCAACTACGCCATCACAAGAGACCAGCGATATAAGGCAGCCGTGAGCGGCGCGGGCATTTCCAATATGCTGGGCGGGTTCGGAGTTGACCATTACATCGTGGCGTGGGAGCAAGAAGTAGGCATGCCTTGGGACAATCTTGAGGGTTGGCTGAAGCTGTCGTACCCCTTCCTAGAGGCCCCCGCCATAACAACACCCACGCTCTTCGTCGTGGGTGAAGCAGACTTTAATGTTCCCGCCGTCGGCTCAGAGCAAATGTATCAGGCACTTCGCTATCTCGAGATACCTACCCAACTGGTCATTTACCCAGACCAACACCATAGTTTTACGGTTCCGAGCTACGAAGTTGACGTACTGGCAAGGCATCTTGATTGGTTTGAGACCTATCTTGGTAGCAACGCTTCGCAATCGTTAGGGCAGTAAGTGATCCGCGTGAACCTAATCAAACCTACCAACTTTAACGTTAGTCACGGCGTTATGCGCCGTATAACGAGCGGTCTAACCCGGTTCAATTCTGGCATTCGACCCTTGGAGTCCGCCCCCAAGGAACCAGAAGTTGCTCTTTTTCATCAGCAAGTACGGTCACCAAGCTTGTGGGCAGGGAGAAGGTAATCGCATGGAATGGCGCAGCTCAGCACTGGGGTGGCAGGGAGTCGATCCCCACTCGGAGCAAGTCAATACGTTGCGGCAGCAGCTCGTCGCGAAGAATGGCGCAGCATCATTAACGATTTGCGAGCCTGATGACTATGCGCGGATTGCAGAATGCTTCTATCGTGATGGTTTTGTCGTTGTCCACTCCGTAATTACGGGCGAAGCGCTCCATCGGCTGCAAGCTGATTGCGACGAGGTAATGGTTGAGATCGTTAATCGTGATCAAGCGGCAAGAGGCAACCGGGGCTCTCATCGCTACTCATTTGGTAGCACGTCCACGACCGGCGCCCAGCTTCATCACGAGGGCTGGTTCCAACTGATTGAGCACCCCATTCTGAACGCCATTGTCCGCACGCTGTTCCAGTCAGAGGATTATATTGTGCGCAGCGCCGGAGGAGATTTTTGCCTGCCGGGCGCGGTCGATTACCAACCGTTGCACTCCGATATGCAGGATCGAACGACCCATGCGCTACCTAACGGGCAAACGTTCGTTCACGGCGCGTTTTTCGACCCAGAGGGGCTCATCACCTACCGCGACCTGCCTTGCCCATTCATCGCCTGCAATGTGCTGACTTGCGATATGACTGCCCTAAACGGCGCCACCCGGCAAATCCCCGGCACACAGAGAAGCCGCGATTCCCTACCGAGCCTTACTGATGAACCCGAATGGATGATGCACAGCACAGTCAGCCCAGCTCCTACAGGCGCAGTCTTGATTCGTGACGTAAGGGCCTGGCACGGTGGTACCCCTAATGTCTCGGAGGATGTTCGAGCGATACCCAATATTGAGTTCTACGCGCCCTGGTTTAGAGAGCCGATGCGACCCTGCCTCCGTCGCTCCGACTTTGATCGATTATCAAAAGCAGGCCAGCGACGCTGCCGATTCATTGTCGAGCGTGACGACTCGCCGCTCAGGATCGGCTACCGCGATGACCTTGGGTACATCCCCAATCCTTTTTTGGAGTCTGGTTCATAGATTCATCCGGGCACGGGTCGCAACCGGCATCTAGACAATACGCTGTCCGCTATGCCCGGGAGAACGAACGAATCAGCCTTACTGCGGCGTCTTCTCCAGACCGAATCGCGCCTTCCATCCACCCTGCCCACGCGGGTGACCAATCGCCTCCCACCCATTGGAGTCTCGGCTGGTTAATCGATAGCTGATGCACCTCATGAAGCAGCGGTATCTGTCCGACACGAGGGGTCATCCAAGCCCCCTTCGCCGCTGGATCCTCCACCCAATCATGGTCTGAGACGATCCGCTCAGCGTTCACATCCAATGACAGCAAGCCAGCCTCTCGCTCGAGTGATGCCTCAGAAGGCGCAATGACACATCCGAGCTGCCCGGAGTCCTCCGTAAAAGCGATCGATGAGGTGTCGCTACTGATTCGATCCTCAAATGGCTGTGACACAGAAAACCAATGCTTCCTGCTTCGGTTCGCGTGGGAGCCCAAGCGCGCCATCAACGACGGGTAGGCTTCGCCGAGTCCATCCCTCCAGGTCAACGATGTGGCGACATTGAGTGGTAACGCGACCAAGAGGGCATCCGCCTCGATTATGCCGCCCTCCTCTAGCGTCACTTGGTAACAACTCGTTGCTCGATCGATGCTTTTGACCGAGGCGCCGAAACGAATCTCTGCCGCCCCTTGAGCTAGCAAGCGAGTTTCAATCGCCGTTGATAGTTGAAGCGTGCCTCCTTTGATTCGGTATTCGTTCGCGTTGAGCGCCTCGTCCAGTCCGCCGAACTGGGCAATTTCTCGCAAAACGCCGAGCGCGCTATGGTGGGCCGCTGTCGACCCGGTCAACGTGTGAAGTAATGCTTTTAAGCGTCGCTTGTCATCCTCGTCGCCCTCAAGCCGGTCTAGGTAGTCCTGCCAACTGATGTCGAATTCTGCGGCCCCCTCGCTCCACCATAGGGACGGATCGAACCTGCCAGAGTCTCGATTGATCTGCTGAGAGAGTAGCGAGCCCTTGAAGCTATCCCAATCGCCCAAGCGACGAGCCGCCCCCGCTTCACATAACCAAGTGACTTCAGCGCTTTTGGGCAGCAGCAGAGGCGTAAGACCAAAGGCCGCCATCCGCTGTACGACGCGCGCGTGATGATCCGGATGATAAAACTCAGCCCCGCGTTCAATAACAGCGCCATCCAAGCGCTGAGAATGGGTGCGCCCACCCACTTCAGATTTCGACTCTAACAACACTACCCTAAACCCTGCATCGCTTAAGGTTTCAGCTGCTGAGAGACCCGCGAGACCAGCACCAAGAATAAGGATACTAGGCTGCTTCATCGTTTTTGGGTGCACGGATTGATTCACTCTGTCTTTTTATCACCTACTGATTACCCCATATCCCCGCTCGCGCTTCCTCGCCCGTTCGGCTAAACCGTTAATAACGGTAGACGAATATCAATTTACCTCAGAAAAGCGCGCAACGACTCAGAACTCAGGTTGGATTAGTCATTGCTGCTCGGCCTTGAGTAGGCCCTCTTATGGGTTTGATACGACGCTCGAAGCGCATTGCACCTCATAGCCTTTACTCGATCGTCTTTTGAACGATTCCGGATACTTGGACTTCTATAAGGTCGCCCTCATTCCATTCGGATCTCTAGAGATCTCCCCTTACCTCACTCAATCTCTATCGTCCTCTGTAGATCTCCATTGCCCGCTTTGACTTTCTTTACCTTTCTTTGAGTTTCTTTGAGTTTCTTTGAGTTTCTTTGAGTCTCTTTGAGTCTCTTTGATCTTTTTGACTTCCCGAGCTACTCAGGGCTTCGTCATTAGGCCCCGCAGCGTGCGCTAAGAACCGCCGCTACCTGTATTCCCTTACCCTGTTTTCGGGGATTCTTGGTCCATCGCGACCTGAGGGGCCCTGATCCGAGGGCACATCAAAATAATCTGCCATCTTTGGATTGTTCCACCGTCAATTCTGCTTGTAGGCAACTAAGACCAAGGTTAGCCTTTTGGAGTGCGTATCCAGCTACAGGCCCAATCACCATGAAAGGCTCCACCATACAGGCTAAAAATAGGGACCAGTGCGGGACCCGGTAAAAGGCGGAGATAGCGGCATCGATCAAGACAATGACAAAACTCAGTCAACCAAGCGACCCAAGGCAGACGAAATGATTCAGCGCTTTTATGCCACCGATGATCTTGCTGACATGCAATCCAGCCTCATGCGTGATGGCGCCGTGATCATCGAGAAAGTCGTGGACTCGGAGCTCATTACGACCATCACCACGGACTTGCGTCCCGCGTTTGATGCTGAGGGCGACCAATTCGCCAATGATTTCAACGGTTATCGTACCCGCCGCCTTGGCGGCGTGCTTCGATATTCCGCTGCCACCGCACAATTGCTCGAGCATCCCCTAGTGATGGCGCTCGCCGATGCGGCGCTTGGGCCTCACTGCACGCACTACCAAGTTGGCAGCACCACAGCGATCGAAATACTACCGGGCGAGGCAGCACAGGTCCTGCATAGGGACGATGAGTGCTATCCGATACTGATGGATCCCATCGAATTTCAAATATCTGCGCTTTGGTCCCTGGACGCATTTACGGACCTAAACGGCGCGACCGAAGTGATTCCCCGGTCGTCTCAGTCAGAGGGAGCTGCGCCCGAGAAGGCAATCATGCCGGCTGGGTCAGTCCTCGTCTATCTTGGGTCCACCAGGCATGGTGGAGGCGCGAATCATAGCGACGCGCCGCGGGCTGCAATCGTCAACACCTATGCGCTCGGATGGCTACGGCAGGAGGAAAACCAATATTTAACGCTGCCCCGAGCAGTCGTCGAGGCACAGACCGACTCGATTAAGCGCCTACTGGGCTTCCAGGCCTACTCCAGGAGCCTGGGCGTTTGGCCCGAGGATCCAGATGGCTTTTGGTTTGAAAGCTAAGCAAGTGATCGCGCCATTTTCGGCCACATCTGACTCGATGATGGTTTGGCTCGCCAAGCACCAGCAAACCATCAAGTGGTTGGTCTACGCCCTCCTTCTCGTTAACTTTGGCATGTACATCATCGAGGATATTGGTAAGTTCCAACGCGCATTGAGCCAAGGGCAAAGTCTTCTTGCGGCAACCACTCGCCTAGCGACTTCACTTGATCTAGTCGGCTGGTTTGCGCTGCTGGCGATTTTTGAAATCGAAAGTTATTGGCTGCGGCAGGGCCCAAGTCCAGCTCTTGCTCGTGCACTACACATCCTTCGCCTCGGTTGCCTCGCGCTCATCGCCAATACTTTTTTCATCTATCTTCGCGAGATGATGCAGATTGGAGAGGCGGTGGCGCTTAGCTCGCAGCAAGCGCTATGTGATCTTAACTTTGAGACGAGCTATTTTTTACTCAATCAGACGTACTCGGCGATCACTGCAGTCAATTGCGCTGCCCTGCCAGGATCGCTACCGATCATCCAACTGGCTGAGTTCGGCACGTATACCAATACAGAAGGGCTTGCTATCGCATCCCTACAAGCGTGGGCGAGCCTGATTGAGTCAGGCGTTTGGATTATCTACGCCACCGCCCTGACAGTGATCGTTGTGCTGCGCCAGCGTGCCCACTCAATGACAGCGCTTGAGCCGCTACTCGCTATGACGTGCCGAGCCTCGATAGCCATCATCTTTTGCTGCGCGGCATCCTGGGCCTATCACGGCCACTATCTGTACACCTGGGACAGCTGCCTTTGGATCGCAGGCTTTACGATTATCGAGGCCAATCTCTCTCAATGGAGAAAAGCGCAATAGCTCATTAGCGATAGCGCTCAAGCCAAGCGTTGAACGTTGGCTGTCGCTTTTCTCGGAATGCAGTGGCCCCCTCGCGCGCGTCGGGGTGATGATCAGAAATCGCGGTTTTGGATGCGATTTCATCCAATGACTGCTCGAACGTCATATCGCCCGCATTATAAATTGACCGTTTCAGCAATCGAATGGCGACCTGGGGACCATTGGCGATCTCAGTCGCCATTTCCATGACTCGAGCTTCAAGCGACTCGTCGTCGACCACCTCATGAACCAGTCCAAGGTCGTGCGCTTCATCAGCACCAACAATCTTTTTGTTAATGAAAAAGTCCATCGCTCGAGCAACGCCCATCAATTGAACGCACAAGTATTGCCCACCCTCATCTGGCAACAAACCGAAGCGGAGCGTCGCGCTGCCCAACTTAGCGCTTGTCGCCGCCACTCGGAAATCACACGCCAGCGCCATGGTCATGCCGGTTTGAATCGCAATCCCGTTTAATGCAGCAATGGCAATTTTGTCGCAATTCCGAATCGCCAAATTGAGGGTTTGCGACAGATGCCTCAGACCTTCGTAGGTTCCGATCTCAGAGTCATGCCCGGGCGGAATCGGCGGCATGAGCGCCTCACCGGATAGGGGTTTATTTTGACCGGAGATGTCATCCCCCGCTGAGAACGCTCTACCAGAGCCCGTGAATACCAGCACCCTGACCCGATGGTCCATTTGCGCTTGGGTGATCGTCTCAACAAGGTCTCGTTTGATACCGTGGGTGAGTCCATTTAGCCGCTCGGGTTGATTGAGCTGAATCCATGCAATCCCTGGATCACGCAAGGAGACTTCAAACCCTGTAAACGCGCCCGTTCTCATTACCATCTTATTCTCCCTTCATGCTTTAGACGCAAGCCTACCTTGGCCGAGAATCGAGATCACTGGTTTCTTAGCCTCATCAACAGTCGGTCCAATTGGCCTACGACAGCAACTTGCAGCCCGTGAGCATCTCGGACACTTCCCATAGCCTTCTCCTCAAAACAGGATCACGAGCAGACTGACTTACCCCAACGGGCTTGGCGCCGCGAGCCAACTGAAGCAGCCCCTCTGGGCCAAAGTAGTCGCCCGAATTCGCACGCGCATCGGTCGCCGCTCGAAGCGTGGGCAGTGCACCTTGACGCGCTGTGTTGAGGACGTAAGCCATCGGTACAAACAGCGCATTGAGAATGGGGTGATTCCGGGCAAGGTCTGTGCTGGACGCCCCAGGATGGCAAGCGGTCGCCATAACGGGGCTTCCAACTTTTTCAGCACGCGATGCGAGTTCAAACGTGAACATCAAATTGGCGAGCTTCGACATCTCATAACGCCCCATGGGCCGGTATCGCTGCTCGCCCCCCAGGTCATCAAAGTCAATGCGGCCAAGCCAATGGGTCAAACTGCTTACCGTCACCACGCGTGGTGATGAACTCTGCGCGAGCAGCGGCCACAGCGTCGCTGTTAACGCAAAATGCCCTAAATGGTTCACGCCAAACTGCAGCTCAAATCCATCGGCAGTCAGCATCCTCGGTGTTGCCATGACGCCAGCGTTATTGATCAACATATCGAGTGACGCTTCGTGCTCCACATGTCCAAACACATCGCGGACCGACGATAAGTTCGCTAAGTCGAGCGGGACAAATGCAGCGCGAGACTGGGCAAGCCGTTGATTGATTCTTTCAGCTGCGGCAATGCCCTTTTCTTTACTCCTGCACGCAACAAGGACCCTCGCCCCGTTCTCTGCGAGCAAACGCGCCGTTTCAAATCCCAGTCCGGTATTTGCGCCTGTGACCAGTGCTGTCTTGCCCGTTAGATCAGGTAAGTCTGTCTCACTGAAACGCCTCATACGGCCTTTCTCCTCACGCCTAGCATGGCCGGCAACGACCTAGTCTTGCCTCGGGCAAGTTTGCTGCTCGCTCTGCCGAGGTTCAGTTACACAGGCGCAAGCCTCGCGCGCCTTGGCTCACGCATAGGGATATGCGCTTGACTGAGTTCAGCTAACAAATCCGATTTCAGTGACGCGAGTGATGGGTCTTCCCAGCGATTCTCCATTTGCAGCGGGTCTTCCGTCATCTGGTAAAGCTCGCCCTCAGTGCCGTCATACACAGAACCTTCGTGATAACGCGTGATCAGCCAACCATCCTTGTGATAGAGACTCTCAAGGGAGAGGTTCACCGGGCCGTGCTCTGACGCCCATTCTGTCACGGTCGTTTCTCTGCCTTGCTTTGATGCTTCATCTGCCGTCGTAGGCAAGACGGCGCCATCCATCTGCTCTGACTCAATACCAGCGATGGCGCAAAAAGTAGGCGCCAGGTCCACGTGACCGACCGGCTCATCTATCACTTGTGGTGCGCCTCTTTCCTGACCGGGCTTCCAAATCAGCGGAAGGCGCATGAGGGCATCGACATGATAAGGGCCCTTAAACATCAAACCGTAATCGCCCTGCAATTCACCATGATCGGTCGTGAAGAAGATATCCGTCTGGTGATACAAGTTTTGCGCTTTCAGGTGATCAATGACCCGTTGGCAGGCTTCGTCAATTAGCTCATTTTCGATATGCGTCATCGCATTGATTTCGCGCACCTGGTCAGCGGTCATGTCCGCAGGCACATACTCTCGTGGCGACTCAAGGTTGCTCCAGAGACTCGCCTCATAGTAGCCGAGCCAGTGTTTGGGTTTAGTCGAGAGCACCCGCCGAGCATCATCTTTATCCAGATAGCCCGCTGGCAAATCAAGATCGCGCCAGTTCACTCGATGAAGCTCCGAGCGCGGCACATCCCAGGGGTGGTGCGGGTCAGGGAAGCTCATCCAGCAAAACCAGGGTGCCTCGCCCTGCTCCCTCAGCCAAGCAAGCGTTCGATCCGCCACCCAATCCGTGTGGTATAGCGCTCGTGGTACATCCATGGGCCAAACCTGCACTGCACCCGTCTCTCCGGTACTGGCTGTATTCTGCCCCTTCTCCGTGATCATTGGGTAAAACTTTGCTTTCACATCAGGGTGCGCGTTCATGGCGAGATCAAAGTGGCTGTGACCCTCAAAAAAATGATTGGCGAGCTCCATATGATCGAAGCCTCGGTGCGGTCCGCGCTCGCCAAGCTGAGCCATTCGATTTTCATAGAAGTCATCGGCGGACCCAAGCCATGGTTCAAAATGCGCCTTCCCAATGAGCGCCGTGTTATACCCTGCCTTGCCCAAGGCGTGAGCGACGGTTGGGTAATCCTCTGGCAGCGTGACGCCATTCATCCACACGCCATGCGTTCCTACATGCTGACCTGTGATGATGCTCGCCCGGGCCGGCATACACACCACGTGGTTATTGTGCGCGCGCTGATAATTGATGCCTTCGGCCGCGAGCGAATCGATGCAGGGCGTTCGTGCCACCTTCCCCCCGTTACAGCCCAGGGCGTCAAACCGCATTTGATCGGTGGTAATGAGCAATATGTTTCGTCTTTTTTCGGTCATCCTCTGCCCCATTGAGCCTTTCGACTCGCTCGGTCGTTTTCACGCTTCAATCAAGTAAGCGGCGCTTCCGCTTTCGTCGACTTTGATTTCGATCTTTGCCCTCGGTGCCGCCTGACAAGCCAATCATGCAACTTTGCTCGATCATTACAGCATGCCAAATCAATCGGGGCTATCGCCGTTATAGCTGATCGCCTCCAAGCATCCATGACCACGCCGACGACCAGAACCTAGGCGCTGGCTAAGCTCATCAAATGGAGCGGCCTGTCACTAGTCTAACGACGCCATATTGGCGGCTCGTGATATCCGCTGCTCGCTTGCATCCAAACCTGGACTATACTTAGGCATGGATGCCATTCAGCAATTCGCTAATCAACTCACGGACGAGACCAGAATTCTTATCGTTTTCGCGAGCCTCCTCGTTTTCATCGTTTTAGAAAACTGGCGACCGCTGTTTACTTTCGAATACCGCAGGCTTCGCCACATCGGTTTCAATCTTATCTTTGTGGTTACTTCAGGAATCGTGACGCTCACGCTCGCAGCCATCGCCTTCGAGCTGATCGGTATCGACGACGTGAGCTGGGGGCTATTGCCACTTCTCAACGCGCCTGTTTGGCTGACCTTCATAATCTCGCTCGCGCTACTCGACTTTTTCGGTCAATACGCGATCCATGCCGCGTTACACCGGTACAAATGGTTATGGAAATTTCACCTGGTTCACCACAGCGATACCACCGTTGACGCCAGCACAGGCACCCGCCACCATCCCCTCGATATCATGGTGAGGGAGCTACTGATTCTGGCTGTCATTGCCGTATTTGGCATCGCGCCCTACGTTTATGTGATTTACCGAATCATCACGCCTTTTTTCGCCTACTTCACTCACGCGAATCTCAACCTTCCGCCAAGGCTTGACCGGTATCTCTCCTGGGTGCTGGTGACTCCTCACATGCATAAGTTCCACCACCATGACACCCGACCTTGGACCAATTGCAACTATGGCAATATCTTGTCCATCTGGGATCGGCTATTCGGCACGTTTGTCTACGGAGATCCGCGATCCATTCGATACGGCCTCGATGTGACTGACTCCTCCCAATCCACGAATCTTGGCTATCAATTCGCGCTGCCCATGAACCGGGGAATCAAAACGGACTATTGAGGCGCTGCCTAGCGGACTCTAGTCTCCGCGGGATTCAGAAGCGAAATTCCGCGCCAAACAACCCTTCCAGCAACCAGGCCTAACCGCGAAATAGGGCCTTCAGCAAGCACGGCGCTCAACGGCCTTCTTTTACCGCTGTAAAATTATTTAGTTATATATTTCAACCTCTTATTAGTTACTTTTAATTTGCTTTAAGCAAATTTTTCTCAGCTTGAGGCCTCAAATAAGCGCCGACTTACGCGAGCGTTGGGCAGTGCGCTATCAGCACGACTCGGTCACTGTTGTCTGTGTTCTGGTCAGCTAGGCCGAGACCGTCTAGCATGCACTTTGAGCTGTGATGGGTTTTCAAAGAATCAGTGAAGCATTGGATCTCGCGGATTAACGCCATAGGGTCAATCGATGAGATCAGCAAGCAGCCCACACGAAATCAATAGATAGGGGGGTAACGATGGAAGCCAAGTCCAGTCATGAGCATTCAACTGGGGATCTAGCGGCCGCCCACTCCGAGCTTCGCAGTCGAGACCTAAAGGCACTCGCGAGAATCGAACACGATATCGATCGACTAGCATTGCACGAACATGTCCGGCACCTTGATGCTTGGGGGTATACGGTGATCAAGGGCGCGCTCGATGACCATCAAATAACGGCTGCAAGGCGGGCTATCTCGCGGCGAGTTGAGCGGGTTTATGGATGTTCCCCAGATTTACTAGAGGCAAGGGAGGAGGACTTTTCCGGACTCAGTTATCAACCCTACCTCCTCTATGACGACCCCGTTTTCCCAGAAATCCTGATGCTCGAGCGTCCGCTTGCATTAGTTACCTATCTGCTTGGCGAGAGCTGCCATCTTTCTAGCATCGGATCTCATTTTAAAGGTCCAGGGGGTGAGCCGCTTCGACTCCACAGCGACAACGGCAATGGCATGCCCTCTCCCTTTCCCGCTTATTCCCAAGTCGCCAACGTGAACTACGCCTTGACGCCTTACACGAAGGAAGCTGGCGCACTGGCGATCGTCCCCGGTAGTCATCGGCTGGCTAGGCACCCTAGCTCGCGCGAATTTGAACTCCATGGGGAGGCCGCTAACCCGAATGTCCAATCCATGGATATCGAGCCCGGTGATGCGGTGATCTGGCATGGTAATACCTGGCATGGCTCGTTTCGTCGGGAGATTCCTGGCATTCGGATGAATCTATCCGTTTACTTCGCCAGACAATACGTGGTACCCCAAGAACGGCAGGCTACCGAGGATCTCGCCGCGCTCCTAGAGGCCCACCCAAACGATGCGCGTCTGGCCCGATTGCTCGGTGCAAAACAGCCCTATGGTTGGCAGGCAGAAGGGCCCGACTACACAAAAATGGCGCAAAACCCATCGGGGCAATTTGATTAGATCGGCCACAAGCGGTCTAGCCGACTTTAAGCCTCGGTAACACGACCAGCCTTTTTTTGGGCGACGTAGAGTGCCCAAAAACACAGTCATCGTTTGATGACAGTAAGATAGAGAATGAACCGAGGTACTTTGCATTGACGGCTGACCAACAAAGCGCATCACGCATAGATAACGAGATAACGAGATAACGAGATAACAGGAGCATGAAATGAAAGTTGGCATCATCCCGATCAACATCGGCGCCGCTAGCGGAGACCAAATGGTCCAGCTCGCCCAACTCGCGGAATCTTTGGGCTATGAATCCGCTTGGACCTTCGAGCACGTTATTGTGCCGCTGGATTACGCCTCAAAATATCCATACAACGCCACCGGAAAAATGGGCGCGGCGCCTGAGACCCCTTTCGTTGATCCTTTGATTGCCCTCACCGCAATCGCAGCCGCGACCAAGACACTCCGGCTAGGAACCGGCGTCAACATTCTCTCCCAGGTCAATCCCATTTACATGGCCAAGCAGGCCGCAAGCCTGGATTTCATATCCAATGGTCGGTTCATGCTGGGCGTTGGGATTGGATGGCTCAAAGAGGAGTTCGAGGCGCTTGGTGTGCCCTTTGAGAAGCGCGGCGCCCGTTTTGATGACTATGTTGAAGGCATGCGAAAGATTTGGTCAGGAGAGGTGGTCGAACACCAAAGCGAATTTATCAACTGGTCTGGATTTAAGAGCTATCCGCTTCCTGTCCAGAACCCGTTTCCAGTCGTCATGGGCGGCGTGCAAGGAAAAATATTTCACCGAATCGCAAAGTACGGAAACGGTTGGTTCGCGCCAGAGGGCAACCCAGAGACGCTCGCAGGTCACCTCAAGTCGCTGCAAGCCACTTGCGACGAGCATGGTCGCTCCATGAGCGACATCGAAATCACTTGTATGTGGAATGGTAAAGGGGGCCGAGCGTCTATCGAGGCGCTTGAGGCCGTAGGGGTCCACCGCGTGGTCGTCCCATTAGCGGGCGGTGCGAGCCCCGTCGAGCATCTACAAAGCGTTGCCGAGGTCGCGATTGGGTAGCCCACAGCTGGCGTGCCCCAGGCGTCGCTCAATAATGCTGGACGAAAAAACTGAAGGCACCGTTGGGCAGTCAAACTTGGGGCTACTCTGCGATCGCCCATGGGAGGGCTCAACCGATTTCGCTAGCCGACGCGCCAGGTTAATAGCGCACTCGCTGGGGGATTACTTGGAGTGCTCTAGGGAAGTAATGCTTCCATTTTCTCGAGCAGTCCAGATAGGTTGACCGGCTTCGTATCGAAGTCATCGGCACCAGCCTCAAGCGCTTTGATTCTATCGGCCTCTAACGCGTGGGCTGTTAGCGCAATAATTGGAATAGAAGCTAATTCTGGGTCTGCCTTCGCCTCTGATGTTGCCGTCCAACCATCCTTGACTGGCAGCCCCATGTCCATGAGCACGAGATCAGGCCTATCGCTTCGCATTCGATCCAAACCGATGGCACCATCCTCTGCGATAGTGACCTCGTAACCTTTTCGGGTCAGCCGCCGCGACAGCATATCTCTGTTCATTTCGTTGTCTTCAACGATAAGAATCTTATGGGCCATAGCTGCTGCTCCTCGATTTCATAAATACACCTGCTGAGCGAGAACGATGATCCGGTCCCCCGGCTCAAATTCCTCAGAGAGCCGCTTATCAGGGCTCAAAACGATTTGGCCCGAACTCTTCCAGAAGCCTAACACAATCTCATTGAACTCCAACGCCTTCTGAGTCACGGCCCCAAGCTCAACGCTTTGATTTAGATCCGCGTAGTGCATTGCTTCACGGATACCTATTTCGATGCCTCCGGCATTCAGCAGCTCGTTGTACAGCGTCTCAAGGTAGGGGTCACGCACTAATTGCGCTAGCTGAATGCTAAGCAATTCGGTACTGACGACAGCATCTGTCATGGGCGTGTCCAAACAAAGGTCTCTCGACTCGCTGTCCAATAACTCAGCAACCACGGGTGGAAACGCATCCAACCGACGCTTGGCCTTTAGCTCTTGCAGTAGAAACAAGACGAGCATTGTTCTGCTGTCAGCATCAATAAAGGCCTCGGACTCATCAGCACTGACAAAAATTACATCGAACGACTCAGGCGACAGCCGCTCCAATCCAGAGGACTCCGCAAGATCGAACTCAACAAACTCGATGGTCAATCGATCAGTTTCAGTCGAGCTAAACCGCTGCCGAAAAGAACGCTCCTCTGTGACTGCGTCCCGGCACGCCACGACAACCCGTAGCTCAGCGGCCGCATGCTTCAGTAGTTCACCAATCATCAAGGCCAAATTTTGATTGGCAACGATGACTAGCGCCTCGGATAAATTTGGACGCTCGAGGCTCAAAGCGCTGGTTTGTTCAACTGCTACAGCATTTTGGCCCGCCAACAACTCTGGAACTTGATTCTGACGGCGAAGAACAATCAATTCGTCTCCCTCACCCAAATCGTAATCCGGCTCTGGATTCAACACCGACACTCGTCTAGCTAGTCCATCTCGTTCCTGATGCCAGCTAATACCCAAAACCACTGCATGGTTGATGGCAGTAGCCACCTCAGAGAACAGCACCCCCTCTAGATTCGAGGGCGAAAAAATATCGATCACAAATTCACCGGAGGCGAACAGTTCGGAATACACAGATGAGTAGCCTGGATATCGAGCACACTGCGCCATGGTCTTGCTGATAAAGTCCGAGCTCGAAACGATTGGGTGGGAATTCTTAGCAGCGACTTGTGCGATGCCAACATTATCTTTGCCGACGATTTCTGCCACTAGTTGCGCTGATTTTGCTCGCCCCTCGCTGGCTGCAGCTAGAAGTGTCAGCGCTTTAATCGTAGTCAAGTCACTTTGCGCACCAGAATTCGACTCAGCCAACAAGAGGACATGCGAGGCATGCCTAGATGCCACTCGCCTCAATTCACTGCTCGAACCAATGGCACCTTGAACAGGGAGCACACGAAGTCCTCTTAATTCCCGCGCATTTTGTCGAAGATCTGTTCTGAGCGATTCAAGGTTGTGCTCTGTTAGCACCACGATGCGCTCTTGCACATTGAGTTTGGCGAGCAGCGTTAGAATCGCGGCACCTTTTCTGTTCCACCCGAGAATTAAGTAATGGCCCTCCTCCCTAACGGTTGCTGCTCCCACACGAGCGTTCGCCATGGCCGTCTGAATCGCACTAACGATAAAACCAATCAATGCGCCAGTGATAATCAGTCCCATCACGGAATTGAACAACGCAAATAGCACGACGAAAACGGGCGCCCCGTAATTTTCAGAAAACGCCCCAGGATCAAGCAGATGCTTGAAAGACCACCAGATCGAATCTACGAGACCACCACCGAACACATTGTCGATTCCCTCAGCAGCAAGTGCCTCGGCGGAAAACAGTCCGAAGAAGTATGCGTTCATGCCAATCAGCACGACGAAGCTCGTGAGACCAATAATCAGCAGATAGGGGAAAAATCGACTCGTGGTCGACAAGATAAAAAGGTAGTAACCGACTTTTTTCAACACGGTGTGTACCCTAGCCAAGTGCCCGGGAAATAGACGCCACGAGTTCCGTCTCTGAGTTCACTTCAGTCTTATTTAGGACTTCAACACAACTACCCTCAAGTCGAGCACGCATGGTTTCATCCAAGTGCATCGCCGAGAAGACAATAATCTCTGGTTTTTTGGGAAGCCCCAAATCATCGAGCCGAGCCAGAAATTCAAACCCATCCATTACTGGCATCGAGAGATCTAAAATAACCAGGTCATAACCTTCCGAGACCTTCCCGAACGCGATAGCTCCATTTTCAGCCTCTTCGACATCAAGGCCACATTGCGTGAGCGTTCTAGACAATATATCGCGTGCTTGCGCATCATCGTCAACGACCAGCGCTTTACGCCCAACGAGTGATTGACCAAAGATACTTTCGATCTTGACGATGAGCTGATCTCGATCGACGGGTTTTGTCATGAAGGCGTCTGCTCCGAGCGACACCGCCGAATGATCATCATCCATCATGCTAACCACGATGATGGGAATATCTCGGGTCTCATCAAAATCCTTTAACTCACCTAGGACAGTCCAACCATCCTTATCTGGCATCAAAATATCCAACAGGATCAGATCAGGCTTGACCTCGCGCGCCAGCGCTAACCCTTGATTACCATCCATCGCAGAGACCAATTGATAGGCGCTACCGGCAAGTTTTCGCTTCAGAATGTCGTGGGCGCTAGGCTCATCGTCAATGATCAGCACGACCTTGCCTTCGCCATCGGGCGATTCACTCACCACCAGGGAATCGTCGTCGCTCGAATCAGCTAGCGCCTCCTCAGGCGCCGACCGGGGCACGCGAATAGAGAATGTTGACCCCTCGCCGATGGTGCTAGCGACCGTCAGCTCTCCCCCCATCATTTCAACAAGTTGCTTTGTGATAGAGAGACCCAAGCCCGTACCCCCAAATTTCGCAGTTGTTTCGGCCTCTGCTTGCGTAAAATCGTCAAAAATCTTGGCCATTTGCTCATCGGACATGCCAATACCGGTGTCCGAGACTGCGAAACTTAACCAATCGATCCCATCTTTCTCTTCTACCGAAGCTGACAACGTCACTTGCCCTTGTTCAGTAAATTTGCAGGCATTAGAAATTAAGTTGAGCAAGCTTTGTCGCAATCTTGTCTCGTCAGAATGCATATCGCCAAGCCCTTCACCCCGCTCAAAAAGCACCGCATTGCTATTCTTCTCTCCCAAAGGTTTCGCCACACTCTCAAGTACATCCAAGACTGCTTCGACCCTAAAATCAGACACGAACAGCTCAAGGCGGCCCGCCTCGATTTTCGATAAATCTAAAATATCGTTGATCAAATTTAGAAGGTGATTCCCAGAATCGGTGATTCGAGTAAGGTCTTGGACCATCGAATCCATTCCATCATCCTCAGCCTCCTCAAGGAGGAGCTCGCTGTATCCAATGATCGCGTTCAGCGGTGTGCGAAGCTCATGACTCATGTTTGCCAAGAACTTACTTTTGGCAAGGTTTGCCTCCTTGGCTTCATCTCGGGCGACTTCAAGCTCTGAGGTTCTAGCCTCAATCAATGCCATCACCTGATCTGACATGCGCTCAAAGGCAACACCAATGAGCTGATTGGACTCCTCCTCCATCTCTGCCGCCTGTTCGAGAGACTCCGCATCTGCGTGACGAATTTTCTCTTGGGTCTCTTCCATGCGAACCAAGTCGTTTAAGAGGAGGTCTCTGGCATCGCCTTCCATTTGCTCCGATAGAATCCGCATCTTGCTAGAAATCAATTGATCTCGCTGCTCGCGATTGCGGCGCTGCTGGTCTCTCAAAGTAGCAAGTTCGTCTAACTTATCTTTGTAGAGCCTCAATGCTCGGATGAGCTGGCCAACCTCATTATTCGCGCTGTTAAGCAGTCCCTTGGGTCGCCTAATTTCATTGACTGTTTCACCATCCGTCAGTTTTTGCAGAACTTGAATGGCGAACTGAAGACCAGAGAAGACGGAGCGCTGAACCAAAAACAGTATGAGAACAATCAATAAAACGGCACCCGTAATCGCTAACAGCATTGTGCGGTTAAAGGCAGCTTCGGTTGCGAGGAGTTCCGTAACATCCCTTTTAAGTACGACATTCATTTTATGGGCGTCCGTACTCGTCTCACTGAGCGGCAACGCCATGATCGACAAACCTAAGTCCGCCAAGGTTACCTGACGACTGTCGCCAAGCTGCTGGCCTAGCGCCACAATCTCTCGAAGGTCGGCCTCCTCGTATTGAGATGCCTCACGATTGAGGTTCAGAATGGCCGCTTCAACACTCATTTCAGACTGAAACTCATCAACCAGTTTCAAGAGTGATTTACCCAAAATCACGATAAACCGCGGTTCCTGATTGATACTGATAGGGAACGCCGTCACGAGATTGACATGTTCTTCATCTGGCGTGTGATGAACCATATACCCGGTCCAGGGGGCGTTCGTCTCCGAGAGTGATTCGTAGAGCTCGAATCTCGAGCCTTTATCCAAATAGACCGTCTCGTAAATCGACGAGCACGGGTTGTACTGGCGTGAGAATATTGATTTCTGACAAACCTTTTGCTCTAGGGTGCTCACATCAACAACCGAGTAAAAAAGCAGATTCTGTCTCTGCAGCGCGGGGCCAAAAAAACTTCTTAAATAGGTCGAGGGCGTCTTGGCAACCTCTCTTTCCATCAATGACTTCAGCATCGGATTGGCGACTTCGCCCGACGCAGCATCACTGTAATCAGTGAAATAGTTACTTCGGTTTTGTCCCACCTTAAAGTTCAGCGGTTGAGCATTCTCTGGTAGCCAAAACCCGCGCCTTGAACCCTCGGGTGTATAATCTGCAAATTGTCGCTCAGCACCGTCTCGGATCCGACTCCAAGCATCAAAATAGATTTTCCAACGGACATCAATCTCCGCTTGCTTCTGAGCCTGCTCCTTTAAGCCACTCACGTACCAGACTGAGAGCGCACTTCCAAAAGCGCCAAGCATCGACAACACAATCAAGAGCGTACGGATTTGCAAGTTTTAGTCTCCCTGCAATTTGATCTTTCGGACAACATCCACTAACTCTGGAACCATGTCATATTGACTCGGGATGTGCTGAGCCATAAACACACCGATCAAACCATTGTCGCGATCTATCCAAAAACCAGTATTTGCTGCTCCGTACCAGACGTAGTAATCATGATCTGCCGTTAACTGCGGGTTGCCCGTTCCCTTAGTCTGGATTCCAAGCCCAAAGCTAAAACCCGAGCCTTTCGTGCGCGGACCAAAGTTGTAAACCAGAGCGTTCGAACCGAGATGATCAGGCAACTGATGCTCAAATAGTGACTCGGATGCTTCCTCGGACAACAAACGTGTCCCTTGCCAAAGCCCCCCAGCCATCAACATCTGCAAGAATTTCGCATAGTCATTAGCTGAGCTAATTAACCCTGCGCCACCGCTCAAAAGCCGATCAGGTTTGAGCCCAAAGTTCACCCGCCCTTCTCCAACTTCGTACGGCTGATAGCGTTTGTATACGCCAGGGATGGGGTAAGTGGCGACTCTTGGGCGGTACATCTGTGCGAGTCGCTTTTCCTCGTCTGGCGGGACAACGAAATAAGTGCTGGTCATGCCGAGAGGCTTGAGGACCCATTCGCGCAATACTTCGTCCAAGGGCTTTCGCTCGACGATTTCAAGCACCCGACCCAGCACATCAATGGACACAGAGTAAATAAATTGCTGACCGGGCTGTGCGACTAGAGGCAGTTGAGCCAGCGCCGAAATATGATCACTAAGAGCAGGCAAGGTGCTGTCTGCTGGCTCATCTAGAGGGAAAATGCCCAGTTCAGCATACAATTTCGCAACTTCCTCACGGCCCACAATATCTTCGCTATAGGTGAACCCTGACGTGTGCCTTAGCAGATCTCTGATAGTGATGGGCCTATCGATCTCTTCCTGGACCTCATCCAAATCCCCCTCATCAACAACCGTGAGACTCGTAAATTCGGGAATGTACTTGGCTACAGGATCGTCCAGTTGCAACCTTCCCTCATCGATGAGTCGGAGGACAGCAAAGGAAACGATCGGCTTGGTCATCGACATGATGGCGTATAACACGTCACCGCTGGGCGGGAGCGCACCAGACTCTCGAGTTGAGCCCATCGACACCTCAAAAAGCGCGCTGTTCTCGTCGAACACGCCAAGGTAATAGCCTGGCAACATCTGCTCATTCACCAGCGGATCGAGTATCGATCTAATTTCGGAGACAACAGCATCGTGATCATCAGCTCGTCCCCAAGCGCTGGAAAACGCTACAAGAGCTAACACCAATAACCGGCTTGGTTTGAATTTCGCTTTTATCATCTGATGCGCGCCTGATCGACAATGTCTTCAATTTGGTCCGTCATGTTGTAACGCGGCGGAGCAATATGCGTGAAAAAAGCGCCAACGCTCTGATCTTCACCGTCGATCCAAAAGAAGGTGTTGGCGGCTCCTCCCCAGAAATAATAGTCTGTCTCACCAGAACCATCCTCTTCCATCTTGATGCCGAAACCGCCTCCGAATTTCATAAAGTTAGCCGCATCTCCGAAGTTAGCCCTAAACGCCTCTAGACCAAGGTTAGGCATAAGATCTTGGAAGTGGAGCTCAGCGGTCTCCCGCTTAAGTATTCGCTTCCCATCGAGTTCGCCATAATTGGCAACCATTTGGGCGTACTGCAAAAAGTCACTCGAGGTTGAGAAAAGCCCTCCACCGCCACTATCTAAAGTGGTTTTTAGACCTATCTGATCGTAGGGTCTGCCAAAATACAAAGCCTCTGAAATTTGCCATTCAATCGGATCACCTTCTATTAAGGGCGCTGGATTATTTGGCGTCGCAGGTCCATAGACTCTAGGCATGCGAGCCCTCATGTCGTCAGGCACATAGAAATCGGTGCTGGTCATTCCTAGTGGCTGAAATATTGCCTCTTTCAAATAGGCACTAAGCCGCTTACCCGTTACTTGTTCGATGATTCCGCCGAGAACATCAATGCTTACGCTGTAGTTGAAGGTTTCGCCGGGGTGAGCAACAAGTGGTATCTGCGAGAGGATATCTGCAAATTCTTCGGAGCTAGACGCAGCTCCCCAAAGAAGCCCGATGTCATCGTATTGTTGCGCCACGTCACCCACGCCTAGCACCTGCGGAGGGTAGGTAAATCCAGAGGTATGGGTTAACAAATGACGGATGGTAATCGCCTGCTTCGCCTCCTCGAAAGGCGCGTCTAGATCCCCATTAGGAGCAACGAGCATAGATTCAAATTGTGGAAAATATTTAGCTAGCGGATCATCCAAACCGAGTTTCCCATCCTCGATAAGCTTAAGAACAGCCGTCGAAACGATGGGCTTGGACATAGATGCCAAGACGTAAATAGACTCATCAGAGACGGGCACGCCCCCGCCCAATTCAGTGTTGCCCCTCGCTCGAAAATAAACCGGTTGCCCCGCTCGCCGAATATCCACGACATAATTTGGGATGACACCGCTTTCGTAAAGCTGATCGAGTTTGTTACCAATTTCAGCAAGTTTGGCCTGGTCATACTGTACACCTTCAGCCGTTGTGTGCCCTGCAAGGCCCAATATCACAAAAACGAGCAGAACTGACTTTAGCCTCTTCGCAATTAGATTCTCTAAAACGAGCATGAAGATCCTCCTCTATAATTCGCTGTATGCGCTATGTGAACAGGGCATCTGTCAGAACGCCACTCCACCCTTTCCTACACTGATTTAGCACAAATCTACCGGAATAGGTATTTTATTGCGGCTACGAGGCGTTTTTTGATTAGTTTGCAGCTTTTGAACGGCGACATCGCTCGGAGCAGTACTTGACGTCGTTCCAATTAAGGCGCCATTTTTTGCGCCAAGCGAAGGGCAGTCCGCAGTGCGAGCAGATTTTGGTGGGCAAATGCGGCTTTTTATGATTTCCCATGTGATTGGCTTACGCGAGGCTCGCGCCTGAAGACCAATCAGTGGGGAATGAGCGCTACTGTCTATTTCTTCGAATCGCTCTGGTTCGGCTTGAGCTGAAGGCGACATGGTCCTCACCCAAGTGCATCAGTTTCTGAGTAGCAACCTACCTTGATTTAAACTGAGGACCCTTTTGTTCTCATTTGAGAGCGTCAGTCTATCAACAACGGCCTGCCGCCAAAGAATGAGAAAACTCGCTCTCTGACTACTTCCCAAAAGGGATGGCCCTCTATCCCTCCCCCTTGCTGCGTCCAGCCTGGACATCCGTTGCTATTTCCTGCTTATCCCTATCAGGCGCCCTGACAAGGGCATCGCTTACCAGCCTTAGCGCACGGAGATTAATTGACTACCTTCCGGCATTGCGAAACGACAAGTTTGGGCTGATGGCTCGTCAAACAGGCGCTTCCACTCTTGGAATTTGGCTACGAATGATCTGCCTTTGAGTCACAAGAATCAGTGAAACCATGACCAGCGTCATCACCGCAAGCCAGGGGAACAGCACCTGCAAGGTCAACCATTGTCCCAAGAGGGCCACAGGCATGGTCATCAGCTGTGCGAAGGCCATGTTCAATTGGAAGATGCTCATCACCCGCCCTCTGACCTCATTCGGTGCTAGATGCTGAATGAGAATGGTGCTGGACACCATGGTCATGGTCATCCCCATGCCAAGAATCGTATTGCCAAGAACCACGTTCCAGACTTGGTGCCCTGCAACAAACACTAAAAACCCCATCGAAAAGAGGACGGCGCCAATGCCAATTAACAAGCCTCGACGTTCAAACGAAGCCAGCCGAGCCATCAGCACCGCACCCGCTAGTGAGCCGACGCCCCAAAACATAACTACAAATCCCATGTCCCGAATGGGGACCTCGACTACCGTGGTCACCCATGTGGGACCAAAGCTCGCCGTAGGGGGGTACGCAAAACTCATCATCACCACCAACAATACGATGAGCCACAAGATCACGGGATGATGGCGCGCAAACCCCAGACCTATCCGAATATCTGACACCGCCTCTGAAAAACCGTAACGCTCGCCCTTCTTCGCGGTCACTTGCCCCGCCTCCGGCGTGTATGGCATGACCAAAATGAACAAAGCGGCCGCAGCCAAACCGAGTGCACTGATCAAGTAGGCACCGCCGAAATCAAACTGATGAATCAAAAAGCCCGTCATCATCATGGCCAGCGGCATCGCGACTTGCCCCGCCACTTGATTCAAGGACATCCCTGCCGGAGTTAAGGCGGGTCCGACCACATCCGGCAGCAGCGCCAGCCTTGTCGGCGCATCAATACTTTGTAGACCCGACGTTAAAAAAGTCATCACAAAAAAGAGCACAAAGCTCAGCGCACCGCCATCTCCAGCCATCATCAGCGCTGCAATCAGGAGCGTGCCGATCATTTGCAGCACCAGAATGAAGATGAGTAGGTGCTTTCGATTGAATCGATCGGCCAATGCCCCACCATAAAGACCAAAGCAAAAGGCCCCTAATCCACGGCAAGCAGCGATCAGCGCCACCAGGATGAGCCAAATATCAGCAGGAGCGAAGTGCTGGACCCAGAGAATCTGAGTAATGAATTGGAGCGGCATGATCATTTGACCAATCGCAAACCCCAATAGCAGCAGACGATAATTCGGATTGTTGAGCGGCGCCAAGGCTCCGCTGAACCGATTACTCTCGAGCCGCTGGTTCACGGTTGCTTTAGCCATGCTCGCGCCCTCGACGAAATGAGGCGCGCGCGGTAGCGGTAAGAAGTGAGAAAAAGCATGATTGGCACGATCGCTCAGATCCCTCATGATCGATTCTTAAGGGACGCAAAGTCAACGCCAGCGTTACAACAAGATTCCCGCTAAACAGACCAACGGTAAGGATGAAGCCATGTCGAGCACCTGCCCCCTAATCCGGATAGCTCTAATCGTGTTAGGGCTCATTGCTCTCACGATGCCATTTGCCAGCTCAGCCGGCCTGAAAGCAGGCTTTTCGGAACGGGACATTACGCCTGAGGTTCCAGACACCTGGGTTGATGTTGACGACAACGCCCAATTTGATCCGGATGTGGACACTTGGGTCGACGGCAACGGGAACGGTGAATTTGACCCTGTGTGGATGGCGGGCTTCCAAAATAATCGGCCTGCACAAGGAGTAGAACTGCCGCTCAAAGCAATCGCCATGGTGCTCGATGATGGTAAACATCGCATAGGGATTGTTGCCGCGGATACCATCGGACTGATGCGCTCATTCGCCCAGGATTTGCGGGCAAATGTTCCTGACGAATTAGCGCTCGATTACGTCATGGTCCACGCCACGCATAATCATGAGGGGCCAGACACCCAGGGCCTTTGGGGAGAGGGCGCACTGTCATCAGGGATCAACGATGACTATATGCGCTTCCTCCGAGATGAAATGATCAGCGCGCTTGCCGAGGCGGTCACAGCGCTCGAGCCAGCAACGTTGCATATGGCGGAATTCCCAAACCCGCCCCAAACCCCAGTCCGTGACGCTCGCAAACCCATCGTGGTCGATGACGCCGTGCGAGTATTGGCACTTCGCTCGCTAGAGGGCGCCCTTCTCGGCACAGTGGTGAATTTCGGCATCCACGTGGAGCTCGCCTGGGACAGAAATCTCCTTTTGACATCTGACGTTGCTGGCTACTTACGCGACGGAATATCGGGAGGCATCACTTACGATGGCGCTATCAAAAAGCCAGGGATTGGCGGGACTACGTTGTGGCTCACAGGCAATATTGGTGGCCTCATGACATCTGCGCCCGGCGAGTGGGTCGAGGATCCATTTTCGGGCGAACGGATCACAGACGCCGGTCACGGCAAAGCGAGGGCCTTTGGCTACGGGTTAGCGAGCGCGGTGATCGATCAATGGAACGAGCAGCTCTTTACTGAGGAAACGAACCCTTCGATCGAGATCCTCTCGCGAGAGGTGGAATTTGGCATCACTAACTGGATGCTAGCGCTGGCCACGATCACGGGGGTGGTCGATTCAAGTCCCTCCTTTCACTTGAGTCGGCCTTTCATCCGCTACACCTCAGAGGTGGCTTGGCTGAAACTTGGCCAGGCAACCATCACCGGAATCCCCGGAGAGCTCTATCCTGAGATCGCAGTGGGCGGGATCGAGAATCCACACGGTGCTGACTATGCTCTTGACCCTGTAGAAGTCCCGCCGCTTCGAGAGGCGATGTCTGGGGAGGTCAACTTGATGGTTAATCTTGCGAATGACGCGATCGGCTACATCATCCCGAAGAGCGAGTGGGACAATGAGGCTCCCTGGATTTACGGCGCCACCGAAGAGACCTACGGGGAGATTGTTTCACTCGGTGAAGAAACTGGCCCAACGCTGCACCGGCAACTCTTGAATCTATTCCAGCACAACCATGCCCACTCGCATCGGACTAAGCGAGCCTCTGAACAACCTGAGGAAGAGAAGTCAGAGTAACCAACTTCGATGCGAGGCGAGCTACCCCTAGCGCCAGTCGGGTCGAACCGTTTGCCGCATCCCCTCCACCACCGACGGAGGCGTTGCAATCGCTCGCCTTGCATCAAGATCGATACAAATACCAATCGAGTCATACACCCCGAGTATGTCTCCTCTGTCACCATTGAACATGAATCGCCGGGTGTGTCGCCACTTCTCACCAAAATCAAGATCCACACTTAGTGCGACGACGCGGTGCCCAGCATCGGGATACCGAAACACATAGGACCTTGTCTCCATCATCGCCCAAGCGAACCGCCGCCCTTGCTCATCGTGCTGAACGATGGGCCCTATGTTTTTGGCTTGTTCTTCGTCATCTGGCGCGACTCTAAACACAATGGTCATGAGGTCGACGTCTTCGCGGAGTCGACCATTCGCGTCACAGTCCTCGGGCTTGACCGTATTTTCGCGACGACCCGTCATATTGCCTTGAACGGGCTCCGCCGGTAATTCTTGCTCGAGCGTCGCCATCGGAATCACCCGCGGCTCGGACAGCGAGAGCGTTCGTGGCAGCGATGATGCAGGCGGCTCAAATCCTTCAGTCTCGACTAATCGAGTCTGGTCCTGCGGCTTAGAGAGGTCGTGAGGCGCTTGTGTGGCTCGATCGACCCGTGAGGTTGCGGTTAAAAAGCTGGCCGCAACATCGCCGGTTTCCTCATTGCGTATCTCGAAATAGGCGGGGACTGATCCGCTCGGACCAATCACACCTTTGCCAATCAGCGCGCCATAAGTGCCAAGTACCGCCCCATTAAATTGCTCCCGGCGGAACTTATTGTAAGTGTCGACCCGCCTCAGGAAAGTGTGCTCGTCTCCCGAAACACCATTCGCTTCGAGCAATTGGCGATTTGCAAGGTCCATCCTCGCGATGTAATACCGTACGTTTAGGTGCCCAAGAGAGTCGATTTGATCAGGGGTCACCGGGGATTCATCTAACTTTTGCATCGAAGCGGTCCGTGTTGCGCGACGCGAGGCTACCACATCCAGCCATGCTTTTGCGGCGCCAGATGCTTTCTCTGCTCTGAATTCAAACGATTGCCTGAGCTAGCGTCCAACCTTCACCGTCCCGACCCAAATCGTCCGCCACCTGCCAAGCGCGCTACTTCGCTTTCATTTTTGCGATTTCGGCCAGAAGTGACTCACGGGTCGCCGTTGCATGGGCTTCAATTTCTCGACGCGCTTCAGCAGATAGTCCGATCGTCGCAAGCAGCTCCTCGTTTGCCTCGCCAAGCTTGGGTGGGTCACCCTTTGGCGATCCCGGCGTCTCGCTCAATTTCACGAGTGTGCCCACAGTCTTGACGGTGCCTACACCGCCCACCGAGATATTCGTCAGGTAGTCGTTGGCGACGCTTTGCTCGTCTTCCAGCACCTCCTGCCAACTTCTAACTCGCTCCCATACGATTTCTGGTTGATCGTACAAAAACACCTCCCATTCCTGGGTGGTTTTTCGGGCGAACGCACGCGTTAACACCGCCCTGACCTCGGCCGAATCCTCGAGCGTCAAGCCCTCTCCTAACCGCTGTCCCGGCGTTTGAAACCGAGGATCAATCGCTAGCTCGAACGCTTCGGCGAAAATACACAGCGCATCCCAGGCCTCGTTCTGCATGGTTTGAGCAATCATGATCGAGCCACCATCTGCCGTCTCATAAACACCGTATGGCCCTTTGATGTTGGGATGATGATTACCCGATCTTGGTAGATCGGCGCCCGTCATCGCCACTTGGGTCAATTCCCATTGCTGAAGCCAAAGTGCAGCGCCGAGCGCACTCGTCTGCACCCGCTGCCCTTCCCCTGTGCGCTCCCTCGCGAAGAGTGCAGTCATCACACCCAACGCAAGTTGCTGAGCTCCCGCCGTATCGATGGTGATAGCCCCAGCAAGCGAAGGCGGCCTGTCAGGGTAGCCGGTGTGATGAACAAGCCCACCGCGCGCGGCTGCCGCACCGTCTAGCATTGCTTTGTTGGCATCGGGCCCTTTGGGGCCAAATCCATTCACTGACGCATAGATCAGGCGCGGATAACGGTCGTGAAGCGTCTCGTAATCTAATCCGAGCTTTTGCAGCGCTGGCTCTCGGTAATTGGTCAGAAAAACGTCAGCCCGGTCTAGAAAGCGATGCAAAGCGGTCATGGCTTGATCTGTCATGAGATCCATGCAGATTGAACGCTTACCCCGGTTGACCGCGACGAATTGAGGCCCGAGCGTTCCCTCTGGTGTCTCGTTGTAGGTGCCTCGCCCATAACGCGAGGAATCGCCCAAAGGCGGCTCAATCTTGATGACCTCGGCGCCCATATCTCGCAAATAAAGCCCAGCCGCCGGCCCTTGAACAGCCACGGTCATTTCGATCACGGTCAGTCCCGCAAGCGGCTCAGACACAGTCAGCGCTTCCCCTTTAACGAGGCCCCAGCATTCCAGAATTAGCCCTGTTAAGAAAGACCTGACGCTTGGATACAAGAAAGGCTTGAAGCACAGCCTCCAAACCCGCTACAAAGGTGATGCGACCATCATCGAGCGCCCATGAACATTGACCTAAAAGAGCTCCACGCCATACAGCGAGAATCGAATTGGCTCGACGTAGTTTCTGAATCGCCAACCCATCTATTGATCGATGTTGATTCTGCTGAGCCACCCTCGTTTGATTTAGGACCAGCCCTCGAATGGCTCGCCTATCAGGCACTGCCAGTCCTTGTTGTTGGAGACAAAACATCAGACTGGGCATTGGGTGCAGACTGCTGCTTTGACGCTCGCGCAGATGCGCAAGCCGTGATCGACGGCATCAACGCGCACCCCATCGCCGCTGCAACGCTGGTTCAGGTCACACGCATCACGCCTCAACTGTCCCTTCGAGACGCACTCATCGTAGAGTCACTGGCCTACTCCACCCTTCTAGCAGGCAGCGAATTTGGGGCGTGGCTAGCAACAAGGCCCAAGCCATCAAAGCGAACGGTAGCCGAACCGGTGACGCTCCAGCGCGACAACACTCACCTGCACATTGCGCTGAATGCTCCCCAAATTCGCAACGCCCTGACCATGGACCTCCGTGATGCGCTCACCGAAGCGTTTGAGCTCGTGCTGATGGACACGACCATCGAATCAGCAAAGGTGTGTGGCAACGGACCTTGCTTTAGCGCTGGCGGAGATTTGAATGAATTTGGCTTGGCGACCGATCTTGCCATGGCTCACCAGGTCAGGCAGATACGCATGCCTGGCCAATATATTGGCCTCGCGCCAGACCGTTTCGAATTTTGGCTACATGGCGCATGCATTGGTGGCGGAATTGAGCTTCCAGCATTCGCTGGAACCATAGCGGCGGAAGAAGGCTGTCAATTTCGGATTCCAGAGGTTGGTTTTGGGCTGATTCCCGGCGCAGGTGGCTGCGTGTCGATTCCTCGACGAATTGGGCGGCACAAGGCCAATGCCTGGGCGCTTAGTCAACGAACCATCGACTCGAGCGAGGCCCTTGCATTAGGCCTGATTGATGGGATCACGCTACGCCCAGATTGGGCCACTGAGTGCGAACGCTGACCGTCTTGAGCATGCTGTTCTCACACCGGGTCCGCGAGCCCTGCCTCCTCTATCTAGGACGAAGGTTTTGCGGTGTGTCTCAATGTAGTCCACTTTGACAACTAGCCATTTACGCGTAACTTCAATCTCATGAAACGATCGGCAATCAATCGACGAACCCCGTTTCTTAAGATGCACGCACTCGGTAATCACTTCATCTTAGTGGATGCCCGCGAGCGCCAGTTTTCTCCAGACCTCGCAACCATTACTGATATGTGTCGACACCATTCAGGGATTGGCGCCGAACAGCTCCTCGTGTTGACGCGCTCGCCCACCGCAGATGCCGCCCTTGATATTTATAACGTGGACGGATTTAAAGCGGAGGCCTGTGGCAATGCGACACGATGTGTTGCTTGGTACCTCATGGATCAGACCAACCAAAAGACCACCAGCATCAGTTGTAACGGCCGAGCGATCACTGGAAAAATGATCGATGACTTAACCGTTCAAGTCGATCTAGGTGAAGTGTTGTATCTACCACAGCATGAGGAGGTTAGTGCTAAACG
>Ga0255770_10000709_pt1 | contig 31227 bp, 20 predicted proteins | sample 071ome_22_FD_179968 | JGI IMG/M metagenome (GOLD analysis project Ga0255770, IMG submission 179968) | Coastal salt marsh microbial communities from the Groves Creek Marsh, Skidaway Island, Georgia - 071404AT metaG (version 2) | ecosystem: Environmental > Aquatic > Marine > Intertidal zone >...
TGATTCGGATGATTCGGAAGAGGAATTTGATTGGGATGATTTAGATGACCTCATGGGCGATGACGAGGATGAAGAGGGCGAAGAGGAATTTACGCAATGGCGCGGAGGGAATACCGAATTCACAGGTTGGTTGAACCTCTCCGTGGGTGGGGCCGATGTGCAAGGCAATCGGGCCGAGTTTCAAAGACGCTTCGGCACGCCTGCAGGGGCATTCGGGGGTGTTCAGGGTTTTCATTTTGAAAAATTTGTCTGCGAAAATGGCATGTTCATGATCGACGGCAAAAGCATGTTTGGTAATCAGGACTTCGATTTTTCCATGAAGTATGACGATTCGGAAGTGGGGCAAATTGCCGTGGGGTATCAGGAAAATCGCTCGTTCTATAATGGCGCCGGAGGTTACGATCCCGTGACCGATTCATGGTTTGCTTTGAGCCAGGATGAACTTTTCGTCGATCGTGGCATGGCCTGGGCTCGCGGTCGTTTGGCCAAGGAAGATTGGCCGGTCTTTACGTTTGATTATGCGCATGTGTTTGCCAAGGGAAACAAAGATTCATTGATCTGGGCTCCGGCCAGATCCGCGCAGGGAAGAGGCATCAGCAGCGCCTTTCGCAGCATTGATGAATCGCTTGACCGCGTCAGTCTGGGTGTCCGGCATACTCTCGGTAATACAGAAGTCGGAGCTGGCGTGCGGATCGAAACCGGCTCAAGATCGAATTCGCTGAACGAGCGATACGATCCCGATTCTTCCTCCGAGTCACGCATGACTCATCAACAGATCACCGATACCGATTTGTTCGGGGCTCATACATTTACCCAAACCCGATTCAATGATCGCTGGTTTCTGTCATCCGGTTATGCCATTACCAGTTTGGACACTGACTTCCGCGGAGACCGCATATTTGCGCTCGAGTACGATGCTGTTTACGACCCCTCATTGGCGCGCGGACCTGGTTTTCTTGGTTTGACCGGGGGATCGAGGGTCAATCAGCATGTGGCTACCCTCAATCTGATGTACCAACCTTGGAAAGGCCTCACGATCACACCCTCTGTTCGCATCGAACATCAGGACATGGATGGTCGCTCGACCTGGCTCGACACGCCGGGTTCGGGTGTTTCCCGGCAGGGCCTGTCCGAGCAGGGATTCATAGACCTTTCCGAAAGGCTGGAAGCTCGCTATACGAAATTGAAGCATTGGGTCTTCTATCTCAGAGGGGATTGGCTACAGGGCGATGGTGACCTGGAAGAACGTCAACTGGCCTTGACCACTGGATTGGTGGATTTCGAACGCGATACCGATTTTTCCCGCTTTCAACAGAAATACACCGTGGGGGCCAACTGGTATCCCTTGCAGCGTTTGAGTATGGGGGCCCAGTATTATCGCAAGATCAGATCCAATGATTTCGATCACGAGACAGATTCGGTTGCGAACACCGGTTTGAACCGTTATCCAGCATACCTCAATCGTTACAATTTTGACGTGGACGATGTCAATTTCCGGGTGACCGTTCGTCCTCATTCCACGTTGACACTCGTTTCACGATTCGATTATCAGCAATCCAACATCAATGTTCAAAAGGATGGATTGGCCTCATTGGATGCAGCTGAGCAACAGGCTTACATCTTCAGCGAGAGCGTCACTTGGTCGCCGTGGAGCAGGGTGTATCTTCAAGGCAACTTCAATTACGTGCTCGATGACACCACGACGCCTGTCAGTCAAGACCCGGCTCTGACGATCTTGGTTCAAGACGCTCGTAACGACTACTGGACTGCCTCGACCATCGTCGGTTACCTCATCGACGCCCGTACGGAAATCGAGGCGCAATACCAGTATTACCGGTCGGATAACTACATCGACAACTCCGCGTTCACCCAACCCTATGGTGCGGATGACACAGATCATGGTGTCACGGTCACCTTGACGCGTCGTATACGTGAGAACCTTCGCTGGAATCTTAGTTACGGATATTTCCGGCATACCAGCGACACTTACGGCGGCCGGAACGATTACAAGGCTCACCTAGTCTCCTCAGGTATTCAATACCGATTTTAAGCGCTTGCTTAAGCGTTTTAAGGTTGTTTGGTATTCATAAGCTATTATCGGTGGTTTGTTTGTGAAAGTTTTTCTCTTAAACAAATAATGCGCAGCGTTGAGCAAATTATGTGGAGTCTAAGGGGTCTTTATCCGTCAAATTAGTAACGTCGAAGCTCGACATAGATTAGAAACTCTTACTTTAACATTGCTATGAAAAATACTCGATACATTGCTACTCTCTTCGCTCTGGCTCTTTTAGTTTCCTGGAATGCTTCCGTGCTGAATATGAATGCAGCCGAAACCAAGATCGACCTTTCTGATGTCAAAATTACCAAAGACACGGTCGCTTTGTGGAAAGAGCATTGTTCTTCCTGCCACGGTAAGGACGGTAAAGGCAAAACCAAGGCCGGTCGTAAAGCCAAGGTGAAGGACCTGACCGATAAGAAGTATCAGGCCAGCTTTACGGATACCGAAGGATTCCTGCACACTAAAAACGGCATGAAAAATGACAAGGGCAAGGAGCAGATGAAACCCTTCGGTGAGGAACTTAAGGATGATCAAATAAAGCAGTTGGTTAAGTTTGCCCGAGTGCTTGCTCAAAAGAAGAAATAATCAAGAAACCGCAACCATTCTTACAAAAGGGTAAATTATGGCGACCTCTCAATCCAAAATGGCACCTGCGGTCATCTGGTCAGGCGCCTTTCTAGCCCTTGCGGTCTGCTTTCTACTTGATTTATGGGGAGCGCCTCGGATCCCGACACAGGTCGAGGTTGAGGAGGCGCTCTCCGCAGACTCTGCACTGCCCCGCTATTCCGTGGCGGAGTTGATCGAACTGGACGAAGACACCTCGGGACTGGATTGCTATGCCTGCCACGAGAAGGACGATCCTGTTGCAACGCTCAGAAATGATGCCGGCGAAGTCATCGTTGGCCCCGATCACCGCGATTTGGTTTTTTCAAGACTGAATTGTAAAGCCTGCCATCCCGAGGAGACTCCGTATGAACTGGATTGGGATGATGACGGTAACACGATCATTCCCGAGGAGCATGCCCACCTTACCATTCGTCATGGATCAGGGGGCACCAACAACGACTGCATGATTTGTCATGACAGTGAGGATCTCACTGTTTTGAAAACCAAGACAGGTGAACGGTTGAATCCGGAGCAAAGCAACGAATTGTGCAGGGATTGTCATGGTCCAAAATATCGTGATTGGGAGATTGGGATTCATGGCCGCTTGAACGGATTCTGGGATCAATCAGCCGGTGATCGTTTGAAACGAGATTGCACGTCCTGTCATGACCCGCATTATCCGGCATTTCTCACCTACGAGCCGGCGAGGGGGCCGGTCCCCATGCATGGTTCAAGTCATCACGTATCGACGGAAACCGACAACCCATAACCAAACCAGATGAATCCGACCAACAACAATTCAGGGAACGCTCCGAAATGCTCGTCCGATACGAGGGATCTCAATCGTCGGGGATTTCTGCGAAAATCTCTGACAGGGGCAACCGGTTTGGCTGCCCTGGCTGCGAGCCTTTCACCTCTGAAAGACTTCGACTCCTTCTCTTCGGTAGAGGCTTTTCTCCAGAAACATTATCGGGAATTGTCGCCGGAAGAGTTGAAAGATGTCCTGACCCGAATCGAATCGGAAGTGGAGCGCGAGTACGGAATCCGCCCTCATGTCAAAGATTTGAAGCCCATGGACGGCGTGGAATTCGCTTATGCGTTGAACCTCACTCGTTGCATTGGTTGTCGCAAGTGCGTGCATGCCTGCGTGGAAGAAAACAATCAGTCCCGCAGTCCCGAACTTCAATACATTCGCGTCCTGAAGATGCCCAATGGCACCTTTGATCTCGAAAAAGGCGATCACCACTACGAAACGCCAACCGTGCCTGAAGAAGGATCTTATTACATGCCGGTTCAATGCCATCAGTGCAAAAAACCTCCTTGCGTCAAAGTATGTCCCGTGGAGGCAACGTGGCAGGAATCGGACGGGATCACGGTTGTTGATTACGACTGGTGTATTGGTTGCCGGTATTGTCAGGCGGCGTGTCCTTACGGCGCTCGCCAGTTCAACTTTGCCAAACCCTCCATTCCTAAGGAAAAGATCAATCAAGAAATGTCCTACTTGGGAAACCGCCCTCGTTCAGTAGGTGTGGTGGAAAAATGTCATTTCTGTATTCAACGAACGCGAGCCGGTCGTTACCCTGCCTGTCTGGAGGCTTGTCCGACCGGAGCCCGAAAGTTCGGTAACGTTTTGGATCCGGCGAGTGAGATTTCTCACATCCTCAAGAACAAGCGAGTCTTCGTTCTTAAAGAGGAAGTCGGAACTTTACCCAGGTTTTTTTATTACTTCGACGTCTGATTCTCATGATACGTTCCTATCTCCTTTTTCTGCTCCGATGCGGCCGAGTCGCTCTCAAAGGTGACTGGCGCTACCATGGATGGCTGGCTTTTCTGTTTATCGTCAGCCTGGTCGGTTTGAATGCCTACATGAAACAACTGGTGCATGGTCTGGCCATTACCGACTTAAGTAACGATGTTTCCTGGGGTGTTTACATTGCCAATTTTACTTTCATGGTTGGCATCGCCGATGCGGCTGTGATGCTGGCAATTCCCGTGTATATCTATCGAAACAAATCACTGAGTGACCTGGTGATTTTCGGTCAGCTTCTCGCGGTGGCTGCCATCATCATGAGTCTGGCGTTTGTTGTTGTGGATCTGGGGCGTCCGGACCGCTTCCTTCATTTGATACCCGGTATAGGAAAAATGAACTTTCCCGAATCCATGTTGAGTTGGGATGTGATTGTTCTAAACGGTTATCTGCTGCTCAGCGTTTACATCTGTGGTCATCTGCTATACAGCCGCTACAGAGGACATGAACCTCGTGCGTGGTTCTATGTCCCGTTCGTTCTCTTTTCAGTCTTCTGGGCCGTCTCACTGCATGCCGTCACCGCATTTTTATATGTCGGTTTGGGTGGTAAACCCTTTTGGAACACGGCGATTGTCGGTCCAAGGTTTATTGCTTCGGCATTCGTTTCGGGCCCTGCACTGGTCATCCTGGCTTTCCAATGCATCCGCCGTGTGACAGCATACAAAATTCCGGATCAAGCCATCCTGACCCTGCGCAGCATCGTTCAGGTTGCCATGTTCGTGAATATCTTTCTGTTGCTCAATGAGCTCTTCAAGGAATTCTATACCGATAACCTGCACGTTTCCGCCGCGAAATTTCTGTACTTTGGATTGCATGGCCATTATTCATTGGTGCCATGGATCTGGACGGCAGTTGTCTTTAATTTTACGGCCATGATCCTTCTTGCCCTGCCACAATCCCGTAGCTTGAAGTACCTCAACGTTGCCTGCTGCCTGGCCATTGTAGGGATATGGATCGAAAAAGGCATGGGCATGGTGGTTCCCGGATTCATTCCTACCTCCCTGGGGGATATCACCGATTACACTCCGACCTTCAATGAAACCCTGATTTGTTTTGGAATATGGGCCTTTGGGTTGCTTTGCTACTCTCTGTTCATCCGAATGTCTCTGCCGGTGCTGGAAGGCAAATTCACCTTCTCAAATGCTGGTGACTGGAAAAAACGCGACGATGTCCGTTTGGAAGAAGCAGTTTCACGGACTTCCAATCCTTCTTCATGAACGAACGTTTGAATGCACAGGATGCCGAGCGTGCGCTGGGTGATCACGCTCACGATAAGGGGTTGGCCATCCAGGCTGCTTACGGACCCCGGCTCAGTTGGGAATCCCTGCTTAGCTTGTTGGATGACCGGGAATGTGTCCGATATCCCTGCAAGATTCAATTTGATTCCACACAGCTCCAAGCCGGAGAATTCGCCTATCCACAACCACTAGGCGATCGACCTGAAGATGGTTTCGTCATTCAGGTTCACGAACACTTCGAAAACCGTAAAGATGACGTGCCGGCATTGGTCCTTTACCAGTTGGTCGCTGTCAACTACGGCAAATTCGCCTCCGACTCAGATGCCGAACGCTTCGGCGCCGCAGCCTTGGGTATGGAAGTAGATGCATATTACGACTATATCTGCCGACTCGCAGACGAAATCCAATAAGCATTCTCTGGGAGGATAACATCCCTATCTTCCCAACGGTCCCTCCAGGTAGAACGTGGCGTCCTGCCGCGTACCCTTGTGGTGTCCTCATTCACAATCGGCCTTCAAGGGAAAACGCGTAAGCATGCGGCACCTCGAACTAAGCTCTCCAAGCTCATAGGATACTGATCCAAATCCTGAACAGGTCAAAACCTGCGGCAGTCAGGATTAAACAACGCCATAAGCCAGCATGGCTTCGGCTACTTTGATGAAGCCGGAGAGGTTGGCTCCCTGGACGTAGTCGACGGTGCCGTCTTCTTGTTTGCCGTGGAGGACGCATTTTTCGTGGATGTCCTGCATGATGTGTTTGAGTTTGGCATCGACTTCGTCGCGACTCCAGGAGAGGCGGAGGGCATTTTGGCTTTGTTCCAGTCCGGATACGGCCACGCCGCCTGCGTTGGCGGCTTTGCCGGGGGCGTAGAGGACGCCCGCGTCCCGGAAGGCGCGTATGCCTCCGGGTTCGGTAGGCATGTTGGCTCCTTCGGCGATGGCCATGACTCCGTTGCTCAGGAGCGCTTTGGCTTCTTCTTCATTGAGTTCGTTTTGTGTGGCGCAGGGGAAGGCGATCTGGCAGGGGACATGCCAGGGGCGTTTGCCTTCGTGAAATTCGGCTTTGGGAAAGAGTTTGGCGTATTCGTTGATGCGTTTTCGCCGGACTTCTTTGAGGTCCTTGATGACTTTGAGTTTTTCGGAATCGATGCCGTCCGGATCATAGATAAATCCACTGGAATCGGAAAGGGTCAGGATCTTGGCTCCGAGTTCGAGCGCTTTTTCAACGGTGTAAATGGCAACGTTGCCGGAACCGCTGACGGCGGCGGTTTTTCCTTCCAGGGAGTCGCCATTGCGTTCGAGCATGTTTTGGCAGAAATAGACAGCGCCATACCCGGTGGCTTCCTTGCGGACCAGGCTACCGCCGAAGGACAGTCCTTTTCCGGTCAGGATGCCAGTGAAGCGGTTTTCCAGTCTTTTGTATTGTCCGAATAAAAATGAAATTTCCCTGGCTCCTACCCCGATATCGCCAGCCGGAACATCGGTGTCTTCTCCGATATGGCGATGTAATTCAATCATCAATGATTGGCAATATCGCATGACTTCGCGCTCGCTTTTTCCTTTTGGATTGAAATTTGATCCGCCTTTTGCTCCACCCATGGGAAGTCCGGTGAGACTGTTCTTGAAGACTTGTTCAAATCCAAGAAATTTAAGAACACTCAGCGTTACCGAGGGGTGGAATCGGAAACCTCCCTTGTAAGGTCCGATGGAGTTGTTGAATTGAACCCGCCATGCTCGATTTGCCCTGACTCGGCCTTTGTCGTCTTCCCAGGTGACGCGGAAGATGACGATCCGGTCGGGTTCTGTCATACGTTCCAGGATTTGTGCGTCCCGGTATTTCCTGTTTTCCAGGATGTAGGGAAGGACAGAGGCAGCTACTTCTTCAACGGCCTGGTGAAACTCCAGTTCACCCGGGTTGCGGCGAACCAATCCCTTCATGAACTTGTCCAGTTCCGATTTTATGGCGGTAGGCATAATCAGCTTTCAAGGTTAACGCTACAGTTCCGGACTATTCATCGGATGATGGGCGTTGCATCTTGAATACACCTTTGTCGTATTTGGAATCATAGGTGGCGTTGTAAACTCCATTTGAAGCAAACCCTTCATAGGTGTAGACGCCCCCGGCGAGTCTCCCCAAATCGGCTTCTCCATTGAAGGCATGTCCGTTGGGGATTTCCTTGGCCTCCACGTCGACCGAGTAGGCGAAGCTGAGGATGCGCTTATATTTGGCGTGGTACCAGGCGTGGTAGGTGCCATCGGGGTTTTCGGTGATCAACGCTCGTAAACGTCCGTTGTGACCGTTGACGTCGCTGAGCCAGGTTCCTTCCCATGCACCTGTCAATGCGTTCGGGGCATAGTTAGGTGTTTTGGATTGCTCTGCTTTCCAGGCGCGATGAAATCCTGAACAGCCACTTGTCATCCATAGTAATGATGCAAGGCACAGTAGCTTGATGTAAGGATAGATGTTATTGCTTCTCATGGTTCAATGCTTGAGGGGGTTTTCATACCAGATCACTCCCAGATTGTCCCGCTCCTCGCAGGTCATGACGTCCAGGTCGCCATCCCCATCGAGATCGAGTATTTCGATTCGATCGAATTTGATGCCCTTCGGACCGGCGATATCGTGATAAACCGGAGTGTTGTTGTCGGTCGATGCCACGGGCGTAAACCAGGCCATGCCGGATTTGCCGTCTGAAGCGCTTTCGCATGTTAACACGATATCCGGTTGCCCATCCTGATTGATGTCTCCCTGTCTGACGGCTTTGGCGCGGCTCATCCATGTGGGCATTTCGAATGCGTCCAGTTTCCATTTGGTCGAGAAGGGCGAGTCCGCTTTGAGTTGCCAGGTGATATTGGGTTTGACCGACATCCAGATGGTCATGCCCGGACCTTTCTTTTCGGCCTTCCAATCCAGAAAGAGCACTTCGTTTCCGACAGGGCCGATGCGGTGTTCTTTCCATGACCGGGCGGAATCAACTCCTTCTTGCCTGATACGGTTTTCCAACCATAGCGCGCCGCTGTTGGAGCCTTTTCGATCCGATACCAGAATGTCCAGATCTCCATCCTGATCCGGATCAAAGGTCATGATGGACATGATCCATCCGGCTTCATAGATCGGGTGCCATTTCCAGGCGTTCAAATCCGTTCGATCCTCTGGAGCCTCGAGCCATCCGACTTGAGCACCTGATCCTTTTGCTCCGAGGATCAAGTCGGTTGAGCCGTTGCCATTGAGATCCGCTGGTGTGGCGAACATCCACATGGCTTGTTTTTCCAGGCAGGGTATGGGGGTGGTTTTCCATCGCTGAGCATCGAGGTAATCTTCCTGCTTTTTGGGCGCCCAGTGGACAAACACCGACCGGGTTTTGCCTTCGCAGCAGCTGATCACGTCAACGATACCGTTTCCGTCCACATCCATGAAGACGGCATCTTCGGGTGAAGGAACTTCTCCAACGATGACCGATTGCCAGGGGTGTTTGACCTGATCATGTCCCGGGTGCAGATAAGCTTTCACCAAGCCTCCTTCTTCCCACCCGGTGGCGACATCCGGCAGGCCATCGTGATTGACATCGAGGAGTCGCACGCCGTCGGCTCCCTGGGAACTTTGGTCGATGGTGTGACGTTTCCATTCGGCTTGCGCAGTGCTGGCTCCTATTGCCAGCGACAGGGCTATGTAGATGCCTTTGCTTTGATGTCTTTTAAAACTTTGGAAAAGAGAGTTCATTGGGCAGCACATCATGGGCGAACAGCGGTTCCGTCTCTTCGACGCAGAGGTTTCCAGTAACCGGGGTGATCGGGGAAGGGATGTTTTGCCGCGGCTTTTTCGTTGATGTCGATGCCAAGTCCCGGGGCTTCGTGAACATGCATGTAACCGTTCTTCATGGTGGGCGCTCCGGGGAAGACTTCACGCATGTCGTCGTTGAAATAGACACTTTCCTGGATGCCGAAATTGTGAATGTTCATGTCCAGATGCGCGTTGGCGGCATGTCCGACCGGGGAAAGGTCGCCGGGACCGTGCCAGGCGCTGCGCACGTCGAAGTGTTCGGCCAGAGCCGCGAGTTTGCGGGCGGGGGTGAATCCTCCGATCTGGGTGATGTGCACGCGTATGAAATCGATCAGGCGTTCCGTGATCAAGGGCACCCATTCATGCGGGTTGTTGAACAATTCGCCCATGGCGATCGGGACGCTGGTTTGGGAGCGCAGGTATTTGAAATAACCGTTTTGTTCGGGGGATAAGGGATCTTCGATGAAGAACGGGCGGTATTGTTCGAGTTCTTTCAGAAGGTTGATCGCTTCGATGGGGCGAATGCGTTCGTGGACATCGTGCAGGAGTTCGATGTCCTCCCCGCAGGTGGACCGGATGTGTTCGAACATCTTCGGTGTGGCCTTCAAGTAGGGGAGTGAATCCATGTGACCGTCGGAATCCAGTCCGAAGCCTGCTTCTTTAAAGTGGGGTTGAGAGGACAGATGGGAAGAGCCATAACCTCCCAATTGAATGCGGATGTGGCGGAAGCCCTGTTCCATTTTGGATCGGACACTGTCTTCGAGTTCCTTGAAGTCACGTCCGCTGGCGTGGGAATAACAATCCACGGCAAATCGTGAGCGTCCTCCCAGCAATTGGTATAGGGGCATGTTGGCGCGTTTGCCCTTGATGTCCCAGAGCGCCATGTCCAGTCCGCTCAGGGCGTTGTTCAGCACAGGACCGTTTCGCCAGTAGGAACTGGTGTAGGCGTTTTGCCACATGTCTTCGATGTCATCGACATCTCTGCCGCGGGCGAATGCGTCGAGGTATTCGTTCACGGCGGTGACGACGGTCAGTGGTCGTTGGTTGTAGGTGCCGCATCCCAGGCCGTAGAGACCCGGTTCGCTTGTTTCCACCTTGATGATCACCAAACGGGCGCTCATCGGGCTGGTGGTGATGGCTCGGACCTTGGTGATCTTAAGTGGTTTCAGGCCGCGGGTGGCCTTTTCGTATTTCTGAGCGGTGGCGTCAGGAGTGGTTTTTCCGAGGCCAAGAGCTCCGATGGCGCCCAGGCCGATTCCCTTCAGTGCATGTCTTCTGTCCATGAGAATTTCAGCTATGTTATCAGGTGGATGAGGTGATTCTACGCCATGCCGGGGCGAAATTGAATAGAAAATGAATGACAAAGTATTCTTTCTGCTTTTAATTGGATATCCGTATGCCGAAGCGAACGGATATTCATTCAGTCTTAATCATTGGTGCGGGCCCCATCATCATCGGGCAGGCCTGCGAATTCGACTATTCTGGAACCCAGGCCTGTAAGGCGCTCAAAGAGGAGGGATTCCGTGTTGTGTTGGTCAATTCCAATCCCGCCACGATCATGACCGATCCGGAATTTGCGGACCGCACTTATATTGAACCTATTACGCCCGAGGCAGTCGCCAAGGTGATTCGGCTGGAGCAGGAAGTCATGAAAGCTTCCGGCGCCGAGGGCAAGCTGGTGTTGCTGCCGACATTGGGTGGGCAGACGGCTTTGAACGTGGCGATGGACATGCATCGCAGTGGCATGCTGAAGGAACTGGGCATTGAACTGATTGGCGCCCAGCCCGAAGCCATCGAAAAAGGAGAGGATCGCCTGGTTTTCAAGGAAGCCATGGTCAAGATCGGACTGGATGTGCCGATCAGCGGTATTGCGCACAATTGGGAAGAATCCAAACAGATTGCCAAGGATATTGGCCGTTTTCCTTTGATCATACGTCCTGCTTATACCCTGGGAGGAACCGGCGGTGGAGTGGCTTACAACTGGGAAGAATACGAAACCATTGCCAAACGAGGCTGTGAACTTTCTCCCGTTTCGGAAATTCTCGTCGAGGAATCGCTGTTGGGTTGGAAGGAATACGAGATGGAGGTCATGCGGGATCGCGCCGATAATTGCGTGATTGTCTGTAGCATCGAGAACTTCGATCCGATGGGCGTTCATACGGGGGATTCCATCACAGTGGCGCCCACACAGACTTTGACGGATAAGGAATACCAGATCATGCGTGATGCATCCCTGGCGGTGATCCGGGAGGTTGGGGTTGAAACAGGTGGCTCCAATATCCAGTTTGGAATGTGTCCCGAGACCGGGCGTATGGTGGTGATCGAAATGAATCCACGTGTTTCACGATCCTCGGCCCTGGCGTCCAAAGCGACCGGATTCCCGATTGCCAAAATCGCTGCCAAACTGGCCGTGGGATATACTTTGGATGAGATTCCCAACGACATTACCCGTGAAACACCCGCCAGTTTCGAGCCCACTATTGATTATGTGGTCACCAAGATACCGCGTTTTGCCTTCGAAAAATTCCCCCAAGCCGATCCGACTTTGACCACTCAGATGAAAGCGGTGGGCGAAGCCATGGCCATTGGTCGTAACTTCAAGGAATCGCTTCAGAAATGTTTACGTTCCATGGAAATCGGGCGTGCAGGATTGGGTGGTGACGGAAAACCATGGCGAATTGGTGAAGATTCATACGGAGATCGAGACATCCTTCCCCGGGATGTTATTACGCGCAAATTGAGTATCCCGAATGCAGAAAGGATTTTCTTCATTCGTCACGCATTCAGGGCCGGATTTACCATGGAGGAAATTCACAAGCTCACCATGATCGATCCTTGGTTCCTCACTCAAATGGAACAGATCGTCGAGACCGAGGAAGAGTTGGCCCAAATGGCGTAGTGCCACCCCAGGTAGAATCCCGACGAGTCGGGATCCCGATCCGTTCCTTGTGGCATCCCTACTCAATTTTGCCGCCCAAAGGAAAGCCAATCGTGTAGGAACCCTACAGTGCTTTCATACGCGCTCGCATTGGCGGTAGGGTATCGGGAACCGTAGGCTTTCCGAAACGGAAGGTGATTGTGATTTGGACACCCCAAGGGACGCGCCAGGGATCCACGCAGTCGCGGGACAGGCAGGCACGATCTACCTTTGTCGTGCCAATTCACCATTCACTATTTCCAATTTCTCAAGTCGCCCTCGCGGATGGTTTGTCCTTCTTTGTCCAGTTTCTCCAGCAGGGGAATTGCGATGCGACGGGAAACCCCCAGTTCCTGACGGAGTGCGCTGACGGTTGAAGGTCCCTGTTGCCGGATGGTGGATTGGATGGTCTGAACCATGTTGTCGTATGCCTCGCTGAGAACGATGAGGTCGGGGCCGATCTCTGTCACTTTCTTCATGCGGATCAGGCAACGGATGGTATCCCCGGTGTCCTGGGATGTGTCGAAATGTTTGCGCGCTGGTGGTTCCTTGGGGGATTCGGACAACGTTTTCAGTATGTTTTTTGCCAAGGGTTGGAGACGGTCCGGGAGCGTCACGCTGTGGCTTTGGTGGCACAGGTGTTCTCCTGCCTGCTCAATGCCGAAGGATTTGCCCAGTTCAGTCAAGGCCGCGGACCAAAGATCGAGACTCGGAAGTTCTTTGCTGAGGATTTTCCGTGCTGTTTCGATCGAGAAACCGGGCATGTCCGGATGTTGTTGGTGGTATTCCTCGACTTGCCGGGCGAAGTGGCTGAGTGTGTCGGTCCAGCCATTGGAGTCCAGTAACCATTCGGCTCGTTTGAGTCCCTTTTTCTCTTTAACGAGTTTTGCTGCTTCTCGCGCCAGTTGTTTGGCGGTCCATTGACCTTTTTGATGCAGCGCGTCCAACTGGACGCCCCCGTCGCGTTCCAGTCGGGATGCCAGATACTCGCCGGCATCGGCTTGTGGGGAACAAAGATTGTTCAGGTAATCCTGTTGTGGTTTGGATTTAAACGTCGTTTGACCGCTGTCGGCATCCCAGATGCGGCCGCCGCCGATGGTGCCTTGTTGGGACCAGTCGCGTAAGACAAACCGGTCCCCCCCCAGCGCGAACACGGGTCGCTCCAGTTTGATCCGGGCCGGGGAACTGTTTCCGGGGAGCAGGGGGGCGTGGTTCGAAAATTCGATGCGCCCCGGAACGTTGTTGGAACCCAGATGGACGCGTATGCGTGTGCCGCTTTTCAAGGGACCGGACGGATGTTTGCCCGGTTTGAGAAGACGCGCGCTGCGGGTAACGACTGCATCAAAACAGTGGGTTTCGGTTCCAAGTTGAGAGATCGTAACGACCTGTCCACGTCCAATGGAGTTGTTCCCGGTTTCATGACCCTGCCGGACACTCAGTCCGCTTAAGTTGAGCGCGATGCGCATGCCGGGTTCGGCGGAATCCTGTTGGGCGTGGTGATGCTGAATGGATCTGATTTTTGTCTGGATGTTTCCGGGCTGAACGCAAACCGCTTGATCTGCATGGAAGGAGGATCCAGTCAATGCTCCGGTGACAATGGTCCCCATGCCTTTGACGGTGAAAGCGCGGTCGACAGGGAGGCGAGGCTTTCCGAGATCCGTGCGTGAGCCGTGAGATCGCAGCCGTTCTGCAACGATCGCTCCCAATGGATCAAAGCCTTCACCGGTTTTGGTGGAGGTGGCTACGATGGGGGCTGATTCGAATCGAGTTTCCTGGATTTCTTCCCGGATCATTTCAATAACAAAATCGGCTTCGGCCTCGGCTAGGTCCGCTTTGGTCAGGACAATGATCAGGTCCGGGACGTCGAGGTATTCCAGGATTTGAAAATGTTCTTCGGTCTGAGGCATCCAACCGTCATCTGCGGCGACCACCAGCAATCCTAGATCAATCGCTCCGACTCCCGTCACCATGTTCTTGACGAAGTCCTCATGTCCGGGGACATCAACCATGCCCAGGTCGTATTCCACCGAAGGGTTTTCGGGATCCTGCAGGATCCATTGAGCGAATCCCAGGTCGATGGTGATGCCTCGTTTCTTTTCCTCGGGGAGGCGGTCCGGGTCGGTTTGGGTCAAGGCCTTGACCAGCGCGCTCTTGCCGTGGTCTACGTGGCCTGCCGTTGCGATGATGAAGGGGAGTGATCGTTTGGCCGTGCTCATGACTTGTTTTGTTCCGACACTGCGAAGTGATCCCAGGCTTTTTTCAGGCACTCGATCACGATGGACTCCTGATCAGGAAAGATGGTTCGCAGGTTCAACTGAAACGCGTTGTTTCGCAAGTAGCCCACGATGGGTGGATCGTTTTCACGAAAGTATTGAGCGATGCGCTCCGGTTTTATTCCTGGTGGACAAAAGGTCAGAGCCATGGACGGCATGCGTGTTTTGGGCATGGTTCCACCGCCCACTTCTGCTTCGGTTTCCTCTATTCTCAACACTTCTTTGGGCAAGGCTGTGAGGCCAAGTATGGCTTCCGCTCTGGTTCGAAGCTCTTCGATGGTCTGGGACAGCAAATGATAGGAGGGCAGTTCAGGCGTTTTGGGAGACTCGGGATTGTCTTTTGCCTGCAGGTGTTGGGTGACGGTGTGTTCCAGTGCGGCCAGGACCAGTTTGTCGGCTCGCAGTGCCCGGAAAAAGGGGTTGGATTTCAGTTTTCCAATCCATTGTGTCGAACCCGCAATGACGCCTGCCTGGGGCCCTCCCATGAGTTTGTCCCCGCTGAAGCAAACCATGTGTGCTCCATGTGCGATGATGGAAGCCGGTGTGGGTTCGGGTTCGATCCCAAAGCTGGACTGAGTGTCGATGAGCGCGCCGCTGCCCAGGTCAAAGCCAAAGGGAATTTCGTTTTTCACTGCCAGTTGCACCAATGCGTCAACCGATGGCGTTTCCACGAAGCCATCCATGTAGAAATTGCTTTGGTGGACCTTCAGGATCAGGGCGGTGCGGTTGCTGATGGCTTTTGCGTAGTCTTCCAGGGTGGTTCGATTGGTGGTTCCAACTTCCTTGAGCGTAACCCCGGTGGTTTCGAGGATTTCCGGAACCCGGAATCCACCGCCGATTTGAACCAATTCGCTTCGGGAAACGATGACTTCGTTGCGGGAATCACTCCGGCAGGTGTTCAGCATTAACACCAGGGCCGCCGCGCAGTTGTTGACCACGGTGGCGGATTCGGCGTCCGCGAGCACCGCCAGTGACTTTTCAACGTTCAACCCACGTTTGCCTCGCTTGCCGGTTACCAGGTCAAATTCCAGATTGCTGTAAGCCAGCGCCGTTTTGGAAAGATGATCCGTCAAGTCCCGATGGAGTGGGGCTCTTCCCAGGTTGGTGTGGAGAACGATGCCGGTTCCGTTGATGACCGTTTGGAGTCGGTTTTGTTGAAAGCGGTTCAGGTCGGCCTCGATGATGGTATCCAGGTTCTGTGGAATTTCTCCTGAGGTGCGCCATTGATGGATGCGGTCCTGAATGAGTCGCTTCCTGATCAAACGCGGTATCGAAATGGATTCCGTTTGTCGCATCAAGGCATCGATGGACGGAATACGTCTCCTGTTTGAATCTGGCGGTGTCATGTGTGGGGATTCTCGACAATGGCGCGGGGGAGGCCAAGAATCTTTTTACGTGGAAAATTCGATGCCATCCGTTTTATGGTCCGGATATGAACCTCTGGACACGAAAGATCCGTTTGATCCTGTGCTTGTTTCTGGTGTTGCCAGGACGGAATGTCGTCGGCGAGGAGCGTCCGAACGTATTGTTTATCGCTGTTGACGATCTTACTGACACGCTTGGTTGCTATGGGGATGTGATTGCCAAAACGCCGCACATCGATCGGTTGGCGGCATCGGGCGTGATGTTCCGGCGTGCTTACAATCAATTGCCGCTCTGTAATCCAACACGCGCTTCCGTCATGACCGGAAAACGTCCTGATGAAATCAAGGTTTATGACTTGGACCGGCATTTCAGGGACACGTTTCCCAATATCATCACCTTGTCTCAGGCTTTCATGAATAAAGGCTGGCAAACGGCGCGTGTCGGGAAGATTTACCATTACAACGTGCCGGCAAGCATCGGGACCAACGGGCATGATGATCCCCATAGTTGGCAGCAGGTGTTCAATCCCAAAGGCAGGGACAAAGCCGAGGAGCACTTGATTTTTAATGCTGAACCTCATCGTAAGATCAGCGCGGCATTGAGTTGGCTTGCGGCGGATGGCGCTGATGAAGAGCAGACGGATGGAATGATTGCTTCGGAGGCGATTCGATACATGGAATCTCATCAAGACAAACCATTCTTCCTTGGAGTGGGCTTCTTTCGTCCTCACACGCCTTATGTGGCGCCGAAGAAGTATTTTGATCTTTATCCGCTGGAAGACATCCGATTGCCGTATGCACCGGCAGGAGATCGGGAGGACATTCCAGTGGCGGCTTTTGCGCATAATTGTCCGGTTCCGAATTACGGGTTGGACGATTTGACCCTACGCAAAGCGGTCCAGGCTTATTACGCGTGTGTATCTTTCGTGGATGCGCAGGTGGGACGTATGCTGCAAGCGGTTGAGCGGTTGGGATTATCGAAGAAAACCATTGTCGTGTTTTGGAGTGATCATGGCTACCACCTGGGGGAGCATGATGGGATCTGGCAGAAGCGGACATTGTTCGAGAAATCAGCCAAATCACCTTTGATCATCCACGCTCCCGGGATTCAAGGGAATGGAATTGATTGTCAACGGGTGGTGGAGTTTGTGGATATTTACCCGACCCTGGTGGACCTTGCCAAGTTACCTGCTCCCGATGGATTATCAGGAAAGAGTCTGGTTCCGCTCTTGGAGAATCCGCTGCTTGATTGGGATGGAGATGCGGTGACTCAGGTGTTGAGACCAGCGGATAACCGATTGAGTGAGGCGGTCATGGGGGTGAGTATTCGCACGGAAAGGTGGCGTTATTCCGAATGGGGTGAAAATGGGGAGTTTGGCGTTGAATTGTATGATTATCATACGGATCCCGGGGAATTTGATAATCTGGCTGCGGATCCTTCGCCCAAGCTGCAAGGGTTGATTCGTGAGTTGCGTCAAAGGATGCAGCGCAAGGCAAGCAATATAACTCCTTCGACTCCCTTCAATCCCGCCCGTTTATGATCCGGTAAAAAACTCATGACAAGTTCGCGATCCGTGATAGGCTCGCGCTCGAATCCTGTTTCAATCGTTATGTCCAAGAAAAATGTACGTCTCTTTGGTGGCATCCCTTCGTTGGTGCTTTTGTTTGCTCTTTTGCTTCATTCCGTATCGCTGCAGGCGGCGGAGACACCGCTTGTCACCGGGGTGGAGTGGCAGCCGCTCAGGGCTCAGGTCAGGCGCTTGATGGAGGCAACGGACTACCTGGGGTTTCCATTCAGCGATGCAGAAAAGGAACGCATCGAATCCGCCATGAAAGCCACAGATCCGGAAGCGGGCTCACGTCAACTGCAGGAGGTGTTGGATCAACGTTGTCTTTACGTGGTCAATATCAATCCCGAAATGCGCGTCAAAGTGGCGCGTGGCGAAGCTGCGCCCCATCTGGTGCAGAACGGTTGGTCTCAATTTCTGGTGAAGGTCAACAACATGGCAGGGGTGACTGCCGCCCTCAAGGCTTCCAGCCCCAATGCCGGCCGCTTGCACAATGCTCCGGCTGACACCATTGCCGATCGTTGGTTGGAGATTCAAACATACGATGCGCAGCCGTTGACCAAGACCTTGTCAGGATTGGAATTGGAGTATCGCATCATTCAAATGTACAGCCGTGATGCAGGAAAACGCGAAGCGCGTATGGGATTCAATGTAGGACAGGGGACGCAGGATATCGGTTTTCGTAACGAGGTGGACGTCCTGTTTCAATGCAGTCCTGCCAGGGAAATCGTTCTAAGCGTCAAAGATGAAGAAGGCAAACCCACCACTGCCATGTTTGAGGTTCGTGATCGGTTTGGGCGTGTTTATCCTTCCCAGGCCAAGCGATTGGCGCCTGACTTCGCATTTCATCCGCAGGTGTATCGCGGGGACGGTGAGACATTGAGTCTGCCCGTGGGAACTTACACGGTGAAATTTGCCCGTGGTCCCGAGTCGATTCCTTTTACCAGAGAAATCGAGGTCAACGAACAAACCCGGGATCTGCATTTTTCGGTCAAGCGCTGGATTGATCCTTCGTTGTTTGGTTATTGGAGTGGGGATCATCACATCCATGCAGCCGGTTGTGCGCATTACACCGACCCCACCCAGGGGGTACATGCTCCGGACATGTTGCGGCACATTCTGGGAGAGGATTTGAAAGTGGGGGCCAATCTGACCTGGGGTCCTTGTTTTGATTATCAAAAACAATTCTTTACCGGCAAAGACGACAAGGTTTCCACATACCCATATTTGCTGCGTTATGATGTGGAAGTATCGGGGTTTGGTTCTCATCAATCCGGGCATCTGTGCTTGTTGCGTTTGAAGGAACAGATTTATCCAGGAGGTGATTCCAAACATCACTGGCCGACTTTGTGTCTGAACACGTTGCGTTGGGCGAAGGCGCAAGGGGCTTTGGTCGGGCCTGCTCATTCGGGTTGGGGATTGGAATTGCCGACCGGTCAGTTGCCCAATTATCAGATCCCACCGTTCAATGGCATCGGGGCCAATGAATACATTGTGGATGTGACCCATGAGGTTCCCGGACCGGATGGTCGTTTGGTGCCTGCAGTCGATTTTATTTCAACAGTGGACACGCCTTATGCCTGGGAACTGAACATTTGGTATCACACTTTGAATGTCGGTTATCGAACCCGCATCAGCGGGGAAACGGACTTTCCCTGCATCTACGGGGAGCGCGTTGGTTTGGGACGCAGTTATGTCAAACTGGGGTCTCAGTTGAACTATGAAGCGTGGTGCGAAGGTATTCGCGATGGCAAAAACTATGTCAGTGATGGTCGCAGTCATCTCATGGATTTCCGTGTGGAAAACCGTAGTATGGGCGATATGGGAAGTGAGTTGGTTTTGGATGCCGGTAAGGAAGTATCGGTCAAGGTGCGCGTCGCTGCCCGGTTGGATGAAGAAGCCAATCCCGGCCTAAGAGATCGCCCTTATCAACAGAAGCCTTACTGGCACATCGAACGTGCTCGCGTCGGGGATACTCGTACGGTTCCGGTGGAATTGATTGTAAACGGATATCCCGTCGCCCGCCAGGACATCGTTGCTGATGGCAAAGTGCAGGATCTCGAGTTCAAGATTCCGGTGCAGTTCAGCAGTTGGGTGGCTGTGCGTATTCTTCCCAGCTCCCACACGAATCCCGTCTTTGTGAAAGTGGGCGATCAGCCAATTCGTGCCAGCCGCCGGAGTGCTGAATGGTGCCTGGCGAGCGTCGAGCAGTGCTGGAAGAACAAGGAACGGTTTATCGCCAAAGAGGAAATGCAGGATGCCTTGAGTGCCTACGACCATGCACGTCAGACTTATCAAAAACTGATCAAGGAATGCCGGGATGATCGCAATGAAGTGGCCGGTATGGAGTTTTGAGGCTCCGATTATTTGACATTCACATAGATTCCCTGACTGAGGTTGTTGTAGCTGCCGCTACCACTTTCCTGAAGTCGAATGGCTCTCACCATGTAGGTTGGATCCGCAAAGTCCGGATCCGTGTCGACATATGTCGTGGCGTCAGTCGGAGTTGGATTTAATAATTGCCAGCCTTCCGCCGGGTGCTTGCGGTAGACATGATACCGACACCCTGCGGCCGGGGTGGGTTCCCATTCCAGGCTGATCATATTGTTTTCCAAACGCCCTGTTACAGGTCCGGGAGGAGCCAATACGTGAAGTCGTAGTGTGGGATCTCCCATGATGCTCAACATGCGTGGGGCCACCCGATAGAGGTCGCTCAAATCCCCCATTTCCGGTAGTGCAACCGCGATAGGCGTTCCCAGTGCCATTTTCTGCAGCTTCCAGAATCTTGGGTAATAGAGGGAAACCAGCCCATAGTTTGGCGTTGCCAGTACGGCTCTCAACCAGTTTTCGTTGGTGTGATTCCAGTCGCCGAACCAGGAGCCATACATCATATAAAAGAGGACGGGGGGTTCATTTTCCTGGTGAATGAGATCCCATGTGAAATGGCTGTAGGAATTGACTGATCTGTTGACTTCCCATCCGAGTTGGATGCCGACCGGTGATCCATTCATCTCATGGTAGCCAAAAGTAACCGGCACGTTTTCGTAAAGGGGCCTGGTCGCCACCGCATGGCCTTCTTCCAAACCGTATAACGCGGCGGCGAGGTTGACGGCCTGGTGTTCTCCGTTTCTGGTTGGAATGAACCCTAGTCCGTTAAAGTAACTGATACGATTTTTGGCCGGGGTCTGTCCGTGGCGATATCTGTGGTTTTTCCGGATGTATTGTCGGGTGAGTGCGACTTCCAACGTCCAGGGGTGGCTGTCTTCCAGTTCGAGATAATCGGCAAGTCCGAAAGAATAGAGCCCTGAAAAATCCACTCGCCCGACTGGAACTTCAAGTGTTCTGGGCAAGAAATCGTTGTCCCACTTTTCATCACCCGGCAAGTTCTCAAGTTTGGGGTTCGTGAAATGATACTTGGTTTTTTGATCCTCCCATAAACTGTCGTCCAAGCTGCCGTAAAAGCTATCAGCGCTCCATGCTCCCCGATGGTCGGAAGCAGTGCCGGGGACTCCAATATGCCCGTCAAATGCGGTTTGTCCCGATCGAGGCACTGGAGCGTGGCCCAGTATGTAGATGATGTGGGGATAGCCATTGGGCCAGGATTCGATAATGGACTTTATCTGCGTTCGGAGACGCTTGATTTCGGATGCATTTTTTGACCAATTGGTTTCGTTGTGACGTCGGGTGGGCAGGTCGATGATGTTCCATCCATCGCCTGTCAGATCAGATCGGAAAGTGTTATAATCCGCGCCGAGAGCTTGAGGCAGGCCGGATTCTGCAATGAGGATGAGATTGCCTCTAAAGTGCATGGGGGGAAGATTCATTGCCACGGTCAGCGTGACTCGCTGTGTGTCTGAAAAGGAACCACCTGCATCCCGCAGCCGGTATTCATAGATGCCTCCAGGCCAAACATCATTGTCGGTCCAGGAGCTCTGACGAAAGTCCTCTTCCATGACTGTCCATTCGCTTTCGCCGAAGTTCCTCTTTTCAACATAAACTGGAAGGAGACCGTTCGGTGACAGACGCGTTCGGCGTTTCAGTACGACCCGGGGCGGTGATACCGAATGCTCTGCGGTCCAGGAGCGGTCTTTGAGGATGTTGCCGTTCCATATGTTTTGCGCAAAGTTGTAGCAATGCAAATCCTCAAACATTGCGTCCGCATTCAGATCTCCGTTCAGCTGACTTCCAACGGCAAATCCTTTCGACATGGCGGCAGGCACGGGGAGAGCAGATGGATCAACGCCTCCTCCGGTTCCTTTTTGGATGCCATTGATGTAAAGAAATGAATTCGCGAAGAATTGCGCATTTTGTGGGGAACGCACGCCGTAAGCATAGGTTGTTTTGGGACCGTAGTTCAGTTCGATTTCGTACCACTGATCTTTCTTGAAGTCCAGTTTGGATGTCCTGAAGTAAGTGGTCATCAAATGGGTGTTTGGGCCTTGGGATGCAAAAGTGATTTCAGACCGATCCTGATTCAGGAAAAGTCCCCACCAGCCTTCATTCGATTGGAATTTTCCGACTTCCAATAATCTCGAACCAAATGGATGCCCGCTCTCGCCGCTATTCCAGTTGGGTTTGAACCAAAAACGAATGGCTCCACGACGCAGGTCGATATTGAGGTTTCCTTTTGGTTCTCTAACGTTGTAGACCAACAAGCTTCCCTGGCTGGACCGAAAGCCTGTTCCTCCCATGGGAAAGGACTCTTCCACTGCTGCCTGATTCACAACAATCGGTCGTTGCCCTTGTTCCCCGGTAAGAGAAGCATCATCAAAAGAAAATCGACTCAGCAGCCTCGGTTCGAAGACAGAATCATCCAGTGGATTGGTGCCTTCCTGGATTTCCTGGCCATCCGGTATGCCGTCTGCGTCCGTATCCGGGTCCAGATGGTTTGTCAGGTAAACTGTCAATTCTTCAAAATCACTCAATCCGTCTTGGTCGGAATCCGGAGGTTCTGGAGAGTAGTCTTCTTGAATCTCTTCCGGGGATAGTTTGTAGTTGTAGGTGACCAATTCATCGAGTGCCCCTTCGATGGAAAGAGGTCGATTCGGGCTGACACCGACAATCATCCCAGTTTCGGCTCTGGCCGTCAGTTCGGGAAATTCAATGGTACCGAGCCCTGTAGCCACTTTGATTCCGTCGATCCAAAGTTCGCTTCCGCTGATGTCATAGCCGGCGACCACATGATGCCACTCACCTTCTTTCCAGTCGATCTCATGATCAAATCCTGTAAAAGTGCGACCCCGTCCCTGAAATTGGATGCGAATTCTGCTTCCGCGATCGGTCAGGTGGAGGCTCCACCAGCCGTTGAGTTGATCATCAGATGGAGCGCCCATCTCCAGCAAAGGCGCATCTCCATTGGGTCCATTGCCTGATTCCCAGTTCGGGCGCACCCAAAAACGTGCTGTTCCCCGACTTACGTTGATGTTTGGCAGCCCATTCCTTTCGACGTCCCGATATGAAAATTGTTGCACCGCATTGCTGGTAAGCTCCACCCCATACCCTTTCCACCCCGGAATTTGCCGGAAAGATCCTTTGATGCGCGGCTGTTGATTTCTGCTTCCTTCCAGGGAAGCACCTTCAAAACCAAAAGATGCCAATTGGCGCGGCAAACCATCAAAATTCAGGCTTGGATCAGTGCCCTCGTCAAGTTCCTGCCCATCCAGGACACCGTCATAGTCCGAATCTGGGTTTTGTGGGTCGGTCAGATAGAGGAGCGTTTCCTCGAAGGATATGATTCCGTCGCCATCCGGATCCGGGCCGGTCGTCAAAAAGTAGTTCAGGTGTTCCTGGTCTGAGAGGGCATAATTGAAAGTTTCAACATCATCCAACCGGACATTGGCGTTGAACAAACCATCCAGTGAACCTCCCAGGTGGATTCCGCTTTGAATGGCAGCTTCCTTGGATGGGTAAACTGAAACCCCGCTCCCGCGCTGGACGAGTTCCCCATTGATAAACAACTTGGATTCAAAAAGGCCATAAGTCAGTGCGACATGGTACCATCTGTCGGGACGCCATTGAATGCTGTGTGAGATGTTGAAGTAGGATTGACCGTTTCCCTGGGTGATGAAATGCAAAACATCCCTGTTTTCGTTAAATTGAAGGGCCCACCATCCGTGTGAGGCATCCGGTGTCCACTGTCCTACTTCCAATAATCGACCAACGGAATCCTGTTTTTCTCCCGATTTCCAGTTGGGAGAAATCCAGAATCTGATGGTTCCGAGCGGGAGGTTGATGTTGGGAGAAAGATCCTTCTCCTGAAATGCATAGGATAGAACCGAAGGAGTACGGGAACCGATACTCACTGCGGCGTTGTTCCAACTTCGAATCCAGTCGATGTTCAGGCGGCGAATAGGCATTTGGCCGCGGTTGCCTTCGAGTGTCCCGTTGTTAAAGTCAAACGAAACGAGTTGCAGTGCCGGGAATTCGCTCGCATTCGTTGGAGATGTCCCAGCTTCAATTTCTGCCAAATCGCTGATTCCATCATCATCAGTATCAGCCTTGGTATGCTTGGTGTTGTAGATCAGTATCTCCTCAAAGTCGTTGATCCCATCTCCGTCGGTGTCGGTCTGAGTGGCTTCGTACTCAGTTTTGATTGTCTCAGGATTTAATACATAATTGAATGTTTCCAGTGCATCCAATGTGCCATTGATCTGAAAACCGTTGATGGACGATGAACCAATCCAAAGCCCGCTGGCAACCCGGTCTGAATCACTGGGGTAGTCCTGGATGCCCCGGCCCGTTCCTATTTGTGCCCCATTGAGGTAAAGCTGAGTCAATGATTCGTTATAGGTCAGAATAAACTGGTACCATTGTCCTTCCTTCAGAGCGATGTTTGCATTGAGTTGAGGCATCACAAAGCCACTGCTCTTACTGGCCAATTGAATGCGATCCGTGAATGAATTGAAATACAGGGACCACCATCCCTGGTTGATATTGGAACTGATGACGCCCAGCTCCATAATACGCCCGAAATTTCCGGGTCCATTCCCCCCGAGTGATTTACTTGACCAATCAGGACGATACCAGAAGCGAATCGATCCCCTCCGAAGATTTACCAGCGGGCTCCCGTCCTGTTGTCGATATGGAAATTGTAGCTGGCTTCCTGCTGCTTTGGTGAACCGGTTGCCATTTAGAAATGCTCCATCAGTCAGTCCCAATTCGTTTATAATGAGTGGCTCAATGCCATCGAGGTTGCTTCCGTCATTTGTTTCGAAGTGGATGCTGAAAAGACGTTTGGGAATGAAGGATGCGGGATTGAGTGGATCCAGTTCCGGGTCCTCGATTTCAATCAGGTCAGGAATGCCATCTTCATCTGAGTCGGCATTGAAGGGATGTGTGTGGTATTTGGAAATTTCATCCTGGTCGGAAATCCCGTCATGGTCGCTGTCCGGATTGGGTTGAGATTGAGCGCAGATCAGTTGTGTCCCCAATAAGATGGGCAATAAGAACCATATAACAAGCTTGGGGCCCGTTAAAACCCTGGCGAATTGACCGTTTGCGGACGCGCTTGGGTTTCCTGGCGCGCAAAAATGTACGACTCCTTGTTCTGGATCCATAATTGACCTTGTGTGTCAGATTGATAGGTGCGGATCCGAGGAATGGTGGACGCATGTTTCCTCAAATACTTACCTTGGAGCATTCTATTAACACAAAGGATCTCGCTTGACCAGCAAGGATTTATGTGCGTTTTGCAGCACAGTTGGCGTGCGAGGCCATGTTTCGGTGGCCCTTGTGTTACAGGCTGTCTACAAACTGCTGCATTTTTTCCTCTTGTCGCTCAATGGATTGCGCTAGTTTGAGTTGTGTTCTGGACCGGTCGAGGTTGTGTTGAGGGCGATGGACTCGAAAGTAAGTGTCACCTGAAAGATAATCCGTCAAAAATCGCAAGCCGATGGTAAATGTCATTAACTTGCCAGAGAAAGCCATCATCTTTTTCTCCTTCTTGGTCAGAATACCCTGGGTAGCACTCAGGTATCCCTTTGCCAGGTTCTTGAAAAACGGCATTCGCATGCGCACTTTGCTCAGATCAAGTTCATCTTCAACTGTCGGGCTGGTGGTCGTTCGCACCATGTCTCCGAAATCGTAAAGAATATTGCCAGGCATAACGGTGTCCAGATCGACGACGCATTGCTCTTCGTTTGTTTCCACATCCAGCAGCACATTGTTGAACTTGGTGTCATTGTGGGTGATGCGTTCGGGGATTTCTCCTGCTTTCAGTGCCTTTTCCAGCTTGCGAACAAAGGTTTCTTTCTGTTGGTAGAATTTAATCTCCTTCTGAGCCAGCTTGGCGCGATTGAAATGGTCTTTTTCCAGGGCTTTGATGAAGGCATCAAAACGCATGCGAACATCATGGAACTGTGGGATGGTCTCATGCAATCTCGGCCCTTTCATGTCCGACAACAGGTAAACAAATTTCCCGAAAGCTTTGCCTGCTTCGAAGGCTTGCTTGCTCGACAGGACCGATTCGTAGGTTCGAATGTTTTCAATAAAAACGAAGGTCCGCCAGTAGTGGCCGTCCTGATCCTGATAATAACATTTCCCATCACGCGAAGGAACGATGACCAGCACTTTTCGAGTGACATCTGCTTCCGACATTTCGGTCAGTTTTTGGCGGATGTGTTTGGTGACGCGATCAACATTTTCCATCACCTGGATCGGATTCTTGAATACCTTTCCGTTGATTTTCTGGTGAATGTAGCGGACTTGATTTCCCCCCTGACCGTAAGTCGCCGTGTAGGTTTCATTGATATGGCCGATCTTGCATGCTTCAGCATGCATGATTTCGCCATAGATATGAAAACGGGTGGAGATATCCCTCAACTGCTCCTCATTGTAAACAAACGCCATGTGAATGTGTCTAAATTAAACCGTTAACGTAACGTTAAAAGCTCATTTTTTCCAGTCACAATGCCTGGGAGTTTAATTATCAACATGGAATGCAGGCAGTTGGGTTGGAAATTCACTGATGCTCCAAAGCAAATCATCGGGTGGACTGGTTTGATTGCGCTTGGGTCTTTCAATGCGCCGGCCGCCATCGTCCACACCATTCATTCCGACGGAATAAATTTCAAATCCAGTCTCCGAGGATTTTCGATATGCCAGTGCTTGCCGTGTCATGGGGTCCATGGGGGGGGCTGCTCTGAATGTTGGACTGAGTTCACTCAGAGCGTCAGGATATCTGCCGTGTTCGAGATAGAAACGCTCAAGATCAACTGCGGTTTTTGCCAGTTCGAGTTTCACTTGAATATGTATGGCCTTTTCCTGAATGTTACTCAGCGCCGGTAACAACATTTTGGCAAGGATTCCATAGTTCAGCATGTTTTGATCTGACCAATTTGTTTGGATGTCTTTCCAGGGTGTTTCACTCGAGGCAACCACTCCTTGTTCCAAATCCTCAATCATGAATGTATATGCTTCCATACAGAGCCTCCATTGCTTGGCTAGAAATGCCTGGGAAAACTTGGATGCCATTGAGTCCAACACGTTCATCACCAATCCTGTCTCTGGCTCTATCTGGCCGTTAGCTCCCAGCTGCCCCAGTCCCTTCATCGCTCTGCTCCACGATTGGTTGAACATGGGCTCAATGTAGGAGTAACCCACAGCACGCTCCAGTCGCAAACTGTTTGGCATGTATTCGATGGCATTGTATTGATCCAGCAGGGACCGGATGTGAGACCATTGTTCATCCGACCACAAGTGGGCTTGTTGCGCTGCCATGATCGTGTCCAGAGTGATTTGAAGCTGCGCAAATTGCACCAATCTGGAAATCAGCAGATCTGTATCTCCCGTGAAGGCCAGTTGAAACGCGAGTCTGGCGTCTTGAAAGGATTCTTCCCGATTTTCCTGCAGACTGTGGTAAACCGAACTGAGGGAGGCGATTTGGGTGAAACTTTTCAGTTTCGCCAATTGGGGTAAGAGCATGTCAAAACCATTTTCCCAGGCATGGGGGTAAACATCCTCACTTCGAAAGACCGCTTCTCGCAGTTTTTTCAATTCCTCCGTTCGCGCGCTAAAAAAGGGCTCCAGGACTTCGGCTGATTCTTGGGAGGTGGTTGGCCATTTGATATCGGACTCCTGAGCCGATTGGAGGTATTGGACCGATGCATCATGCAACTTTCTGACCGGATCGATAAAGGGCTGGCGTTGTTCGTCCTGGAAGTCATATTTGATGCTGACAGCGTGTTTTGGCAGACTCCAGTTTTTGTAGAGTTCCTCCATGTCTTTTCGTGCCTGATCTCCTTCCGGATTTCTCTGCCCCGCAAATCCCAATGGTTTCAAATAAGGGTGATCCCAAACATTGTTGTCAGGGTTCTGTGGGGATTCCTGATAGGCGGATGCTCTGAGGGGCTCACCTTGTTGGATGAGTTTCTCCTCGTATTTTGCCAATTTCGCAAATTCAACCTTGTGAGCATGATTGCCGCCATAGAGCCATGTGGCCAGAGCGAGAGCATAAAGCCCGAATGGAATCAATCCGGTGGATGTTTGCTTGAAAAGCAGCGCTACCACCGCCAAGGGATTGGTCAATGGGATAAAAGCCAACAATACCAAACCTTTCTGCCTGGCTGCGATGGCGATGGAACTGATCCAGCCCAGCAGCAAAAAGATAAAAGTCATGGCGATCGCCCAGAGTGCTCCTTCGGGCAACAAGGTTAATACATTGTTCAGGGAATGCATCATAACAAACCTGATCCTATCGTCTCAGACTCATTTGGCTATCCTAAATCGTTGTTGTTTATGGGGGTGTTTCCAGCTTTTTCACTCATGTCCGGCTCCCCTGTTTTCAAGAAAAAGATTGCATTAAGGGCTTGAGTCTCTATGTAAGGGGCGGTGGCAAGCAGTTTCGAAAGTAGAATCCAATTCCAACAGATATTTTGGTTCGGCATCATAGGTGTCTGTGCCATGATGATCGGTTTCTATCTGGCATCGAACATCTTTACTCTGGCATTTGCCTTGATTGGTATCGCCTGGCTCTTTCTGATTCCTTACCACGCGAACCTCGCCGCCTGGCTGTCATTGACGACCTATACGTCTGCATTGATCCTGCCTTATTTCCCGGGACGCCCTTACATGTGGGAGTTTGCAGCCCTTCTTGCCTGGTCGGGACTCATTATCATCTTATCGCTCAGAAGATATTGCCCTGATGCGGGGGAAGTCGTCCGAAGGCATCGATGGCTGTTCATAGGTATTATAGGCTATTGTACCGTGTTGATGATCACGATGTTTTACCGGGGCTTCGGGATGCGTATTTTTGGTAGCGATCAGCAGGGTGGACGGTTTTATTTCCAGCAATTCAGTTGCGCGATTTTCCCACTGCTCTTCATTATGCTCAGGTTGAATGAGAAGGTGTTAATTCGTCTGTTTGTAATTCAATGTTTGCTGACGGTGACCTACTTTGTGTCGGACTTCGCATTTGCGTCGGGTAAAGCCGGAGGTTTATGGTTTATTTTGAACTTTTTCGAATTGCCCGGTGATGCGGCCAGTTTCGAACGAATGGCTCAGGGTGGGGGAATTCGTCGCTACCAATCGCTCAACATTGTGAGCCAGGGCTTGATCTTTCTAATCCTCGTTTTTCATAACTTGCGTGATTACTTCTCAAGGAAAGGGGTATACTTGATTCCCCTGACGATTGGTTTTTTTGCCATGGGACTTTTGAGCGGGCATCGCTACCTCTCACTGATTCTCATCGTGGCCTTTTTCTTTATCGCCTTCACCCAGAAATTTTATCGCATGACGGATATTGCCATGGTTGGCAGCGCTGTGCTGTTGGGGTTGTTGATTGTTATCGCCAACATCCAAAGCATGCCGCTCGCTGCTCAACGTGCCTTGTCCTACATCCCGGGCGTGAAAATCCACAGTATGGCTCGATCTGACAGCTCTGGAACCTTGGAGACCAGGCGACTCTTGCGTGAAGCGGGTACAAAACTGATGCCTGAATACATCTGGATGGGGCGTGGCTTCGGTATGCCCAGCCGTGACTTTTCCCACTTATGGGATCCTACCCAGGTGACCATTCACGTGAATCAAGGGCGTTTTTACAATGGATTCATCGGTTTGATGGTCAATACAGGGTTGTTTGGAACCATTTTCATGGGAGTTTTTCTCATTTCCGGATCCATGCTTGCCTGGCGGTTGATCAAATATCTCAGGATTTATGGTGTGGAGGATAATTTTTCCCGCATGACCTGTATCGTGGCAGGTACTTGGATGGCCAATATCATTGCCTTCTTCATCTTCCACGGGGACGCTGAGTATGCCATGAAGACCTTTTCGCTGCAGGCGGGTATGTTGCTTGCATGCCGTCGTAACTTACTTGAACGGTTGATAGATGAAGAGCCTGCCGATCAGGAGGACCAGGTAACTTTGAATGCGGAATCATCACCCGCACCGAGGCTTAGTCCAGTGTAACATCTGCTGAACATGATTCAACCGATTGAATCCCTATGAATTCCCTTTCCCAATCAGACATCGAAAAAGTTCGTAAAGAAGTCGAGGCACTCAAGTGGCATCACACCATTGACCTCGGCAACGGTATTGTCACCCCAGGGCAGGATAACAGTCCTAAAAAACTGAAACGCCTCGAATTCCCGGAATCATTCAAGGGTAAAAGCGTGTTGGATATCGGTTCATGGGATGGATTCTTCGCTTTTGAAGCCGAGCGTCGTGGGGCGGACAAAGTGCTGGCAACGGACAGTTTCATTTGGCGTGGTGGAGTGGATTGGGCGGACAAAAGTGGCTTCAATCTCGCCAAACGTGTGCTCAACTCAAAGGTGGATGAGAAGGAAGTGGATATTCTGGATATTTCACCGGAAAATGTTGGCATGCACGATGTGGTTTTCTTTCTGGGAGTGCTTTACCATATGCGGCACCCTTTGTTGTCCTTGGAAAAAGTGGCCAGCGTGACCAAGGACATGGTCATTCTGGAGACGGCAGTGGATATGCTTTGGCACCGCCGTCCCGCCATAGCTTTCTATCCTACCGATGAGGTGGGACAGGATCCAACCAACTGGTGTGGCCCCAATACCGCCGCCGTGGTCGGTATGCTGAGGACGGTAGGTTTCAAACGCGTTAAAGTTGTGTCAGGTGTGCGATCGTTGCCATGGCGTATTGCCAAAGCGGCCTACTACAAGTGGAATCGAGGGCATCAATTCTGGAGCGGACTTCGCTTTGATCGTATTGTTGTTCACGCTTGGAAAGAGTAGGCATGCCCAAGAAAAAGAGCACCAGTCCGCTTGAATGGGGCATCGTGGCCATTTTGGGGGTGATGCTTTGCCTGGGACCGCTTCTTTTTGGTGGTGTTTATACCTCCGGATTTCTGCTGCTGACGTCTCTCTGTGTGCTTGCTTCCGTTTTGTGGCTGGTCCTGATTGTCAGTGGCAAGCGCTATCGACTCCTTTGGCCGCCTGTTTGTTGGCTGGTTTTGGTTTTTATGTGTTATGCCCTGTGGCGGTATCGCTTCGTGCAGGTGTCTTATGCCGGTGAATACGAAATCATGCGCGTGCTTTTGTATGGCCTGCTTTTTTTTCTGGCCGTTAATTTTCTTCATGGTCAGGAGACCACCCAAATGCTGTCTCTGCTGTTGGTGTTCGTGGGGATGTTGGTCGCTTCTTATGCGCTC
>Ga0255770_10000716_pt1 | contig 31087 bp, 20 predicted proteins | sample 071ome_22_FD_179968 | JGI IMG/M metagenome (GOLD analysis project Ga0255770, IMG submission 179968) | Coastal salt marsh microbial communities from the Groves Creek Marsh, Skidaway Island, Georgia - 071404AT metaG (version 2) | ecosystem: Environmental > Aquatic > Marine > Intertidal zone >...
TTGACCAAGCAAAGGTCACTTTAGAGTCACAAGGTGAAGGAGAAAACAAGTCTCTTTATCTAAAGGGCATTTGTATTCAGGGTGGTGTCAAAAACGCTAACCAGCGTATATACCCTGTCTCTGAGATAGGCAACGCTGTATCGACCCTAAAGGATCAAATTGACGGAGGATACTCAGTTCTAGGTGAAGTTGATCACCCAGATGATTTAAAAGTAAATTTGGACAGAGTTAGCCACATGATCACTGACATGTGGATGGACGGTCCTAACGGGTTTGGCAAAATGAAAATTTTGCCAACTCCAATGGGTAACCTAGTTAAAACGATGCTGGAAAGCGGAGTTAAACTAGGTGTCTCATCAAGAGGAAGCGGAAATGTTAACGAGTCAAACGGCGAAGTTTCAGAGTTTGAAATTATTACCGTGGATGTAGTGGCACAACCAAGTGCTCCTGGGGCATATCCTACACCAATCTATGAACACTTTATGAACACTAGAGGTGGATTAAGTGCGATTAGATCAGCAGGTGAGGTAGGACATGATCCGAAAGCACAAAAGTATCTACAAGAACAGATACTACGAGTCATAAAAGGCTTGCAGTAACAAAAAGGAGAAGCACGATGAGTGACGTTTTTAATAAACTTTTTGAAACTGGGATTATTAGCGAAGAGGTCAAAGACCAAATCACTAATGCCTGGGAATCAAAAGTAAAAGAGCACCGTGATAGTGTTACTGCTGAACTACGTGAAGAATTTGCTAAACGCTACGAACATGATAAATCAAGCATGGTTGAAGCGATTGACGCAATGGTCTCCGAGCGTTTGGAATCAGAAATTAAAGAACTTTCTGAAGATAAAAAAGCACTTGCTGAAGCAAGAGTTGAATATAAGAAGAAAGTTGCTGAACATTCTGAGAAACTGCAAGAGTTTGTACTCGGTCAGTTATCCAAAGAAATTTCAGAGTTGAATGAAGACCGTAAAAAAGTTTCAGAAAACTTTGGAAAACTCGAAGACTTTGTTGTTAAATCTTTAGCAAAAGAAATCACAGAGTTTGCAGAAGATAAAAAGGATCTAGCAGAAACCAAGGTTAAACTTGTAAAAGAAGCAAAATCCAAACTTGATGAAGTGAAACAACGCTTTATTGAGAAATCTGCAAAAGTGGTAGAGTCTGCTGTTAATTCTAAATTAACTTCAGAAATCAAACAACTCAAAGAAGACATTAGTGCTTCAAGAGAAAACCACTTTGGTAGAAAACTATTCGAAGCGTTTGCTAATGAATATCAATCATCTTACTTAAACGAAAAATCAGAAACTGCGAAGTTGATGAGAGTTATCGCTGAGAAAGATGCATCATTAGAAGAGGCTAAGAAAACCATCACAGAGAAGGACACTTTAGTTGAGTCTAAGGAAGCAGAAATTGCTAAAGCCAAAGACGAAGCAGAGAGAGTTGCAGTGATGAATGAGTTGTTAAACCCACTAGGTAAAGACAAGCGAGAAATCATGTCAGAACTATTGGAAAGTGTGCAAACAGGTAAGTTGCATACTGCGTTTGAAAAGTATCTACCTGCGGTAATGGAAGATAAAAAACCATCAACTGCAACCAAAAAGGCAATCATGGAAGGCACAGAAGTAACAGGCGACAAAGAAATCAAGGTAGAAGAAAATTCAAACTTAATTGAACTCCGCAGATTAGCGGGATTAAACTAAAAAGGAGAGACAAAAAATGTCAGACATACTAAAAGAAAACTGGCAGGAGACCAAAGTAGCACTTCTTGAAGGCTTAGAAGGTCACAAGAAGAGCGTAATGGATGTCACTCTCGAGAACACTCGCAAGTATCTCGCTGAGGCGGCAACTTCTGGCGCAACTAGTGCTGGGAACGTAGCAACTCTTAACAGAGTTATCCTTCCGGTAATTAGACGTGTAATGCCAACTACAATCGCAAATGAGATTGTTGGCGTTCAACCAATGACTGGACCTGTATCACAGATCCATACATTAAGAGTACGTTATGCTGAAACTTTTGATGACGTAACTGCTGGCGATGAAGCATTATCACCATTCCAAATTGGCTTAGGCTATTCAGGTGGTGGTTCTACTGATAAAGCAGATGCAACTGCAACACTTGAAGGTGCGGCAGGTAAAAAGTTAAGCATTCAAATCTTAAAACAAGCAGTAGAAGCGAAAACTCGTAAACTATCTGCTCGTTGGACATTTGAGGCGGCTCAAGATGCACAAGCACAACAAGGCATTGATATCGAAGCGGAAATCATGGCGGCTTTAGCACAAGAAATTACTGCTGAAATCGACCAAGAGATCCTTGCTTCATTAAGATCACTTGCTTCAGTTGAACAAACTTACGACCAAGCGGCAGTATCTGGTACTGCTACATTCGTTGGTGACGAACATGCGGCTTTAGCAGTTCAAATCAACAGAGTAGCAAACTTGATCGCTCAGCGTACACGTAGAGGTGCAGGTAACTTTGCAGTGGTTTCAAACCAAGCATTGACTATCCTACAATCTGCTACAACTTCTGCATTCGCAAGAACTACAGAAGGTACGTTTGAAGGCCCAACAAACACTAAATTCGTTGGTACATTAAACAACGCAATGAGAGTGTATGTTGATGCTTACTTGGCTGATTCAGGTGCTGATGACTCTCAAGTACTTGTTGGTTACAAAGGCTCATCAGAAGCAGATGCGGCGGCATTCTATTGCCCATACATTCCGCTAATGTCTTCAGGTGTTGTTCTTGATCCAGCAACTTTCGAACCAGTTGTGTCATTCATGACACGTTATGGTTATGTTGAGTTGTCAAACACAGCATCATCACTTGGTAACGCTGGTGACTACTTAGGAAAAGTGTCAATCACTTCTTCTAACGTATCATTCTCGTAATCCAAGGGTAGCGTGATTAGAATAGGGCGGCTTAGGTCGCCCTATTTTTTTGTCCAAAACATCATAAATTCTGCTCTATTTCTAATACCACAAAAGATCTTTCTATAAATATTATTGTAAAGTCAAAGTCAATGCTGATTGGCGGTGAACTTTGGGACGCCCCTGGTGACAGCACACGCTGGTGACAGATGGTAAGTACGAAGGTGACGTGGATTAGTACACTCAACTCTCACATTAACCTTGATTTCACAAAACCAATTGTTTAAGGATATGGTTAATGTTAACCCAAAAACTCGGTAGTCTCGGAATCTATAAAGTTAACGCTCAGCCATTTTCCTTTAAATCAAGGGGGAGTGGCAGAGTGGCTCAATGCAATAGTTTCCGAGGCTATCCAACCGCGGGTTCGAATCCCGTCTCCTCCACCAACTTTCTTTTATTAAATAGTAATAATGAAAGAATTAGAAACATCGTTGGACTGGAAAGACATTGAACACGAACTTAGAGAACTGATTAAATCTGCACCTGAGTTTAAATTTGATGTTATAAAATTTTGTACTTCTATTGGAGGAGAAGTAAGAAAACTAAGTGATATTGAAATAGATCTTAGAAGACAGCCTCGTGATAGCATATTACTAAAACACAAAGAACAATGCAAAAAGATTAACCAAGCAATAAAAGACTTTTCTTCAACACATCTCCTACACTTGTTTTCTAGAACAGACTAAATAATAGTGTCAATTTAGGAGCCTACCTTAGAGTAGGACTTATGCGGATATCCACCGCGTAGACCCTAGAACGGCAATATATAAAACAAAAGGAGAATATAATGGGAAGACCAGTAAACAAAAGATACTTCGGATTACTAGATGACGGTACTAACCTTACGGTAAACGTACAGGTTGGTTCTAACTCTGAATCAGAAGAAGGGTATATTATCAGACAAAGAAGTGAATCTAAATTTTTAGTTAACGATACTAAAACAGGAACAAAAACGAAAGTTGGCGGATCTGGAACTGGTAACGTATCTGTTTGTACACTTGTGGATAAAGCGGCAGGATCATTAGCGGCTGACGAAATGTCACTACAAGGTACACTAGCAGGAACTGATGGAAATCAAGTTAGAGTTGCAAAACTATATAATAGAACCTGCAGAGACTTTAATAATGTTAGATACAAATGGGAAGTTCAAAACGACTCATCCGAATCTATCATGCTTTTAACTGCAATCTAATTGCTATATCAGGAAAGGGCAAATTCGCTTTGCCCTTTTCTTTTGACTAAATAATGCTATAAAGTAAGGATCCTACTAACATGGCTGTAGACGTTTTAAAAGTAACTGGTGATTATAAATTAATTACTGCATCAAATGGTACAATTACCCTAGATACGGGTAATGAACAGGGTACCGTACGTATTACTGGTGACCTAATTGTTGAAGGTGTGTCTACCACGGTTAATACCGCCAACCTTGATATTGAAGATAATATTATTACACTTAACAAAGGCGAAACCGGAATCGAAACAATTACGTTAGGCCAGTCAGGTCTTTCAATTTCTAGAGGTGTTAAGCCTGACGGAGTTACCGTTGCAGATGCCGCAACACTTTTATGGGACGATACGTTAACATACACTAAACCAAATGGTGGTGCAGGCGATGGTATTTTTACTTTTAAAATAGGTTCAGAAATAGCCGCAATAAGAACAAACCATATCAGCACAACAGGAGAAGATTTAGTATTACTAGGATCAAATGCTCCAAATGCAAAATTAAGTGTTAGAGGTACAGCAAATTACGAATCAGGATTAACAGACGACGATATTCCAAATGTTGCGTATGTTAACAATATTTTCTCAACTATTAATATTCCAGAAATTAGAACAGATAATACTTATGTAAACACAGAAGACCTAAATGATGGAGATCCTGAATCAAGAATTACAGGTTATGTTGATAATGTTCAAAGGCTTAAAATTACCTTAAGAGAAATGAACCTAGGCGATATTACACTAGACGGTACAACAATTCGTTCTACAAATAGTAACGAAGAATTAATTTTACAAGCAAGTGGTACAGGTAATGTTGTTATAGATGAAGTATTGAGCCTTGCTAGTCCTGTAAGTAGTGCTCCTGCAGGTGATACGGACCGACTAAAAATTTACGCACAGCCAGAAGGACTAGGTGGAACTGGCCTATTTTTTGTAAATAATACTACAAGAGATGAGATAACTAGTAAAAACAGATCATTGCTTATGAGCATGATATTTTAGGAAAAAAGAATGGCAATTACTAACGATTTTATTGATGCAGGATACACAACTTTGTACACATCTTCGGGTACAAATGCTGTAACAACTATGATTTTTTGTAACTATGCTGATGTTGATAATATACCAGGCGACACTAGTTTAACAGATGCAGATACGTTTTTAGATCTTCATGTTGTTAAAAATGGACAAAGTGCGGCAGATTATAATAAAATTTTGCACAGATTATCAATTCCAGCAGGAGAAACATTTATCATGGATACAGAAAAATTTGTATTAGATAATGGTGACAAAATTATTGCACAAACAACATCACCTGCAACGGTTTCAGTTACAATTTCAACTATTGAGGTGTAACAAATGAGATTTGTAAAACAAGCATTTTTAAAAAACAAGTTTATTGTTGATAGATCATTGTTTGTTGACATTAACGGCTCTGTGCAATTTGCAGGCGCAATCCAAGGAATTCAAATTGGAGGCGGAAATACTTCACAAAGATCTCCAGCACCAGCCAACGGAACTATTAGATATAACACACAATTAGGTGAACTAGAAGTTTACGTAGGTAATAGTTGGGAACTCTTAAGAACTAACAGACCAGGAACTATATCAGTACAAAACTTAGGAACAGGTGATGCGTCAGCAACTGAGTTTGGTCCTTTAGATCCTGCACCTGTAGCGGCAGAAAACATTATTACATTAGTTGAAAACGTTATTCAAATCCCTGGTGTAAACTATACACTAGTAGACAATAGTGGAGACAAATATGTTAAGTTTGATTCTCCTGTACCTTTTGGCAAGGATGTAACCGTAATGCATGGATACGACGGTAGCATTCTAGGCGCATAATTAATACCTACTCACACGCTTTTTCCAATTTAGACTAAATACTATTAATCGCAAGAGTTCTTGCGAGGACATACCGTGGTCAACCCGCGATGTAAGGTGGTTGGAGGCACAGGATGCCCGTTTATAAGGAGAAACACAATGGCCGTGGGTCGTATTTCGGGTCCGTTGTTAAAGGCAAATCTTATCCGTAATGGTGTAGATTTAGCGTTTGAAACAGACTTACTATATTTGGATGTTAACAATGGTCGCATTGGTATCAAAAAAACCAATCCTTCTTATGAACTAGATATAAACGGCACGGTGCAAACCACAGACTGGATAGCAACAAATTCAGCAACAACAGGTAATTTAACATTCCAAGGTAACACAATCAGCAGTACACTAGGTACTATTGAACTAACACCTTCTGGAAGTGATCCTGTAATTTATCACTCAAAAATTCAGGTAGACTCATTAGAATTCAATGACAATTATATTAGAACATTAGATTCTAATGCGCCTATCGAATTGCGTCCAAATGGTACAGGTACTATTGAATTAGTAGGTAACACAAACGTTACAGGAAACCTATACGCAACAGGAAATATCACAGCAGGCGGAAATATTAGTTTAGGTGATCAACCAACTGATACTATTGCTATTAATGCAGATGTAATTTCAAATATTATTCCTGATGAAGATGACAAATATACACTAGGTACTCCGACACAACGTTGGAAAACAATTAACACAAGAAATATCAATGTTAGTGGTTTACAACTAAGTGATAACACAATTGAAACACTTGATTCTAACCAAGATTTAACCATCCGTGCAAACGGTACTGGTAAAGTTAGAATTGAAAACTTGTTACTAACCGAAGAAGGAAACACATATTTTGTTACCACAAACGGCGATGATACAGAAGAAGGAACTAGCATTGATAGTGCTTTTGCTACAATCAAATACGCATTAAGCCAAGCAACATCGGGCGATATTATCAAAGTTGCGGCAGGAACATACGAAGAAGTATTTCCATTGGTAGTACCTGCGGGTGTTACGATTAACGGATCAGGTATTAGATCAACCGTTGTTAAAGGAACGTCAGCAACACAGAACAAAGATTGTTTCCATTTAGATAGTGCAACAACCATTCAACACTTATCAATCAAGGACATGAAGTACGATGCATTGAACGATACGGGTTATGCATTTGCGTTCAATCCTGCGGGCATTTCGGTTGCATTACAATCTCCATACATTATTAATTGTACGGTTTTAAGTAGAGGCACAACAACAAGTGCAAGTGATCCATATGGATTTGACAGCGGAGATGCTGGTAGAGGTGCTAAGATTGACGGAAGTTTAGTTACAGCAAGTTCACTAGAAGCGGCAATGCTGTTTAATGATACAACATTCTTTATTCCAAACCAAACAGCAATTTACATGACAAATGGTGCTAGAATAGAATGGCTAAACTGCTTTATCTATTTTGCAGACAAAGGAATTTATGCTGTTAGTGGTAGCACTGGTAGGGGCGGCGATGGTAAAACAAAAGTTGACCTAACAAACTATACTGGAACATTTAACAATGGTGACACGGTAACATTAACGTCAGAAGACGGATCAACCGTGCTAGGTTCTGGAGTTATTGAATCGTCAGAAACCGTTAACGGAAATTTAAGATTAATATTTGATGGCAAGGTTACAGGATTTGTTCCTAACCCTAATAGAGATGACAAAACAATTAATCTATCAGGTGATGCACAATTAAGTACAACACAGAAAAAATATGGAACAGCAAGTTTATACTTGGATGGAACAGGTGATTATGCTACCGTTGCTAGTACAAACGATTTTGGTTTTGGTACAGGAAACTTTACCGTTGAAGGTTATTTTAGATTTGATGATGTAACAGGAACAAAATATCTATTTGATTTAAGAAGTGCATCAGGAACAACAGCACCTAGTGTTTATGCAGATGGAGCAAACGTTAAGGTTGCGGTTGCTGGTAGTGACGTAATTACAGGTACAGCAACATTAACAACAAACACCTGGTATCATATTGCAATAGCAAAATCCGACGATGGAACAAAATTATTCATTAATGGATCACAGGACGGTTCAACATACTCTGATACAAACAACTACGGTACAGCAAGACCTTTAGCAATTGGTACTGATTATAATAACGCAAACGTTTTTGCAGGTTATGTTGATGAAGTAAGGGTAACAAAAGGATTACCAAGATACCTTGCTAACTTTACAGCATTAACTTCAGCATTTGTTGGAGACTTAACAACGGTATTCCTAACACACTTTGATGGACAAAACTCAAGCACAACCGTAACGGAAGATGTAGAAATAAAATTAGATATTAGTTCATCAGGTGGTGGTACAGCAACAGGAATTTCAAATGTTGACCTTAAAGAGTTTGGCGCTGAATTAAGATCAATAGGATCAGCAAACGTTTACGGTAACCAAGGTGTTATTGCAGACGGAGAAGGTGTTGTTTTAAGACTTATCAATCATAACTTTGGTTACATGGGTGTTGGTAAGAGAACGGACAACGATGTTTCTGCTGTAATACAAGCAAACGAAATTACAGAATCAAACGGTGGTAAAGTATTATTCAGTTCGATTGACCAAAGCGGTGACTTTAGGGTTGGTAACGCATTTACCGTTGATCAAGAAACAGGTAACGTAACATTTGAAGCACAAAGTTTTGATATTACATCACTATCAGGTTTAACATTTACAGACGGTGGTAACACAACTATTGTTGATCCTAATAGGGTTGAAACAGGAAATATTAGACTTAGTGGTAATCAAATTATCACAACCAGCGGCGACCTAACAATTAATCCAGATTCAACAAGCAAAGTTAATGTTGAAGGAAATTTAAATGTTACTGGATCATTGTTAAAAATACAAGACACAGATCAAGATACAAAAATTACGGTTGAATCAGACTTTAATCAAGACGAAGATACTATTAATTTTTATGTACAAAATTCAATTGAAGCATTTATAAACACAGATGGTTTAACAACTTCTCAGTTTCAGTCAGACGAAGTTAGACTTGTTAACAACTCTGTTCAAACATATCAGAATAACAACAACTTGGAAATTTTTGCACACGGTGATGGATATGTAGATTTTGCTGATACAGATACCGTTAGATTACCAAGAGGTTCAAACGCACAGCGTCCAGGAACTCCTGTAAACGGTATGTTAAGATATAACACACAATCCAACACATTTGAAGGGTATGCTTCAGGTTTCTGGAACGTTATTGGTGGTAGTATTGGTGTACCAATTGACCAAGATCAAAACACATATATTACAGCAGAGTTGACAACGGGTGCAAACGACGACACATTTAGATTTTATAACGGTGCTGTATTAACAGCAGATCTAAATCAAACACGTTTTAACACTGATCAAATTAACGTAAACACCATTAGCACAGAGGGTGCAAACGCAGATTTAACAATATCTCCAAACGGTACAGGTAAAATTGTAATAGGAGATGTTGAATGGGATCAAGGATCAAACACAATTACACAAACAGACGCCGGCGGCACGCTAAATATTGGTATAACCGGAGAAGGTTATGTTGACTTTACAGGTACCTATGGTGTTAAATTTCCGGTAGGTACAAACAGCAACAGACCAGCAACGGCGGCAGTTGGACAAACACGATATAATACCGAACAAGGTAGAATGGAAGTGTGGGATGGTGCTGTTTGGGCATCGGTGGTTGGTCAACAAGGTGGTATTACTTTTGCCGAAGCAGAAGAACTTTCGTACTTGTACGCAATTATAATGGGATAAAAAATGGCAGTTATTTTTAAAAATAAAATAGTTAAAGATGTTGGAATTACACCGATTGATGCTATCACGGTCCCAGCAAACAGAACGGTTACAATTATTGGTATAGCAATGACAAATATTATGGATTCGCCTGTATTAGGAAGTGTATTAATAAAAGATGATACAAGTGTTACAGGAAATTATATTAAAGATGCACCTATCGCACCAAACTCGAGTATGCGACCAATTGCGGCTGGTGAAAAATTAACGTTACAAGAAAATTATACATTGCAGGTTAAATCAAGTTATCCTGATTCGTTAGATGCAATTATAAGTTATGTTGAACAGGTATAAGGAGTAGACTATGGCAAATTATATTGGACAAGACGCAGAAGGATTTTTCAATGGAATGGGAGAAAGATACTTTTACGGTCTTCGCAAACAAGAAGACGGAAGTATATATTTGGCCGTGGTAGATCAAATGAATCCAGATGATCAAATTACTATTAACGTACCAGGCGAAGTAGCAGAAAACTATGACGGTTTTGACTTTGGCCAAGACTTTTTTGAAGGTAGAGATGTTAATCATGAAAAAGTTTTTGCAAACTTAAAGTATGAACAATATCGTTGGGACTATCAAAAAATTAATTATTATATCAATGATGATGGAATTTTAGTTGCAAGATTAAATCAACCATATGATTATGGAGCATAAGGTAAAACATGGCACAATTTAAACTAGAAAGATTTACTTATAGTTACGCAGGTGATTGGGAACCTAATAAAGCGTATAAACTCGATGATATTGTTACGGTAAACGGTAACGTTTATTTCTGTAACAAAGCACACACATCGCAAACAGATTTTTATTTAGATTTCTTATACGAATTTACATATCCGGCTCCATATACTGCGGCAAACGACATTGATGCTGAATTTGACTTTAGTATAGATGTAGGCGGCGAAAACACTACCGTCGACGGAAGCGGTTTAGACTTTACGGTGACTAGAAGTGGAAATAGATATTCTGTAGCGATTGTTGAAGGTGGAAGAAATTATGTAACCAAAGAATATTTTAGAATTCCGGGTGATCAATTAGGTGGTGTTAGAGGTACTAATGATGCTATTGTTACAATCGATACAATTGATAATGTGGAAGACGGTGGAGTAATTACTCCTGGGGTAGTACAATCACTTTCGGTTACTGGTACTCCAGCATTAACAAAATGGGAAATACAAGCAGATGGTTTAAGTTGGCAAGGCGAATGGCAACCATCAACAGGTGTTCCAGGAACTGAGCCTGGTGATGCAGGTTATCCTTATGTTCCTAAAAAATATTATATTAATGATTTAGTTTTTAAATCAGGTAATGTTTATAAATGTGTACAAGGACACATTGCTTCAACCGATTCTACATACGGTTTAGAAAATAATATTCAATATTGGACACTACAGATCCAAGGTAACCATTGGAGAGGAGCATGGACAGGATTTACAGGATATAATCCAGGAGATGTTGTTACATATAATGGTACCATATGGCGCTGTGTAACATCTCATCAATCAGACACTATTGGAGTTGGATTAGACGGCGATGCAGAAAAATGGCTTAAAGTTTCTGAATCAGATTATTGGAGAGATAGTTGGCAACCACTAACAAGATATAGAGATAGAGATATAGTTACCTATGGTGGTATTGTTTATCGTTGTATAAATCCTCATACTTCAGGTGATGCAACAGCAGGTCTTATAGGAGATGACGGTCAAGGAACATTCCAGGATTTAGGTAAATGGCAAGTTGTTGTTGACGGTATTAGATACACTGGTGATTGGCAACCAAGCACAAAATATTACAAAAATGATATAGTAAGATTCAGTCAAAATACTTACAAAGCAACAGATTATTTTACATCAGATGTTGACTTTGATTCTGCAAACTGGGAAATTTATGTTCCAGGTATGGCGTATGAGGACTTATGGAATTTATCAACAGAATATCAACCAGGTGACATAGTGCAATATGGTGGATACACATATTATTCTAAAACATTTAATGAAAACAGAATTCCACCCTCAAATAATGCTGATTGGGAAATACTAGGAGAATGGTATAATATCAAAGGACAATGGTCCGCAATACAGGATTATAAAGTAGGTGATGTTGTTTCTAATAATGGATATATGTATTGGTGTGTGTCTGATAATACAGGAGATAGACCGGACAGCGGAAATAACGCACAAACATATAACATTGGTTTTAAAAATGGAACATATACATGGAACGGAGTTGCTACACCGGATTTAACATTCTTAAGAGGAACAACGATTACGTTAAATCAATCTAGTCTTGAAAATAACGGTAACGCTATATATCCAGCAACAGAAGTTGACGGAGAACTAGGAGTAGGAGTAGAGGTAGAACAAGGTTATTCTGTAACATATATTCTAGATGGCGAAGTTGTACCTACAAAAGACATATATGCTTCAGGCTTCAACTCAGCATCTGATAGAAAAGTTATAATACAGATACAACCAGATGCACCAGGAAATCTTTATTTTGCAAGTTACAGCAACACAGGTGCTTCGGGCAATCAAACAATTACAATAGCAGGTTCAAGCAACTGGGATGTACTAATGCCAGGCACGTTCTTCAAAGGTACTTGGAACGATTTTGAAGAGGATTCTTCTGTAACAGAATATCAAATTGGAGACATTGCAACATGGGCAGGAACATCTTATAGATGTTTTAAAAGACATACAGCAAATATTCAATATAGCAGACCCGACGAAGATGTAAGAAAAAATAATCCAGAATATTGGACCGTTTACATTCAAGGTATTAGAACTAACGTACTAGCACAAAAAGGTGACATTAAAACTTACCAAGCAGATTCTGATATTAGGGTTCCAATTGGCGATCCTTCTACCGTTCTTAAAGGATTAGATCAGATTAATGCCGATAGTTCAACAGGACCTGGTCCACAATGGCAGTTGTTTAACGAAAGCGATAAAGTTTATTTTGTTAGTTTGGATGGTGTTGATTCACCTGAGAGAGGTAAAACAGAAACTAGTGCATTCAGAACTATTAAGTATGCTTGTGATTTTATTCAAGCAAACCCAGGAGCAAGAGCGCCTGCTACAATTTTTGTAAGCACGGGAGAATTTAAGGAAGAATTACCTATTAAGGTACCTAATGATGTTGCTGTTGTTGGACATGAATTAAGATCGACTAGAGTTGTTCCTAAAGCAGGTTTTGAAGATACAGACATGTTCCATGTTAAAAATGGTTGTGGATTAAGAAATATGACCATGCAAGGACTTGTTGGAACACTTGGTTCTCCAAATGAGTTTGGAACTAGAAGACCAGTAGACGGTGGGCCAAGTTTTGTAAGTTTAGATCCAGGTAGTGGTCCTTCGGATAATTCGGTTTGGGTATATTCAAAATCAACCTATGTACAAAATGTAACAACAATTGGTGTTGGTTGTGTAGGTATGAAAGTTGATGGACAATTACATGGCGGTGGTAATAAATCTATCGTTGCAAACGACTTTACACAAGTTATCAGCGGCGGTATTGGTATGTGGATAACCAATGGTGGTTTATCAGAACTTGTATCAGTGTTTACATACTATTGTCATATTGGATATCTTGCAGAAGTTGGCGGGAAGATTCGTGCTACAAATGGTAACAATTCTTATGGAGATTATGGATCAGTTGCTGAAGGATTTGATTTATTAGAAACACCAATTACTTCTAAGTTTGATAACCGTTCAACAGAAGCAACGGTAACTGATGTTTTAACTGACCTAGATGATCAAATTTATTTGTTTGGTTACGGTCACGCTGGTCAGGAATATACTTCTGCAAAAGTTCAAAGTTTTTCAGGTACAGGTTTTGGACTAAGCACAGAATATACAGAATTTAGAAACGGTGCATTATCAGAAGTTAGAATGATGGATCCTGGTGATTCGTCTACTCCAGGAGGAGCAGGATATAGTGTTGCAACAGGACAAGCATCAGCAGGTGATTCAACTGGACTAACTTTAGATGCAACAGATACGGTCGAAGATAGTACAGGTGTTTATGACGGAAAAAGAATAATATTGACACAAGGTAAAGGTAAAGGACAATATGCAAAAGTGTTATCTTTTGACCCTTCAACAAAACGTTGTGAAATTGTTAGAGAAAGTGATGGATTGCCTGGATGGGATCATTGGATTCCTGGAACTCCAATAGTTACAGCACTTGACGAAACATCAAGTTACAGAATCGAACCAATGGTTGAATTCAACGAACCACCTTATTCTCAAAGCCAAGGAACATTACCAACACCATTGGATTATAAAAGAATTAGATATGGTGGTGGAAAATTTGTTGCTATTGCACAAAGTGAATTTGGTAGAGGCAATACAAATCAATTTTTATACTCAACCGATGGAGTGAGTTGGACTACCGGAACATTTGATGGAAGTGCATTGTTTACTCCTAATGATTTTTGGAGTTGGAGTGATCTTGCATATAGTGGAAGTACATGGGTTGCTGTTGCTAAAGAAGGAATTGTTGCAACTTCAACCGATGGAGTGAGTTGGTCCTTAAAAGAAGTTTCAACAGACTCCACTGCTCCTGTAGAAAGATTTATTGAATTTGGTGCTAACCCTGTTACATCACAAAGTTACAAAGTAACGGTTTCTATACCCGGAGACAATCCGTTGTATCATTTCGATGGTGCTACAAATTCAGCACCTGATATAACATTAGTTGCTGGTAATACATATATCTTTAATCAAAATGATGCAAGTAATTTAAGTTGTCCGATTTATTTTGCAACAACACCATTAGGTCATCACAGCGGTGATACTCCTATTAGTGAAGGTATAAAATATTTCTTAGACAATGTTCAAGTTGCAAATTTAGAGGCGTATGTTTCAGGATTTGATGCGGCACAAACAAAAAGAGTTGAATGGACGGTTCCAACAAATCTTGTTGGAGTTAATGTTTATTATGTTAATTACAATAGCACAGGATCGAATGTACAAACCGACAGCAGTTATGCACTAGTTACTATTGATAGTGAAAAAGAGTTTTGTGTTGTTGGTAGATCAAACGCAGGATCATACGAATGGTGGCAATCAACCGACGAAGGCTCTACATGGACCGTATATGATTTACCAAGTAAAGAAAGTAATCCAACAGCAATGACATTAACATATGGATCAGGAAAATTTGTTATTACAACAAAAGATTATGATTCAAGTGTGAATAGAATCTACATCAAAACACCAGGACAAAGAAGTTGGAGAGAAGAATTTATTGGCGGTGCAGATTTGAGTAATGTTGAATCTGCGGTATATGGTAATAACTTGTTTATAGCAACAGAAACAAATTCTAACAATGTGTTTATAAATCCAAATGGTGGTGAAGGACAATGGTATCAACAATCAGGTGTTTTACCAACTACAGGTAATTGGAAACTAGGTTACGGCCAAGGTGTCTTTGTCGCATTTAAACCAAACTCAACAGAGTTTGCTTTTAGTGAAGACGGAATTCGTTGGAAAACTAAAACTCTTTCAACATCAGCAAAATGGGAAGATATTGGTTTTGGTGATCCAGACAATGACGGAAAATTTATTTTAATAGGTAGCGGTACTCCTTTACAAGGTGCAGGAGAACAAAAATTTGTTACTATTAAAGCAGGCAGAAAACCATTAGGAAGAGTAAACATTAATAATAACAGAGTTAGCAGTATTTCAATTTATGATCCAGGTAGTAATTATGTAGAATCTTTACCTGATTTAGTTACAAATTATAACGTAACGGTAGCAAGAAATACCGCAGATGATGCAGATGTTTTTTATATAAACGGATCTGAAACACCGGCATTGTCTTTTGTTGAAGGTAAACGATATGTATTTGATCAAAGTGATTCTTCGAACGTTAACGGAGAAGATGTTTATCCATTAGTATTTGCAACAGATTCAGGATTAAATTCTATTATCGAGGTTAATGTAATTTACAGACTTGGTGGTGTTAATAAAACAAGACAAGAGTATGTAAGTGGATTTGCAAGTGCATCTGAAAGAACGGTTGAAATAGAAATTCAATTTAATGCAGAAGCAACTTATTATTACGGTTCAAGTGAACTTGCTGGTATGGGAAATAGTATTAGTGTTTCTTCTTCAGAACAACTGGCTATAACAATTACTGATCCGTTAGCAACAAACGAACCTACAATGCTACTAAGATTAGCCAATGGAGTATTACCACAACCATCATTTATTAATAGAGGTACTAGTTTTAGATCTGCAACAGCAACAATTACCGGAAATGGATTTGCTGACAAATATCAAGTAGGAAAAGAGATTGTTGTTAAAGAATTAAGTAGAGAACCTGGACCAGGTGATAACTTGGCTATTAGTGGAATAACACAAAGAGATTATTTGGTAACAAAAGTAACCAATGTACAAGGTGTTGCACCAAACCTAACAGCAACAATTCAAGTAAGTCCTCCGATAGGAGTTGATGAGTCACCTGAACACGAAACAGAAATGACCATTAGACAGAAATATAGCCAGGTGCGTCTAACATTCCATGACTTCTTAGACATCGGTACTGGTAATAAAAATTCAACTAGATATCCTGTGCGTTATCTAGAAGGATTCCTAAGCGGTAGTGATAATTCACCTAGACAATTTAATGAAACAGACTTTAGTAACGGTGGTAGGGTTTTCTATTCATCAACTGACCAAGATGGTAACTTTAGGGTCGGCGAGTTGTTTGAAGTTGAACAAGCATCGGGTATTGTAACTATTAATGCTGATCAATTTGAACTTGACGGATTAACTGAACTTTCATTAGGAGGTGTTACGCTCGGCGGAACAGGTGCTGTTATTAGAGAATTTAGTATCGATCCATTGTTTACAGCAAATAGTGATGAAATTGTTCCTACACAAAAAGCAATATCGGCATACGTTAAATCACGTATTACGGGCGGTGGATCTAGCGTTAACGTTAACAAAGCAACAGCGGGTGTTGTTGTAATTGGCGGAACAAGCGGACAATCATTAGAAACAAGTGATTTAACACCTATACAAATTAAAACTAAAATGTCATTCCAAGGAGGTGTTGGAGGAAGCATGGCGGCAATGGCGTTCTTTGCTTTTGGAACAGATATTCCTATGGGCGATGACATGGGTGGAACAGACGAACTTGGAGGGGATGCAGGTGGACATGGCTTCTAAATACATAAATAACATTAGAATTGGAGTAATCAATGGCTGAATTTTTACTTGGTAGAATTAAATTTGTATGGAAAGGTGACTGGGCCTCTAGCACCGCATACGTTAAAGACGATGTTATAAGATACGGCGGTAAAGTATATATTTGTACGGCACCACACACATCAGACACTAGTGATTTTTACCTAGATAGTGACAACTGGAATATTTTTACAGATGGATCAACATGGAAAGATGACTGGACTACTAGCACATACTACAAACTAGGTGATATTGTCAAGTATGGTGGTTATTTGTATATTGCAAATAATGCTCATACATCAGCAGATACCGTCACAAAAGGTTTAGAGTTTAACCAAGCAGATTGGGACATTTACTCAGAGTTTTTAGAATACAGAAATGATTGGGCAGTAAACACAAGATATCGTGTAAACGATATTGTAAAATATGGTGGAACCGTTTATGTTTGTATTGACGATCACACTTCGTCAGCAACAGCCGAAACTGATATTGATGGTTTAGAAAGTGATAACAACGGAAAGGTTCTTACATTTGATTCTGTTTCAGCCGCAGATGCAAGTAGAGCCGCCGGCACTTATAGTGTAACAACTACAACAAATAATAATGGTTCAGGCGTTACAGCAAATGTTACCGTTGATGGTATTGGTGGAGTTGCAATTACATTAACAGCAAACGGTCAAGGGTATGCTGTTGGAGATATTATTACAATCGCCGACGCTGACCTTGGAGCAGGCGGTGCACCGGATGTAACATTTACCGTTGTATCAGTTGCAGATAGATGGAATATTTTTTCCGAAGGGTTTGATTGGAAAAATGAATGGACTGCCGCAACTAGATATAAAAGAAATGATCTAGTTAGATATGGTGGACAATTATATGTTTGTAGATTAGGACATAAATCAGGAACTCTTTCTGATGGACTAGAAGCAGATCAATCTAAATGGGAATATTTTCATAAAGGTGTTGTATACAGAAGTGCTTGGGCATCAGGAACAAGATATCGTGTAAACGATTTAGTACAATACGGTGCAAACATTTATATTTGTACAACACATCACACAGCAACAAATTTTATTTCAGATGAATCTAATTGGGAAAACTTTGTTCCAGGTTTAGAATTTGAAGATAGTTGGAACATTGGAACAACATATCAACCTGGAGATTTGGTTACTTATGGTGGTTATTCTTATATTGCAAAAACAAACAATGTAGGTAAAGCACCATACTCAAATGCAAACGATTGGGGATTATATCTAAAAGGATTAAACTTTAGAGGTGACTGGGGAGATGATTCTTCAGCACAAGATTATCTAGTTGGTGATGTGGTAAGAGTAGGTGGATACACTTATATGTGTATTCAGGATCATCAAAATCAAAGTCCACCAAATGCAACATACTGGGTAAGATTAAATCAAGGTATTGAATGGAACGGTGACTGGTCTAACATTACACAATACGATTTAGGTGATGTTGTTTACTTTGGTGTTAACTCTTATCTTTGTGTACAAGCACACCAATCAGATCAAGCGATTGCACAAAATAGACCAGATCAGGATACACAAGGGGATTACTGGGCAATACTAGCCGGAGGTAATGAACAAAGTGCATTAACAACAGACGGCGACTTAGTTTATTATTCAGGATCAGGACCTACAAGATTACCAATTGGTGAAACAGGCCAAGTGTTATCTGTTGGAACTGCTGGATTACCTGCATGGCAATATTGGGGCAGAACAGATCATGTTTACTATGTTGGTCCTAACGGTAATGACGGAGATTATCCAGGATACGGTTCAACATTAGATAGACCTTTTAAAACTATTAGACGTGCATGTGAAGCAATTGAAAAAGGATCTTTAAATCCTAATGCTGTTGATGCACTTAAAAAGAATAGACAATTCATTCAACGTGAGGTTGTTGAATGGGTTGATTATCAAATAGCAAACGTTATTTCTCCATTCACTGGAGCATTTACATACGACCAAGCATTGTGTTACAGAGATATGGGACACTTGGTTGATGCTGTTGTCTACGATTTATCACATGGTGGTAACGAAAAAACAAGATCAGTTGCTTATAACTATTTTGATAAAGACGGTGCAAGTTATGTTAATGGACAGGTTAGTGAAACGGTTGCGGCAATTAACTATGCAATTACGGTAATGGATGCTGTTATTTCAAATGTAGATCCAGCAACAAATTATCAGACAGAAAACGGCTACACACCTGCTATTGTACAAATAAAACCTAACAATACAGAAGAAGCAAATGCACAAGCAATAATTACTAGTTTAGTTGCTATTGTTACCGATGCTATTACAGCAGGCGGCGTTTCAAATATTCCTGCAGAAGAAGCAGTACAAAAAACTATTTTTGTTAAAACAGGAACATATTACGAAATACTTCCTATTGTTGTTCCTAAGTTAACAGCAGTTGTTGGTGATGAATTACGTAGTACGGTTGTTCAACCAAGCACATCGGCACAATATACACAAAGATCGGATATCGATTATAGTGTTGCGGCCATTACAAGAATTAAAAGTTTAATTAGTGATATTGCACAAGGTAATGGTGTTACTAAAACAGGTACAAATACTCAAACACAGATTACAGCAGGTCCGGCTGGTACAGCAACTGAAGGTACAGAATTAGAAAGTAAATTGCAACATTTAATTGATTATATTAATTACTATGCTGGCAATGACACACAAGATTCAACAGCACCAGTTATGACAAATGGCCAGCAGTCATTAACAATTACAGACATTACAAAAGCATCTACTGCCGTAGTAACAACTTCGGTAGCACACGGATTATACGATAGACAACAAGTTCATATTAAAAACGTAAACGGTATGACCGAAGTCAATAACAGAGTTTTCTGGGTTGACAAAATTAATGCAACAACGTTTGCACTTTATGAAGATTTTTATCTAACAATTCCTCATAATAGCACAAGTCATAATGCTTACTCAAGCGGCGGCAATGCTTACTATAATGGCGATAGAGAATCGCAAGATCAAAATGTTCATAATGCTATTAGACAACTTTATCTTAACAGAGAATTTTTAGCAGAAGAAGCAACGGCATATATTACTGCTACATATCCGTCTTATACATATTCAGTTGATAGTTGCAGACGTGATGTTAGAGAATATGTTGACTCACTTATCTGGGATTTGACTTACGGCGGAACATATAGAACAACAATGAACGGCCGTTGGTATGTTAATGCTGTCGAAGGTTCATTAACAGAAGATATGTTCTATCTAAGAGATGGTACTGGTTTAAGAAATTGTACCGTTAAAGGATTAACAGGAACATTAGGTACAACAAATGCTTACGGAACAAAACGTCCAACAGCAGGTGCGTTTGTATCACTTGATCCAGGTTGGGGTCAAGCAGATAATAGAACTTGGATTGGTACACGTTCACCTTATGTACAAAACGTAACAACATTTGGTACTGCGTGTGTTGGATTAAAAGTTGACGGTTCATTACACGATAGTGGTAACGATTCAATTGTTGCCAACGACTTTACACAAATTTTAAGTGATGGTATTGGTGCATGGATTACAAACTTAGGTAGAGCAGAACTTGTTTCTGTGTTCTCATACTATGGACACATTGGATACCTAGCAGAGAACGGCGGTAAGATTCGTGCTACTAATGGTAACTCATCTTATGGTACATTTGGTACCGTAGCAGAAGGTGTTGACGCAACTGAAAAACCAATTACGGCTGTTGTTAATAACCAATTTAGAAACGCAGTTGTTGGCGAAGTACTTACAGATCAAAATCAAATTTTAACAATGTTCTATGACAATGCTGGTGTTAATTATGAATCAGCAACATTCACTATCGGCGGCGACGGTGCTAGTGCAAGTGTTATAGGAGACGAAATTAGAGACCAAGGTTTGTTTAATGTTAGAATGTTAAACACTGATGTTAATGCAGATGGCACAGGAGACTTTGGTGGTGCAGATTACGGATTTGCTAACAACACAGCACAATTTGGTAATGAAACATCAATTAGAATTTCAAACACAGATACTGCAAATAGCGGTGACTACGATGGAATGAGAATTGTAATTACAAGTGGTTTAGGTGTTGGACAATATGCTTACATTGGATCATTTAATGCAGGTAACAAAGATGCTACCGTATTTAAAGAGTCAGATGACGAGCCAGGATGGGATCATTTTGTTCCTGGAACACCTATTGCGACATTACTTGACGGAACAACAAAATATATTATTGAACCAAGAGTAACTATTAATGAACCACCGTTCTCAAGTACATCACAAACTTATGGAACAGCAATTCAAAGTTCTCAGAATTCAATTGCTTTCGGTAATGACAGATTTATTATTGTAGGTTCCAATACAACAACGACATTATATTCAACAGACGGTGCTACATGGGCGGCCGGCGGTAATCTACCAACAACACAACAATGGGGCGGATTAACACACGGTGGCGGTGATGATAGTACAGAAGAATGGATTTGTGTTGGTTATAATTCAACAGCAGGAGCATATTCAACAGACGACGGTGCTACTTGGAATTCAAGCACATTACCTGCAACAGCAAATTGGATTGATACAGCATTTGGTAATTTAAGATATGTTGCTATTGCTGAAGGTAGCACATCGGCGGCATATTCCGATGACGGAATTAGTTGGTCATCAACTACACTACCAAGCACACAAAATTGGAAAAAAGTTATTTACGGAAAACAATTCCTAGCAATTAGTGATAATGCTAACTATGCTACATCGATCGACGGTTCAACATGGAACTCAAGAGCGTTACCAACATTTACTGATACTGATACAAAAGTAAAAGATGTTGCTTACGGTAACGGACGTTATCTTGTAATTGGTGATAAAGGAACTGAAGCATTTTATTCAACAGACGGTATTAACTGGACTTCAACAATAATTGACACAACTGCTGATTCATCAATTGGTGGTGGTGATGGATTAATTGCATATGGTTCTGGTATATTCCTTTGGACAGCAAGTAAAAACGGTCAAGTTAAAACTATTGATGAAACAAGTTTCTCAGGTGCTGATGCATTAAGACCTGCTAATACATACACGGATGTAACACAAGATTCAACTACAGGCTCTGGAACAGGAGCAACATTTGACATTACGGTTGACGGAACAGGTACGGTAACAAGTGTAGTTCCAGTATTATTAGGTCAAGGTTATGCGGCCGGTGATACAATTACTATTGCAGATGCTAGCCTAGGCGGTGGTGGCGGAGCCAACTTTACTTTTGATATTCAAACTATTCATGATAGTTCACAAACATCAATCTCAAGAGATGGTATTGTTTGGAAAGCAAAAACAAATGGAAAAACAGATGCAGTTTATTCGTCACTAGCATATGGTAGACCTTATGTTTCAGGAAGTTCTGCACATAGACCAACATGGTTTGCTATACAAAGTGGTTCAAATACTGGTTCTATTATTAGAGCAGGTGCTCAAGCATTTGTTAGAGCAAGAGTTGCTACAGGTAAAATTGCAGGTATGAGAATTTGGGAACCTGGTTCAGGTTATTCAAGTCCTCCAACAATTACAATTACAGATCCTAGCAACACTATTGAGGCTCCTGTACAATTAAGAATTGGTGACGGTGTATTAGGTAATCCAACTATTTCTAACGGTGGTACTGGCTACGAAACAGCACAGGCAACGGTTGCCGGCAGTGGTACAGCAGACGAGTTTCAACCAGGTGCTAACATCTTTATTAAAGATGTATCAGAAATTCCTAAAGCAGGATCTAACGTAGAATTTAGTAACTTGCCAGGATCATATTTCAAACTGGTTACGGTGCGTGAATTGACAGGGCCAGATGCAAAAGGAAACTATGCATGTAAACTTCAAGTTTCGCCGGACATTCCTGTTGATACTGCACCTCCACATTTAGATCCAATTTCAATGCGTATCCGTTACTCACAGGTTCGTTTAACAGGACACGATTTCTTGGATATTGGTACAGGTAACTTTATTACTACCAATTATCCAAACATACCATTACAAGATCCAGATCCAGCAAAAGAAACGGTCGTTGGTGGCGGAGGTAGAGTATTCTTTACTTCGACCGACCAAGATGGTAACTTTAGAGTAGGTGATTTGTTCTCAGTAGAACAAAGTACTGGTGTTGCAACACTAGATGCTGATGCATTTAATATTGCAGGACTAAACGAACTTTCATTAGGTTCAGTAGAACTTGGTGGAACTGGTGCTGTCATTACAGAGTTCAGTACTGACGGTACTTTTGCGGCAGATTCGGACAGCGTTGTCCCAACACAAAGAGCAATTAGAACATTTATTAATGCTCAAATTGGTGGCGGTAATTCCGAATTGAACGTAAATATCTTAACAGCAGGTGTTATTGAAATCAAAGAAGATCAGATCGATACAACAACTGGTGTGCAGATTAACGTTAAACAAAAAATGAACTTCACAGGTGGAATTGATGGCGATGCTGTTGCATTACAAAGATTCCTATTAAGTTAAACAAAGGAGAAATAAAGCATGGCTACAGGAAGACTAGGAGCAATAAACCTTACAGCAGGAGCAAACACTACTGCATATACGGTTCCTGCTAGTACTTACTCGGTTGTAACGGTATCGTTCTGTAACAGATCTAACCAAGCGGCGGCTCTAAGACTTGCTGTTGCGGCGGCGGATACGCCAACTGGCGCAGAGTGGATAGAGTACGATACAGAAATACAAGCCAAGGGAGTATTGGAGAGAACAGGATTAGTGCTTGATGCAGGTAAGAAAGTAGTTGCTTATTCCAGTGCAGATAATACATCTGTCGTGGTTATGGGCATCGAAACTCCTGCTTAATGCTAAATACAAGTAGAATAAAGGGAAGCATACAAAATGGGAAGATATATTACAACAACTGGAACTAGTGGTGCAGTAATTACTGAACAAAGTTCTGCTTATAATGCTAAAGTTAATGATAGAGTTTTAGCAGATACAAGTAGTGCGGGGTTCACGGTTACATTGCCAGCGAACGCTGACCTAATTAAAGGTGACACAATTCAGATTATTGATGTTACAGGTAGTTTTGGAACTAATAATCTTACAATAGGTAGAAATGGATCAAAAATTCAAAATCTTTCAGAAGATTTGATTTTGAACATCAACAACTCTGCTGTAACGATTATGTATTCTGGTGCTACATATGGTTGGATTCTACTAGCAACATAATACTAAATTAGTATTACATTGTTAAGAATAGAAATTCAATTATTAAGGAGACAGAGTTAAATGGCAGACTTAAAAAGTTTATTAGACAAAGCAACGGCAGAGGACTTTGATGCGAATGATCCATCAATGCCTCGTAACAAATATTATTCTTGTCAGGTAACATTTGCTACAATTTGCGGAGTCTCTCATAACAGAGATCAGTGTAAACACGAATTTTGCTGGACACCTGAACCCGACGTTACTAAAATGAAAATTCAAATGTGGGGCGGCGGCGGAGGCGGCGGCGGAGTCTGTTGTTGTTCATGGGGTTTCTCTGGAGGCGCAGGTGCTTACGTAGAACTTCAAAATATCGACGTTACTAATTGTAAAACAGAATACCGGATTTGTATTGGACCACCTTCATGTTGTTCACCTGTTCAATCATGTGGATACAGAGGTTGTAAATCATACATTACTAACGGATACCTAAGAAAATGCGACGGCACAACTTGTGCTGGTAACTTCTGTGCAGAGGGCGGTATTTCAGGTTGTTCTTTCTGCTTTATGTTTAACTGCTTTAACTGCGGAATTTATATGGATCCAAGATACAGCACAACATGTGCTTGTTATTTTGACGGTGACCTAGGTTATCCGGGAAGAGTAGGCGGTATCGCTACATTTTGTTCTAACAACAATGCTTGTTGGTACAAACACTATACAATGATTCCTGCGATGCTTGAAACTTGTAAAGAAAGATGGGAATTAACAAGATTCTGTGCCCAAAATATGCCAGGTGGCTGGGACGGATGTAAAATGGGACAAGGATACCTTATGGGCGGCGGTGGATCGCATCAAAGAGTACCAGGCGTAGGTGGAATTTCAGGTTCTGCTGTCGGTGGAAACTGCTATTGCGGTGGTCCAGGCGGCCCTGGTTTAGTAAGAGTATCAATGTTTACGTAAAGGAGAATGAAGGTAACATGGCAAATTTAAGATCACTTATAGGTTCAGTTAGCGTTAACGACATATCGCCTTTACAAGATAAATGTACATTATATTTTCTTCCGCATTGTCAATGTTATTGTAACTCAGACTACGGCGGAAACTGCTACCTATACTGGTGCGTTCCAGCAGGTACAACAAAAATGAAAATGGAAGTATGGGGCGGCGGTGGATCCGGCGCTGGTGCTTGTTGTTGTATGGGTGGTACACCGGGTGGATCAGGTGCATGGGCATACAAATGTTTAGATTCAGCAACAGATTTTGCGGCAGGTAACACATATGATTTATATCCAGGCCCATCAACTTGCTGTGCTTCATGCTGTTGTGGAATTATTGGATGTAAAGGTTATATTTCAGGTCCAGGGTTAACTAACTTTTGTGCTGACGGCGGTAATGCAGGTCAGACTTGTTGTTTTATTCACTGGGGTTGGTCAGACTGCGTAGGTAATAGATGCGGTTATTATTATACAAATAGAATGTGTTGTATTTGTTGCAGATGCCATTATGGTTCGGATGGAGGTTCTCCAGGAAGACCTAGTGCTATTTGGGCACAATGTACTTGTGGATCGTGCTGGTGGAAATTATTATATCACTATCCAGGCGGTATTAACAATACCACAGGTGGATTCACAACAACACAAACAATGGGTAATGCTTGTAACCATGAATGGTCACGTTGTGTACGGGGTAACCTAGGTTGGGCAACAGGACAATCAGGTCATTTACCTGGTGTCGGTGGTCCGAGTGCAACATCATGCGGTGGCGGATGTTGTTATGGATTTCCCGGCGCGGCAGGAATGGTAAGAATTACTTATGATCAAAGTTAGGGGTAAATATTGATATGGCACAACTAAGTTCATACGTTTCGGAATTAAGATTACCAGCAGGATCATCAACAACAGATCTTCCAGCGGGTTGTCAGTTTGTATATTCATCAAGTTGTTGGAGTTGTCCATCATTTGGTAACTATCAACAATATTGTTGTTTTGCATTTATTGTACCGAGCGATGCGGCAAGAGCAACGTTTGAGGCTTGGGGATCAGGCGGCGGTGGCGGTGTGTCTTGTTGCTGTATGGGCGGATCACCGGGCGGATCAGGTGCTTATTCAAGAAAAACAATTCCAGTATCAACAGGTTGGTGCTATGACCTATGTTTAGGTGAAGGCGCATGTTGTAATAATGGACGGAACGGATTTAGAGGATGTCGTTCTTCTGTAAAAGGATGTAATATTAGTATTTGTGGTTCTGGCGGTAAGCCAGGATGTTCATACTGCTTCCCAGGTTGCGGATGTTACGTAACAGGATACTGCTGTTGTCGTGCTTGGAACTGCGGTTGCTGTATTAACGATAGTCCAGCAGAAGCATCCGGCGGAGATTTTAACGTATGCGGTGTTCGTGGATGGATGCAACATAGAGCATGTGGCGGCCATTGCTGTCACAAACAACACATTCCATATCCAGGTGGATTGGTTAACAAATGCGGTGGTACCGTTGCTGTACAAAATGGTGGTAGAGGTTTTGAGACTTACGAAAATTGTGCGGCTATGAACAATGTGGGATGGAATAGACTTTCTCCACAATATGTACCAGGTATGGGTGGCCCAACTTATTGGAGATGGTCAGGTGGATGTCATTGTGGATCGTATGGTGCTCCAGGACTAATTAGAATTACTTGGTATGATAACTAATTAATGGTATAATAGAGGAATAAAATGGCAATAACACATATTACACACGAGTTTGAATACGATTTACCAGACAAGTATCTGTATCAAACTAATGAGTTAGGACTTAAAGCATCTTGGATTTACAACGGTCCTGCTAGACTATGGGTACAAGTTAACAAAGAAACAGGTCTTCTAGTCGCGGCAAACGATTGTATTCCTGATGATGGAACTCCTGAAACAGCATTACAAGCAAAATATCAAGCAGGATTAGATCATGTTGCTGTTTTAGTTAATGCTAAAGAGCATCCTATTATTGCTAGTATTATGTGGATGGAAATTGACCAAGCAGATTTTCCACAAGTAGAATTTACAAGAGAAGATGTTGATCCAACAGATACAACGGTTTATTACTCACGTGCCGCAACACCAACTTTAGACCATACATATGAAATTAATGAAGTAATGTATAACGAAGAAGCCAATGAATGGGTTTATCCTTTACCTTGGAAAAAACCACACATGAATTGGGATATGCTTGAAGCCGGTAGATTAAATCTTATTGCTGATGGTAAACAAATTATAGAAAGTTTAGAAAACGATCCAGATGCAACTGAAGGTCAGTGGACCACACTTATTGCAGAAATGAAAGACTTTGTTACAGAACTTGAAGCAATACCTACTAAATTTCCTAGAGACACTTGGGATCCATGGATGGTTCCATTCCCGGAAGATCCTAGAACAAATGCAGAGGATGTGCAAGTTGCAGAAGTAACCGTTGAGGGGAGCGAATAATGAGCATTACACCATCGTACCTATCTGAAGTAGAAATTGTATTTGAATATGCTATTCCTGACAAGTATCTACATCAAACAAACGAACTAGGCAAAACAGCAACATTCACATACAAAGGTCCAGAAAAACTTTGGGTATTTGTTGAAGCAGACACAGGAAAATTAGTTGTTGGAATGGACGCTAGAGCACACAATCCAGAAGATGAAAAAGAAGAAGCAGAAATGCACAAATTTGCCGGATTGAGCCACAAAGCAATTTTAGTAGATGCAAATGAACAGCCATTACTAGCAACGTTAGTATGGATGGACAACGAACCACATGAAAATTATCCGTGCAAAGCATGGAGAGATCCTGATACTAATGAAGTATTATATTGGGAAACAGATCCGTTAATTCCAGACGATGCATATGATCAAGAAAACATCCATTATGATCTAAACAAAAACGAATGGAAAAAGCCTTTTCCTTGGGAAAAACCAGGAATGACAGAAGAAGAATGGGAAGAGTCAAGAAAGGCTACTGCATGGCACGTTTCTGAAGAATTACGCAAAGATGAAGACTTAAATAATCCAGCAAATGCCGCAATACGTCAAAAAGTTGTTGATCATTTGAATGAACTTGAAAATTTAAGAACTAAATTTCCAAAACCAGAATGGGATCATTGGATGATTCCGTTTCCTAAGCATCCTAGAGGTGATATATTCTCTGGAAATAAATTCGAAGCAGACGAAGCAATTGATCCTGATAGATCAAAAGTAGACGTTAACGAATAGTCAAAACCACTTTTATTCCTCTGGTAAAAACTACCCTATAAATATTCTTGCATAAAGCAATAATATACTTAGAGGAACAACATGAGCAAAACTAGATCTACAGCCTTTTTTATCAACGGAGGAGCAGGCCGCGTAATAGCCAGTATTCCTGCGTTAGAACTATTTAGAAAAGAAAACCCCGACGATGATTTTATCATTGTTTGTGAAGGGGGAACCGAGTTTTATAAAGGTCATCTAGACCTAGATAAACGTGCATACGATGTATGGCACAAAAATTTATTCCAAGAAAAAATTAAAGATAGAAATTGTATAAGTCCTGAACCTTATAGAATTTGGGATTATTACAATCAAAAAGCAAGTTTAGCACAAGCATTTGATATTCAAATTAACAATCTAAGTGAACCAAGAGAATTGCCTAAGCCTACTTTAAAATTAAGTAGAGAAGAAGTACTAAACGGTGAAATTACCCTTAATGAAGTAAAACAAATTACTGGCAAAGATAAAGTTATTGTTATTCAACCATTCGGAAGAGGAATTAGTTATCGTGATGGTGTGTTTAATGATAGTACTTCAAGAAGTATTGAATATGAAGATCTAGTTTCTATTATTAAAAAATTACACGATAAAGATCATGCTGTTATGATTATGGCCGAAATGCAAATTGATTTTAGTACACACGACATTAAAGTTCCGATCCCTACACCAACCGGAATTACATTACGTCAATGGGCGGGATTAATTAGAGGTTGTGATTATTTTATTGGGTGTGATAGTGTTGGACAACATATTGCAGATTCAGTAGGTACTGCGGCTACGGTAATTACGGGATCAACAGATCCGATTAATATTTCTCATCCTGAAAATAAAAAGTTTACAATTATTGACATGGGATCAACTGACAGAGAATATGCTCCTATTAGAATTACTCCAGATGAGATGTGTGATAGACTTAATGACGGATTAATGAAAATGGAAACTTCTGATATTGATAAAGTTATCAAAAGTGTTCAATTAGGTTTAAAAAATTACGGAAAAGAATCAGCAATTAAAGTAAAAGCAAAATTAAAAGATGAAGGACAACAACCACAAGGTGAAGTTTGTCCAGTACACGGTGTAGTACATGATCATGGACACGTACATCAAATGCAAACACCAATGCCAGCAACACCACAAGGCGGAACAATGCCAGGCGGAACTGCAATGAGTTCGCAATTTGGCGTTGTACCTCCATATATGCAACAAAAAGAAACTAAGGAGTAAAATATATGAGTGAAAAGAAACCAGTTTGGATTGCAGGTATTGCTAGAGGACATAATTCAGGTGTTTGTTTACTCAAAGATGGCAAGGTAGTTTTCTCTGTAGAAGAAGAAAGACTATCAAGGCAGAAGTACGACGGCGGACCGTTTGCGTCAATGATTAAAATTTTAGATTATACAGATAAAATTGATTATTTGGTTGTTGCACATACTCAAAGTTTACAAGAAACTGCTCCAAGAGTTGATTATACCGGTGACGATGTTTATACAGGCATGGCACGTAAATTAGGATTAATTAGTAGAAAAGATAATCCATACGGACATAGTCAAGTAATTGATATGAGTTTTGTACATCACAAGTTACATGCCGCCGCGGCATTTTATCGTTCTGGTTTTGAAAAGGCTGTTGCTGTAATTGTTGACGGTGCAGGAACATTTATCCCTTTACAATTTGGCGGTGAACATATTACTGGATGGGAAACAGAAACTATTTTTACATGTGACTATCCTGGAACTTTTAAAACAATTTACAAACACATTGGAGTACAAAAACCAAGCGTTCATGTAAGCAATCCTACTTTTGATAGTAGTATGTATAACGAAGATGGTACACATCATTGTGTTATTACCGACGGTGCTGGTATTACTAAAGTTTATGAAGCGGTAACAGAATACTGCGGATTTAGTTCTATTGAAGCAGGCAAGACTATGGGACTATTTCCATATGGTAAAGAGAATTTAGATATTCCACCGTTATTTAGATACGGCGAAGCGAAGCATCCTACTGCAAATAGAAATTTAATTATTCCTAATTATCCTAATGGTGCTATTGTTAACGCACTTGCATATGACTTCCTTGAAACAAATGTAGAAGAAAGCAAATATACGGTAACAAATGATGGCGGACCTGACAGAACTAGATTACAAAATAGAAGAGATCTAGCGTATGCTTGTCAAATTCAAACACAAAACCAAGTTGCTGACCTAATTAGAAAAGCAGTACAAATGTCAGGTGAAAAAAATGTAGTAGTTAGTGGCGGCTATGGTTTAAATTGCGTTGCTAATTATCATTATCTTGAAGAACTAAAGGATGAAGGTATTAATTTATATGTAGAACCTATTTCTAATGATGCAGGCACAGCAATGGGTGCGGCAATGATGATTTCTAGAAGTATTAGTCAAGACATGACTATCGATCATAGTTTAAAACATTCATTATATCTAGGACCAAAACATGAATATACTGATGCGTCAATTCAAGAGCATGTTGATAGGTATAATGGAACAATTGAAGATGCTGACTATAACAAGGTAGCAGACTTAATTG
>Ga0255770_10000722_pt1 | contig 31022 bp, 28 predicted proteins | sample 071ome_22_FD_179968 | JGI IMG/M metagenome (GOLD analysis project Ga0255770, IMG submission 179968) | Coastal salt marsh microbial communities from the Groves Creek Marsh, Skidaway Island, Georgia - 071404AT metaG (version 2) | ecosystem: Environmental > Aquatic > Marine > Intertidal zone >...
TGGTACACGGCGCGGTGACGTTCATCGACCGCGCCGGGTGTTGCGCTCGGGTGACGTGCGACGCCGTCGGGGAGACGCACGCGGTTCGGGTGTGCGCGAACGATGATGATGATGATGACGACGATACGAAGAGACGCGATGATGGGGCGATGACGCCGAGGGACGCAAGCGATGCCGCGGGTGAGACGTCGCGAACGGCCCGGAGACGCTTCGCGTTCGGATTGACGTCGTCGATCGCGAACGAGGAGGTGACGGTGCGGTTGGATGCGGAGGACGGGTGCGTCGTGGGACGTTCGGTTGGGCGGACGCCAAAGCGGAGCGGGACGCGAACGGACCGCGGGAGGTTTGAGACGGTACAGAATGCGACGTCGGACGCGTTCGCCGCGCGTGGATTGGATGATGTGGTGATTCAAAAGGCGTCGTCGTCGTCGAGCGTTTCGGGCGGTGGTGCGTTGAGAGAGACGGCGGTTGTCGCGGTGGTGATCGCCGCGTTGGCGTTGTTCAATTTCGGCTTGCGCGCGTTGCGACGACGGAGAAAGAGTCGTCCGAGTCAGAGCGATGCGACGCGGGGCGCAAATTTGGAGACGATCGATTGGAAAGAACTCGTGGGGGAGAAGAATACGAATCTCGTGCAGCAGTTGATTCGTGAACAGGAGGAACGACGGCTGGAGTTGGCGCCGACGGCGGAATGGACGATTCGGGCGACGGCGCCGGCGGTCGATTACGCGGCGCCGATGGCGAACACGGGTGACCTTCTTTGGGATTTTCTGTGTGCGTTTCCGGAATCGATCGCGGTGACGTATGCTGATGAAGATTCGTCGAGTGAAAACGACGACGATGACAACGTTCCGCTTGGGTTTCGTTTGTTTCGCGCGAACAGCGTGGCGGACGACTCTGACGAATCCACCGATATGGAGCACAGAGACGTGTTCGGGAACCGCATCAAACCTGGAAAGGATTTTCAAATGTGTATTCACGGTCACGGTCCGCCGAACGTTGCGAAACGCGTCTTGAAAGACGTTGCGTCGATGAAATACTTTATGGATTGCCAACTCAACTTTTTTTCAGACCAGAATGAAGAGTGAGACGCTGGCGTCGACACGCGAGGCGCCGAAACATGCACCTCAAGCGCGCGCCGAGGAAGAGTGCACATCAACCTCTAATACAGTAGAAAAATCATTGTTACATCATCAAATCATTAGCCTAGTACCTCAAGCACGCAATCAACTCGACGATACTTTGTTACTTTTTCGCAAAGGGGTTGGAAAATGAGAAATTCTTAAATGCGCTCGTGTCAATCGTAGGCAGGGTGAAGGTCGAGGACGAGTCCTCAGATTCCGCCGCCGCGCCTGGTAATGTGAGCGCACAATAAGCAGCCTCTCTCGCGGCCAGGAGGTCTCGAATTTCTTCGTTTTCCTTTTGATGACGGATGACCACTTTTTCAAAGGCCGCCTTGGCGGCGGCGTACTCCTTCTCAAATCGCATGAGTTCATCCTTCTTGTGCGACAGCTTGGATTCTATGTCGCGAATGTCATTGATTTCGAGGGTTTTTGAATTGTCACCATCCGCGGGCGACCGCACCTTTGTGCCCAAGGTGAAGACTTCAAACTCAAATTTGCACTTGTCAAAGAAATTGTCGCCGTACACGCCAAAGACATGCTCGCCAGGACTGATCGTCGTGCACTCTCGCGGCGTCCAGTTATCCAAGGCATGAAAGAGCGCAAAATCACGCGACTCGAGTTTGCTCAGTTTCACCGCGTTCATCGGCTCGTAGTTGAAACTCTGAGTCCCGGCGAAGTAAAATCCAGCGTGCGAGCGCTTCGGCTTGACCGAATCAAACTTTGCGCTCATCTCCTGTAACGACAACTCCAACCCTTTACCCGCTACACCGTTACCCTCGGCGAAATGCAACAACTTAAACTTATCTCCCGCCGGCGACACGACGCTGACGACCACGCCCGCTCTGGTGTCTTCCTCCGTCAGGCGACATCTGAACAACCGAATCTCCCCCTTTTTCACGTTTTCGCTCATCTTGCACCCAACCTGCGCCTGAGCGATCGCCACCGCGCCGCTTCGCACCGCCTCCAACACTTTCATCGGCACCGCCGTCTTGATGTTCACCCCGAGGCTCGATATCATCGAAGCCACGAGCGTGTTTGCGAATCCAGCTTCGCTGATGTCAATCTCCGTGTCGAGAATATCCGTCTTATCGATCCCATCCACGCCGTGCGCGTCGTACTCGGCCCGCTTCGTCGGATCGCTCAGAACCTTATACGCCACGCTCACGCGCTTAAAATTGGTCGCGTCGCCTCCATTCTTATCCGGGTGATACTTGAGCGCGAGTTTTCTGTACTGCGATTTTATCTCCGCCGCGTCAGCCGTCTTCTCCACCTCGAGCGCCTCGTAAAAGTCAAACTCGGGTGCCGACGACGCGCGTGGTTCCGCCATCGGGTGTCGTTTCTCTCGGTCGACGAAGAACAGCGGACGTGCGCGGCGGAGTGGTGATTGATTGCTGAGAAGTCACGAGCGGTACACAACATTTATATGAACAAGTGTTACAACGTCATTCAATTTCCTACCACGTACGCCTGCTGTTTCTTTCGAATGAACTCTCTAATCTGCGGCCCAGTGCCGAGCTCGACGACGCGACCTTCCTCCATGTACGCGGCGCCGTCGGCATACGCCAACTCTTCGAGCCTGTGGGTCACTAAAATCGCAGTGACGGCTCCGTCCGATGAATCCACCGCGTTTCGCACCGCCTGAATCACCCCTAGCTGATCCGCCTCGTCTAAAAATGTCGTGAGTTCGTCTAAAAGCAACAGCTCTGGTTGCTCGACGAGCGCCCCGGCGATGGCGACGCGTTGTTTTTGTCCTCCGCTCAGCGTCGACACCTGTCGCTCGTACGCGTCCTCATCCGTGAGGTTGACCAATCGCAACGCCTCGATGACGCGCTCGCGAATCTCCGCCTCGCTCAATGATGCGTCGGCGCCTAACCCGAAACCGACGTCCGCGCCGACGGTGGGCATGATGACTTGATGATCCGGGTTTTGAAACACAAAGGCTTTGCGACTCGGCGTTCGCGTCTCTCCAAAGTCGGGTTCGATGAGTCCCGAGAGCGCGCGGAGCATCGTGGACTTGCCGCAGCCGTTCGGGCCAAGGAGCATGAAGAGCGTGCCTTTGGGCACGCGGAGGGATGCGCCGCGAAGGGCGCGAACGGTGGATGCGCCGCGGGTGAAGCTGACAGAGACGTCTTCGACTTCAACGCCCCACGGTGATGCTGACGACGTCGACGTCGACGGTTCCATCGCGCGCGAGACGACGGGACCGCGCGAACGTGATAATGACGCCGACAGTGCCGCGCGCGAAACGCGCGGTGGGACGACTCGAGCGGCGTTTGTTGGCATTGCAGAGTGAGGCGCAAAGTGAGGTGAGTCGTTCATGCTCAGACTTATTTGAGGCTACTCTTTGAAAGTGTCGTTATTAATTCAACTAAATATGCGTTTCGGATACGGCTACGTTGGGCGCGTACGCGGCTGTGGCATCACCCATTTCGGTGTCGTCCTGCGCCGCGCCGCGACCGCGTCGACTGCGGACCAATGGTGCCGCCTTGGGCACGACAGCTTCCTTCTTCTTGTCCTCCTTGGCGGCTTTACCGCGCGCGCCGCGCTTTTTGGATGGCGACGCCGGTTCAGGCTTGATCTCTTCCTCAGCTTCCTTTTCAAACCTATCACCATCCTTACTTCGTTGCCAACGCATGAGTTGCTCCTTCAAGCGCTCCTCTCTCGCCCTGTCTTCGACGGATCCAACTTCGTCTCGAACGCACGAGCCGACGGCGTCCTGAAGCGCGCCCATGACCCGCGTCGCGTCACCGTGTCGAATCACAGCCAGCTTTGCTTTTGTCACCGCGGCGTTTCGATCCGCTTCGTTCATGCTCTTGAGCGCGTCGTGATCAACCGGCACCGGCGGTTCGAGCATGGGTTCGAGCTTATCCATGTACTCGCGCAAGTGCGGCATGATGACCTCTCGCACAACCTTTGGGCCGAGAGCGTGCAATCCCTTGATGGAACCGTAGTGCGTCGGCAAAGGTTTGGTGTTGAGCAGCGCTTGTAACAGCGTGCGCGTGATTCTCGGCTGAATGCTCGGGTACGCGTCACCGAATTTCGAGCAAATGAAGGCGATGGTACCCGCGGCGTCGTCTCGCAACGACCAGTGATCCTCATCCAAGCTCTGACACAATCGCTTCGCAACGACGCACGTCACCACGCTCGGCATGAGTTGATGCAAGTACAACTCGACATTAATATCCGAGTTGGACAACAACGCGCGAATCATCTGAATCAACGTCTTCAATCTCGACAAATCTCTCAAATTTTGCGTTGTCTCCTCTGTGATAAACTGCGTGAAGTACGGCATCAAGTTATGCAAACCAACATCCTCGCTCAACGACTTGAGCGCCGTTCGCAACAACGCCGCGTCTTCCTCCGTCGCGCCTTCCCCACTCCCAGTTCTCACCAACCCCGTCACCTTGTCAAAGTAATACTGCAATTCTTTCGACAAGACGTGCGAGACAACCGGCGCCAACCCTCCCCCGTCTGGGTCCTCCGCCCTCGCCGTCGGTCTCGGTCTCTTTGCCCCTAGTGGCGCCTCCAACGGTCGCGGTTCCGGCGGTACCGGTAACGGATTCTCCGGAATCTGCGGCTGAACCCCTTCCACCGCCAACCAATGCGGGACCAGACTCACCTCTGCCGGCGGTCGCGGGAGTCTACGGTTTAATAAATCCTTCAAATCGATCTCCTCTTCATCAACGTAAAACACCTCTGGATCCTCACGTGTCGCCCGGAAAAACCCGACGTCGGCTCCGGCAGACCCACCACCTGCACCGAACCCGTACAAGGGTTCACACCCGCGCAAACGCAGCGCGCTGTTGACGTCTTCCGCCGTGAGTGTGTCTCGTTTTCCATGTCGCATGCACTTGATGGCATCCTGGAACACCAACCGGAGTCGGTATTCCACGTCCGACGCGAGCGCTTTGGCGGTTCGGTCGTCCAGCGCGCCCGCACCGATGGTTTCCGCGATCGACACGACGGTTTCCGGGGGAATTCGCGCGCGTGAAGACGCGCTCATCGCTGGATCGCGTTCGTGAATTCGTTGCTTTTGCGTCACAAAGTGGCGACTCGTCGTCAGTCGTCGTCGCGCGTCGAGCGCCCGCACCGCATCGGCGCCGCGAGCGATGACGCCCGATGCGTTGGCGACGACGTCGTCGGCGACGGATCCGGACGTGTGGCGCCGCATCGCGGCGCGCGCGGGTGCAGACGTCGCGGAAAGGTTGCACGTCGGTGGTGCGAAAAGTTTGGATGCGCGGCGTCAACGTTTAGACGCGTCGACGTCGACGAAGCACGCGAAACGAATGAAAACCCTCGGGTTTACCGTCGTCAACGACGCGAGGAACGCGCATTCCACGACGTCGGCGTCGACGGCGAAGGAGACGCGCAGCGCTTTGGCAAAGTGTTGCGTCGCGTTGCGAGACGCCGGTATGGATCCGACGTGGGTTTTCATGTACGACGAGGCGTGGGAGTACTTGAATGACGCGCGGAATGTTTTTGAAGATGATATTTTCAATGGGCTGAGGTGTAATTACGACGTCTTGGCGTGGATTGTTGATCCGATTGTTGACGCGGAGACGACGGCGTTCTGTCCGCATCGCGACAGACAACCGGATGACGCACCGGGGAGTTTCCGGAAAGATGGAACGGCGAAATACAGCACGATTTGGATGCCGTTGACGGATGCAACGCCGGAGAACTCGTGCTTGTATTGTATTCCGCGACCGTACGATCCGGGGTACTTTGAAGGCGATTGCGATGACGTCGACGTGGATCCCATGCGCATGGCGCTCGACAGCAAGGCGGCGTACCAACGGATTCGTGCGATGCCCTGTCGCGCGGGAGGCGCTGTGGCGTTCACCCATCGGCTCATCCACTGGGGGTCCGTGGGTGAGGGTAAAGAGGGTAGGCCTCGAATCAATCTGAGTTGTGGTTTCGCGGATGACGACTACGAGCCGCCGTATTTGGCGCATCGGCCAGACGTTCCCACCGTCGAGGAACGCGCAGGACTCATCGCCGCGCAGCTTATATCCTATCACGAGCGGTTTCGTCCGGGCGTGCGCCAGTTGGCGGTGATGAAGAAGCTCTTTGGCAACGTCAAGCACAAGTTTCACCCGAGCTACGTGAAAAAGGTGAATTTTGAGTTCGCCAACGCCGCGTTGGCGGCCGCCAACCAAGAAGCCGCCGACAGCGATGATGACGATAACGGCGGCGACGACGACGAAGACGCCGTCGAAGAGGCGCTCGACGCCATGCTCGACCAAGTGGATGACTTCGAAGACGATTTTGACGATTTTGAAGATGGGGTCGAGGGGGACGCGTTTGGACGCGTTGCCGAAGAAGAGCCCGTCGCCAAAAAAAGTAGGCGATAGTTAGCAAACATTGTAAGTAGAATCACAAACAACACTAATGAACGGTTCGTATGGTTGGCGCCGCCCTTTATCGGCGCATGGATCTTGAAGTCTTGAGAAGCGCGCGGTCGAATGACCGCGCTAAAGGGTTCCACAAAGTAGGAAAAATTTCCTCTGCGAAACTCGTCTGTTGGCTCGAATTTTGTTGTGAGATTGAGAGCTTTTAAAACGCGCTCCGGCACTCTTCGGCCGTTTTGCGAACGGTTATGTTCGCGAGTTGGGTGCGTCAAACGCGCTCTGGAACGTTTCACAGAGCGGAGACTCATCAAACTAGTTGGTATACACGGTGCTATTGGTACAAGACGCTCTCGAGTCGCGCTTACGCTCGATGCGAAAGCTTGGACATGAGCATTTGGAAGTTACCACCACTCGTTTCTGGCGCCGTCGGATACGGTTGCGCCGGTGGGAACGGTTGCGGTGGTTGCGGTGTGACACCAAAGATGGCGTTCAGCTTTTGTTGCACCGGTGGTGGGTGGTTATGCGGTGGGTATTGCGGGATCATTCCCGGTGGCGGGATCATTCCCGGCGGGGGCATCGGGTGTTGTTGTTGCGGCGCCGGCGGCGCCGGTGCCTGTGCGCTTGAAAGAATGCTTTTGAAGAGCTGCTGGCCCTTGTTTTGTTGAGGCGCGTCTGGAACTGGTCGAACCGGAACCGGAGCCGACATGCCAAGCAAGTTTTTCAACCCGGCGGCGTTCGCCGAAGCGCCGCCGCTCAAAGGTGCCGGATTTTTCTTCGGCTCAACGGGCACCGGCGGCATGTCCTTCAAAAACGACGGCATCGGCAATTGATCCGGAGCCGGCGCGTTTTGAAAGCTCGAGTTTGCCCATCGTTCATCATTTGTAGCGATGATACCTTTACCCGCCCCTCGTTGCTTCCTTCCCGTCGTCTCCACTTGGTTCAAAACCGCCGATTGTTGCTCCGCCGTTAGCGCTGGTTTTTGCGGCGCGCACACCTCGTTCGCCCGAACTGCCGGATCCTTGGATTGACCCCCAGTTTTCGGCGTCGGCAACGTCTTCACCGTACCCTTGGACTTTTTCTTTCCTCTCTGACGCCTCGACGACGACGTCGCCGCGGCCTCCCCGTTCGCGTTCTCCGGCTTTGCCTCTCCGACCAATTTCGGAGTCGGAATCCGCATCAACGACGACGGCGTTACCGCCACGGGAACCACCGGCGCGGTGACCACCGACGCGTCGTTATCCCCGAAATCAAAAGGTACGAGTTCACGCTCGAAAGACTTTTTCTCCTTGATCACCTCCGCGTCCACGTCGAACGTTCCCGCGCCGTTTCCCGTCGTCGCGCGCGCCGGTGCTTTATCCCCCGGTCGCGCCGCACTCGCCGCGATCAACGCCGCAATCATATCTTCGCCTTCGCCCTTGAACGCGCCGTGGATATCGACGGAAGAAGACATGGTTGGATCGAAAAATTCACTGAATTTTCGAGGGCTTTGTTCCCTTCGTATCGTATCCTACGCTCGCTCGCTCTTCACCCGTGGGTTTATCCAGCCCTATTCAGTGAGATGCGGTGGATCGCGAAGCGCGCAGCCCCTGGTCTCAAACGCGACGTCGTCGACGCCCGTCGTCGGCGTGACTGGAAACGACCTCGAGGTGTTTAATGACGACACGCACGCATCAACTGGGTGCCTACGTATTTCTAAACCCTGAGCACTACTTACACATACAATGTTGATTTCTATTGAGATTTCGGACCCGCTGTACCGACGAGTCCGGACACACCGACGCGCGCGCGATGGCGTCGTCGCCGAGACGCGTTCTCCTCGTGGTCGTCGCGGTGCTATGTATGCCGTCGACGCTGTTCAATGTCGCGCGCGCGGACCCGATGACACCGAAACTCGGCGACGAGCGGTTCGTTTTACAAACGAGCTTTGGTGACATCACTCTGGCGTTGTACGACGGCGTCGCGTCGGCGACGACGGCGCACGTCAAGGAGATGCTGACGAGTGGAATGTACGCGACGAATCACTTTTTCCGCGTCGATGCCGGGTTCGTGGCGCAGATTGCGGATGTGAAGAGTGGACGGAGAGTCGCGTTGAACGAAGCGCAACGACAGTTGGCCGAGCGGACGGTGCCAGGGGAGTTCAGTGAATCGTTGAAACACGAGCGAGGGCGGTTATCGATGGCGAGGTACGACGATCCAAACAGTGGGACGAGTAGCTTTAGCGTCATGCTTGGAAAGGCGCCGCACTTGGATGGAAAGTATGCGATTTTTGGTGAAGTCGTCGACGGGATGGAGACAACGATGCGTAAAATTGAACAAGTGGAGACGACAAAGAACGGCATCTTTGTCATGCCCGTCAGTAGGGTGGAGATTGAGGCGACGTACGTTGTCGGAGGCGAGAGTAGGGATTGCGAAGACGGAGCGGGAGGGGAGTGTGAAGAGGATTTGAAGGAATGTCGGGCGCGCGCGGATTCGCTTGCGACTGAGCTACATGACATTCGACACAAAAAATTACCCGGGAATCGATGACGATCGAATATCGTGAGATGACTAGTGTTTAAAATATGTTGTAAGTAGCGCAGACTATAGACTACTTCGCTGGGAAGAAGACGCCGCCGACGCCATCCGTCGCCTCGAAGAAACCAAAGACACTCTCACTTCCAAATCCCTGTCAACACGTAGCGAGCGCCGAATGCGAATGCACACGATGCAAACTGAAACGCCATCAGTCGTCGACAGAGTTGCTTTTCCGTGCATGGGCCAAAAAGCCTCAAGAAGAGATTGACTAGATTCATGTTGTATCTCGTCTCTGTCGCCTTGGAAGGATGGAGCAAGCCGGTGCTCGCATCGCGAATCGGCAAGCGGTGCTTCGGACAGTGGACAATTTTGAAGAGCTGCGGCGTGCTGTACAGAAAGTTGAGCATTTGCGGAAGGAAAAAGAGCAATAAAGTCTCGCTAAAGTGTCCTAGCGTGCCCACGACGCCGAGCGTCATTCCAGCAAAGTACGTGTACGTATCGCCGACAAAGACGCTCGCGGGATACCAGTTGTGCTCGAGCAAACCCAACGTCGTTGCGAAGAACGGCATCGTGAGAAACAAGCTAAACAAGTGCGAACCAGAAGTCATGGGATCGACGGACGGATCATTCGCGAGCGACATGACGTTCAACAGCAATATCGCTCCGGCAATGACGAGCGACTGCCCCGCCTCGAGCCCATTCAATCCGGCGTGAATGTTGATTGAATTCGAGCAAAATACCACGAGTAACCACATGTAGCAGTGATAAAGCGGTCCCACGTCGATCGAACGCACTACTTCTGACAAGTGTAAAAGCTTTCTCAGCGGTGACGGTACCAAAACAGTCGTGCCGCCGCTATAAGACAACAGCAACGGAAGCGCCGCAAATCCGGGCATGATAATCTTCACCCGCCACGGCAAATCGAGCACGTCGTCGACGAAACCGAGAAAAATCATAAATCCGACGCATGCGAGCGCGCTATTTTGCTCTAAGGCCCACGAATCCGACGTGACGCCATAGCTCTGACTAAAATACCATCGAACAACGCGCTGCGCCAACTGCGTCATCGTTAACGCCGTCGCGTATGCGCACCCCGCGGCCAACCCACACCCCTCCGGAATCTGATCCCTCTCGCGCTCCGTCCCCTTTTTATTCAAGTCGTAACCAAACATCCCACGCTTGAGCGTCTTGCTCGCGATAACCGGCACCAAACGTCTTGTGGCGTCTCGCGCGGCAAATGAAATCGCCGCTGAACTCGCGACGCACGCCACCGCGCCCGCATCGAACGACCTCCACTGCATCACCGAGTACGCGATCGCGGGGCACGCCGCCAACGCACCGAACCATCGCGCTTCCTTCGCGCGCACGCGTTCTTCGTCTTCTTTCCGCGCCATCTCTTTCGCACTACTAATCCAAACGAACTACTATTCGTTCTTCTTCGCCTCCTCTCTCGCCGCTAACCGCGCGCGATCGCGAACGACACCCTCGCGAAGCCTTCTGCGCTCTTCGTTTTGCTCCTCGTGCACCGAGTAGACGCCCAACGCGGTGCCGGCGACGACGACAGCGAAGATCAAATTCGGTAGTTGACGCCGAGTCATCGAGTGAAGACTCATCCATGCCGCCAAAACTTAACGCCGCATCGATACGGATCAATGTCGTCCGCCGCTTCAGGTGCGAGAGGACGCACCGCGACGATGACGAATGCGTCGTCCAGCCGCGCATCCGGAACTTCGACGACGTCCGCGGCGCAAAGGAAGCTTCGAATACTTTGCTTGCACAGCTTTCGAACGAACGCGAAAGTGTTTGAAACGCAAATGTCCATGGCGGGATGGACGAGCGAGTACGCCGAGACGTGCGAGTTCGTCGTCGTCGATGCGCCGCACGCGCAGAGCGGGGAGGCGCCCGCGGACGTCGTGGGTTTTTTCGGGGATGGGAAGTATTGCGAGTGGTGGAACGCAAAGAAGTCGCCGCGAGAGGACGCCGACGGCATGGAATACGTGGGATTGGAGCAATCGCTCGAGGCGATCGAGACGATGTGCGATGAAAGAGGACCGTTTGATGGGTTGTTGGGGTTTTCGCAAGGGGCGACGCTTTGCGCGATCGCGCTTGCGACGCCGAAGATTGCGAAGCGGTTTAGTTTCGGCGTCTTGGTGTCGGGTATGAAATCGAGAGCGTTGCAGACGAGAGAACTCGATTACGGCTCGATCACGTGTCCGACGTTGCACATCATGGGCAAAAATGATAGAGTGATGCCGGTGGTGGCGAGCGAGGGGTTGTTAAAATCTATGACGTCATCTGAGACGACGTACGTGGCGCACGACGGCGGCCATCGGATTCCGCGATTGGACGAATACGGAGAGCCAGTGTTGCGCAAATTTTTAAACGCGTACTATGCAAGCGGGATGGTTTAGCTGCTTATCACTAGTTTATTATTCGTACACATTCTAAATCCTTCTAGAGACGCAAGCGCTAATCCCCAAAGAACGCCGGAACGCGCCACGGATGTTCGCTCTTCACCGGCGGGCGCAACACCTCGAGGACATTCTTCCATATACCCACGTCGTACTTGTTCCTCAGCACTTTGTCCCACTCGACGACCTCATTTTCTCCCACCGCCGTCGCCGCCTCCTTGGCCTCTTTGACGGATGCCCGCACGGCGTCCCATTTGTACGTTTCGTTCGTCGTGACGTTTCGGGCGACGAGATAGCAATGATAGCTCAAAAACGCAAAGAGAAGCACGGACACGATGGCGCAAAATAAGCCCAGCGCAATCGCAACTGGGTAATGGAACGTGATAAACCTCACGAAGAGCTTGAGCTCGTTGGCTAGTGTGGCCCTGTCACCCGATTTCGTCTTTTGCGCAAACTCGAGCGACCACGCGTCGTGCTGATCCAAATCCCGTCGCACTCCGGCGACGCACGCGCACGTCACGTACACCACGAGACCGAGCTGCGATGCCAAAAACATTAAAAAATACCTCAAGTTCCAAGCCCCGATCGTGTTGTTGATCCACACGCAAAAGTGATCAAACTTTGCGACTCGACGTTTCGTCGTCCGACAAAACTTCGATCGCGCCGGCGCCTCCACGCCGAGCGTCCTGCACTCCTTTTTATGATACAAAACCTCATCCAACGGATACGCCGCGGCGTAAACCTTGTGATTATCCACCGTGATCGTCCCGGGATCGCTGCAACACGCCGCGATCCAGCTCACGACGGCGATGGTGAACGCGGCGCACGTGCGCGCCGTCCAACCGCTGGCGTCGCCCGCGTCCAACAACGGCGTTTCCACGCCCGCCACGAAGCTCGCGTGTCCACCCAGCACGAGCGTCAGGTACACCCCTTGCCCTAGCGGATTTGGGGCTTCGCAAATCACCCTCTCGAGCCACCGTATCGCCTTTTCCGCCCGTCTCGCGTCCCAAAGCAGTATGGACAGTATTCGAAACAAACACGCACCCGCGTTATCGGCAACGAAATCGTACGTTCGACCAAAGACACCGTCCGCGAAACGTTCCGTCGGGCCCAAAATGACCACCGCCATGGCGAACGCGACGATTATCGTCGACGCCGCGGGCCACAGCATGTTGGTGGCGGTGTTGTTGGTGGTGTTGTTGGTGGTGGTTCCAAAGTGGTCGTCTCAGAGTGACGACTGACGTCAGTCGACGAAGCGCGCGAACACCTCGTCGTCGTCCATGTCCTCGCGCATCACGGGCAGTCTTCGCGTCGGTGTGAAGCGCGACGGTGCGCGTTTCACGCGATTCACGCGCGACGCGAGAACGAGGATGCGGGCGACGAAGCAAGGTGGGTCGAGCAAACCCATCTTGTTTTTAGATATCGACGGCGTGCTCAACGAAACGGCGACGGCGAAGCAAATCGCGCTGGATGAAGTGAAAGTGGCGCTTTTGGGATCGGTGATTGATCGGAGCGGGGCGGATATCGTATTGACGACGTACTGGAGGTACTTTGAAGAGTACATTGGGTACACTTTTGAGAGACACGGTGAGCGAAGCAAAGCGAAGAGAGAGACAGACGGACGCGCGCGCGCGCGATTGATGGATGTGAGTTGCGAGACTGACGAGAGAGAATTTTGTACCCGTTGTTTTCGTAGGTTTACGCCCGGGTTGCGTGATTGGACGAACTGCAGGTGAGCCGCACCGCGCGGACTCTGTGGCGCATGACGCCGCGGTTTCGGTGAATCGCATAATGGAAATCGAAGCCTACTTGAGGCGTACTTACGGCGAAGATCAGGGCGTTTGGCCAAGCTTTGCGATCGTGGACGATAAAGAAGTCGTGCCGGGAGACCACGAATGGCGGGAAAAGTTTATTAGGACGCAGCACGATGTCGGTTTGCAGGCAAGTCACGCGGATTTGCTCGTCGGCATTCTTTTGCAGAGCGAAGTCCTCACTGCTTGATTTCATCGTGTGGAGAAATGTTTCATTTGTTTTGTTGTAATTAGCTATTGAATCTGGTTCGTTTCTAAAACCGCGACGCCACGGAGCGCGGCGGCGGCGACAGAGACTGTCTTCGTGCGCTGCGTCGAGTTTCGCGAGATTCTCGCGCTTCCTGGAGCCCCGACTCCATGCTACTCATGGTCAAACTCAGGAGAGTCTCAATTTGAGCCGCAACGTCGCTAAGACGCTCGTTCGTTTCGGCAAGGGCTGCCGTCTGTTTGTTTTGGTAGCTCGTCATCTTTCGATCGAGCGGGACGAGTCGATTCGTGAGCTCGTCGACGCGTGACTGAAGTCGTTGAACCGGATTCTCAGTCGAAGAGGAGTCCCATCCAGCGCTTCGGTCGCCAGTCGACTCGACCGGGGCGACGGACTCGGGTTGCTGCTGTGGCACCATAACGCGCGCCTGCGGCGTTGAACCACCCTGCTTTGCCTGTCGAGGCGCAGTCATCGTCGATCCTGAAGCCGCTTGAATTGCCGCCGCCATCAATCCAGACTTGTTTTTGCCCGATGCATCGGGCGCCAGATCGGAGACGTTCATCGCATCCATGACTGCGTTGATCTTTCGGTGCACCTCAGTCAAGGAGTATCCCAGACGCCAGTGGAAAACGTCCAACGCGTGCGCCGTATAACTCACTGGATCACGCTCTCGCAACACCTTGTGGAAGATGCCTTGCACTCCCCGCTCGACGAGTTCTCTGTGCAGCAAAACTCGATGCAGCATACCTCGGAAACGCTTTTGAATGACGATTGCCGCTCTCGTCTTTTGTTCCAAGAGTTTTGGGTTGTCCAAACCCTCTCCGTCCTCGCCGTAAATCATGCGCAATTTTCTAAGGTAGAACTCGGGACGTGGGTTCACGGAGCCAGACAAATCGGCATCCACGCCGAGTCTCTTGAGGGACCACCACGCGTTGCTAAAGGCGAGGATTTCTTGTCTGAAGACCATCTTGATACCCTGGAGGCGGAAATACCTCTTGGTTGCCGGGTAATTGGCTAAAGCGCTTTGGAAAGACTCGCGATCCAGCGTGAAGATGTCCGCATACGTCACCGCTCTCGCGTCGTACATCACTGGAGCATCAGAGTGCAAACTTTCTTCTGCAACCGTCTTACCGGAGACCTTGATTCTCCCATTTACATCGATGACACCTTTGCGTATGAGAAATATTTTGTTCAATACGTCTCCCGCCGTGAATATTGATTCCTCTGGTGGGTAAGTTTGTTCGATGACGAGTGTCGAAAGATGCATCACAAACGGTTCTGGACAATTTGTAAAGAAATCCAACTTGCGCATCCACGTGTTCATGCGCATCGTGCACTCACTCCTGAGCGCCGGAGACATCTTTCCGAGTAGCTTTTTATACAGTTCCGCATCAGCTCCGTCCAACTGATACCGGAAGTACTCGCGCAAGCGCACTCGCAACTCCTGCGGAAATCGGTGATCAACGAGAAATCCGTTGAGATCGCGCATGAGACCCTGGAAGCGGTTCATCTTCTCATTTCTGGTGGCGATAATGTTCGACACGGCGCCTACGATGTAACCGTATTCAAACGCACCGACGAGCATCGCGATGATGACGTACACGCGTTCACCCGTCGTCACCGGCACAATATCCCCGTAACCGATTGTCGAAATTGTCATTGTAGACCAATATAACGCCGCGAGGTAGAGACGAAAAGAACCAATGATATCTCGCGGATTTTCCGGTTCCGGTCCTATCACCATGTCCTCGAACTCTGTCGACCTGGTCCACGAGTATCTCGAGCCCTCGAGTTCTTCCACCAATCCGTAACCGCACGCGAGCCAATGCGCAAACATGACGGCGGTGAACGCAAACTTCATGAGCTCAATCAAAGAGTAATCGATGGTGTACACCAATTCGAGTCTCTTGTAAATGTGGTTCACCCGCATCACACGCACGAGTTTCACCAACCGCAACAAACGAAGCGTTCTCAAAGCGCCGAGTTTCGTGAACGCCTTCGAACCGACGCCGAGATACAGAGCGTCAAAGGGAATGACGGAGATGACGTCCACCGTAAACCAAGACTTTAAGTACCGCTTGGCGACGTAACTCAGACTGTACACCAAATGCCCCGTGCGCGGATCCACCACGGCGGTGAAAAAATTCAAAATCAAATCCACGAGAAACGCCACCGTGATGAACTGATTAATGTAAAAGACGGCGTTGAACGAGGGTTGATAAAACCCAACCTCCATCGGCGTCACGACGGCGGTGTAACACAACAAGACAATCATAACCGCTTCCCATCTCTGCAACGCTGCTTTTTGCGGCGACAACACAAACCTACTCCGTTTATACCTCTTCGACCTCTTCGTCTTGCGTCTCTGTTGCTTTTTCTCTTGTCGACTCTCAGCGTATTCGTGCATTTTACTATTCAACTTCGACATGCCTTTCCCCAAGCCGCTCTTGCGCCTCACCGTATACGCCTCGCCGAGTTCATTCTTTACGTGCATCCCCTCCGTCGTCGCCGCGATTCGCGTCGCGTGCCACCTCGCCTCTGCCGCCATGCCTTCTATCGCAGTCACGAATCGTTTCGACGCCGATCCACCGCTCAATCGCGGTTGTCGGTCAGCCAAATCCCGCTGCGGGCTCATCAGCGCGAAATCACGTTGCGACGAGTGACTCGTCAAGCTCGCCCCGACGTTCGACGATTCGCTCGTTCGCGCGTACATCGCGACGAAACGACGACGACAACGCGTTTATGTGTTCGTTCCGTTTCTGTCCGTCGTCACCGCGACCCCGCTCGAGCGCGTCGCCGCGACCGTCTTCACTGAACGCGGCGCGTCAACGAACGGACAAATGCACACACTGGACGACGATTCCAGCGTCGTCTTTCCCGCGTCGAGAAACCACGCACCCGCGCGAGACGGTCCGTTTCGAGAGAGACGGGTTCGCTCTCTCTTCCCCGCGCGCTTTCGTCTTTTTCCCCGGCGCGCGTCGGCGTCGGCGTCGTGTGACGTCGTCGACGCGTCGACGGGGCCGCGGGTTCCATTTAACCAAAGTCCATAACCTTTTGAACATATTCGTTTAATAACTCTTTGAGTCATGACTCGCCAAAGGGGTATAGGGTAAAAAGTTGTTTGGAACTCTGCCGATGCGTCACAAAGCGACGACGGAAGCGCCGACGACGGGTTTCCGATGCCGCCGCCGCCGCCGCCGCCTTGGCCGATGACGCGCGTCCCCACGCCGGTGTACTCGCTCGCGACGCGGGATAGCATGAACGTGGTGACGTTCGCGACGCCGGTCGCGATCGAACCGATGAGGCGGTTCGCAGTCGCGCTCTATGGAAACACGCGTTCGCACTTTAATTTCGTCGTCGAGGGCGGGCCGGCGACGCTGCAAGTGTTGCGGAAAGACTCGCACGAGGGGTTGATCGATTTGCTCGGGCGCACGCGGGCGGATTCGATCGATGGTGGGGATGGGAAGATGAAGATGATTAGAGCGCGCGCGGCGACGACGCGCAGGGAGACCAACGGAGTGGAGGTTTTGATGGATGCGTTGGCGGTGTTTGACTTGGAGATTATGAGCGTGACGAACGCCGGGGATCACGATGTGGTTATTTGTGATGTAACGGCGTGGGCGTGTGGGGATGAAGAGGAGATGCGGGGTGCGTGTTTGATGACGCTCGACGTCGGCTGACGGCGTAGCGAACGCGACGGCGATTGAAATTTAGAAGTAGAGTATGTAACATCACAAAGAGAGCGGCGGTTTCGTTGTGTATACGGCGAGTGGTAGTAGTACTGATGATTTTAAATTCTGCGCGAGGAATCTTCATCTGCGGGCGGTGCCGCAAAATGCGCAGAATCGCGCACCATTCTTCTCAAACGCGACGCCGCAGTTGACGCAAAATTTGGCGCTCGACTTGACGGCGCCGGGAACGACGGGTCCAATCGTCGGCGACAACGCGTCGCCGTTCACCGCGGACGGATCGCGGTACTCCGCTTCTGGAACGCCAACGGTGTCGGTGACTTGACAGGCGAAGAGAGATCCGGCATCTTTACGCCCGTTTTCGGCGCGAGTGGTGATGAAGAGCGTGTTCATGCCCGGTCCACCGAGCGTCACAGACGTCGGCTGCTTGACGGGAAGCTCGACGACGAGATCCACTTCGCCCGCTGGGGTGATGCGGATCACGCGACCGGCGCCAGAGATGGCGGCCCAAACATTTCCATTCGCGTCGCACTGCGCGCCATCCGGACCACCGCCGACAGAGCTCGGAAGCTCGTACAGCAAGCGGCGGTTGGATGGGCCCGTGCGAGCGTCGTAATCAAACTGGTAAATTCGACGCGTCGGCGTGTCGCAAAAGAACATGGTTGTTCCGCTCTTCGTGAAGCAGATGCAGTTGCTGCATCGAAACTTGTAATCGAGCACTTCTTCGAGCGCGCCACCGTTGACAGGGAGTCGCCAAAGCCCACCGATGGGCTGGGCGTCGACGCGATGAGCGTTGTTGTACGAGCCGATGATGAAGTTGCCCTCGCGATCTGTTCTTCCATCATTCGGACGCGTGTTGAGACCCGGCTCAAACTCGCTCACGAGCTGCAAGCGCTTGGTTGACGGATCGTACGAGTGCAAACCAGACTCGAGTCCGAGCAAAAGGGTGTTGTTGGATCGAAGCGCGACGCATCCTAACGTTTCGCCAAAGTTGGTCTTCGTCGGCGCGCTCTTCAAGTTCCAGCTGTACAACGTTCCCGCCGGAGCGTCGACCCAATACAAAGTTTGACGATCGACGCTCCACACCGGAGACTCCCCGAGCTGGTTCCCGCACGGAACCACTTCTTCAGCCCAGAGCTTAATCGGACCCTCGGGCGTAGTGTCGTAATTGAAGATGCGTCCAAACTGTTCAGCGTTGAGCGAAGCGCCGCCGACGAGGCACCCATCGACATCCGGCGCCTCCATCAATTCATCCACCGTCTCCGGCTTGACGCTTCCACCGTACTGAATGCGAATCTTACCCGCCACAGACTCACCGTAGTTTTGTCTGAACCAATCGCGAATGCCCGCGTGGACGCTCTGCGCGATGGCGGGCGTCGCCGTGAGTCCAGTGCCGATGGCCCAAACCGGTTCGTACGCGATGATGACTCGCGTCATCTCATCCGCCTCCACCCCCGCGAGACCCGCCGCGAGTTGTCTCGCGCACACCGACTTGGCCTGACCCGCCTCGTACTCATCCTTCGTTTCACCGATGCACAAAACCGCCGTCATCCCACTGTCGATGATTTTTCTCGTCTTCAAGTTGGTCATCTCATCCGTCTCGCCAAAGAGTTCTCTGCGTTCAGAGTGACCGACGAGGACGTGCGTGCATCCGATAGACTTGGCCATCTCGGCGCTCATTTCCCCGGTGAACGCCCCGGAAGCTTCGTGGTAAATGTTCTGCGCACCGATGGCGACGCCGGAACCGTCCAACTACGCCAAGAAAAAGAGATTAAACAGTCAGTCTTTCGCCGTACGCGAATCTTTCGCAAATCCGAGAGTTTGATCGAACCGAACCGGCGAGTCAGTGTAACTATGACTATTAAGACTTCAAAAGCGGCAGTCTCGGTATAAGACCGGCTTCAGTTCTCAACAATGGTTTATTCTTCACCCTCGCCGATCGAATCTCGTCGAGCGTCATCGACGTCGTCGCACAAGGAAAAAACAAAGAGAGATACGCGTCGAGCGTCTTTCGGATAGAATTAATTATCCATCCGCCCGCGTCGATAATCGATCGTCGCACACCACTCACAATTCTCGAAACTTCCGAAATAAACGGCGACGGCGGGCACACAAACACCTCACACTCCCTCGTTTTCACCCCCGGCGCTTTATCTTCCCTCGCCGCCGCTCCCACGAGCGCCGCGAGCGTCCTCGCCTCATCCATCGTCTTTGGGTTCAATTTCCAATTCCCCGCCATGACTGCCGTCCGTCTCTTCACCGGTTCCTTTCCTCCCGCCACCGGTCGCGCCTGTTGCTCCATCGCCACCGCGCGTTCGAGTCTCGCCACCGCATCCGCGTTCACCTCCGTCGTCGTCGTCGTCGTCGCGTGCGTCGCGCGTCGCGCATCGTTTCCTCTTTCGTCACGCGCGCCGCCACGTCCAAATCCAAAGATGGCTGCCCGAACCGCCATCGGTCGCATGTTTCGTCGTCCACGCGTCCTCGCGGCGCGCACCACCGCCGTCGCGACGAGTGTCGTTCTTTGCGTCGTCGTCGCCATCGTCGCCATCGTCGCCGTCGTCGTCGGTGCCGCGTCGCGAAGTGCGAAGTGCATCGGAAATGTGTCGGCATTTTGAATAAAATTTACACTTTGCAATCTGGTGGCGTCACTACCCATCGCGAACATCACATTTAAACCACTCCAGTCTGTCTGTCAGCCGGCCTCACTGTCCGCCGCCGACGACGACGACGACGGCGACGACCGTCGGATCGCGCGCGATGATGTTCTCGATGCATCGTTCGTCGGTCGCGTCACCGCTCGGGACGACGAAGAATGGAAATCGTCGTCGAGGTCGTCAACCTTGTGATGTGCGAAACGAAGTCGTCGTTCGACAGATGCGACGAAAGAGTCGGACGACGCGGACGGCGATGTCGGCGGAGAACGCGAGCGGGGGCGGTGCGAAGCGCGAGAAAGATTACGATCCGATCGGGTCGAAAGGGGAACACGTGGCGATCGTCGGTATCGGCGCGCGTGGGCTGGCGTTGATCGATCAGCTGGCGGATGCGCGAGCGCTGCCAAACGCCGAGTATTGGGCGTTGAACGCGGATGTCAGCGCGTTGCAGAGGTGTAAGGCGGGGAATCGGTGGAGGTTGCCGCCGCAGAATGTTGAGGTGAGCGCCAAGGCGGTGCATGATAACGCGGTGAGCGCGGCGATGGCGGTTTTGGAACACAGAGGGAGCGCGTCGGGCGAGCGGGCGAGGACGATTTTAGTGGCGTGCGCGGGCGGGGAGGCGTCGGAGAGTGGGGCGGCGTTTATGCGTGCGGTGGCGAACGAGAAGAACGCCAAGGCGAAAAAGGGGTTCTTTGGGTTTAAAGGGAGCTCGAGGGCGCCCGAGGGTGGGGTTATGATTGCGGGCGTCGTCGAGCCGTTTACGTTTGAAGGCAAACGTAAATCTGCAGCGTGCGAGGATTTTTTACGAGCGGCTTCGTCGCCCGGGATGTGCGACGTCGTGCTCACGGTGTCACAGAGCGAACTTTTGAAGAATGGAGAAGACGGAATGTCTGTGCAGGACGCGACGTCGATCGCCGACGCGTCGATGCTCTTCGCGTTGCTCAGCTCGACGGATACGCTTAAATCCAGCTGTTGGAACACGTCGTTCGCTGGAGACGTTGATAATCCCGAGTCGTGGGTTTCTCAGCTCGACAAATCCGCGCTACGCGCCATGGTGAATAAAACGATGACTGCGCGCAGTGGTGGATGCGGCGTTTCGCACGTCGGCCGCGGTGTTGCCGAAGTGCCGACGTATGGATCGGCGGACGAGGCGTGTGCGGCGGCGGTGCGTGGCGCCATTGCGCAAGCGGCGCAACAAAGCCCCTTCTTAGCCCCAGGGCGCTTCGATACCGCGGCGCTCGTCGTGTGTACGATCAAGCACGGCAACACCCTAGGTCCTCTCGCGCGACAAGCGGCATCTCAGGCGATTGGCTTGCTCACCTCGGCGGAACAATTCATTTCGATTCCGCCGCCGGACAAACGAGGCATGACCGAGGTGGAAGTGACGCTCCTGTGCGTCACCGACGCGGATGTGGCCATCGCTGCCGCGCCCGAATCGAAAACGGTCGAGCTCATCCAAGAAGAGCCAAAACAAAAGGTGAACCCGATGCTCTTCGTGCCTGGATACGAAGACGACTCCGCACCGAAGCGCAAGACACAAAAGCTTTCCCGTGACGATTTGAAAAAGTTTGGCTATGGGGACATGAAGACCATGGTGGTTGAGCAAGAGGTTGCGCGCGAAGCTGCAAGTGGCGTGACGCCGGCGGCGACGCAAATGCTCGAAACCACAGAGGCGACGACGATGATTAAATCGGAACAATCTGTCGTGTTTTCATTCGATGAGACGCAACGCGGCGCCTCCCCGGTTGAGTCGTCCGTCGCGACCGCGCCGGCGGTTGAACAAGAGAGCGTTTCCAGCGATACCGTCAAAATACCCCTGCCTCGTGACTTCGCCTCCAAGCAAGTCGCAGTGCGCATCAGCGAACCGCAGCAGGATGACTCGGGCAATGTCATCGGATACAAGACGCTCGACGGCTCCGACGCCAAGAAGGAATCACCGATGAAGCGCGCGGGATCGCTCTTCGGCTGGCGACCAAATAAACCAAAGAAGGAAGAAAAATCCAACCTATCGAAGCGCGCGATGGGAATGTTAGAAAAGGATAGGATTGGGTCTGACCGCGCCGTGGTGCGCATGGAGTTTGCCAACATGAGTGTGTACGAGGGAGAGTGGGCGAACGGCAAACGCGAGGGTGAGGGTCGACAAGTCTTCGCCGACGGTGATTGGTACGAAGGCAAGTGGTACGGCGACGTCCCGGATGGGAAAGGGCGATTGACGTGGAAAACTGGCGAGTTGTCGTACTTTGAAGGCATGTTCAATCAAGGAAAGCCCGACGGTCAAGGAACGCTCACGTGGACTTCGGGTAAAACGATGAGCGGCTCGTGGAAAGAGGGCGCATTAGTATCAGTAGACGAATCATAAATATATTACGAGCACGCCAGCGCTTCACATTAATATTACACAGTTAAACCAACTTTTCCAAGCGTCTATCAGCGCACACATCCGTGAGGACGCGGAGCACGTTCGGACGAGCGAGGAGGACGCTTCCGACGTCTTTCTTGCTCATTTCGAGCACCCACACGTTTCCATCGCCTTCGTACGGCGCCATCACCGTCGCGCGACGCTCCTCGCCAGTCATTAGCGCGATTTCCCCAAAGAAATCGCCTGGGAGCATCGTCGCCACCTGCAGAGGCTCGCCGCGGTTCACTGTCGGATGGGTGGCGATGACATGCGCCTTACCCAAGATGATGACGTACATCGAGTCACCACGCTCGCCCTGACGAACGATGCGTGCGCCGCGCTGGATGAAGTAACACTTCGCTCCATTGAGCAAGTCTCCAATGGAGAGGTCGTCGAGATCCGCGAAAAGTCTCGCCGACTGTTGACGTAAATGTGTAATCCATCGCTCTCGCGGCCACTTTCTGGGATCCTCAAGTTTCGTCGTCACTTTTTTCTTTTGTGACAACTTGGCGGCGTGCATGTTCAACGCCCCGTGCACTGGCGCCACCTTGTCTTCATCTGGCCCAACCTGTCCGAGTCGCGGCAGCGTAGAGGCGACTTCGTGCTCGTTCGCTATTTCGGCGTGCTTCACCGTGAGCGCCACTCGAGCGGTACGGTCGGCCCCGTGCGCTGGAGAACTAGTCCTGGATGGTCGGCCGCTACTGTTGCCCGTTCGATCCCCCCCGAGTCCGTTCGAGTCCATGCTCCCGTTCCTCCCGAATGACGTTGAGTCGTTCGGTGTGTCTCGTCCAGAGCCGTATGTCCCGGCGCCTCCCGGCGCCATCGCCGTCGTCGGCGTCGCGCGCGCCGCCATTGCCGCCACCCGCGCGCTCAACGCTTCGATTTTCACCCCTTGCTCGTCGATCGACATCGGCACGTCGTTCGCCACGGCGTCGTAAATTTTCGGAAGTGAACGAGAAATCCACGCCAACTTTCCATTCATCCGCACCTGCATCTCCTGCATCGCCGTCAGCGTCTCCAACATGGCTCGCTGAATCGTCTCTCCGTCCGCGTATTCCTCCTCTCGCGCGTCCATCGCCGTCGTCGTCGTCGTCGCAAGTTTGGCGTTGAATTCATCCTCAAACGCACCACCATCATCGCCTTTACCCAAAGTCGAACGCGTCGCCGCCGCGCGCGCGCGATCGCGAATCGCCGTCCGCCGTCGCGCGTCGTACGCGTCGTCCACGCCGTACTCGTCTCGCATCCCACCGCAGTCGTTCCGTCGCGTCGCCAGCGCGCGCGTGGGTTTGGAGCTGATTATGGCCGCGGTCCGCTACTGTGGTTTCGAAAATATCATCAACGTGGTTTTGATCTTCCATTAAGAATAAACGACTCCACAGTATGATAACAGCCACGTCATGTGTACCAGAATATCTATACATGGTGGTAAAATATATACAGTATGTAACAGATGCTGAACCGCGCTTTCCGAGTTGATTGGCGGCGCGTCGCGCCAACGACGCCGACCGCGACGTTACACGCGCGCGCGCGACCGGCGAGTGACGACACAGGCCAAAGATGAGCAAGGAGAAGAAGGAGAAGACCCCGAAGAAGGATAAGAAAGAAAAGACGCCGAAGAAGGATAAGCGCGAGAGCGATGATTCCGGGGACGAAGGCGGCTCTGATGAGGGCAAGCTGAGACCGACGGCGCCGATCGCGAAACCGCTCGCGGATCTCAAGACGACGAAGAAGATTCTCAAGGTGGTGAAGAAGGGTACGTGTGTGACAATATCTATCATTCACCGAGGCGCGAATGGGCTGATTCGACGGCGCGACGCGAGACGCGGAAGAGCGTTCATTGGTGGACGGGCAATGTGAGGGCGAGAATTGCGCGCGAAGCGCTGGGGACTCGAGACTGACGGTGTGTGCGCGTTTATTTACGTTGAAACAGCGGCCAAGGCGAAACAAGTGAGGCGTGGGGTGAAGGAGGTTGTCAAGGCGCTCAAGAAGGATGTGAAGGGCGTGTGTGTGCTTGCCGGGGATATCTCTCCGATTGACGTCATAACGCACGTGCCGATTTTGTGCGAGAACGCGGATGTGCCGTACTGCTATGTACACAGCAAAGAGGAGCTCGGTGCGGCTGGGTTGACCAAGCGACCGACCTCTGTCATGCTTATTTTGCCGGAAGGCGTCAAGGGGAGCGTGAAGATGAGCTCGAGCGATAAGAAGGAGTTTGACGACATGTACTCAAAGATTGAAGCCAAGGTGAAGAGCATGTAGCCACGGGCTCTCTTTGCCGGATGGATACATTTTTGAACCCACGTGTACTTATAATTCGAAGACAATCATCACGACTAGCCAGTATATGACGTCCTGTTTTAATGCAACTTTCAGACAGACGTTGAGAATAAATCCTACTGAATGTTTACAACACAAATGCTACTATGCGTCGGCTCGTATGGGCTCGACGCTGCCAATCGCATTTTTTCAAAACATGAACCGCTTCTTAGGCTTACGCTTGAGACCGACAAATGCACCACCTTGGTCTTCATCGCTCTCGTTCGAATCCTTCGTTCCCGCCGCCGCCGCCTCGACAGCCTCTTGTTCCTCTAAACTCTTAGTCATCGCCGCGAGCGCGTCCTCCTCGTCGCTTTCCTCTGCCCGCTTCCTACGATTCGCCTTGACGCTTCGTCTCTTCACCTCCTCCGCCCGCTTTTTCGCCTCCTCGCGTTGTCTCTTCATATCATCCGCGTACGACGCCGCGTCCGCCTTTTCCTGCGCCTTGGCTCTCGCCCGCATGAGTTCCGGGTCGCGTTTACACTTTTCCTTAAACGCCTCCTCCGCCGCGTTTCGCAACACCTCTGCCCTCTTCACCGGGTCCTTGAACAACTTTTGCGTCTCCCCGAGCGCATCAAACGCCTTCCTCGCATCCTCCGCCTTGTTCTTATCCGGGTGCACCCTCAACGACGCCCGTCGAAACGCTCGGTTGAGTTCCGCGTCGCTCACGTCCCACACTGGTCTTCCCAAACCATCGCAATCCGGGCGTCGCACATTCAAACACGAAAAGTAATCCTTCTTCCCGTGCGCATCCAACACCGCGCGAACGATATCCTCATCCGTAAACGTCCCGTCGCCCGCGACCGCGGCTTCCAGCGCGTTCGGCGCGTCGTTTCGTTCGCTCTCGCGTCGTGAAGCGAGACGCTTTTCCAGCTGCCGTCTCGCGGCAGCCGCGGCGTCGGCGTCCGCGGAGCTCACCGCCGTGTTGCGCGCGGTGAGCATGCGCTCGAGCGCGTCCATCGTCGTCGAATTCGCCTTCGGTTCGGGTCGCGTTTCCCTCTTTGGCGCGTCGGCGGCGCTCTGACGTCTGTCTGTTGTCAACTCTTGGTGTGAAAAAGCATAAAACATACTGTTTACACATACAGAACATCGAAAGGGGAACGACACTTTTGGAATGGAATGAATCGAACCGTCGCGACATTCCGCGACGCGCGACGCACGATGCGAGCGACGACGACGGAAAAGCGCGCCGCGTGGCGTCCCGGACGACACACCGCGGATCGCGCGGTGATGCGATCGATGGATAACGTCCCGTATCGACGACGCGACTCGTTCGATGCGGATAAATTGGCGGCAGAGTTGGCCAAGATGCGAGCCGAGGATGAAGAAATCGCGGCGCGAGACGCGCGTGGGCGGGCGATGGAGGCGGAGCGGGAGGAGGCGAGGCGGAGACAGGTGGAGATTTTGCAGGTGCGTGCGCGCGGGATCTCGGCGGTAGACGACGATCGAGCGAGTGAGCGGGACAAATGGTTGGATTTGTGAAGAACCGACGAGCGCGCGCGCGAAACTTTGGATTGTAGACTAACCTCGATCGATTGGATCGAACGATGCGTAGGCCAAGGCGAGAGACGCGGAACGAGCGATGCAGAAGGAGACTGAAACGCGCAAGGCGACGGAACGCGAGCTGGTGGTGACAAAGGATATGGCGTCGAGGGTGTCGGTGAGCGAGCGGCTGAAGAGGCACGCCGAACGCGAAGTGCTCGAGCTGACGACGGCTTTGGAGCGCGCGAGGAGTGATCTCGAGCGTGTCGTCGCGGATTCGGAGCGTCGGGTTCGCGAGGAAAAGGAAGCGCATGAAGCGAAAGCGGCGGAGCTCGAGTCGGCGCTAAAAGTGGCGAAGGAATCGGGTGAGGCGTTGCGAGCTGAGGTGGCGCGATTAGAATCGGAACAGTCCGCTACGCAGAGCGCAAAGCAATCTGTCGAGGAAGAGTTGATGGAAGCCGTATCCGAACTCGAAGAGACGCGCACAAACTTGGAGAAGATGTCCGAGGAGAAGGAGCGCATCGACGGTGATTTGGACGAGGCGACGCGAGAGCTCTCTCGTGTGCGAGAGGAACTCGAGGAAACGTCGGGGAGTCTTAAGATGTCGGACCGAGAACTTCGAGAATCACGAAGAAAGAACGAAGCGCTCGCGGCGGCGATTCAAACGGCAAAGGGTAACGGAAACGCGGCGCGAGATTTGATGCGAGACAGCGTCATGACGCTGACGCGACTTGAAGACGCCGCCAATGCGAGAGAAGTACAAATTTTGAAGGAGCGACACGCGGCGGAAATTGCGAAGCTGCAAGAGGAATTTGCCGAGGCATTGGCGGAGCAAAAGGCGAAAACCGGTGCGTTCGCGCACGTCACCGTTGACGAATCACAAAGAGTCAAGCGGGCGATGCGCGAGGTTGAGGAGGACGCCAGAGAAGCTGTTAGGAACGCCCGACGCAAGGAGGAGGAAGCCAAGGCGATGGCGAGCAAGCTCTCCGAAGAGCTGAGAACGACAAAGGCGAGACTGCAAAAGATGATCGAGGCGGGCGAAGGCAAACTCAACCAAGCCAGCATCCGAGACGCGCAAGCGGCGAGACTCGCGGCTTCCCAGGCTCAAGCTATTTGCCGCGATTTGCAAGCCGAGCTTGAAGCCGAGCAAGAGTCTGCAGAGGCGGCTCGACACGAAGCCTCTGAAACCATGCACAAGTTTTTCGAGATTCGAGACAAGTACGAGCAGAGGGAAGCGCTCGTCATTCACCAAAAAGAGACGATTCAGTCTCTGAAGCGTGACGTGGAACGACGTGAGGGCGACATTGAAGAGCTTCGAGCTCAATGCAAGGAGCTCAAACTTTGTTTGCGCGACAATGAGATGACGTACATGACGCGACACGACCTCACAGAGGAGGTGGAGCACTTGAATCGAATCATTGCCGACGCCAACGTGCGCGATCGCGAGCGCTCGATCGAGTTGCAGCGCGAGCAAGAACGGGCGAAGAGCTACGCAGACAAATTGGAGCAATGCCAAGCGCAGCTGTCTGAAGAGTCTCATAAGCGAATTCGACTTGAGCACGCCGTTCGAGACGCGGAATCATCGCATCAAAGAGCGGAAGAAGACTCTCTACGCGCTGAATCCATGAGTGCCAGCACCGTTCTGCTCGAAGCCGAGGTTCTTAGATTGACTCGCATCAACGAGCAAGCCGAGACGCGCATCGAGCAGCTCGAATGCCGCGTTGAGCAGCTCATCTCACAGGCTGACGGGTTGGCGTCTTCGCAGAACCCGAATCAAAGTATTAGATACCTCGAAAAGCTTCGCGACGAGCGTGAGATTGCGGAGAAGGATGCCGAAGAGGCTGGACGAGCCGTCCAAAATATGAAGGCTGCTCTGCAATTCGTCGTCTGCGCTCGACGCGAGACTCGGGACAAGGTGGTACAATACGCGCGCGAGGCTCGTAAAACGGGTCGAGTCTTCACCGAAGCCCCGGGTCTGCCCACCGGTGTCTCTGCCCCGATCTGGGGTCGCATCGTCGAAACCGTGGCGAGATTGAATTTGGACGCCGTCGAATAAAAAAATAGCTGTACTGTGTTAAAACGCTGCCAAATGTGTTCTCTATCGCTACCCACCCTCAGAGCTCCCCATCTCGCTCTTTACGCTTGCACTCTGCGTGTCGCACTCTATTCCTTTCGCCCAGCCTTCGCCGCGTCGCAGCCTGTTCCCTCTCCGACATCGTGTCCCAATTTTCAATGTAACTCGTCGTGCAGTCGTGATTGATCACCACCGGACCAATGTCGTCCACCGCAACCTTCTCCCCAAACTTAATCTGACGCACACGCGGACCGGAGCTATCATCCACATCGTCGCGCGGAGGCAGCACGAGCGTCTCCTCTTCGACGCGCTCCTCTGCGCGCGCGCGAAGGCTGAGACACGAAAGGAACGCTACCACGAAGAAGAGCGCGAGTGCGCCGGTCCGCTGCTTCGCGCGCGCTCGACGACGAGACGCCGTGTTTCGCGACTCGAACGCGCGCGTCATCGTCGCATACGTACTTTCAACAACGAGCCGGACGCGTCGACGCCCCGCGCGTCGATGAGTAAAGAGTGGGCGCGTAGAGAATGCGCTCGTGCGAGCGACCGACTCACCGCCGCTGAGAAATCATGGGCCTTGAGCTCGATTTCCGCGCGTTGTTCCCCGCATCGCGCTCGATTTCGTACTCAGTGTCATAATATTCGCTCGGTACGGTGGACGGCAACCTCTCGACCGCTCGCACGTCTGCGAGGAGGGATCGCCAAAACGTATCGTGATTGGTGCACCCGTCGTCGTAAGATCCGCGTCGGTTCTTCTTGAGCAGAGCAACCTCAATCACACCGTCAACTGCGAGCGAACGAAAAAGAAAAACGAAAGCGTCAGCGCGTCGTATACATTGTGAAGATAAAAAGTGACTCACCTATGAACCAAGTACTGAGCTCGGCTTTGATGGTAGCCGCGAGTTCGCCATCCATCACCGTTTCGCCTCGAACGCGAATCGCGATGCGCGTCGTCTCCAACGCCACCTCGACGTCCTCCCGCGTAACCCCGCGCGGGAGCTTGACGAAAACCTCAACGTACGACTGGTTTTGCCTCCACTTGTACTTTTCCAGCTCGATTCCGAGCGCGGGCGGGACTTGAATATCCAACCACGCGACGTCGTCAGTCTCGTCGCGCGCCGCGAGCGCCCTCGCCGCCTCCGCCGCGCGCATCTTCCGCATATCCTCCGCGTCAAAGCTCGGCGGCGTCGGTTTTGGGTTTGCTCTACCGTAAAAATCCTCCGTCTTCGCCACCTTTCTCTCCAATCGATCCACCTCGTCTGCGCGCCGCGCGTCGCAAAGCGCAAATGTCAGTCTAAAATCACTCACGCGTTCGGTCGCGAACGAAAGCCACTCGCGCGCATCCACCGCACCATCCTTCAACACCGCCTGCTTCCCGTGCGCCCGCATCCACCGCGCGAATTTCGGCTCGGTTCGCTCGACGACATCCGCGAAATCGTTCCGTCGACACCACGACCGATGAAACGGCCAATACGCCCGCTGACACCTCGTCGAGCAAAACCACGCCCCGCGACACCGCGAGCAGCACGCCAGCGCCCGCTCGGTGTCCCCGCAATTCGCGCACTCGCGGTCGCGAGACGCGACGGAGGACGGGCGCTCTTGAAAGTGCGCGAGGGCGTCCGCGCCGGTCGTCATCGTCGGCGCGTTGTGCCGGGCGGGCGAGCGCACCGTAACGCATCGTAACGCTTTTGCGACTGTACCCCCATACCGACGAGTCATAACTCTCTACATGAGTCATAACTCGCGAAAGACCCCCCACAGTACGCACAAAGCGGACCCCGAAGGAGACTCGACGCACCGGCGGCGCGGGAAATTCCGACGCGTCGACGCCCCGGCGACGCGCGCGAAGAGTCTCGCGACCGCGACTGGCGTCGACGAGATTTTGTTCGATACGTGCATTACGCGCGGACGGACGATCGCGAGACGCGTGACCGCGCAGAGGGCGACGACTTCCGCGCCGCTTTTATCGAACGCCCACCACGCCGGTGACGCAGACGATGCGAGCGTCGGCGTCGGCGTCGGCGTCGCGACGGGTCGGGACGATCCCGCGGGCGAAACCGATGCGAACGAGTCGAGAGATTTCATCGTCGCCGAGAAAACCGCCGACGCGACACACGCGACAGGCGCCGATGACGGAATTCGAACGCAAGGCTGCCATCACCGAAGTCGTGCGTAAAGCGCGAGGCGTGGAGACTCGCGGGGAGGCGCGTCGTTCGACCGCGTCGGCGTCGACGTCGGCGTCCACGGCGCTCTACGCGCTCAACGCCGGGGACGCCGAGATCGCGCCCGCGATGGAACTCGTCGAGGTGCTCGAACCGGAGACGAACAGACGGTTACTGTGCATGCTCCGAAGGAGGTTCACGGCGAAGGGCGGACGCGAGCGGTGTCTCGTCTTACCCGTCGATACCCCCGTGGATGTCTTGCGAGGTGAAGGGTTGGACGAAAACGAAGACTTGAGCGACATCGGGGATGAGGAATTAGGGGATATTTTGCCAGACATGAACCGGGCGTTGGCGTTGCGTGGATTTTTATTACAAAGAAGCGCGTTTTGCATGACGGTTCGCGGCGCCGTGCGCATGAACGAAGACGACGTGTTGGAGATGGATACCGGCGGAGATGAACCGAACGAAGGCGTCGAGGTGTGCACATTTTCGAGCGGTGGGAGTCGGTATCTCGTGTACGCGCCGTTAAATCCGGTTTTACTCCTCACGAGGGAAGATCCAGAGACTAAACTTCACGAAGTTTGTTTCGACGAAGACGTCGACGAGGAGTCGTTTCAACGCAACATGGACGCCGAGTACGAGTTACTCAGCGAACCCGAGGACGACCTCTTCGCCGATCTCGATCGCGCGTGAGAGAGCACGCACTGGGAGAGATGCATTTTCGGTTTTATAATAACACACATTTACGCTGTACATCAACACAAATTTCCGCGCTTTCTTCGTCCTCCTCCTCAGAGATCAGCGCGCGCGCGCGCACCCATCTTCACTCTTCATGTCGCC
>Ga0255770_10000725_pt1 | contig 30977 bp, 27 predicted proteins | sample 071ome_22_FD_179968 | JGI IMG/M metagenome (GOLD analysis project Ga0255770, IMG submission 179968) | Coastal salt marsh microbial communities from the Groves Creek Marsh, Skidaway Island, Georgia - 071404AT metaG (version 2) | ecosystem: Environmental > Aquatic > Marine > Intertidal zone >...
ACGCTGAAGTATATAAAAGAGTGCGTCGAAGTAGATGTAGATAAAGGAGTGCGCTGAAGTAGGCTGGTTGGTATGACTGCTTAATACTTGATGGTCGGCGCTGAGTCTTGGGTATACATTGCTAAGACACACGTACAACAGCACCCGGATCATCACCAACCACCAACCACCAACCACCAACCACCAACCACCAACCACCAACCACCAAAGGCACTTGTGAGCATGTTGTTGAACGCCGCTTGAGTGCTGCAGAGAGTGACAAGAAATTCTGGGAATGCGATAACAGTTAGTCTCTCGCCGATGGATGAGTAGCAGCAATAATGCGAGATAACCACCAACATGGTTAACGCTGGCTAAGAATCTGATGTGGGCGTCGAACAAGGTATATTGCACGCGTAGTCTGCACTTTTAGTGCTGCCATGAAACAGGGCAAAGAGTGAGGAGTGATGACGAGCCAATATCAGCTCTCGTGCGGATGGAATGACTGCCTACCGCCTCGCATCCCGGAAGGGCCGCTTACGGGGGAGCGCACGGCAAACGTTGTGATCGTTGGCGCAGGATTCACTGGCATTGCCTGCGCAAAAGAATGGCAATCACTTGCGCCGGAGGATGAAATAGTCGTGCTAGAGGCAACGACAGTCGGTGAGGGCAACCCGGGCCGGAACTCTGGGTTTTTGCTTGAGATTGCCCTGGCTGAGGATGCGGAGGCCGGCCGCATCGCACAATTGGAGGCTGCCAATCAGCTCACTCGCGCCGCAATGGCGTCCATTAAGGAAGACGTGGACCGGTTTGGTGAGCAGGGAATCCTCGCGCGCTCTGGCACCTACCGCGCCGCAGCCAGTCCAATTGGTCTTGCCGCGCTTGAGCGTTACGAAACGTTTTTGGCCGCAGCTGGTCTTTCCTATCGACGCCTCTCCGCTACAGAACTGGAGCAGGAACTTGGTACTCGGTTTTACCAAGCGGGCCTGTACTCGCCTGACTGCTATTTGGCGCAACCCGCGGCGGTGATTCGTGCGCTGGCGAAAGGCTTACCAAGCGCAGTTTCTTTGTACGAGCACTCGCCAGTGATTAAGCTAGATCTTCAGTGCGGTAAATGGCGGGTACTTACACCCGAAGGCGCCATTACCGCTCATAAAGTAGTACTTGCCAACAATGCGTTTGCCGCGAGGTTGGGTTTCGCTAGAGGGCATCTCGCCAGTGTCTACACTTACGCCGGCCTCACCCCTCGCTTACCCGAATCGGTGCTCGATACCCTCGGCACAAATCAGGATTGGGGACTATTGCCGACCCATCGGTTGGGCAGTACCTTGCGTCGCACAAGTGATGGCCGATTGCTGATTCGCTCGCTTCACGACTATGAACAGGAAAGGCCTGCATCTTCCATTCGATCTGAACTAAAAAGCAGATTGCATAACCGCTTTCCGCAATTGGAGGATGTGGATTTTGAGCACCTATGGGGCGGCGCGGTCGGTTTTACACTGAATGGCGGTTTAGTTTGGGGTGAGCTTGAATCGGGCCTCTTTGCTTCTTGTGGTTGTAATGGCGGCGGCACGGTCAAAGGGACGCTGCTTGGCTCGCTCATTGCGGCGAAAGCGTTGGGTGAGCCGACGCCTGATGTGTTGGCTCTGTTCGGACAAGCGAGCTGGATGCCACCAGAACCTTTCCGATCGGTTGGGTTTCACTTGACCTCGGCCTGGGAGAGTTGGCAGGGGCGGGAAGAGCGATAGCGAACAGCCTTCCGTTGCGGCGGATAGCCGCATGAGCAAACAAAAGGGAGGGATATGGAAGCTACCGATTACTTGGGTCCGCTTTCGCTGGTTCCGGCAGCAACCGCTATTGTTTTAGCGTTTGTTACGCGGAACACGGTGATCTCGCTATTGTCAGCCTGTTTGGTGGGGGTGCTGATCGCGGGTGAAGGATTGCTTGGTCTTCCAACGCTCTTGGTGGGCGCCTTGGGTAACACCGATTTCTCTTGGATCTTGCTCCTTGAGTTTTTCATCGGAATTTTGATCGCGTTCTTTCAGCGTACCGGTGCCATCCAGAACTTCACGGCGTTTATTGAGCAACGGGCGATGTCGCGTGTGCGCGTACAATTGACCGCTTGGTTGATGGGCATGTTCGTTTACTTCAGCGATTACTTTAGTCCGCTATTTGTCGGATCCACCATGAGGAGTCTCTCAGATCGCTATCAGATATCCCGCGAGAAGCTGGCTTACATCTGCGATTCAACCTCTGCGCCCGTTAGCATTTTGGTCCCCATCACGGGTTGGGCAGTATTTGTTGCCGGATTGATCATCGGCATGGGCCCGATTGAGACCGCGGCCGACGCTATGTCCGCATTTATTGCGGCCATTCCTTACAACGTATACCCCTTATTGTCAGTCGCAATGGTTGGGCTGATTGCAAGCGCTTGGGTCCCCGATTTTGGTCCCATGCGCGCTGCCGAAGCCCGCGCGCAGTCAGAGGGAAAGTTGATCGCCGATGGCGCAGAGCCGCTGATGGCGGTAGAGCTGACTGAGATACAGCCTGCATCGGCCATTAAAACCAGTCTCTTTTGGAATTTCTTTTTGCCGGTGTGTATGGTGGTCGGCTTTGCGATCGGGGCGGTGGTGATGCTTGGAAGTGCAAAGCCGCTAGAGGCGTTTATGCTCGCGGTATTCGTGCTTGGCATCATCATGCGTATCCAAGGATTCTCGCTCGCTGAAATCACCGCTACAGCGATGATGGGGATCAAAGGGATTATGCCGGCTGTGATTATTCTTGCCTTTGCGTACGCGTTGAACGACCTTTCGGCTGCACTCAACACTGCAGAATATGTGGTTACAGTCACGCAAGATTGGTTAAGTCCGGCGGTCCTGCCTGCTGTGGTTTTTCTCATTTGCGCACTGATTGCGTTCACAACAGGAACGTCCTGGGGCACCTATGCCATCACCATTCCCATCGCGATACCGCTCGCGTTTGGCTTCTCTGGTGCAGAGCTATCATCGCTTGTATTGGCGACATTAGCGGCAGTGGCGGGAGGGGGTGTATTTGGTGATCACTGCTCGCCTCTGTCGGATACATCGATTCTTGCGTCAACCGGTGCTGCATCCGATCATATCGATCACGTTAAAACGCAGCTCCCCTATGCGCTGTTTCTAGGACTCTTGAGCACCGCTATCTATCTGGTTCTCGGAGCAGTCACGCTCTCTTAGAATAGGCTCCATGGGCCCGTGAATGGAGTCTTCACAGGTCAAATGTGCCTCGATCCGAATGGGACACTCGCCCATGGTTGGATTACATTGACCGATTAGCGATGGCGAAAGTCGGCGGTCTTTGCAGCAGATACAAAAGAGCGTCAGAGATTAAAGGGAGGAGATCATGGGTTGGGATGTCATTATTCATAGTAGCGCCGGAGTGTTGGCGCTTGTGCTCGGTGGGTTGATGCTGGCCGAGTGGGCACCCTGGGCGACGCATGCGTTTTCCTTGCTGATGGTGATCTCGTTCGTCAGCGCGGTGATGATCTCTTGGTGGACCACCAGTTGGGTACGCGGACACTTCTTAGCCATGACGCCAGTTTTCGGCATCGTGCTCGGTTACGCAGGCTATCCCATAGGGTTTGCCTTGGCTTATGGCCTGTTGTGGCTTGCCTTCGCGCACTTTATTTACCGAGGGTTTGTCCCGCCCCCCACGCCTTAGTGTATTTGCATCAGGCGCTGCGATTGAACGTATGTAAGTGTCTGTGAAGCTCCACTCTTGGCCCGTTGCGAACTGCCGTATCTTTGGGTTTGGGCGAGAGAAGACAGAAGGGTTAGGAGAGACAAGAAACGACATACTGTAAGTGAAAGGCGTAAGGCCGCAAGTGCTTAAGTGGGGAAGGGCGTAAAGACGTAATAGTTAAACCAAGCTGAAGGCCTTGCCCCAAGGCAAACGTCAGGTCAGCAGGCCATACTTTAAATTGAGCACTTCAACCAGAGCGGGCGAAAAGGAAACAGCAAATGAATCGACGTCATGTTTTAAAGCGATTGGCAGGTAGCAGCGCGGCTTTGGCCTGTGCGGCGCCGCTCGCATCGAATCTAGCTGGGCCGGCTCTGACTGAAACACAATCGATGATCAGTGAGGGTGCTGCCGCAATGAAGGACGAGGTCGAGCGTCTCGCGAAAAAGGTAGATCAGCTCGACAAGCGCTCTAAGCTGATGCTGAAGGTACTAGTCATTGGGTTAGGGTTGGATCTCGCCGCCGACTTTTTACCCATCTCCATTCACGAGTAGTCTGGCGCCCTGTTTTTCAGTGAGGCGCTTAACGCAGAGGATTTCTGCCGCAGGCGCGGTTTTTGTCTCGCTCCTATTAGTGAATGATCGTGTTGAGGCGTCCCAAGAGGAAAATTGCACGCTTCGAAAAGTTCCACTGATTGCTTTAATGGTTGCTTGTCAGCAGAAAACACCCGAGCGTGTTGAGGCGCTCAAGCGGTATTGGCGCGAGGAAGACACACGAACCCTTTGCCACTATTTTTATTTTCCTATCGTGGATCCTAGAGCGGCTCGATCACTGCTGGCAGCGAACTTCTCCATCATGGCGGACGAAATTGCAGGACGAGGGGTGGACTGCAAAAAGGACTATCGCAATATCGTTTGGTATCGCGGGCCTAACACCCGAAGCATGCTTGAAAAATACCCGCTGGCTGATTAAGCGTGCCTTTTTAACTCCCAAATAGTGGTGTCCCGAGTTTCCCGGGGACCTAGACCGGGCAATTGAGTTCTCTTTTGTTGATCGCAACGCCTTTCCGAACGGGGTAAATTACCGGGCATAGCGAATGTGTCGAGGTATCGCTACAGTCCAGCTTGGCAAGGTGGAGGCATGGTCAATTAATGAATCCTGCGAATGTGAGTGTTGACGAGGCAGTCGCCTTTTTAGATCGATTTCCAGACGTTGAAGCGGTTGATTTAATCCTTTATGACGGGAACGGTGTTGGGCGAGGCAAAATTATTCGCCGCGCCGAACTTGTACATGTGTTCGAACACGGTGTGTCACTGCCCGCGAGTATCCTAGGTCAGGAAGTATGCGGCGAGGATGTGGATGCCACAGGCCTTGTTTGGGATCGGGGTGATGGCGACATGCGAGCCTGGCCCGTCGCAGGTACGCTCAAACTGGTGCACGGTAGCTCGCCGCTTCGAGGGGAAATGCTGATCTCTCTCTACGATCTGGATGGCAGCCCCATGCCCAGCGACCCGCGCCATGTTCTTCAGCGGCAGATTGATCGGTTGGCGGACAAGGGGCTTCGGGCAGCCGCAGCCTTTGAGCTTGAATTTTTCCTACTCGATAACGAGCGCGATGCCAATGGCGCCGTACGACCTGCGAGCGATGTGCTGGACGGCCGCGCCACGACGGCCACTGACGTCTATTCTATGGAAAAGCTGCAGGGGATGTTGCCGCTCTTTAATGAAATTTATGCCGCCGCCGAGGCAGCAGCGATTCCTGTAGAAAACATGATCTCAGAATATGCGCCTGGCCAATACGAGCTCACGGTGCATTATCGCGACGATGTCATGCAGGCTGCGACCGACCTGATGACGCTGAAGCGGATCGTTAAACAACAAGCCCGTGCCCAAGGAATTACTGCCTGTTTTATGGCGAAGCCGATGAGCGAGTGCGCTGGTTCGGGAATGCACTGCCATTTATCGCTCCAAAACGAGGCGGGTCAGAACGTTTTCGCCGAGGAAGGGAGCGCGCTTAGCCCAACCTTGCGTCATGCCGTTGGTGGCGCACGTCAACGGATTGCAGAAAGCATGTTGATTTTTGCGCCGCACGCGAATTCATGGCGGCGGTTTGTCAGTGAGAGCTACGCGCCGATCTCGCCCACTTGGGGTGTCAACAATCGCTCGGTGGCGCTTCGAATACCCGATTCTGAACCGGGAGCCAGGCGAATTGAGCACCGCGTCGCAGGCGTGGATGCGAACCCGCTGTTAGTCGCTTCTGTATTCATCGCTGCAATGATCGAGGGATTAGAGCAAGGGATTGATCCCGGCGCCGAAACCGAGGGGAACGGCTATGAGGCTTCAACCGAAGCGGAAGCCATTCCCGGTGATTGGGCTGCAGCGATTCGCGTTGCCAAGGAGTCCTCTTTTTTAAAAGAAGCGCTGGGTGAAGGGATGCACCACACCTACGTTGCGGTGAAAGAAGCGGAATACGTTAGGGTCATGCGAGCTATTCCTGAAATAGATTACGAGCTCTATCTCTACACGGTCTAGCGGTCCCGCGGTCGTTAGGGCCGCTATCCTGAATGGAATGCTTGTTCACGCAACAGTGACTGTGGGCTGAACCGGTTCAGCCTCGCTAGTTCAACGAGGTCGGCGGTTAGGTCGGCCGGTCTTAGAAGTGCCCAGTGATATTGAAAAACACGCCTTCCACATCCATATCGATGACAAAGTCTAAGTCGTCGTCACCCGCGTCGATGGCAAAACGTCTGAATCCGGCTTCTACGCCAAACTCTGGAAGGATGAAATTTTCTATTTCCCACCCAACTTTAACGGCGTAATCCATCACGGAGGCGCCATTGAAGCCAAGGCCATTGATATCGCCTGCAAGGTAAAAGCCGGAAAAAGGTAGGCCGACCTTGCCTGCAGCATAGAGCATGGGCAATACGGCGTTCTCTTCTTCAGTGACGCCATCAATGGTGAGCTGGCTGTCTAGTACACGAGCGGTTAAACCAAGATCCAAGTCAAAGGCTAGGTCCACTAACTCGTAGTACAAAGTGACATCGGTATGCGTCATATCGACGGTGGTTGTTACGCTTTGACCTGAAACGAATGCATCCCCGCCAAACTCAAACGGGCTGGTCAGCACACCCACCCCCGCATCTTCAATGTCGCTACGAGCAATTCGAATATTGGGCAGCATTGGTATGGGGTGTTCAAATCTGAAATAGGCTTGCACGCCGCTATTGTCCCCAAGACCCAACTGATCCTCGATGGACACATCGCTAACGGCGCTGCCAGCAAAGTCTTGGCCCCAAACACCGGCACCAACGTAGACGCCAAGAAAATCGGCTTGCGCGGCGCTTGTGCCAAATAGCGTGATCGGTGCGATAACTAAAAGCCTTTTCAACGAACGGAAAAAAATCATCATGTAATCTCATCGAGGTGTGTGGCCATTGTATTCAAATCCCTCAAAAAGAGTATAGCGGCGGTCCTATCAATCCCTCTCGCTTGAGGTGGTGATCAAGTGGGCTAGCAAAGGTGAGGGGCTTTCCCCGCTTACTGGAGGACGAAGTGAATCAACCCGTTGATGGCGAAGCCATCACTAAGCGGCCTGTCAGCGGGTAGTCGGTTGGATTCGTAAGCTGAAAGATCCGGGGATTCGCTGGATAGGCTTGTATGGGTCAGGCAAGACCCAAGCGAGATCTGAGCACGACCCAAGCGAAAGGCTGGCAGAAGAGCTCTCAGCACCATGCTCATGTCAGGCGGTCCCGGCAGGTTTTCAGTCCGCAGGATGATGCACACAGCGAGACGGCTCGGGTCTCAGTTGCCTTGGCATTAATTGCTTGGATTGGTTGATCGACCTTCCGTTTGCAGTGCTATTTAAGGGGCCACAGCAGCGCCGTTGGGATCAGCAGAAATCAGTTGATAATGAGAATGATTCTCATTAAGATCCTGCTTCGCTTACTAATGTTCCCAGTTCATGGCTAGGTACTTACATTTATCATCGCGATCAACCGCGCTCCTGCTTGCCGTCATGTCGTTCGATGCCTTTGCTGAATCTAGTGGAGAAGCGCTCGAGAACGAAGCAGCACCGCTTGAGGAAGTGGTGGTGTTCGGCCGTTTTTTGCAGTCAGAAGCCGTGAGGGCGCTTCGCACGCCTACTCCGATTATCGACGTACCCCAGAGCCTTAGCATCGTAACGTCGGAACAGATAGAACAGCGCGGCTACGCGAGTGTCGAAGATATGATCAGTTATATCCCGGGTGTCACCATGTCGCAGGGGGAGGGTCATCGCGACGCTGTGGTTTTCAGGGGTGTGAGATCGACTGCAGATTTTTTCATCGATGGGATTAGGGATGACAGCCAGTATTATCGCTCGTTCTATAACCTAGATCAGGTCGAGATTCTTCGTGGTCCCAATGCACTGTTGTTCGGTCGAGGTGGCGCTGGCGGTGTGCTTAACCGAGTCACGAAAAAAGCCAAGCCGGGTGAGGGGTTTCAGTCTGTTCGGCTGCATGGTGATCGATTAGGCGAATTCGGCGCGCAAGTTGACGTCAATCTAGGCATCGATGAAACCATTGGGCTAAGACTCAATGCGATGACTGAAAAACTAGACAACCATCGCGACTACTATTTCGGCGATCGGATGGGTATTAACCCGGCGCTGAGGATCGAGTTTTCAGATCGATTCAGCATGGACGCGCGGTACGAATACGTGAACAACGAGCGATTCATTGACCGAGGGATTCCTACGGGCGTCGATGGCAAACCCGTAGAGGCGCTTCAGTCCATTGTCTTTGGCGACGCGAAGGCAAATGTATCAACGCTCGAAGCGCATATGTTCTCGTTGCTGACCGAGACGAGACTCGCGGACAGCACTAAGCTAAATCTAGCGACTTCATTTAGCGACTTTTCAAAAGGCTATAGCAACCTGTACGCGGCGTCTTATGACCAAGAGGGAACACCTGACCGCGTAACGTTAGACGGCTATGTAGATTCAACCGAGCGGCAAAATACGAATATCGCAGGCACACTGGTTACTGAGTTTTCGCTCGCCCGCGCGCACCACACGGTTCTTGCCGGCATCGAATATATCAACACGTCATCTGACCAGGATCGTTTCAATGCTGTGTGGTCATCCACACAAACGGACAAGGAAGTCTTCTTGATTCAGCGCCCCATGGGGCTCGTCGCTGCCAGCGGCACTAATGCGGCAGGGGTGCCCGTCACGGCTGATTTCTCAACAGACTTAAATGATGACACGAGAGTCGAAGTCGACGTGATCTCTGCCTATGTCCAAGACGAGATGGAGTTGGGTGAGCGCTTTTCCGTGCTACTTGGCGTGCGGTTTGATCAGTTTGATATTGACGTGTTGAACGTGCCAGCTGCTCACAGGAGAAACAGGCGTGATCAAGAGGTCTCGCCACGATTCGGCTTGGTCTATAAATGGGCGGACAACGTGTCGATGTACGCCAGTTTCTCAGAAACCTTTCTGCCTAGAAGTGGTGAGCAATACGCCAACATCAATGGTGATAATAATCGGCTAGATCCTGACACCTACCGAAACCTGGAAGCCGGGTTGAAATGGGACATTGCAGAGGGTTTAAGTTTTACCACCGCAGTGTTTGAAATCGAAAAGCGCTCTCCCCAAGTGGCAGACAACGACCCAGCGACACTGGATGTGATCGAGTCGGAGATATCAGGATTTGAAGCCCAGATTTCTGGCGCGATGAGTGATCGATGGTCGGTCTTCGCGGGCGTGAGCACACTAGAAGGTGAGCAGGTGAATCGAAACGGAGGAACTGGGCTGCGCCCACGGGAGCTTCCAGAACGAATGGCCTCGCTCTGGACTGAATTCGATGCCACAGAGCAGTTGACGCTTGGCGGCGGGGTCACCTACCAAAGTGATAGCTTCATTAACAACAGTAATTCTGCGACCTTGCCGAGCTATACCAGAGTGGACGCAACGATGAATTACCAGTGGTCAGCGCGCTCGTCGATTCAAGTGAGGGTAGAAAACGTAACCGATGCGCTTTACTTTCCGAGCTCTCACAGCACACATCAGGTGACTGTCGCACCACCCCTCAATGTGCGAGTAACGTTCGGCACTCGCTTCTAACGAGTAGGCCTAACCTCGGCGAAAGATCACCCTCGAATCAAAGGGTTGAAGATTAGACTTGCTTCCGCAGTCTCAAAAGGGAATCGCTCATTACGCCGCCATCACGATGAAATGGTAGGCGATCGCCAATGCTCCGACGGTGAAACAGTAGTACGCGAAATACTTCAGCTGTGCATTTCGCACCAGAGTAACCATCCACTGACACGCCAGCAGCCCGCTCACGAAGGCGGCGACGAATCCTGCGAGCAACACGCCTAACTGATCAGGAGAGAGATAAAGCGCACCATCGAGCAGGTCCTTCGCGATTTTGCCGAGAATGAGCGGCACTACCATGAGGAATGAAAACTCGGCCGCATCCTGTCTTCTGATGCCGAGCAGGACCGAGCATGAAATCGTGGCGCCCGATCTTGAGATGCCTGGCAGAATGGCGAAGGCCTGTGCCAAACCCACGATTATCGCGTCCAGTGTGGTGACTGATCGGCCTTGACCTGAGGGCCGATCCGCCGCAATCAAAAGGAAGCCTGTAACAAGTAGCATGGCGCCGACGAGCAATACTTGTCGATCGAACAGGCGCTCAAGTTCGTCAGCGAATAAGACGCCAACCATCGCTGCAGGAATCATGCTTAAAATTATCTTCCCGGAGAACGACCAGCTCTCTTTGTTTCCGGGTTCAAAGAGCCCAGCGATGATGCCGAGCACTTGGCGACGAAAAACCACCAGCGTACTGAGCGCGGTGGCGAAATGCACCACAACAGTAAACAGCATGCTCTCTTTCGGCAGGCTCGTGTCACCGAGCAACACCTTGCCCAATTCCAGATGACCGCTACTGCTGACAGGAAGGAATTCCGTCAGCCCTTGAACGATCCCAAGAATAATTGCTTCAAGATAACCCACTTGATTTCCTTAATAGCCGTCGGTTGGCTGGCCCTTTTCTTTTTGAATCCTTTGGTCAAAACAATTAGTTGGACTTCAGGCGCTATTGGTGCCGGAATTATAGCGGCATGTACAGTCAATAGAGGAGCGTCTGCTCAGCAGCAAGCATCGAGGCGTTACGGATGGCTTTAATTGTGCACGGAATCATTGCATGCTCTAAACCGTAATCAGCACCAGTGATCAATCAATGAGCAGGGGGAGTGATGAGTCAAGCAGAAGTCGAGAACACACCGTTTTGGTTAAAGGATAATTTCGCGCCAGTTTTTGAGGAGACAACCGCGGAAAATCTGACGGTTAAAGGCAGCATACCCAGCGCGCTAAATGGTCGGCTTTTAAGAAACGGGGCCAATCCGCAAACGGGCGAGTCACTGCACTGGTTTTTAGGCAACGGCATGTTGCATGGGGTTGAAATCTCGGAGGGTTCTGCGAACTGGTATCGCAATCGGTATGTGAAAACGCCGCTTTATCTGAATCCAGATGCGGACATCATGTCAGGGTTGGGTGATATGTCTATGTCAGCCGCTAATACTCACGTTATAAAACACGCAGGAAAGATTCTCGCGCTTGAGGAGGGGCACTGGCCCTTTGAAGTGTCGAATGATCTTGAAACGGTCGGTCCACATAACTACGGGGGGAAGCTTCCCGGCGCGATGACGGCGCATCCAAAAATCTGTGCTGAGACCGGAGAAATGTTGGCCTTTGGGTACGGTATGGCGCCACCTTATTTGACCTACTATCGAGTGTCTAAAAGCGGCGAATTGGTACAGGTTGAAGAGATAGAAGTACCCGGCGCCACCATGGTTCACGATTTCAACGTCACGCGAAACTATGTGATCTTTATGGATCTGCCCGCAGTGTGGAACCTTGAAGGGATGGCAGACAATGGGCTTCCTATTGTTTGGGATGAATCTTATGGAGCTCGTCTTGGCGTAATGCCGAGAAATGGCAACAATGCTGATGTTACCTGGTACGACATCGAGCCCTGCTATGTGTTCCACCCGCTGAATGCCTATGAGTCAGGGTCCGATTTAGTTTTGGATGTGTGTCGAATGGATGACACCATGAAGCCTGGCTCGTCGTCCGAACCAAAGCTCACTCGTTGGACCATCAAGACAGCTGAAGGTCGTGTGGAAGAAACCCAGCTAGACGATCGCATGGTGGACTTTCCCCGCGTGGCGGATAGGGTCGTTGGTTTAAAACACCAGTATGGATATTGCGCTGCGTTTGCTAAGGGGGCGCCCTTCGGACAGGGCCTCATTAAGTACGACGTAGATAGCGGCACGTCGGAATACCGGGACCTCGAGGGTGGGCAAGCGAGTGAGCCGGTTTTCGTGGCCAATCCTGACGGAACAGATGAGGATGATGGCTGGGTGATGTCCTATGTGTATCAACCAGAGCGAGACAAGAGCGAAGTGTTAATCCTGAATGGGCAAGACATTACGGGAGAGCCCGCTGCTGTGATCGAGCTACCCGTCAGGGTTCCCGCAGGCTTTCACGGGAATTGGGTGTCCGACGACGATTGAAGGTCTTGATGCGCGGCGTTATTTATTGCTCAGCGAGCAGTGCTCAAGATGCAAAGTAGTGGGTGGGGGCGTCATAATGACGCCCCCCAGGTTCCCCAGCTAGAGCAGGCAACCGCAAGCGCGTCCCAATCGAGGTGGGCGCTCCTCTAATCAAGCTGCTTTTCAACCTCTTGTCATTTGTTCCTTAACTGGGCTCGCATCCATCAGCCGCTCACTGATTCGGCTTTGGGAAGTTGGGTCCCTGGCCGGCCGCCACCGTCTGGTAGGTTCAACAAGTGGCTAGAGCGTTTTCTGCCCAGCTAAGCTTTTTCATTGCCTTTTGCGCCCGCCAAAGCAGCCATCGGGTGCGCTGGCAGACCGCAGATATACAATCGTCCAAACGTCGCGTTATAGTCGGGCGGGCAGCTAGGCAAGAGAGGCTTTAGCGACGTAGCTGTTTGCCATCTCAACTGACTGGTAGTCGGAGCGCCTACTAGTCACTTTGATTCGGCTAATAGGAATACTGTCGATTTTTTTGAGGCGTGATGTGGCTGCTATAGCGACCTCGACAGCGAACGGTTGATGAATCGAAAGCGCTGGTGGAGGTGAAACAAGAAAGCGGTGGCGCAAGCACGGCATTCCTAGCAAAGGATGCTTTCAGAGAGCGTTTAAAAGAAAGCGTTACAGAAAAGTGTAAGCAAAGGCGCAGGCAACGAGGGGCGGCTTGAGAAAAGAGCGCGTCGAGAAAAAACGGCTTGAAGCAAGCGCGTCCAAGAAATTAGCAGTCAAAAAGCAGTGGAAAAAAGAAGCAGTTAACAAGAAGCAGTTAAAGAAGTAGATAAAAATAGCGGTATAAAAAGAAAAGCGTTGTAGAAAGGAGAAAACAATGGCTGATGCATACATTATCGATGCGGCGCGAACGCCGAGAGGGATTGGCAAAGCAGGTCGTGGAGCGCTGTCGCACTTCCACTCTGGCCGGTTACTCGCGAAGGTATTCGAAGCGATCGGCGAGCGGAACCAACTGAACACTGACCAGATCGATGATGTAGTGGTTGGCTGCAGTTCTCAGGTGGGTAATCAAGGGGCTTGCGTTGGCCGCATGGCGGCGCTGGATGCCGGATGGAGCACGAAAGCTTGCGCAACAACCCTGGACCGTTTTTGCGGTTCAGGAATCACTTCCGTCAATCTAGCTGCCGCAAACATCATGAGCGGGATGGACGATTTGTGCGTTGCGGGTGGGGTAGAGATGATGTCCTATACCGCGACCCTCTCTAACCCCACCAATAACCGAACGGTAGATGGCGGCAACCTGCACCTGCGCGACCTTCATCCGCAGCCTCATCAGGGAATTTGTGCGGATATGATTGCAACGCTCGACGGGTTTACCAGGGAGGAGCTGGATGCCCTGGCGGTGGAGAGTCAAAACAGGGCCCAGCATGCGATCGAAAACGGGCATTTCGATAAGAGCGTAATCCCCGTCTATAACGATGATGGGTCCTTAGCGCTTGACCGAGAGGAGTTCCCGCGGCCTGGCACATCGATGGAGTCGCTCGCCGAGTTGAACACGGTGTTCAACCTCTTCATGGACGCGCCGATTGACAATGGAGGTGAAACCTTCGATCAACTCGTCAAACGGAAGTATCCAGATCTGAAGATCAATCACGTTCACCACGCGGGTAATAGCTCAGGCGTAGTCGACGGCGCTGCCGCACTGATCATGTCAACCAAAGACTACGCAGACAGCGTTGGTTGGAAGCCAAGGGCCAGGATCAAGGCCATGGCGACGGTTGGTGGTGATCCTACGCTGATGTTGAACGAGCCTGTGCCGGCGGCCCGCAAAGTGCTCGAGCGCGCTGGCATGACGCTGGATGACATCGATTTATTTGAAGTCAATGAAGCCTTTGCGGTGGTTGCTGCTAAGTTTATTCGTGACCTTAATCTTGACTCTTCTAAGGTCAACGTGAATGGCGGCGCCATGGCTCTTGGGCATCCGATTGCTGCCACCGGCTCCATGCTAATCGGCACGGTACTTGATGAACTCGAGCGCCGAGACCTTGAAACAGGGTTGATCACCATGTGCACTGGGGGTGGCATGGCACCGGCTATCATTATCGAGAGAGTCTAGGCTGGGGTTATTTCGAGGCTGGATGGCCCCTGATGGTCTCTGAAAAGCCTCAAATCGCATCCCTATTAAGTGTTTACATTTGCGGAGAGGTTCGATAAAACGACTATGTGCCAAAGGGGATTTGGCAATGTGTTGTAATAAATGAGGGGATAAACATGCGTTTAAATCGCAAAGCTATTGCTGCTGCGACACTGTCGCTTGCAGTCGTCCCTGTTTCGATGACGTTTGCTGCTTCATCTGGACGCCAGATTGAAGAAGTAATCGTAACCGCAGAAAAGCGGGAAGCATCGATTCAGGACACATCAATGTCGATCACGGCATTCACGACCGAATTCATGGATGATTTTGGTATTCGTAACCAAGAAGACCTCCAGAATTTCGTTCCAGCAACAACTATCCAGCCATACGACGCAACTGTGCGCGGTGTGGGGCGAAACTTCCGAGCATTAGGGGGTGATCCAGGGGTTGCGACTTACATGAACGGCGTTTACTCAGAAGACTTGCTCACGGCAACGGCGCAAACCTTCTGGGATGTCGACCGAATCGAGGTTTTGCGTGGCCCTCAGGGCACACTCTATGGCCGAAATGCGGTAGGTGGCGCGATCAATATGATCTGGAAAGCACCGCAAACAGAGGAAGTAGATTGGGCGATCCGTTCAATCGTAGGCGACCTCGGCCAGTTAGAGTCCTATGGAATGCTCAATATTCCGCTGACCGAGACACTCGCGACTCGATTTAACTTCGCTGTCCGAAATCGAGACGGGGTTGTTCAGGAAGTCGGCGATGGTCAAGACCTCGATGGATTAGGCGTTAAAAACTACAACGGCCAGATCCAGTGGGATCCAAACGATCGTGCGTCCCTCAATATTCGACACAATGGAATGCGCGTGGACCGACCATTTGGTGGAGCGAACGGTGGTGGTCTAGTTGTGCTTAACGAGGAAGACTCGCCTGTTCGTAACACTTGGGCTCACGTGCCTGGCTATCGAGCAGTCGATGCAACGCAGGCAAACCCATTTGCGAGCGACTTCTTAGTGCCCAACATGCCTACGTATGCGTTCACCAACCCAGATACTGGGGCAACTGTGCTGGCACAAAATAATCGCCTCGGGATGGATTACGGTGACTTCAACGGAACGCAGAATGCTGCCTCGATGATGGATGGCTTTGGCGTGACGTCGGCAGCCTCAGCTGCAGCGTTGAACGCGTGCGTATTCCCGGGTGAGATTGGGGGCGACGAACTTTGCGCAGCAACGAACGGCTTGAACCGTGAAGAATTCGATGCGAACACCACGCAGTTGAACTTCACTTATCAGTTGACCGACAACGTCGAGCTGAAATATATCTTCGGGTTCAATGAGCTGATTTATCGTCGAACGACGGATGACGACAACACGAACAGCCGGTTCCATGATCGTCAGTTTTATGTGAATCACGAAGCTTCTTATGAATCTCATGAGCTGGTGGCTTTCGTTGACTTGGCTGATAACTTTACGGTTACCTCCGGGATCTTTTTCTATGACGCAACCATTGACCAGCGGGGAGACTTCTATTCTGCAGTAGGTGAAAGGCGGTTTATTGATCCCTATGTGGACAACACCTCACTTGGAGCAGGTTTAGACTCTGTTTTGTCTAATACACTAGGCGCTGGTGAGGCGCTCACGCCGCTGTTCACCGGTATTTCCATCTACAACATGATGGGGGCACTCGGCATTTCTGTGCCCGGTCCGGTTACGCTGCATTCGGCTCGGGACTCCTGTATCGGGGACACCCGGTTTGGTTGTAATCGAAATGATTCTGTTGAAAACGCGGATGCTGGCGCCACAGCAACAGAGAACCCAAGCCGAAACCTTCAAATCGGTGTCTGGGCTGGAGACGACGGCACAAACCCGGATCTTGATGTTAAATGGGGTCCAAATACCCTCGGAAGTGATCTGCTATATCACACTCAAACTGAGCGAAAAGCATTTGCTGCTTACACTCAAGCAGTTTGGGAAATCAATGATCAATTCGCTTTAACCATGGGTTTGCGATATGCCGACGACGAGCTTGTCGCTGAAGAAAATCTTTTCCGGTACACGGAGAGCGATCTTGGCGGTTTGATTGCCTTCTGGGGAGGTGCGTTTGGAATCAGCGTGGCTAATGGTGGTTTCGTTCAAACAGCCGAAGCAGCAGCAGCGGGCAACCCGTTCGGGCTTGAGCTAAACGAGTTTGGTCAACCTACACCAACGCGCCTCGCGGTGAATGGTGGTATTCCGATTGCAGTTAGCCTGTATCGTCCGTTTAATCGAAAAGATACGAAAACGACATTCCGCCTGAACTTGGACTATGACATGAATGACAACGTGATGTTCTATGCGTCAGCAACGTCAGGTCATAGAGCAGGCGGTTACAATCTCGTATTCTTCAGCAAGACTCCTACCTATGATCCGGAAGAGCTGATTGCCTACGAATTAGGGTACAAGACTCAGTGGATGGATAACTCGCTGCAATTGAACGGGTCATTCTACTTCTACGACTATGAAAATATTCATACGGTCGCAACTGAAGTGAATGAGTTCTTCGGAACGTCGACGTCGGTACTCCCAGCACCGGGTGCTGAAATCAAGGGTATCGAAGCTGAACTCACGTGGCTTGCTACCGATCAACTCACGGTTGGGGGTAGCCTCAGCTATACTCCGAACGAGTACTCAGAAGATCTGTTCATGCTGGATCCAGCTGGATACGATCGGCCAGAGTCTCTCTTCGGTGCAACCACTGCACTGCAGAACGTGAAGGGCAATCAGTTGCTCCAGGTTCCTGAGTCGAAGATCAACGGTTGGGCGACTTACGTCATGCCACTGGATAGCGGAGCTAATCTGACCTTCTCTACCAGCTACGCCTGGATAGACAAGGTGTATTACTCTCCTTTCCAGAACGAAGACGAAATGGCAGACGCCTACGGTCGATTGGACGTGAGAGCTTCATGGACATCATCAGATGGCCGAATGATGCTCACTGGCTTTGTCAACAACGTGATGGATGACGTAGGTGTACTTCAGGTGCTCCGCCACGGTGAAGAAGAGCAGTTCAGACAGTCTGCTGGAACAACGCTTCCACGGCTGTTCGGTCTTGAGTTCACAGTAGCGATGAATCCGCTAATGTAAGGCTCAGACTTGAGTTTAAGAAAGCGGCCTTCGGGCCGCTTTTTTTTGGTACATAGAAAATCAGATTGATCCCCTCGTTCATATTGCGTTCACTCGTTGTCACCATGATGGAACGATGAAATCGCAAAAGAGAACATTGAACCGCCAGATAGTGCCCGGCTATATGGGGTTTGGCATGATCATTGGGTGGATCGGGCTTGCCCTCAGTGGATGCGTAACCCAGCCATTGAATCAGCAAGTGTCGAATGAGGGTCCAGGGGCAAGGGGTGCTTCTGTGTGCCGATTTGACTGGGATGAAACCCTCGCCACAGAGGAGCCAGGCAAAGATGAGCTTTTTAGTTATGAGGCTAACAGAGCAGTTGGACTGACCGGTTTGATGGGTGGCGTTTACGCCGAGGCGCTTGGCGTCCATCAGATATCAATCGGCCAATCGGAAGCGAAGCAATCGGGCGGCCTGCAAGCAAATAAAAACCCCGGACGAACGGGAACCCCGATGAACCCGACTCATGCCGAATGCCATGATTAAGCATTGGAATTTCGAGGGTCATGAGGGATGCTCAAGTCCCGCGGCTATCCTTCATGACTCTGGCTTTATCCCTTGCCCATTCTCGATCTTTGATGGAGGCGCGTTTGTCGTGCGCCTTCTTGCCTGAGGCGAGCGCCACTTTGCATTTCACCCAGGGGCCTTTCCAATACAGGGAAAGCGCAGCGCAGGTGTAACCCTTTTGGTTGATTCCCCCAACTAATCTGGCGAGTTCTTTGCGGTGCAGGAGGAGTTTTCTTACTCGCTTAGGTTCTGCAACCACATGCGTCGAGGCCGATAGCAGTGGATTAATATTACAGCCGTGCAGATAGGCCTCTCCCCTGTGCAGCGTCACGAAGGAATCGGTGAGCTGAACACGGCCCGCTCTGAGGGCTTTTACCTCCCAGCCTGCTAATTGAACCCCGGCTTCAAACTCATCGTGAAGGTGGTATTCAAACCTCGCGCGTTTGTTGGAGGCGATGGTGTTAGGGGACGTCTTGGGCGCCATTAGCATTACGATAAGTGAGAGACAGTTAAGTTTACGCGCTTCTACGCGACTTGTGGACGAAAACCAAAACGGTGACAATCGATCAAAGCAATGAGGATAGAGCTTATGGTGACCCAGTCTTCACCTACCAACGTGATGTGGTCTTCGCGGTTGATGTTTATTCTCGCGGCAGCAGGGTCCGCGGTGGGTTTGGGAAACATCTGGCGATTCCCTTATCTGGCTGGAGAGAATGGCGGCGGGGTATTCGTGTTGGTCTATCTCGCCTGCATTGCTCTGATTGGATTACCCATACTGATCGCAGAAATTTTGATGGGGCGAGCGGGCCGACAAAACCCGATTACAACGATGAAGCTGCTCGCGAGCGAGTCAAATGCGAGTCAATTTTGGCAAGTTATCGGCTGGATGGGCGCGATTGCCGGGTTCATGATTTTGTCTTTCTACGGGGTGATTGCTGGTTGGGCAATGGCCTACGTGGGTGACACGGCCACCGGCGATTTTGTAGGGATCAGCGGAGCGGCAGCGAGCCAAGTATTCAACCAGTTCATCAGTGATCCCGTGCGAGTGATTGGATGGCAAACCGTTTTTATGTTGATCACTGTATCGATTACTGCTCGCGGAGTGAGTCAGGGTCTCGAGAATACGGTGCGTTATCTCATGCCACTGCTTTTTCTGCTGTTGGTGACCCTTGTGGGTTATTCAGCGCTGACCACAGGGCATTTCCTTGAGGGACTCTCCTTTATGTTCTCGCCAGACTGGGAGCGATTCAGCGGAGAGAGTGTCATCACTGCTATGGGGCAAGCTTTCTTCACGCTTAGCCTCGGTATGGGTGCAATCATGGCTTACGGCGCATATATGCCGTCGGGCTCCTCTGTTGTTGGTACGGCAACTACGATCGCCGTGCTAGACACCTCGGTCGCACTGATGTCCGGGCTCGTGATTTTTCCTTTGGTGTTTGCCAATGGCCTTGAGAGTGCAGCTGGCCCGGGATTGATGTTCATCACTTTGCCTATCGCTTTTGGTCAAATGGCCGGTGGTCAAATATTCGGAACCTTGTTCTTCGTGCTTGTTACCTTCGCTGCTGTCACATCATCCATCTCGTTACTCGAGCCAGCGGTTGCGTGGGTTGGAGAACGACTTAAGTTGTCGCGGGCAAAAGCTGCCAGCCTCGTGGGCGCGATTGCATGGCTAGTAGGCCTAGGCAGTGCGGCCTCCTTTAACATCTGGAAGGATGTCACGTTGCCTAATGGCTGGAATTTTTTCGATGTGATGGACCAAATCTCGAACAATGTGTTATTGCCCGTAGGCGGCATTTTAATCGCGCTATTCTCCAGTTGGTTGCTAAACAAGACGATTTTGCAGGAGCAATTAAGAGAAGACACCGCATATCTCGGTCTCTGGTTGTGGCTAGCGCGGATTGTGGCTCCACTTGGGGTGATGATGGTCTTTGCGGTAACCGTACTTGCTTGGCTATAGGTCGTTTTTGTGCGTGAGGTCGCGCGGAGCGCGCTGATTCCCTTTTCTACCGAACAAGCTTTTTCGGTGGTTGCTGACGTCGAGTCCTATTCGGCGTTTTTGCCATGGTGCGCTGAGAGTCAAATCGTTTCAACGGAGGGTGATCGACTCATCGGCAAGCTGACGCTCGCAAAATCAGGGATTCGGCAGTCATTTGTTACTGAAAATGTGTTAAACCCGCCATCGGGTATGACCATGACTCTAGTGGACGGACCCTTTCAAAGCCTCGAAGGGGGCTGGCTTTTCGAACCGTTGGGCGCCGAGGGCGTGAAAGTGAGCTTGAAATTAGCATTTGAATTCAAGAGCAAACTGCTCGATCAGACCTTCGGGCGCGTATTTTCCGTGGCAGCAGACACAATGGTTGATGCCTTTTCTGGCGAGATCGCAAAACGTTATGGGTAAATTCCGCGTTTTGATTGCTATTGCGACGCCAACCGATCAGCGAGAAATTGAGTGGATGGCTGCTGAGGGTGCAACCATTCAAGAGGTACTAACGGACGGCTTCAGGGATGACTCATTCCCGAAGGAGTTAGATGGAGCCGCCGTCGGCGTCTGGGGAGAGCTCAAAGCGCTCAATTATCGGTTGCAGGCAGGGGACCGAATTGAACTTTACCGACCACTTCAGTTCGACCCAAAAGAAGCGCGTCGGGCTAGGGCTAAAAAGTCCTAGCTAGCGGTAGTATCCACCTGGTTTTCCGACGGCGTGTAATCGCCTTCAAATCTGAGTAAGCGATCATCTTCGAACACGATAATAAGTTCTCGCTCGATGGTCGCTTGGCCAGGGATATCGATGGTGTACACGTAGTTCCAGCGATCTCGTTCGAAGGAGTCAGCCAACACGGGGTTACCTAACACGAATTGGACTTGGCTGCGTGTCATTCCGGGTTTCAATCGATCGACCATCTCCTGAGAGACGATATTGCCTTGCTGGATAGTCAGCTTATAGACACCAGGAAACTCGAGGGAACTGCAGGCGGACAGCAAAAGGACAGCTGCGAGCCCGAGCGGGTAAAAGCTTGGTTTAAGTGCTGATCGGCTCATGGCAGGTTTCACTGCGTTTTCCTTGGAGGTCGCATTGTACCGTATAATTTTCCACACCTACGAGTACGGATAGAGCGATGTCGGAAGAGCAAGGATTGAAAGACGCTGGACTCAAGATCACAGCGCCACGGTTGAAGATTCTTCAGCTCTTAGAGTCGACGTCGGTGCGCCACGTTAGCGCAGAAGATGTGTATAAGTTGCTGTTGGAGAATGGTGAGGAGATTGGGCTTGCGACCGTCTATCGTGTCTTAACCCAATTCGAGGATGCCGGACTTGTTGCGCGCCACCACTTCGAAGGGGGGCATTCAGTCTTCGAGCTGTCGCCCGATCAGCATCATGATCATATCGTGTGTGTAAAGTGTGGCAAGGTCGAAGAGTTCAACGACGTGGAAATCGAAAGACGCCAAAAAATGATTGCAGAGTCGCTGGGGTTTGAGCTCACCGATCATGATTTAAATATGTATGGGCTCTGCCCGGTTTGCCGATAGCGGGTTCATCGCCTGCGCCTGCCAAATTTCCTTTTGGCAGGCAGTTTGAGGCTAATGGAAACAGCCTGTTGCAGCTTCTCAATGAGGTTTCTTAGCCGCCCGCGGTTTGTCGTTTAAAGCGCTCGTTGAGCAGTTCCTCGGCAAGGGCTCGACTCGCGTCGGTCATGCTCGCGCCGCCAGTCATTCGCGCAATCTCTTCCACTCGCGTGTCGTCGCTAAGCATCGTAATAGATGTCGAAACAGGGTCGCCTGACTTTATTACCTTAAGATGATGATCTGCCTGAGCAGCCACTTGGCCAAGATGGGTCACACAGAGGATTTGGTGATGCTGGCCCAGTGTGGCCAAAAGCTGACCAACCGTCTCTGCAACGCTGCCACCGATGCCAACGTCGACTTCATCAAATACAAGGGTTCGAGGTGCCTCATCGCCAAGGCTGGCAACTTGGATGGCAAGACTGATTCGGGATAGCTCTCCACCTGAGGCGATCTTTTGGATTGGCCCGAAGGGCTGACCTTTGTTGGTGCTGATTTCAAATTCTACAGATTCAAGTCCGGCAGGGTTTATCCCTTCAGAAGCGGTTAGAAGGACCTGAAGTCTAGCCTCTTGCATTCCAAGTGACTGAAGATGCCCCTCGATCAGTGTCTGAAAAGACTGGGTCGCCTCATGGCGCTGGGCGCTAACGGATTCGGCAATCTTTTGCCATTCAGCTTGAACCGCATCAAGCTCGGCAGTCAGGGAATCCAGACTTTCCTCTGCTTGGCCAAGCTCGGCACGTTGAGCCTGAAGCGCTTCCCAAGTTAAATGCAAATCCTCGGGCTTGCAGTGATGCTTTCTAGCCAGGTCGACGATGTGTGCGATCCTCGACTCGATCTGACTCAGCAGTTCCGGCTGACTCTCTATGCCTTCCCCGTAACGTTGAAGATCTTTGGCCGTTTCCTCAATTTGAATCAAAGCACCCTCGATGGGCGCGACCAGCGCAATAACCGCTGGATCCTTAATCTCTGTGAGCGCGCTGACGGACCGTCTCAATTGATCCGTCAGGCTCTCTTCAGCTTGGGTTAGCTTGCCGACTTCTCGACCAAGAATTTGCTGGGTCTCGTCGGCATGGCTTAACTGCTGATGCTGTTCGGTCAGTGTCAAATATTCACCGTCGGCGATTGCCAGGGCATCAAATTCACTGAGTTGATAGTCCAGCAGCTGCTGCTCCTTGAGACGCGCGGCTGAAGCAGCCTTAAGCGTTTCAATCTCTGTCTTTAGCGATCGCCAGCGGCCATAACAACGCCCTAGTTCGGCGACGTTACGCTCCACATTCGCAAATGCATCAAAGATCGCGAGCTGTGCTGTCTTCTGCCCGAGTTGGTGATGCTCATGCTGCGCATGGATGTCTACCAAATAACTCGCCAAGTGTTTGAGCTCACCAACTGTGACCGCAGTTCCATTGATGAAATTACGCGACCGGCCCTCCGTGCTTAGAACGCGACGAACAAGGACAGTGTTCTCATCTGATTCAAGCGAACGTTCTTGAAGCCAAGCGTGTGCTTTGTCGGCGTTTGCCAGATTGAACTCGGCAATGATTTCGGCGCGGTTGCTGCCTGCCCCAACTATCCCGGAGTCTGCACGGCCTCCTAGCACCAAGGAGAGACCGTCAATCAAAATACTTTTGCCCACCCCGGTTTCGCCGGTGATCGCGGTCATTCCAGGGTTGAGCTCGAGATCTGCGCTATCAACGATCGCTAAGTTTTTGAGGTGAAGAGAGAGCAGCATGGTCTAGTTAGCGGTTCTAATAGGTGGCTAGTAACGATAAATATTACCCTCTAACCAATACCGAGCGTGTGCTTTTTTCATGGTTGAGGACAGGCTATATTCGTAGAGATGGAACGCGATTATTCAGCAATAGCGGCAAGCCCAAACTCACACCGGGCTAAACTGGTGTTGCAGGCTGTCGTCGAGGAATATATCAGCTTGGGGCAGCCAGTGGCCTCAAAGCGGCTGTCTGAGCGAGAGGATCTGCAACTCAGTTCGGCATCTATCCGAACAGTGATGGCTGACTTAGAAGAGCAAGGCTATCTAAAGTCTCCTCACACGTCGGCTGGGAGAATCCCAACAGATCAAGCCTATCGCTACTTCGTTGATCAGTTGTCAATGGCCGATAGCGTGCCTCAAGTCGAGGTGTCAGGCCTCACGGGCCGATTCGATCCCGATCAGAGCGTCAACCAGTGGGTGCATCACGCTTCGGGGTTCCTGGCAGACATAACTAATCTCGCGAGTCTGGCAACCAAACCCAAAGCTTCGCTAGCGGTCCTGCGGCAAATTGAATTTCTGCCACTCGCGGACCAGCGGGTGCTGGCGATTATCGTGTTTAACGATCAGGAAGTTGAGCATCGGGTGTTGCCGATGAACACCCAGCTTTCGAGTGCCAGGCTGAAAGAATCCTCCAATTTCATCAATACCCATTACTCGGGACACTCGCTGGGTTGGATCAGGAAGCGGATTCAGCGGTCCATGCGAGGCGACCGAAGGCAGATTGACGCCCTTGAACGGGCGACGTTGGAAATGGCCGAATTGTTCCTTCGTGATCAGGGAGACGATGTCCTAGTTTCTGGACAAGATCGTCTACTCGACGCGGTTGAGGTCGATCATCTAGAGGAACTCCGAACACTGTATCGAGCCCTGAGCTTGAAGGAAGAGCTAGTGTTGTTGCTTGATCGTTGTCTCGATACGAGGGGGGTGAAGCTCTTTATTGGGCCTGAGGCAGGCGCGGCGTCGCTCGAAGAATGCTCGGTGATCGCGTCCCCGTACCACATGAATGGCGAATGGGTCGGTGCGCTTGCCGTGATAGGGCCCACGAGGATCCCCTACGACCGGGTCATTCCCCTAGTACAGGCGACAGCTTCCTCTTTGAGTCACGCGCTGAGCCACCGCTAATCTGCCGGTCTTTCGGCACACTAGGCACAAGACTTCCTTGCAGTGGACCTTGCTAATCGCTGAGAACATCCGATTCTTGGACATCTGGTTTTCTTAACCTTTACCGGGGGCCTTTTGCTCCTCGATGGGGAGCAATCGCATTGCTCATTGGCGAGGCAGGGGTGACTGGCATGGCTGGGGCCTATGTGGGTGCTCTAAGCGGTAGAGTGCGTGTTTTGCGGTAAAACCACCAAGCAAACACCATGGGAGAACGTCTGCACGCCCCAACATTCCGTTGACAAGAGGTCAGGCCCTTGAAAAGCGCTTAAACAGCCCCATAGTAGCCGGGTTACGGCAGGAAGTAGCAGCATGACTGAACAAACAAACGATGAGATGGAGCAAGAAACCTCGGAAAACGAGGCTGAGAACACCGCTGAGCAATCTGCGGGTTCGTCGGCCTCAGATGATTCTGAGGTTGTTGTAGAGCCTGGTTCTGAGGGGGCACCGGAGGTCGATCAGTTAGCCCAGCTCGAAGCGGAAGTAGAGAAATACAAAGATGTTGCCTTGCGAGCTGAGGCGGAGATGCAGAATCTTCGACGGCGTGCAGAGCGAGATGTTCAAAACGCCCATAAATTTGGCACCGAACGGCTTTTGCAAAATCTGTTACCCGTTCTCGATAGCTTGGAGAAAGCCATCGAAACGAGCGAAGCGGCAGGACAAGCAGAGGATGATCCCCAACTAGAGGGCATCAAGCTCTGCAGCAAATTATTTATCGACGTGCTGACCAAAGAGGGAATTGAAGCGCTTGATCCCCAAGGCGAGCCTTTTGACCCCAATCTTCATGAGGCGCTGTCAATGATAGAGAACCCCGACCTTGAGCCTAATTCGGTGATGACCGTGATCCAAAAGGGCTACCGCCTGAACGAACGGTTAGTTCGGCCAGCAAAGGTCATGGTTTCAAAAGCACCCTCATAGGGCGGGTGACCTAGTTTTAAAAAGCGGTTTGAAAAGACCGGCTTGAAATGAGCGATTGAGCGACTACATAACAGAATGAGAGGGCGCCGAATAGGACGGAGCTCGGAAGAGAGGAAGATATGGCAAAAGTAATTGGAATTGATTTAGGAACAACGAATTCTTGTGTTGCTGTTCTCGACGGCAGCAACACAAAGATTATCGAGAACTCCGAGGGAGACCGGACCACCCCGTCCGTTGTGGCTTACGCAGACGATGAGGTCTTGGTCGGCCAATCGGCGAAACGACAGGCTGTCACAAACCCACAGAATACGCTGTTTGCGATCAAGCGTTTGATTGGGCGGCAGTTTGGTGACGACGTGGTCCAGCGCGATATCAAAATGGTTCCTTACGAGATCGTGAAAGCTGATAACGGTGACGCATGGGTCAATGTCAATGACCAAAAAATGGCTCCCCCTCAGATTTCTGCCCAAGTGCTCAAAAAAATGAAGAAAACCGCGGAGGACTTCTTGGGCGAGGAAGTAACCGAAGCGGTGATCACTGTACCGGCTTACTTCAATGATTCGCAGCGACAAGCAACAAAGGACGCAGGTCGCATTGCTGGCCTAGATGTTAAGCGAATTATCAACGAGCCCACTGCGGCGGCGCTTGCTTACGGAATGGATAAAGCCTCAGGTGACTCAACCATCGCGGTTTATGACCTAGGCGGCGGCACCTTCGATATATCAGTAATCGAGATTGCCGATGTAGATGGAGAGAAACAGTTCGAAGTGCTTTCAACCAATGGAGATACTTTCCTTGGAGGCGAAGACTTTGACATGCGACTCATTGAGTACTTGATCGATGAGTTTAAAAAGGATCAGGGAATTGATCTCAGCAAAGACTCGCTAGCGCTTCAGCGCCTGAAAGAGGCCGCTGAAAAGGCCAAAATCGAACTCTCTAGCAGTTCACAAACTGAAATCAACTTGCCTTACATCACCGCTGATGCAAGCGGGCCCAAACACTTAGTGTTAAAAATCACGCAGAGTAAATTAGAGTCGCTAGTTGAGGATCTGGTTGACCGAACCATTGATCCCGTGCGGACTGCGCTGAAAGACGCTGGCATGAGCATTTCTGACATCGACGACATTATTTTGGTCGGTGGTCAAACGCGGATGCCCTTAGTTCAGAAAAAAGTGAAAGAGTTTTTTGGCAATGAAGCGCGCAAGGACATCAACCCAGACGAAGCCGTCGCAATGGGTGCGTCCATTCAGGCCGCAGTGCTGGCAGGAGATGTCAAAGACGTATTGCTACTTGATGTAACGCCATTGTCGCTCGGAATTGAAACGATGGGCGGGGTAATGAGCGCGCTCATCGAGAAAAATACAACGATTCCGACGCGAAAGTCGCAAGTGTTCTCAACCGCAGAAGATAATCAGCCCGCGGTAACGATTCACGTACTTCAGGGAGAGCGAAAGCAAGCGGATCAGAATAAATCGCTTGGACGATTCGATCTATCTGACATTCCGCCTGCACCCCGCGGCACCCCGCAGATTGAAGTGAGTTTTGATCTCGATGCCAACGGCATTTTGAACGTATCGGCAAAAGATAAGGCCACGGGTAAAGAGCAATCCATCGTAATCAAAGCAAGTAGCGGGCTGTCGGATGATGAGATCGAGTCGATGGTTCGTGATGCTGAAGCCCACGCGGATGAAGATAAAAAGTTCGAAGCGCTGGTCACGGCGCGAAATACTGCAGACGCGATGATTCATGCAACGCGAAAAACACTGTCTGAGGCTGGCGACGAAGCGACCGACGCCGAGAAAACGGAAATTGGTGAAGCAATTGAAGCCCTAGAGGCCGCGCTAAAGACTAGCGACCTTGAGGATATCGAGGCAAAGACCCAGAAGTTGACAGAGGTATCCTCGTCACTCGCCCAGAAAATGTACGCTAAACAAGCGGAAGCAGGTGGAGCCACTGATGCTGATGCGGGATCAGCAAGCGCCGCAAGTGACAACGACGATGCGGTTGATGCTGAATTCGAAGAAGTGAAGGATGACAAGTAAGGATCGCTAGCAAGTCGCTAGAAACGGAAGTGAGCTATGGCCAAGCGTGATTACTATGAAGTCCTAGGGCTATCGAAAGGCGCGTCGGAAAAGGACATCAAAAAGGCCTATCGACGCCTCGCGATGAAGCATCACCCTGACCGAAACCCAGGGGATGAAGCCGCTGAAGAGAAATTCAAGGAAGCGAGTGAAGCGGCCGAGGTATTGCTTGACGACGAGAAACGCGCGGCTTACGACCAGTTTGGTCATGCAGCATTCGAGGGGGGCGGCGCTGGCGGAGGGTTTGGTCAGGGAAGTAGCTTTGGATCCATCTTTGAGGATGTGTTTGGAGACATCTTCAGTGGTGGGCGTGGGCGGTCGCAGGTGCAACGAGGTTCTGACCTCAAGTACGTCCTCGACATTTCGTTAGAGGAAGCAGTCAAAGGCACCAACCCTAAGATCAAAATTCCAACCCTAGTGGAGTGTATGGAATGTCTGGGGTCGGGTGCAAAGAAGGGCACAGATCCCATGGACTGTCTTCAGTGTGGTGGGTCTGGGCAGGTTACCTCAAGGCAAGGCTTCTTCTCGTTGCAGCAAACTTGCCCCCGCTGTCGGGGAGCGGGTCGTGTCATCAGTGACCCTTGTGTCAAGTGTCATGGTCAGGGCCGTGTTCAAGAACGCAAGACGCTCTCCGTCAAGGTGCCAGCCGGCGTTGATACCGGCGACCGGATCAGACTATCGGGCCAAGGTGAGGCGGGCCCGAACGGCGGTCCCTCAGGGGATCTCTATGTACAGATTCAGGTAAGCGATCACCCCATCTTTACGCGGGATGGGGCAGATCTTTACAGCGAGGTGCCTGTTAGCTTTGTTGACGCTGCGCTCGGTTGCATGCTCGAAGTGCCAACGCTAGAGGGCAAGGTCAACCTTAAAGTACCCCATGAAACTCAAACCGGTCGTTTGTTCCGTTTACGCGGCAAGGGCGTTGATATGTCCAAAATTCGCGGAGGCGGATTGGGCGATTTATATTGCAAAATCGTCGTCGAAACCCCCGTCAACTTGAGCGAGCGCCAGAAGGAATTGCTCCGAGAATTCGCGGGAAATCAAGACGCCTCTCAAAGCCCTCGCCAAAGCTCCTGGGTAGACGGCGTTAAGCGGTTTATCGACGCATTGAGAGACTAATCACTGCTCTTTATCTGCCTGCTACATGCGAGTGTTAGGCATTGGGGCGCAAGCTGGGGCGAGCCCGGTAACAGATTGGATGGCCGCGGGGGGGAGACAGTGAGTCGTCACCTGTTAAATTCTTGGCAGATTGCTCGAGCGCTTAGTGGTAGCGACACGGGGTTCCCTCTAAAGCCGATTGCGGGAAGGTCGCCTAACGCCATAGCTGCGCACGGCTGAAAGCACAATTGATGGCACAAGACGGGTTAACCTTAGTCCGTCAGTCGCACGACAAATTGAAACAAAGGTGAGCGGAATGGCGGATCCACTAAGAGCGGTAATTACTGGTGCGCAGGGCCGGATGGGAAGCGCTATTCTCGGTCTGCTTAGCGAAGACGATGCGATTAAACCCGTTCAGTTGATCGACCGAGTTGGATCTTTTGAGCCAGGGTCGATGATGGACGCCGGCAGATGGGATGCGGTCCAACTTCGCGATGACCTCACTCGCGATTCCTTTGATGTGCTTATCGACTTCTCTGCACCCGAGGCGAGTCTCCAATTTTTGGAGGCGTGCGCTGCCGCACAAAAACCGATGGTCATTGGTACCACGGGCTTCACTGATGAACAGCAAGCGGTAATTGTGGCCAAAGCGCAAGAGATTCCCATCATGCAGGCAAGCAATTACTCATTGGGGGTCGCGCTCCTCACTCGATTGGTGAGTTTGGCGAGCGCAACGTTAGGCGATCAGGCCGACATAGAGATTCTCGAAATGCATCACCGCCGAAAGGTCGATGCGCCTTCAGGAACAGCCTTGTCACTACTTGAGGTAGTTCGAGCGGAGCTCAGCCAAGAGCCGACGCTAGCGGACGGCCGATCGGGAATGGTTGGGCCTCGTTCGAAAGGAGAGGTCGGCATGCACGCACTGCGAGGAGGCGATGTGGTGGGAGAGCACTCGGTGATCTTCGCCCTTGAGGGAGAGCGAGTAGAACTGACTCATCGCGCTTCAACGCGAACGAATTTTGCTCAGGGCGCGGTTGCCGCGGCGAAATGGTTGAGCGCTCAGTCATCAGCTGGCCTGTATGGTATGGAGCATCTCATCGCGAACTCAGAGGCTTAGCCCTCAAAGGAATGCGAAGATCATTGCTGCGACAGAAATTATCTGAGGGATCAAGTCATGGCCATCCTTCTTCCCTCATTTCTTCGTCGCTCACTTGTAGTACCTCAGGCGGAGCCTAAAAGCAGACGTCTTGGAGTGAGACCCCCTGACTATAGCCCTTTCAGGAATGCTATTCGTTGGGCGCGAGCCGTAATAAACGCTAACCAGGCGAAAAAAATCGCACTCCGCTGTAACAAACGCTGCAGAGGCCTTGATAGCATCTTGATCGATCGGGTAATCAACGTTCCAGGTCAAGTTGAGTCTCTACAGAACGCCCGCGACTAGCGCGATAGACACAGACTGGAATATAGGCAATTACCGTCTCAAAAATACGAATTCCGCTGGCGTCTCGCCGCTGCCTCAATTACAATGCGCGGCTAGTATGAGAACAACTAATCAATTCAAAAAAGCGAGGACGGGCGACCTTCCTCGCTTTTTTTTGGTTTGGAATTTGTTGGTCGTCCATGAACGGCTAATAGAGGAGCGCTTATGACGTTAGAGGCGGTTCTGGTGTTAGCTGGTGGGGCAGTGTTCAAGGGGAAGAGCATTGGTTCGGTGGCCGGTATGTCTGTCGGAGAGGTCGTTTTCAACACCGCGATTACTGGATATCAGGAAATCCTGACAGACCCGTCATACGCTAAACAATTGGTAACACTGACTCATCCTCACATTGGTAACGTCGGGTGCAATACCGAAGATAGTGAGTCAAGCCAAATTGCATGTGCTGGACTCGTGATCAGGGATTTATCTCCTGTTGCGTCCAACTGGCGTCATCAGGTGTCGCTGCCAGAATATTTGGATAGGCACGAGACCCTTGGTATCTCAGACATAGATACGCGCGCGTTGACTCGGATCCTTCGCAGTGAGGGCTCCCAAAGCGGGTGCTTAATGGTTGGTGAGTTCCTTGCTGAGGGTGACATCGAGCGTGCATTGGCAGAGGCTAGAGCATTCCCGGGCCTCGCCTATATGGACCTTGCCCAGGTCGTCACCACCAAGGACTCCTATGAGTGGCGCGAGCCTAGCATTGAGCAGTTCAAGGCAGCTTCGACACTCACCAGGCAGGGCTCGCCTGAATCTCGTTTTCGAGTGGTCGCCATGGACTTCGGTGTGAAGAAAAATATTCTTCGAATGCTTGTCGATCGAGGCTGCGATGTCACCGTGGTACCCGCCAAAACAACAGCCGAGGAGA